>Ga0209056_10000608_pt1 | contig 39495 bp, 37 predicted proteins | sample GraSoiAngelo_114_FD_185876 | JGI IMG/M metagenome (GOLD analysis project Ga0209056, IMG submission 185876) | Grasslands soil microbial communities from the Angelo Coastal Reserve, California, USA - 14_0903_13_40cm (SPAdes) (version 2) | ecosystem: Environmental > Terrestrial > Soil > Grasslands... | reverse complement strand
CGCGCGGTTTTGTCTAACAGCGTGCAGATGCGCAGGCTGGCGGGATCGCGCGCCCGCAGGGTCCGCAGCAAATAGTCGGCGGTGAGGCCCGTGTCGATGATGTCCTCGACCAGCAGGACATGCCGCCCCGTGATCTTCTCGTCCAGGTCTTTGATCAAGCGGACCGCGCCGGTGGTCGCCGTTTCGTCGCCGTACGAGGTGATCGCCATGAAGTCGATGGTGATCGGGATGGTGATGGCACGAGAAAGGTCGGCCATGAAGTACAGCGCGCCCTTCAGCACACTGACGAGGAGCGGCGGGGTGGTTGCATAGTCGCGCGAGATCTGTGCGGCGATCGCCCGGATGCGCTCCTGAATCTGGGCCTCGGTGAACAGGACCCGGGCGACGTCGTCGGCGAGGGCCATCAGGCGGACGGTGAGCGGGCCGCGGGTTTGGCCAGGCCGTACTTCAGCAGCAGGCTGCGGTAGTCGCGGCCGTAGAAGATCTTGACGCGGATGGCAGGGTACAGCTCACGGAGCCGGCGGAGTTTGCGGTTCTTCTTGGTGACCAGGCTCTGCTTGAGGGTGGTGAGCTCGATGTACAGGTCGATGTCAGGAAGATAGAAGTCCGGGTTGAAGCTCTCCACGACCCGTCCCTGTTCGTCCCACTGCAGTGGGAAGCTGCGAGGTTCGTACTCCCACCGGATGCCGTAAAAGTCCAGGAGTCGGGCGAACTCAGATTCACTTTCGTGCGCGAAGCGGGGGCGTGTCGTCGCAGCGTCGCCCTGGCCTTTGCGGTCAGCCACCGAGTGGGTTTCACCCTCCTCGTCCCGCACCGTGGTGGGCGGGCTCCACCCGTCAAGTCGCCAGGCCGGCAGCCTCGGCACCGGACGGATTATTCGCGTTTCAGTATACCGACGCTCCATACGCGATGCAAGCAGAGGAGTCCCTACCGGTCCGGAGAAGTGACCTACAATATTGAGGAGATGGCTGTGACCGAGTCCACCCCAATCCAGGACGCCGACTTGAACCGGTGGCTGACGCAACTGCGCAGCAACGACGTCACGCTGCGCAGCGACGCCGCGCATCAACTGGGCAAGCTGGCCGACGAGCGGGCCGTCTCGGGCCTGGTCGAAGCGCTGGCGGATTCCGACGAGTATGTCCGCAAGAGCGCGGTGACGGCCCTGCGCCGCATCGGCGGGCCGGCGGCGATGGAAGGGTTGCGCCAGGCTCTGGCCGACCGGTCCGAGCAGGTCGTGCTGCAGGCAGTCAACGGGCTGCGCGACATGCGGGACCGCGAGGCCGTGGAACCCTTGATCCGCGTCCTCACGCGCCGCGAGCGATCGTTGCAGCTGGCTGCCACCGATGCCCTGGTGCGCATCGGCGCCGATGCGGTCGGACCGCTGATGGAGGCGTTCAAGGACCGGGCCCTGCGCCGGCGCATCGGCAACCAGATCTGGAAGATTCTCGTGGACATGGGGACGAAGTCGATCGACCCCCTGTTGCAGATGCTGACCGATGAGAACCAGTACGTGCGGCTCACGGCCATCTCTGTCCTGGGACGCATCGGCGACCAGCGGGTGGCCGCGCCGCTGGCCCACCTGTTCCTCGATGACCCGCGGATGCAGGAGGCGGTGGTCACCACGCTGGCACGGCTCGAAGAGCGCAAGGTCATCGAGCCGCCGGGGTCGCACGCCGCCGACCGGGAAATCTTCCTCCCCAAGGATGTCGTGGACGGGTTTCTGGGTCGTCCACGCGAAGAGGTGACCAAGATTCTCACCGAGGCCCTGGAGAATCCCAGCCCGAAGGTCCGGCGTTTCGCGCTGAAGTCGATCTACGCGCTCTTTGGGGACACGGCCCTCGAACATCTCGTCAGCGCGTTGAAAGACGAGGACATCGACGTCAAACGGCTGGCGATCAAGATTCTGGGCAAGCTGCGCAACAAGCGGGTAATCGATCCGCTGCTCCAGCTCATCCTGCACGACGGGGAGCAGGTCGAGGAGGCCGCCTGGAACACGCTGAAGATGCTGACCGATCTGCGGGAGTACGATGAGCTGCGGGCCCGTGTGGCCAAGGAGCGGGCCGGCGGCCGGCCGGCCATCCGCAAGTACGCCAAATCGAAAGACGTGTCGCCTGACTGGTGGCGCGAGCAGGACTGACGGACTGACGGAAACGCGGAAGCGCGGAAACGCGGAAGCGCGAAACCACGGCCTTTCAGTGCGGGAATGAGTGGAAGGCTGTTGGCTCGGGTGCGCGTTTCCCCGTTTCCGCGTTTCCTCGTTTCCTGACGTGGCGATGGAGCGCACCATCGGTCGGACAATCATCAGGGTCGAACGCGGCGACATCACGACAATGGCGGTGGACGCCATCGTCAACGCCGCCAACAACCATCTGTGGATGGGCGGCGGGGTAGCCGGGGCCATCAAACGGGTGGGTGGTGCGGAGATTGAACGCGAGGCCGTGGGGAAGGGTCCTATCGAGCCCGGTGAGGCCGTGGTCACCGGCGCGGGGCGGCTGCGCTGCCGGTATGTGATTCACGCGGCGACGATGGGGCAAGACCTGGTGACCAGTGCGGATCTGATCCGCCGGGCGACGCGGAGCAGCCTGCGCCGGGCGGACGACGTGCAGGTGGCATCGATCGCATTTCCGGCGCTGCGGACAGGGGTGGGCGAGTTCCCGGTGCGGGAGGCCGCGCAGATCATGGTTGATGAGATTGCGGTCCATCTGCGCGGCACGACCCCGCTGCGCACGGTGGTGCTGGTGCTCCAGACCGATGACGCGGAGCAGGCGTTCGGCGAGGTCTTGAAAAACGTTGAATCGGTGGAACGTTGAACCGTTGAAACGAGCTAACATCCCATCGGCTCCGACGTTTCAACGCTTCAACGTTTCAACAGTAGTGCTACGATGCGCGTGCTGATTACCAACGACGACGGCATAGCCTCTCCGGGCCTCCAGGCGCTGGTGGGAGCCTTCGACCCAGTGGGCGAGACATTCGTCGTGGCCCCCGAGCGAGAGCGCAGCGCCACCGGCCATGCCATTACGTTGCACAAACCGCTGCGCGCCCATGGCGTCGCGATTCCAGGGTCGGCGGCGCGGGCCTGGGCCACGAACGGCACGCCGGCGGACTGCGTGGCGCTGGGGATCATTGAGCTGCTGCCCGCCAAACCAGAAGTCGTCTTGTCAGGCATCAACGTGGGACCGAATGTGGCCCGTGATTTGACGTACTCTGGAACCGTGTCCGGCGCCATGGAAGGGGCGATCTTTGGCGTCCCCAGCATCGCTGTTTCCGTGGGTTCGTTCCGCAATCCAACGTTTTCGGTGGCGGCCGCGTTTGCCGTCGAACTGGCCCGGGCGATCCTGCTGCACGGGTTGCCGGAAGACACCCTCCTCAACGTCAACGTGCCAAATCTGCCGCCGGACCGGATCGCCGGCGTGGCAATCACACGGCAGAGTGCGAAGCGGTTCATCAGCCGGATGGAGAAGCGGGTAGATCCCCGTGGTCGCACCTACTACTGGTTGACGGGCGATCCCTCGCCGGTGGAAGACCTTGAGGGCACCGACACCTGGGCCCTCACCCACAACCACATCTCCGTGACGCCCATCACCCTGGACATGACCGATGACCGTGCGGCCGCCGCGATGCGGACCTGGGACCTGGCTTGGCGGCCGGTCTCCGGCGCATAGCCGCAGAAAGGGAAACGCCCAGGGACGGAGAACCCCTCCCACCGACGTCTAACGTCGCAGCACTCGTCGCACCCTTTCGTCCCGTACCGAATTCGCTAGGTTAAACTTGGCGATCTCGGCACAGTGGGCCAAGCGAATTGGTACGGGATTCGTCGGAGCAGCGCATGGTCCAACTTGAGGACGTCACAAAGGCTTTTCTCAACGGTGTCGTAGCGCTCCGCCATGTCTCCCTCCGCATTGAGCCGGGGGAGTTTGTTTTTGTGGTCGGGCCTACCGGCACCGGCAAGTCCACGCTCCTGCGCCTCGTGTACCGTGATGAACTCCCCACCTCCGGACGGGTGATCGTCTACCGGCGGGACGTCGGCCGCCTGCGCAGTCGCGGCGTGGCGCTGCTGCGGCGCAGGCTGGGTGTGGTCTTCCAGGATTTCAAACTCCTGCCTGCCCGCACAGCGTACGACAACGTGGCCTTTGCCCTGCGCGTGATCGGGACGCCCGGGTCGGAGATACGGCCCCGGGCGTTGCGCGCGCTCGCCCTGGTAGGGCTGGAGGGCCGGGCGGGAGCGATGCCGGCCGAACTGTCCGGCGGCGAGCAGCAACGGGTCAGCATCGCCCGCGCCATCGTGAACGATCCACCGCTGCTGCTGGCCGACGAGCCGACGGGGAACCTCGACCCGCGCTCGTCGTGGGAGATCATCCGGCTGTTGTCGCAGATCAACGCGCGCGGAACTACGGTCATCGTCACCACGCACAACAAGACGATCGTCGATGTTCTGCGCCGGCGCGTGATTCAGCTGGCCGCCGGCCAGGTGGTGCGGGACCAGACGCACGGCCTCTACGCGGTGGAGGCTTGATGCGGAGGGGAGCGGGCCGCGCGCGCCTGCTGGCCGAGCAGACCGTCTATTTCATCGCCGAAGCCCTGGCCAGCTTCCGCCGCAACGGGTTGATGACCGTTGCCGCCGTGACGACGATCGTGGTGGCGCTCTTGGTGGTGGGGGGGGCCGTGGTGCTCGGCCTCAATCTGTCCCACCTGGCCGAGACCCTGGAATCGGAAGTAGCCGTCGTCGCCTTTCTCCACGATGGGTTGACATCAGCGGAGATCACGCGTGCGCAGCGCGCCGTGGCCGCGCTGCCCGGGGTGGCGTCGGTGCGGTTTGTGAGCCGTGGCGAGGCCCTGCTCCGCCTGCGGCACCGCCTCGGTGACGCGGGAGCGTTCGACGATTTGGAGACCTCCAACCCCCTTCCTGACTCGCTTGAGATCCGCCTCGGGGATCCGCTGCGCACGAAAGCCCTCGCCGCCACCGCGGCTGATGTGCCCGGAGTGGAGGAGGTGACCTACGGGGCGCAGGTGACCGACCGCTTGCTGGCGCTGACCCGCGGGGTGCGCGTGCTGGCCGCCCTGGTAACGGTCTTCCTCACCGGCGTGGCGTTGATTGTCGTCGTGAACACGATTCGGTTGACCGTGATCGCCCGCCGGCGCGAGATCGAAATCATGCAGCTGGTCGGCGCCACCCGCTGGTTCATCCAGTGGCCGCTGCTGCTGGAGGGAATCCTGGAGGGGACCGCGGCCGCCGCGATGGCGACCGCGCTGCTTACCGGCTTGTACACTCTGAGCGCGGCGGCGGTCAGGAGTGCCTTGCCGTTTCTGCCGCTGGTGCCGGCCGCAGACGCGCTGCGGGTGGCGGCGGCCGGGCTGTGCGCCGCGGGAATCCTCGTAGGGGCGACCGGCAGTGTGATTGCCGTGCGCCGGTTTGCGACGCCATGACGCGAGCCATCCTCCCGCTCGCCGTTGCGTTCCTCCTGGCAGCGTCCCCCTACACGGGACGCGCGGCGGCAGGGGTGGCGCAGGGGGCGGTGTTGCGGCGGGTAGAGGATCGCCTGAAGCAGATGCTCACAGAATTGTCGGCGCAGCGCCACAAGCTGCGGTTGGTGCGCCGGACGGAACATCGCCTGCTTGGCGAGCTGGAGGGCATCGACCGGACCAAGGAACAGGCCGAGCGCACGCTGCGCGACCTCAGAGTCGACTCCCGGCAAACGCAGCGCCGGGCGAAGACTGTCGCCGCGCAACTGCAGCAGACCGAGGAACACCTGACCGCGCGTCGCCAGGCGCTCGGCGGCCGGCTGCGGGACATCTACAAGTACGGGCGCACCGGGTATGCCGACGTCCTGCTCGGCGCGGACGACTTCGCGGCGTTCGCGACGAGGTGGCACCTCATCTCCACGATCGTTCATACCGACACGGCCGCCATCGACGCGCATGCGGCCGCCCTCGCCCGCTACCGGCGGTTGCAGGCGGCGCTGGCCCAAGACCAGGCCTATCTGCGCACGCTCACGATCCAGACCGAGGCCCGCCAGCACGAGATTACGGCGACCGAGCACGCCAAGCGCGAGATGCTGGAGCGCGTCCAGGTCGAGCGCGCCGCCTACGAGCGCGTGGTGCGGGAGCTCGAGAAAAACTCGAAGGATCTGGAAGCGATGATTCAAAAGGAGCAGGCCGCTCCGCGGCGCCCCGCGGCGGCGGAGGCTCATGTCGCGTTTTCGTTCCTCTGGCCTGCCCGCGGAATCTTCACGTCCGGGTTTGGCATGCGGCACCATCCACTCTTCGGCATCTGGCACCTGCACACGGGCGTCGATATTGCGGCCATCTGGGGAACCCCAGCCCTGGCCGCCGCCGAAGGGCGCGTGCTCTACGCCGGATGGTTCGGCGGGTACGGGAAGATTGTGGTGATTGACCACGGGGAAGGGATTTCCACGCTCTACGGGCATCTCTCCAGCCTGCTGGTGGTCGCCGGCGACGAGGTGAGGCGCGGCCAGCCGGTTGGCCGCGTGGGGAGTACCGGCTACTCCACGGGCCCCCATCTGCACTTCGAGGTCCGTGTGAATGGCCGCCCGGTCGATCCGGTCCGCCTGTAACGAACATCGCTGTTCCCTGTTTCGCGTAGTAGAAGTAGAATAGGTTGGACTCTCTGGAGTGATGAGGTGTCATGAGCGGCCGACGGCAGTTTGTCGCGATTGCATTGGTCCTGGTCCTTGCGGCCGTGGCCGGATTTGTGTGGGCCACAGTCGGTCCGCGCGGTCAGAGGGCCGACCTCCAGGCACAGGGCGCATCCCTGCTCGACGCGGTCGACAGAGAAGTCCGCACCAAGTTCGTTCTGCAGTCCGTTGACGAAGCCAAGCTGTACGAAGGCGCCCAGGCGGAAGTGCTGAAGGCCGCGGGTGCCGGCTGTGCGCGGATTCTCCAGTCCGGTCAGGTTGCTCAGAGCTCCGGCGGCGGGCAGCGCATTGCCGCGCTTGTTGAGGCGGCGGCTCAGCGCTGCACCGCGCCACGGCCGGATCCACAGCAGTTGTACTTTGCGGCAGCGCGGGGCATGCTGGACTCACTGGGCGATCGGTACACGCGCTTTATGGATCCGCGGGCCTTCGATGAGTTTAAGCAGGATGCGCAAGGGTTCTTCTTCGGCATCGGGATCTCGATCGACCTGAAAGAGGACTATCCGATCGTGGTCCAGCCCATTCCGGGTACGCCAGCCGCCCGGATCGGTGTGCGCGCCGGCGACCGCATCACCGAGATCGACGGCATCTCCGCGAACAAGATGCCGCTGCAGGAAGCGGTGGCCCGCATCCGTGGCCCGAAGGGCAGCGCTGTCCATCTCGTCATCCGCCGCGGAGACCAGTCCATGCGCGTGACCATCGTCCGGGATCGCATCGAAATCGTGGCGGGGGAGGGGACGGAGACCGACTCGCTGGATGACGCCGCCCGCGCCCGCCTGCGAGACGCCGGCATCGGATACGTGAGGCTGGTGACGTTCAACGACAATACCGAGATGGCGTTCCGGCGGCTCTTCGAGCGGGCGAAGCAGTCCAACGCCCGGGCGCTGATCCTGGATCTGCGGGGCAACGGCGGGGGGCTGCTGGACGTTTCGCTGCGAGTGGCCGACTGGTTCGTCCCGGCGGGCCAGCCGCTCGTCCACACCGTTGATCGGGAGGGTCGCAGGGAGACGGAACGCGCGACGCGGCGCGCCAAAGTCGGCATCCCGGTGGTGGTGCTGGTGAATGAGTTCACCGCCAGCGCGTCTGAGATCGTGTCCGGGGCGCTGCAAGATCACCGGGTCGCTACGCTGGTCGGCGTCAAGACCTACGGGAAGGGCGTGATCCAGACGATTGTAGATCTCCCGATGGGATCGGGGGCGGCGATCACGACCGCCAAATACCTCACCCCCTCCGGACGGGATATCCACGGGAAAGGCCTCGTGCCAGATGAGGTTGTCGGCGACACCGAGGATGAGGTCCGCAAGCGCCTGCACGGGCAGGCCGACGACGCCGTGGACCGAGAGCTTCAGCAGATCCGGGCGGCGCAGCTGAACAGGGCGATCCAGATCCTCAAGAAGCAACTGGGCCGCAGCCTCCGGACGCTTCCTCCTGTCCCCTACGCTGCGGCCGCCGCTGCCGCATAGAACACTTATCGCGCATGGCCAGACGACGATTCCGGATGCGATCGAGAACCGAACGCGCGACGGCGGTAGTGGCCGCGGTCGTGGTCGCCGGATTGTTCTTTGGAGTGGGGCTCTCCCAGGGGTGGTGGCTCGGTCGTGCGGCCCCCCCGGCCGGTCCCTCCGCCGACCCTGCGTCGCGGGCTGTCGCGGTAGACGACGACGCGATCGACGCCGGGGTGCGCGCGGCGCTCGACCGGACCGCGACCGTGGTCAGGGTGGCGGCCTCACCCAGGATGATGCGGGAGCGCGGGCAGGTCTACCAGTGGACAGCGCGCACCGTGGACATCAAGGCGCGTGGCCGCGCCATCGATCTGGCGCGCCAACTCGATCAGCACGTGGAACCTGCCGGGGCGCAGATCCTGGAGCAAACCCCGACATTCATCCGGATCGGGGTGCGCCGCGCCGGCCTCGATCTGATCACGCACGATATCCAGCTCATCCCGTTTGCCCCCGCAGCCCGCGTGGCCATCTTGTTCGACGACGCCGGGGGAAGTCTTGAGCAGTTGGACCCCATCCTCGCCCTGGGTCGCGCCGTCACGGTGACGGTGTTGCCCGGCCTGCGGCACTCGCGCGACGTCGCGGCGCGGGCGCAGGAGGCGGGGCTGGAGGTACTCCTGCACCTGCCCATGGAGCCCGAAGATTCCAGGAATGCGCTGGGACCGGGCGGGGTGACGACCGGCATGAACGACGTGCAGATCGCGCAGATCGTTGCCACGGACCTGAGTCAGGTGCCCGGTGCCATCGGCCTGAACAACCATGAAGGGTCCAAGGCCACCGCCGACGAGCGCGTGATGCGGGCTGTCTTGCAGGCGGTCAAATCCAAGGGACTGATCTTCGTCGACAGCGTCACCGCGCCGAAGTCGGTCGGCGCGCGGCTGGCCACGGAGATGCAGATCCGCACCGCGTCGCGGGCGGTGTTCCTGGATAACCAGAACCAGGAGGACGCCATCCGCGCGCAGATCAAGCGGCTGATTCTCCTGGCGCTGGAACGGAAGGAAGTGGTCGCGATCGGCCACGCCACCCGGCTGACCCCGCGCGTGCTGGGGGAGATGCTGGTGGAATTCGACCGCCACGATATCGAACTGGTGCCGGTGTCGGTGCTGGTGAAGTAGAGAGGACCACTCCTGCGGGGCGCGAACACGCAACGCAGGCGAGTTGTGCGAGGAGGGAAGTCGATGACGGCCCAGGCAGCAGTCATTACCCCCAGAGAAGATCCCTGGCAGATGGCGTTGCGGCAATTTAACATTGCCGCCGACCAGCTGCCCCTGAAACGGGGTATTCGCGAGTTCCTCGCGTACCCGAAACGGGAACTGACCGTGAACTTCCCGGTCAAAATGGACGATGGCTCCGTGCGCATCTTCACCGGCTACCGGGTCCACCACAGCACCGTCCTGGGGCCGACCAAGGGCGGGATCCGCTATCACCCTGACGTGACGCTGAACGAAGTGCGCGCGCTGGCGATGTGGATGACCTGGAAGTGCGCAACGGTCGGCCTCCCCTACGGAGGCGCCAAGGGCGGCGTGGTGGTGAATCCCAAGGGGCTGTCCAGGGAGGAACTGGAGCATCTGACCCGCCGGTACGCGACCGAGATCGGCATTCTGATGAGCCCCGAGGGAGACATCCCTGCGCCGGATGTGGGGACGAACCCGCAGATCATGGCGTGGATCATGGATACGTACAGCATGCACCGGGGATATTCGACCCCCTCTGTGGTCACCGGCAAGCCGCTGGCAATCGGTGGATCCTTTGGCCGCGTGGAGGCGACCGGGCGAGGCGTGACCTTTGTGACGCGGGAGGCCACGCGGCACCTGGGGATGCCGCTTGCGGGGGCGAAGGTAGCCGTGCAGGGATTTGGCAATGTGGGCGCGGTTGCGTCGTACCTCTTGCACGACCAGGGGTGCCTGATCGTAGCCGCCAGCGATTCCTCGGGAGGAGTGCAGAATCCGAAAGGCCTGGACCCGCGGGCGTTGCTGAAATTCAAGGAAGAGCACGGCTCGGTCACCGGGTTCCCCGGCGCCAGTCGCATCACGAACGAGGAACTGCTGGAGGTGCCCTGCGACATCCTGGTCCCCAGCGCGTTGGAGGCGCAGATCACGGGGAGCAATGCCGGCAAGATCAAAGCCCGGCTTGTGGTCGAAGGGGCCAACGGCCCGATCACGCCTGATGCCGACGAGGTGCTCGAGGCGCGCAAGGTGCTCGTGGTCCCCGATATCCTGGCTAACGCCGGCGGAGTCATCGTGTCCTACTTCGAGTGGGTGCAGGGGTTGCAACAGTTCTTCTGGACCGAAGAAGAGGTGAACCAAAACCTCGAACGCATCATGGTCCGCAGTTTTGGGCAAGTGCTGCGGGTGTCGCAGGACCGCAAGGTCTCGATGCGTACTGCCGCCCTCATCCGTGCGATCGAACGTGTGGCCGACGCCCTCATGACCAGGGGGATCTACCCTTGAGATAACGGCGTCTACTTAGTCTACCTAGTCTACCTAGTCTACTTGGTCTGCCTCGTTATCTGATGTAACGCCCGCGTCTGTCTGGAACCTACAGGCAGGCATATGCGTGAGACTAGGTAGACCAGGAAGACCAAGAAGACCAGGTAGACTGCTCTTGGGGGAGGAGTGGCTAGGGTGGCGGCGAACCTCTTATCCCGCCCTGAAGGGTCAGTGTGTACTCCAGAACCGGAATGCAAAGGGGGAAGAGATGCGAATGAAACGCTTGCAGATTCCGTTGACAGTGGCGGTAGTCGTCCTGCTTGCCGTAGGAGCCTATTTCGTTCCCACGGTTCCTGCGGCGACGATGGGACCGGTCACAGATCCGATCGGCGTGGTGAAGGTGGCCAAAGGGCAGTCGGTCACCATCGCCTACTGGCTGGTGGTTGCAGGACCGGACGCGTCCCTGGGCGTCGACAGCCGGCGGGGTATTGAGATCGCCATCGATGACAAGAAGGCCATCATGGGGTTCCCGATCAAACTGATTGGTGAGGATTCGGGCTGCAACGCAGAAGGTGGGGTCACCGCGGCGACCAAGCTCGCTTCCAACCAGGAAGTCGTCGCGGCGATCGGCAGCAGCTGCAGCAGCGAGGCAGTGCCCGGCGCGCCGATCTTGTGGAAGGCCGGCATCGTCACGGTCTCGCCGTCTAATACTGCCCCGAAGCTCACCGCGGCGGATCGCGGGCCTGACTTTGACGGGTACCTGCGCACAGCCCACAACGATCTGGTGCAGGGCAAAGTCGCAGCCGAGTTTGCGCGGAAGTCGCTGAAGGTCGGCAAGGCGGCCACCATCCACGACGGCAGCCCGTACGCGGAGGGCCTCGCGAACGCGTTTGCCGACAACTTTAAGAAGCTCGGCGGGACAATTACCTCTCAGGAAGCCATCGCCCCGACCGACACCGACATGCGGCCGGTGCTGACGAAGATTGCCTCCGGCAAGCCTGACCTGATCTACTACCCGATCTTCATCGCCGCGGGCGGCTTTGTGACCCGCCAGGCGAAAGAAGTGGCCGGGTTGCAGAACGTGAAGCTGATGTCGGCTGACGGCACCTTCTCGCCGGACTTCTATAAGGCCGGGGGCGACGCCGTCATCGGCATGTATCACACCAGCCCTGACCTGTCTGAAAAGGCACTGGGCACGAGGTACACGGCGTTCCTGCAGAAGCACAAGCAAAAGTACGGAGAGAACCCGCTGTCGGCGTTCCACGCCCACGCCTATGACGCGGCCAGTATGATCTTCCAGGCCATCGAGAAGGTGGCCAAGCGGGATAGCGCCGGCAACCTGTACATCGGGCGCAAGGCACTCCGGGACGCGTTGTTTGCGACCAAGGGCTTCCGCGGTGTCACCGGGACCCTGACGTGCACCAAGACCGGCGACTGCGCGGATCCGAAGATCGCCGTCTACATCAGCAACTCCTCAGACCCGGCGAAGTGGGATCCAGGTCAAGGACCGGGGAAGGAGCCCAACAAGATCTACCCGTAGGGCACGTACCCTCGGACGGTGTCTGGGGGGATGGGCCGGGCGTTGCCTCTGGCTCATCCCCCTGTTCGTGGTGCCGCACGCTGCAGCCCCGCCCCCCTTTGGGCGGGGTGTGTCGTACTGCAGACGGGAGGTTCGATGGCGGCGACGATTGTAGCCGCACGTATCCGGCGGAGCTGGTTCCAACGGCTGTCCGTCATTGACCTGTTCCTGTGGGGCTTCCGCGCGGCCGTCCTCGCCGCTGTGGTTGTCGGTACCTTCGCAACGCTCCGTTCGGGTCGATACGCAGGAGAGGTGTGGCTGGACTTCCTGATATTCGGCATTTCCCAGGGCAGCGTGTACGCGCTGATCGCCCTCGGATACACGATGGTCTACGGCATCCTGCGCATGATCAACTTTGCCCATGGCGACATCTTCATGTGCGGAGCGTACACCGCATTCTATGCCGCTACCGCGCTCCACCGCGCCGGCCTCTTCAATCGGTACCCGCCGCTCAGCCTGGCGGTCATTCTGGTGGTGGCCATGGCGACGGCCGTGTCTGTGGCTCTGCTGGTGGAGCGCGTGGCCTACCGTCCGTTGCGGCGGGCCCCCCGGCTTGTTCCGTTGATCTCGGCCATCGGGGCATCGTTTTTCATCGAGTACGCCGTGCGGGGGCTGTATGGCTCGGGTTTCCAAGCCTATCCCGAGTTTGAGGTCTTCAAGGGGAAGTGGAACGTCTTCGGGGTCGGCATCCTGCGGACGCAGGCTGTGGTCATCGTGGCCACTGTGATCCTGATGACACTGCTGTACCTGTTTGTGATGCGGACCCGGACCGGCACGGCGATGCGGGCCGTGTCCGAAGACATGGAAGTCGCCTCGTTGATGGGGATCAACGTAGATCGGATCATCGTGATCACATTCGCGGTGGGGGCCGCGGCGGCCGGGGCGGCCGGTGTTTTGTACGCGCTGGTCTTCAAACAGGTTCACTTCTTCATGGGCTTTTATCCCGGCATTAAGGCGTTCACGGCCGCGGTCCTCGGCGGCATTGGGAACATTCCCGGGGCCATGCTGGGCGGGTTGTTCCTGGGGCTCTTTGAATCTGTGGGGCCGATCCTCGTCCTGGATGGGCTGGGCATCGTGGCCCCGTATCAGTTGAAAGACGTCATCGCGTTCACCATGCTGGTCATGGTCCTGATCTTCCGCCCTTCCGGAATTCTGGGCGAGCGCCTGGCCGGGAAGAAGGCCTAGGGGCCGATGACGCGCGCTGGAACAGCGGGGGGCACCTGGCGGTCGGTCGTGCGCACCGGAGCCCTGTGGGGCGCCGGTGCGGTGTTCCTGGCGCTGGTGGGCCTGGTGGAGGCCGTGTCCCGCAGGCAGATCGTCGCCGGCGTACTGTCACTCTCCTATACATTCATCCTCCTGGCGGGTTTCGGGTCCGGTGTGCAGGTCTCCCGCCGGTGGGCGGGCTTGGCGGCATGGCAGCGACTCGCGGGCGGCGCAGCGGCCGGCGCACTCGCGGGGGTGTTGGTGGGGCTGCTTGTGGTCATCGGCCGCTTGGCCAATCTTCGCCCCATGTTGATCAATGCCTCGCTCCCGCTGTATGAGATCCTTTCCTTCGGCCGTGGGTTGGGCGGGCTCCCATTGATGGTGCTGGTGCAGGCCGCCGCCGGAGCGATCGGGGCCGCGATGCTGCTCCTTCCTCCCGCCGTCCGCCGGCCGGTGATCGTGGGGCTGGGGACGGCGTTTGTGATCGGTCTGTTCCAGGATCTGGTGCAGTTGATGTTGCAGAGCGGAGTCCGCGCCGGGCTGCGCAGCCTGTTGTTTACCGGTGAGGGGTTGGCCCCACGCGGCGCGGTGATCCTGATGGTGCTGGCCGCGGGGGGGAATATCTTCTGGACTCGCTACCGCTCGCCGGTGAGACGGTGGGCCGACAGGCTGGCGCCCCCGCGCCGCCGGGCCCTGCGCGGGATCACCCTGGTCGCGCTGGCGGGCGCCATCCTCACGTTGCCCTGGGTGACTGGTCTCTTCATCTCACAGGTGCTGGTCCTGGTCGGTCTGTACACGCTAATGGGACTCGGTCTCAACCTCGAGGTGGGGTTCGCCGGGCTGCTGGACCTGGGGTTTGTGGCGTTTTTTGCCATCGGCGCCTACACCGTGGGGTTGCTGACCACCACCGGCCCGCTGGCGGTGGCCCACTTGTCGTGGTGGGCGGTGGTGCCGATCGCCACGGTGGTCTCCCTGATGGCCGGCGTGTTCTTCGGGCTGCCGATCCTCCGCATTCGGGGCGACTACCTGGCCATCGCCACCCTGGGGTTCGGCGAAATCATTCGTTTGCTGGTGCTGTCCGACTTCCTGCGACCGTGGCTGGGGGGATCCCAAGGCGTGCTGGGAATCCCGAAGCCTGTGCTGGGCGGCCTCGAGTTTCGCGGACCGCAGCAGCTCTTCTACTTGACCCTGGTGGCCAGTGCCCTGGTGGCATTCGTCGCCGCCCGTTTGCGCGATTCGCGGTTGGGCCGGGCGTGGATGGCCGTCCGTGAGGACGAAGACGTCGCCGAAGCGCTGGGGATCAACACGGTGAACGTGAAACTCCTGGCCTATGGTATCGGCGGCGCGTTTGCCGGCATCAGCGGCGCGATCTTCGCGGTCATGCTGGGGTCAGTGTTCCCGCACAGTTTCAACGTGCTGATATCGATCAACGTGCTGGCGCTGATCATCGTGGGCGGCATGGGGAGTTTGCCCGGCGTGATGGTGGGGTCGCTGGCCTTGATCGGACTGCCGGAACTGCTGCGGGAATTTTCGGACTTCCGGTTTCTGGTGTACGGCGCGGTGTTGATCGTGATGATGCAATTCCGTCCCGAGGGGCTCTGGCCCACCGCCGTCGCGCGGCGGGAGTTGCACGAGGGCGTGCCGGCGACTGCCGGGGGCGGCGTGGAGCTGGCCGGCGCCCACGAGCCGGACGGGTAGAGCAGAGATGGCGATCCTGACCTCACGCCTGCTGACCAAACGCTTCGGCGGTCTCGTCGCCATCAACCAGCTGGATCTGGACGTGGAAGAACGGTCCATCCACAGCGTGATTGGACCCAACGGCGCCGGCAAGACGACCTTCTTCAACTGTATCACCGGGTTCTACCGGGCCGAGGAAGGCTCGATCGTGCTCAACGGCATCATCCTGGACGGGATGACACCGGACCGCATCGCCCAGTTGGGGATCGCGCGAACGTACCAGAACATCCGGCTCTTCACGCACATGACGGCGCTGGAGAATATCCTGGTCGGCATGCATACGCGCCTGCATGCGTCCTGGCTGAGCGCGATCGGACGCACGCCGGAGATGGTCCGGGAGGAGCAGCAGGCCACCCGCGAGGCTGTGAACCTGCTGCAATTTGTCGGCTTGAAGGGCAAGGGAGATTTTCTGTCCAAGAACCTGCCCTACGGCGATCAGCGCCGGCTGGAAATCGCGCGCGCGCTGGCCACCAGGCCCAAACTCCTGCTGCTGGATGAGCCGACCGCGGGGATGAACCCGCGCGAGACGATGGAGATGATGGCGTTCATCCGGCGGTTGCGCGATGAACTGGCGATTACCATCCTCCTGATCGAGCATCAGATGCGCGTGGTCATGGGGATCTCCGAGCTGGTGACAGTGCTCGATTACGGCACGAAAATCTCAGAGGGCACGCCCACGGATGTGCAGAATGACCCGCGCGTCATCGAGGCCTACCTGGGGACGCGCCGCATCGGGACGGAGGCGACACACTGACATGAAACGACACAACCTACACAAACGACACAACCTACACAATCACAAGCAACCCCAGGGGAGTTGGTCTCATTGTGTAGATTGTGTAGGTCGTGTAGATTGTGTGGGTTGAGCGACGGCGATGGCCCTCTTAGAAGTTGACAATCTGCACGTCTACTACGGCCAGATCCATGCGTTGAAGGGCATCACGCTGCACGTGGATCCCGGCGAGATCGTCACCCTCATTGGGGCCAACGGCGCGGGGAAGAGCACGACCCTAAAGACAATCAGCGGCCTCCTGCGGCCTCAGCAGGGTCGCATCACACTGTCCGGCGAGGACCTGGCCGCCCTCCCGGCCCACGATGTGGTGGCCAAGGGCGTGGTGCAGGTGCCGGAAGGCCGGCGGATCTTCGGCCAGCTCACGGTGCACGAGAACCTGCTCATGGGCGCGTACATTCGCGCGGAGCGCAACGGCGTGGAGACGGACCTGGCGCGCGTGTTCACGCTCTTTCCCCGGCTGAAGGAACGGCGCAGCCAGGTGGCCGGCACCCTGTCCGGGGGGGAGCAACAGATGCTGGCCATCGGCCGGGCATTGATGTCCCAGCCGAAGGTGCTGCTGCTGGACGAACCCTCGATGGGACTGGCACCGGTGCTGGTCGAGCAGATCTTTGAGACGATTACCGGGATTAACCGCCTTGGGACCACGGTGCTCCTGGTGGAACAAAATGCGTACATGGCCCTGCACATCGCTCAACGCGGCTATGTCCTCCAGACCGGCGAGATTGCGCTCTCGGGCTCGGCCGCTGAGCTCCAGGCGAACGCGGAAGTGCGGAAGGCCTACCTCGGCGGGTAACCAGTCCTGCTCACTGGGACGGTGTCCATGAGATCACGGGCAGGACGCTCAGGTTCCCAGCCGCCGGTGCCAGCCGGCGCTGCCCGCTTCCATCGGGATGCATCACCCACAGCGCCAGATCAGAGCCGTGAATAGATAGGAAGGCGATCCAGGCGCCATCCGGCGACCACACCGGCCGCAGGCTGATCGCTTGGGGGTCGGTGAGGGAGACGGAACGCTTGGCGGCCAGGTCCTGCACGTAGATCTGCCCTCCTCCCACGTGCGCCACGACGAAGGCCACCCGCGTGCCGTCGGGGGACCAGTTCGGCGCATACCCGAACGCGAGCCACCGGGGCGGCGCGCCATCGAGGGAGACAAGGGAGATGTCAGACTGCGCGGGACCCGCCCTGGTCATATAGGCGATGTGCTGCCCATCACGGAGCCAGACAAATTCGGTCACGCCCGGAATCACGCCAGTGGGCGGCGTGGGAATCCTGCGGATACCTCCGCTATCAGTCCGCGTCAGATAGAGCGCTGCGCCTGATGCTTCCGATCGCGCCAGGAAGGCGATCAGGCTTCCGTCCGGCGACCATGCCGGCGCAGAGGCGGACGCGTCCGGGGCGCTGAGACGACGCTGGTCGCTGCCGTCGGGATTCATCAGCGAGACGCGTCCGAACCCCGCCACGCGCGTAATGAATGCGATACGGTGGCCGTCCGGCGACCAGGCCGCCTCTGCGTGCGTCCCAGGGGAAGCGGTGAGTTGCTTGGTTTCCGCTCCACTGGGGCTGGCGGTGTAAACTTGTGTGGTCCCCGCCTCGCTGTGGACAAAGAGCAGACGGCGGCCGTCCGGAGACCAGGCCGGCCCCTCGCTGTCGCCGGGGGGGCCGGTCAGGGGCCGCAGGCCGGTGCCGTCGGTGTTCACCACAAAGATCTGCCGCGTTCCCTCATATGGAGCGACAAACGCGATCTGAGAGGCCGGGACAGCTGGCTCAGCGGGCCGGTCAGTAACGGCCGCCAGGAGCGCGGTGGCGACCAGAGGGATGAACAGCAGCACTGCGCGCCTACCCATTTTGTGGGATGGTGAAGAGGAACGTTGTGCCCTCGTCCAGCAGGCTGTCGACGCGGATCCGGCCGCCGTGAGCTTCGACGATGTGCCTGGCAATGGCTAGGCCTAATCCTGTGCCTCCAGAACCACGGGTCCGCGAGCGGTCGGCGCGGTAGAAACGCTCGAAGACGTGCGGCAGGTCAGCCGGTCCGATTCCTTTTCCGGTATCCGAGACGGAGATCTCCACTTCACGGTCGGCCTGGGCGACCCGCACGTCGACGCGGCCGCCGGTGGGCGTGTACTTGAGCGCGTTGTCAATCAGGTTGGTGAGCACCTGCTCCAGGCGGTCGCGATCCGCGGTGACCCAGACTTCTGGCGGCGCCGCTTGTTCCAGGAGGAGCCCGCTGCCCTGGGCGAGCGGCTGCAGCTTGTCGACGGTGTGCGCGACCAGCGCGGCCACATTCACCCGTCGCAGATCCAGCGTGACGCGCTTGCTTTCCAGCTGGGAGAGATCTAGCAGATCGTCCACGAGTTTCACCAGGCGGTCGGCCTCGCTGCTGATGATCGTCAGGAACCGGCGGGAGGTCGCCTCGTCTCTGACGGCTCCATCCAGCAGCGTCTCGGTAAATCCCTTGATCGAGGTCAGCGGAGTGCGCAACTCGTGGGACACGTTGGCGGTAAGTTCACGCCGGAGCCGCTCGCTGTGGCGCAGCTCCGTCACATCCCGCAGGACGGCCACGGCGCCGATGACCTCGCCCTGGTCATCCCGGTACGGGGCGCAGTGAACCTCGACGACGCGGTCGCCCACAGAACCAGGGGGGAGCTCTTCTGCCGTGATCCGGCCGCTCGCCGTCGCATCCTCCAGCATGGCCGGCAGGCGATCGCCCTGGATCGTCTCGCGGGCGGGCCGGCCCAGCGCCCCGGCGGGATCGGCGCGCAGCAGGTCTGCGGCAGCGCGGTTGAGGAGCATCAGCGTGCCGTGGCGGTCGGTGGCCACCACGGCGTCCGTCATGCCGCTCACGATCGCTTCGAGTTTCTTGCGCTCTGTTGTGATTTCGGCGATGGTCTGCTGCAGACGGTCGGTCATCCTGTTGAACGTCCGTCCCAGGCGCTCCAGCTCCGCCGTTTCGTCCACGGGAGCACGGCTGGCGAAATCGCCGGTGGAGATGCGCTCCGCGGCGTGGCCCAGTTCCTCCAATGGACGGGTGATCCGCCGCGACAGACGCATCCCAACGATAAACGCCGCCACCAACCCGAGCAGGCTCGCGGTCCCCAGCGCCGGCGCCATGCGCCGCAACTGGCGCCACACCCACGCTTCCGGCGCAGAGACCTGCACCACGCCCGCGATGCGGTTGTCGGGTCCCAGGATCGGCGCGGCGGCGAAGACGCGGGTTTCGCCGGTGGCAGGGTCAAATCGCACGGCCTGGCTTTCTTCACCAGCAAAGGCCTTCTCGAGTTCGGGCGAGGCGGCCGCATCCGGACCGGTGGAGCGGCCCGTGGCATCGATGAGCGCGATGATGGCTTCCTTGCGCCACTTCAGCGTCTGCGCCATCGGCTGCAGCTCCGCCAGGTTCCGCTTGCCCGCATACTCCCGCATCATCAGCGAGATCACTTTTGCCTGAGTAGCGACCACGTAGGCATAGGTGCTCACATACGACCGGTGCAGGGCCTGAGTGACGTACGCCGTGACGATGACCAGCACCAGCACCACCAGCAGCAGGTAGGATGATGTGAGCTTCCATCGGATGGAGCGCATCTTAGTTTCGCGCTCCGCCCGTGGGAGTTCCCGCGCTCCGCCCCGAGCCGGCCTCACCGGCGTGGGGGTTGCCGCGTTCTCGCGTTCCCGCGTCTGCGCGCAGCTTGTAGCCGACGCCGCGCACGGTGACGATGTACGTCGGCGACGCCGGATCGTCTTCGATCTTTTCCCGCAACCGGCTGATGTGCATGTCGACCGTGCGTGTGCTGCCGTAATAGTCATAACCCCAGATATGCTCGAGCAGGAAGTCGCGGGTGAACACGCGGTTGGGGTGGCCCATCAGCAGTTGCAGCAATTCGAATTCCTTCGCGGTGAGATCGACCTGCCGGCCATCCAGCACGACCTCATGCGTGGTCGAATCCAGTGTCAGGCTGCCGGTATGCAGCGGTTCCGGTGCGCCGGGGGTGACATCCCGCGCCGTGCGGCGGAGGATGGCGCGGACCCGAGCCACCAGTTCCCGGGGCGAGAACGGCTTCGTGACGTAATCATCGGCGCCAATCTCCAGGCCAACGACCCGCGCCAGCTCACCGTCTTTGGCCGTGAGCATGATGATGGGCACGGAGGATTCCCGCCGGATCTGCCGGCAGACCTCCAGCCCATCGACGTAGGGGAGCATGATATCGAGGATGATCAGGTCCGGTCGCTCCTGGCGCGACCGCACGACAACTTCGCTGCCGTCGTATGCGGTCAGGACATCGTAGCCCTCTTGCAGCAGGTTATATTTCACCAGCTCGACGATGTGCGGCTCGTCGTCGACCACGAGGATCTTTTGCGACACTTGTGCACCTCTCAACTGCGGGACTGGGGACTAGGGACTGGCATCCGAAGTTTTTCTCGTCCCGAGTCCCTAGTCCCGTAATTTCGTTTTACATGACGCGCCGGATTTCGCCTCCGAGATATCCGGTTGCGCTGATCAACACCGCCCCTACGATGGCGCCGCTGAGCGACAGCGGCCGCGGCATGCGCGGCCAGCGCCATCTCGTGGCGAACAGGCCCGCGTACAGCACCGTCGTCGCGTAGGCCAGCAGACCGTGGATATTGTGCCGGTCGACGAACGCCTGGCCGATCCCTTCCCGGACCAGGGGAATGTAATCGACGAACCCCGACACGATGGCGACGCCGGCGGCCAGGACCCCGAGGCCGATCAGGTATCGCGACACCGTCGAGAAAAATGATTCCTTCTTGAAGACAAACAGCAGGTCAAAGAGGAAACTGGTCAACCACAGGGCCACAGGAAAGTGCACCACCAGCGGGTGGTACAGGAACGGCATACAGGTATACTCTACACCCTCCGTGCGGCGTCTGTCACGGAAGTGTCACGCGACTGTAACCTGGCGCGTGGCCCGATCGGACGAGGCAAGGAGGCGCATCTGCTGCGTCGAAAGGAAAATCCGGTTGTCACCGCATCAGGAGGTCTTCGTGTCCGATCCGTACACCTTCCCGCCCGCGCCGTCGTCCGATGCCATCGAGTGGCCGGGTACGCTCATTGGCGCGGGCAACGTGATTACCAGGACCAAGACCCGGACCGCCGTCCACGATAAATCCATTGACCGCATCGAGGGCCGCCGGGACGCCCTGGTCGACGCCGCCGTCGGGCATATCACGCGCCGGGCCGGAAAGGAACCGCTGTTTCGAAACGACGTGGTCATCCACGGAGTCCGCGTGCGGGCCACCACCAACTCTCTGCACCTGCGAGATTTCTGGGGTGATAACTGGTACAGCCCGGAGGAGTGGAAGGCCGCAACGGGGCTGGTTCCGCCGCGCGAGCCTCAGGTCACCGTCTACGCCCTGGGCGGGGTGGCCGAGCAGCCCGAGGCGGCGTATTACAGTCGCAGGACGAATACAATTGTGTTCTTCAACACCGCCTACTACGGGCAGCTGAAAAGCTGGGTGCTGGGGGCGGTGGGCCGCGTCCTCGCAGAAGAGTATGGGATCCACTCGGTCCATGGCGCCTGCGTGGAAAAAGACGCCCACGGTATCCTGTACATCGCCCCGACCGGCACCGGGAAGAGCACGTCCTCCTACGGCCTGGTCGGGTTTCCCCGTACCCGGTTCCATTCCGACGACTGGGTCTACATCCGGTATACCTTCCGCGCCAGGGATGGGCGGCGGCTGCATCCGGTTGCCGTCGCGTTGCCGGACGGCAGTCAGGTGCGGGGATACCAGGTCTTCGGCTGGCTCGAATCACAGGCGCGGACGCAGCCGGCCGCCACGGTCACAGGTCTCGATCTCGAGAATCACGAGATCACGGTCCCCGTGAACGGGCTCGATCTCAACGCCCCGGTCGAGGCGTACGCGTTCACGTCGGAGAAAATCTTCTACCTGCGCACCAACCTGGTGGAGAACTTCCCGCTGTCGGCGATGCAGATGCTGCGCTCGAAAATGGAAAACGTCCCAGACGTCGCTCCCGAGTACGTGATCCGCCGTGCGGCCATGCTGGACGATCTGATCGAAGCGATTCGCACCGAGGGGGGCGCGGTGACGGAGTACTTTGCCGGTCGCTCGCAGGAGGAGATCAGGCAGATGCTGGCCCGGCTCATTGCCTTCGACAACGCGCGGGCCATGCTGGATATCGGCAAGGTGTTACCCGCGGACCGCATCTTCACCAATCCCATGGAGCCGACCCGTCTGTCGACGGTGGTGCTGCTGCGGCGCGACCCCAGCGATCCGGTGGTGGCCCAGCGGCTCACCGTGGCCCAGTTCGTGGCGGCGTTGCTGATCGGCGAGACGCCGGACAAGAAGCGCGAAGTCGCCTATAATGCCTATCGCGCCGTGGATGATGACGTAGAGAAAGCGTTCATTGCCGCAGTCGAGGATGAGGCCAGACGCCGGAGCGCCGCCGCTCCGGCAGGTGCGGGGCACGGGCAGCTGTCTGCGGATGCGTTGTATGGCGCCTTCGAGCGCCGGTCCGATGCCCCGGAGACGCTCCGCGAAGAGTTTGAGCTGTTCCGGCAGATGTTCCGCGTCTGCAATTGCTTCGCCCTAAACACAATCTTGATGGCGGACCCGCATGTGAAGGACCGCAAGGAGGCGGTGGCACTGACGATGGAGGTGATCGCACGGCTGGCCGACGAGCGACCCTCCGCGCTGCACCTCACGCTGGATTCCTACCGCAACTTCCTCGGCGCGCCGGCGCCGCGATCAGCCTGAGTCCCACGGGCATCCCATGAAAGCGTTGCTCAAGCCCGACGCCGGGCCGGGGTTGGAACTGGCAGACGTGCCGGTCCCCCAGCCCGGACCGGGGGAGATTTTGGTGAAGGTCTTCGGGGGAGGGATCTGCGGAACCGACCTGCACATTTTCACCTGGGATGCCTGGGCCCGCTCTCGCCTGGCGCCGCCCCGCGTCATCGGCCACGAGTTCTGCGGGACGATCGCCGCCGTTGGCCCGGGCGCGACCGATCTGGCCGTCGGCGAGTTCATCAGCGGCGAAGGACACATCAGCTGCGGGCGGTGCCATGCCTGCCGGGCCGGAGCGCCGCACATCTGTGAGCGCCTGGAGGTCATTGGGATCGACAGAGACGGGGCCTTTGCCGAGTACGTGGTCATGCCGGCGGCCAACGCCTGGAAGGTTGGCCCGGACATCTCCCGCGATGTGGCCGCCATCATGGATCCGCTGGGGAACGCGGTTCACGCCGCGCTGGAAACGTCCCTGGCGGCCAGACGGGTCGCAGTCATCGGATGTGGCCCGATCGGACTGATGGCCATCGCCATCTGTCATCTGGTCGGCGCCGTCTTCGTGGCGGCGACTGACGTTTCCGACACACGGCTGGCTCTGGCCCGACGCATGGGCGCCGACCTGGTGCTCGACGCGCGGACCGAGAATGTTCCGGTCCGCATTCACGAGACGCTCAACGGCGAAGGAGTGGACGTGGTGTTGGAGATGTCCGGATCCGAACGCGGGCTTCAGGATGGGTTGCGGGCGCTGCGCAACGGCGGGTGGGTGTCGGTCCTGGGCCTGCCGGCGGCCGATGTGCGAGTCGATCTGGCAAACGGGATTATCTTCAAAGGCGCGCATCTGGCCGGGATCTTCGGCCGCAAAGTGTGGCAAACGTGGGAGCAGGGGACGGCGCTGTTGCGGAATGGCCTGGACATCACCCCGGTGATCACCCATCGGTTTCCCCTGGAGCGATTTGCGGAGGCGTTCGAGCTGCTCCGGGCTGGGACGGCGGGCAAGGTGATACTCTATGTGTGAGGACGACGCGACGCCTCGGGAGAATCATGGTCAATCCACTGGCGTATCTCGACCAAGAGCTGAATGAGCTGAGGGAGAAGGGGTTGTTCCGCTGGCCCCGGCTGCTGGAAGGGCCGCAGGAGCCGGTGGCCCGCTATGATGGCCGTGAGGTCATCAACCTCTGTTCTAACAACTACCTCGGCCTGGCGAACCATGCCCGCCTGAAGGCAGCGGCGCGGCGCGCCGTTGATGAACTGGGTGTGGGGTCCGGCGCGGTCCGGACGATCGCCGGCAACATGGCGATCCACAAGGAACTGGAGGAAGAACTGGCGCGTTTCAAACACACCGAGGCGACCCTGCTGTATCAGTCCGGATTTACCGCAAACGCCGGGACCGTGGCGGCGCTGTTGGGTAAGGACGATGTGATCGTCAGCGACGAACTGAACCATGCCAGCATTATCGACGGGGCGCGCCTGTCTGGTGCGGAGAAGAAGATCTATCCGCATAAGGACGTGGCCGCGGCCCGCCGGCTTCTGGAAGCGTCGCGCGGCGCACGCCGGACGCTGCTGATTACCGACGGCGTGTTCAGTATGGACGGCGACGTCGCCCCCCTGCCGGATCTGGTCGCCCTGGCGGAGGAGTTCGGCGCCATCATGATGGTGGATGACGCGCACGCCAGCGGGGTGATGGGGCAGCACGGGCGCGGGACCGTGGATCACTTCCGGTTGCATGGACGGGTGCACATTCAGGTCGGGACGCTGTCCAAGGCCTTTGCCGCGCAAGGCGGGTACGTGGCCGGCAGCCGCACGCTGATCGACTACCTCATCCACCGCGCGCGGCCGCTGCTGTTCTCGACATCGCATCCCCCGTCCGTGGCGGCCTCGGCGCTGGCAGCGCTGCGCCTGGTCCAGGAAGAGCCCGAGCTCATCGAACGGCTCTGGGACAACACGCGGATCTTCAAACAGGGCCTCAACGAGTTGGGATTCAACACGGGGGCCAGCGAGACGCCCATTACGCCGGTTGTCGTTGGAGACGAGCAGCTGGCCACAGATCTGTCCGACCGGCTGTTCACCGCCGGGGTGTTTGCGCTGGGGATCGTTTTCCCCACTGTCCCGCGCGGGAAGGCCAGGGTCCGCACAATTGTGACCGCCGCCCACACCCGGACGCACCTCCAGCGGGCGCTTGATGCGTTTGCGAAGGTCGGGCGGGAACTGAGACTAATTTGACTAACGGGATCGCGGGATCGCGGGAACGCGGGATCGCGACGCGGTGCATTTCAAACCCGACGCGGTTGACGGTTCATGCTTGCGTAGTTTCGCGTTCCCCTGTTCCCGCGTTGCCCCGTTCCCGTCTTTGTCCAAGATGAAGGCGTTCACGAAACTTCTCACACCCCAAGAAGCCCGGGATGTCTACGCCCGGGCCTACGCTCCGTCACCACTTGGGACGGAACGCGTCCCCCTGGCGCAGGCGCTGCGGCGCGTGCTGGCGCAGGAAGTGCGGGCCTCGACCGATCTGCCGGCATTTGATCGGTCCACGGTGGACGGCTATGCGGTCCGTGCGGAGGATACCGGCCGGGCCTCCTCGGGGACCCCGCTGCATCTGCAGGTGGTCGGAGAGGTGTTGATGGGGGAGCCGGTGCGGTTTGCCGTCGGCGCGGGGCAGGCGGCGCGGATCCCGACTGGGGGAATGCTCCCGGAGGGCACCGACGCGGTCGTCATGCAGGAGCATACCGTGAGAACGGATGGGACGGTGTCGGTGGAACGACCCGTCAAGGTGTATGAGAACGTCCTCCCCCGTGGCGCAGACGTCAGATCGGGGGAGGTGATCGTCCGGCCAGGGCGTCGCCTCAGACCGCAGGATCTGGGCCTGCTCGCGGGGCTGGACATTCCGGAGGTGACCGTGTACCGGCGACCCCGCGTCGCGATCATCGTTACAGGTGATGAACTGGTCCCTCCCGGCAGATCGCTGCGCGGCAGCCAGATCCATGACATGAACACCTACACGCTGTCGGGGCTGATCGATGAGAGTGGAGGCATCGCCAAACCCTACGGGATTGTGCAGGACAACCTGGCGTTGCTGGTCGAGCGGACCAAGCTGGCGCACCGCGAGTGCGAGATGGTGATTCTGGCAGGCGGCAGCTCTGTCGGCGAAAAAGACGTCGTCGCGGACGCGATTGCTGCCGTGGGAGAGCCCGGAATCATCGTCCACGGGATCGCGATCCGTCCCGGCAAGCCTACCATCCTCGCCGTCGCCGGCGGCAAGCCGGTGTTTGGGCTTCCGGGCAATGTGGTGTCGGCGATGGTGATCTTCGAGCAGTTTGTGCGGTCGGTGCTCAACGCGATGGCCGGATTGCGCGAACCGCCGCGACCCGGCACTACGCTGCGGGCCCGGCTGACCAGGACCGTGGCGATCGGCGACCGCGAAGACCACATCCGGGTCTCGCTGGCGGAGCGCACCGGGGCGCTGTGGGCGGCGCCGCTCCCCGGCGGGTCGGCGATCCTCACCTCGATGGTCCGGGCGGATGGCCTGGTGACCATCCCGGCGAATACCACGCTGGAGGAAGGTACAGAGGTCGAGGTGCGCCTGCTTGGCTAAGAGGATGACAACAAGGAACAAGGGAACGAGGGAACAAGGGAACAAGGAGACAAAGAAAACTCGGAAAAACCATGGGGGGTCTCCTCGATCCCTCGATCCCTCGATCCCGCGTTCCCGCGATTTGACGCACGTCGACGCCCACGGCCGCGTCCAGATGGTGGACGTGTCCGACAAGCCCGCCACCCTGCGTCAGGCGGTGGCCCGCGGGGAAGTACGCATGACCCCCCAGGCGCTGGGCAAGATCAAGGCCAATGCGATCGCCAAAGGCGATGTGCTGGCCGTCGCGCACGTGGCGGCGGTGATGGCGGCCAAGCGAACGGACGAGCTCATCCCGCTTGCGCATCCCCTACCGTTGACCGGTGTCGACGTGTCCTTCGTCCTCAAAGAGGAGGCGAGCACTGTCGAAATTGCCGCGGTCGTCAGCACCGTGGCGCCCACCGGCGTGGAGATGGAAGCCCTGGCCGCCGTGTCCGCCGCGGCCCTGACCATCTACGATATGTGCAAGGCCGTGGACCGCGGCATGACCATCGAGCGCATCCGCCTGGTCAGCAAGATCGGAGGCCGCAGCGGCGACTACCGGCGGGCGGGGGAGTTGTGAGCAGAGCGGAGCTTGATGGGGCGCGGATCGCCGTGCTCACGCTCAGCGATTCTATCGCCCGGGGAGAGCAGACCGACACCAGCGGTGACTTCATCGCCAAGGCGGTGGGGGCGCTCGGCGCGGACGTGATCGCCAGAGACGTGCTGCCGGACGACGCGGAACGCATCAGCTCGCGTCTGCGGGCCTACGCCGATGAGCTGCGTGTTGATCTCGTCCTGACCTCCGGCGGCAGTGGCGTAGCGCCGCGGGACGTGACCCCGGAGGCCACCCTGCGGGTGGTCGATCGGCTTGTCCCGGGGCTCGCGGAGGCCGCTCGTTCCCGGACTTTCACCCAAACGCCGCTGGCGATCCTCTCTCGGGGTGTCGCCGGCATCCGCGGGCGGACCCTGATCGTGAATCTGCCCGGTAGCCCGAAGGGTGTGCAAGAGTGGCTCGATGTCATCCTGCCGGTGCTCGGGCACGCGATCGATCTGCTCAAAGAGAAGCCCCGGGAATGGGGGACACCGCACGGCCGCAAGCCAACGACGTCTACTTAAAGCCAACTACGTCTACTTAGTCTACTTGGTCTACTTAGTCTTCTTAGTCTAAGGACTCAGAAACTTCAAATTGTTTGCGGAACGGGAGGGTGCATGTAGACCAAGAAGACCAAGGAGACCAAGAAGACTAAGGAGACTGGGTTTCGCATGAGAGCTGCGAATCGGTGCTTCGTGTGCGGGCAGGACAACCCGATCGGGCTGAAGTTAAAGTTCTCGCGGGTTGGGGAGGGGGTATGGGCGGAGTTTACCCCGTCCGACCTGCACGCGGGCTATGAAGGTCTGGTGCACGGTGGCATCCTGGCTGCGCTGATTGATGATGCGATGGCGAACGTCTGGGCTGCGAACGGGCGGGAGGCAGTGACCGCGAAGATTGAGGTGCGGTTCCGCCAGGAGGCCAAGCCTGGGGAGAAGCTGCTCGTGCGTGCGGAGCCCGCCGGTTCGAAGGGTGGGCTTCGGATCGCACGGGCGACGGTGACGCGGGCAGATGGGGCACTCGTCGCTGAGGGTTCGGGGTTCGTGTCTGTGAAGTGACGACCGCCGGGGCCTTCGCCCGCCTGGTCTGGGGAGCAGTTGCTGCCATAGGACTGGGCGTGATCATTGCGCACCACGTCAGGTATTTTCGCAAGCGGCGCCCGCTGTCGTTCGGTGCATTTCTAGAGACCACGGGATGGATCATTATCACGTCGTGCGCGATTGGGGCGCTCGGCGGGGGACTGGCCCGTGCTGGCACGCGAGCGGTGGAGACAGCGGCGGCGATTGTCGGCCTCGCGTTTTTGATCATCGGTGGACAGTTCAGATAACTACGTCTTCTTAGTCTCCTTAGTCTACTTGGTCTTCTTGGTCTAGGTAGCTCCGTTTGTGTCAGATTGTCTCGTTCGAAATCTTGCAGACAAAGTAGACTAAGTAGACAAAGGAGACCAAGTAGACGTCGTTTTGGCCAAAACAATGACCGAATCAGAGATGATCGTCGCCACAAACCGCCGTGCGCGTTTTGAGTATCACCTGGAAGATACGTACGAGGCGGGGGTGGTCTTGACGGGAACGGAAGTGAAGTCGCTGCGCGCCGGACGCGCCAGTCTGGCCGACGCGTTTGCCCGCATCGAAAATGGGGAAGTCTGGTTGTACCATCTGCACATTCCGCCCTACGAAGCGGGGAACATCTTCAATCACGATCCGCTGCGCAAGCGCAAGCTGCTCCTTCACCACGGCGAGATCCGCCGGTTGTTCGGCAAAGCGCAGGTGAAGGGATACACGCTGGTCCCGCTGCGGCTGTACTTCAAGCATGGTATCGTCAAAGTGGAGCTCGCGGTGGCGCGGGGGAAACGGCAATACGACAAGCGCGCGGCCATCGAGAAACGGGAAGCCCAGCGGCGGATGGAGCAGGCTCTGCGGCGGCGACGATAGGAATCAAGCGCATCTATCTTTCACGTCATTCCCTCGAAAAATTCCTTCGCTGAATCTCCGGGATTCTCCGCCGCAGAGTTTCGGGACTCTCCGACTACCGGCGCGGTGGGTCGTGTGCTATCAAGATTGACGAAGCGGACGGCCACGACATCGGGGAGGAGCCATGCCGCAGACGCCGTTTAAGAACCACTCCTTGCCCGGCCGCATCGAAGTCGGCGACTTCGACGAAGGTGGGGAAGGCGTCGGTTACCATGACCTGACGCCCGAGACGGGAAACGACTATCGGCCCGGTACGGCTATCGATTTGAAGCCCCGCCCCGGCGGCCAGTGGGCCACAGTGGATACGCAGGCTGGCGAATGGACCGCCTATACAGTGCGTGTTCCGTTCGGCGGCGTGTACCGCTGCGAGGTGCTGGTCAGCAACGACAGAAGCCCAGGGGCGTTCCGGGTGCAGGTGGACGGGGTTGACGCTGTCCCGATTATGCCTGCGCCGAACACGGGCTCGCGGGACGTGTACGTATGGGTTGGCGTGCCCGGTATCCGGCTCAGGTCTGGCGCGCATGTCGTGAAACTGCTGACCGAGCGCGAGTCGATCAGCGTCGAGGCCATGAGGTTTTTGGCCGAGGTGTTCGATCCGGCCCCGCCAGCAGGGGAAGTAGTCACCACCTTGTCATCGGGTTTATATCGCGTTCCGTAAACTGGTAAGAGCGCGCGGGACGCGCTCCTCGGAGGGGCTATCCCCTCCGAATCCTCCCCTTACCACCTGGAGGCGGCGGGAATCTGGAACCCTCGTCCAGCGCTCGCACTCGCCCTATCGGGCGGCTCGCGCTTCAGGGGGGACTAATCCCCCCTGATCGCGCGCACAGTAATGGATTCCAGATGTCCGGGGAGCCGAACTGGTGCGCGCTGCCCCCCTTTACCACGCGGGGGAGTACCTCCCCCGCAACCCCCTCAGGACGCGGGTTCAATCCTACCATGAACCAGAAATGGAAACGGACCCCACAGAACAGGGTCCGTTTCCATTTCTGGTGGAGGCGGCGGGAATTGAACCCGCGTCCTAGGATCGCGAGGGCGGGGCGTCTACGAGTGTATCTCAGGCTTTGGATCTCGCGTCTCGAAGCTCCCCTGAGCTGGATCCTCAAAACGCCAGCCCGTTAGGATTCCCGACCGGCGCCCGGGCGGTGCGCCGTGCGGTAGCCGGCTGTTGACGTCCATCCCGGGCCACCGGCCCTCCCGGGTGAACGTACGCTGCTACTTAGGCAGCGTATGCGTACTGTGTATTGGCGGTTATTCGCCGTCCAGGTGTTTTACGAGGGCCCGGACCACCTCGACGCGCAGCCTCGCTTCTGCCATCCCAGTCGAAACCGTTCGCCCCCACGCGTCATTTGAATTATAGCATGGCGCGCGGTCTTTAGAGTCTCCCCAGTCTTCAGTCTCCCCAGTCTTCTCAGTCCAAAGCACTCAACCGCAATCGCCTCGTCGGTTCGAGCCGTAATGGAAAGCCCGCGTCCTGAGACTGGGAAGACCGGGAAGACAGGGGAGACTGGGAAGACTTTAGGTTGCCAGAAGTGCTGATCCTTTGACGGCGTCAAACTGCAGCTCGTCGGCGGGCGACGTGCGCACACGGCCGAACGCGGCCCGGCGGCGTTTTTCGATCCGCACGCGTGCGGCCAGACAGATGGGGCACTGATGGATGGCGATCCGCACCCACGACCGCTCATAGGGAGCGACCTTCCCTGTGCGCACCCGAGCCAGCAGCGCGCGCGCCTCTATCGGCCGCCGCTGGTTGATCGCCATCTCCCACTCCCGGACCGCGCCGACGTTTGAACTTTCGACAACGTCCTTCAGCTCGTAGAACCGCCGGTTTCTCCAGCAGAATGGCACGCCCGTGAGATAGGAGATCGCCCAGCCGGTGGCGACGACGGTGCCGAGAACCTCAATGAAAAGCCTGACCACCCCAAGCCACACGGCCACCCCGGGAGGGAACTTGATGCTCTCAGGCAACTGCGCGGTGATCGACGCCGCCCCCTGTTCAACGAGGACCCGGACGTAGTTGAGCACCGTCAACGCATCCGGGACCGCGACGGCCCTGTGCCCACGCATCTCCCCCGCCACGTAGTCAAGCAGCATGGCCCCCAGATAGGCCGTGACGCCGCCCAGCTGCGCGAACATGCGGAACCCAGCGACGTCGTAGTTCGAGGTCAGTCTGACGGCCATCGCCACTCCCGTAGCCGCGGCTGTCCCGATGAGCACCGAACCAACCGGGATGCCGCCCAGCAGGTGAAAGTGCGGCAGGGAAATGAGATGAGCCACGTACGCGGTGATGACGCTTGAGAGGGTCGCGAGCACAACTGTCAAGGTGGCGGACACGCTCATCCCCTCCTCCCTAAGAGCTTACCCACGCGCGCTGGGGTTCCAGACCCTCCGATAGCGATCACGTGTACGACGGAAGAGACAATGAGCAGGTAGTAGTGCATCCAGAGACGACTTTTACATCCAAAGGCAGGATTTACAAAAGACGAGGATTACATAACCGGTATCCCGAAGCACGAAACCGGGCGCGGGGCGCCCACACCCACAGGAGGGAAGAACATGCGCGGAATGTTGGTAGCAGTAGTGCTGGCTTTGCTATTGGCTCTTCTCGGCGGAAGTGCAGTGCAGGTTGCAGGTGATACCGGGCCTGGACAGAACGGTTCAGTCCCGACCCTGATGGACGTTGCAGGGGACACGGGGCCAGGACAGAACGGGTAGGCTCTGAAACATCTGCAAGGACGGTATAGTCAGGCGATCCCCGCGCCCAGTCCTTGCGGGAAATGGTCAAGTTTTGGTATGCTTTTTGATTAGCGTACGGGTCAGGCGGGTTCCTCCGCCGAAGGGTGGCTGAACATGTCGTTGGGACTGCGCATACGGCAGCTTCGCCAGTCGCGGGGGCTGACACAGCAGCAGCTGGGAAGTCCTGATCTCTCAAAGAGCTTCATCAGTCTCGTGGAACGCGACCGAACGAGGCCATCGGTGGCGACGCTCGCATTCCTGGCCCGACGGTTAGGAACGTCCGTGGATGCCCTGCTCGGTCAGGAAGGTCACATGCCCGAAACGGCGGCGGCGAGCCTGCTGGCTCTCAGCGATGACGCCACCCGAAAGCGCGACGTGGCCACGGCCGCTAAGCTGCTGGACGCCGCTGAGTTCCTCGGTGAAAAGTTTGCGCTGGAGGAGACCAAACGGGAGGCAGCCCTGCAGAGGGCCCAGGTTGCGTTCGAGCAGCAGGCGTTTGAGGATGCCTGGGCGCGGCTGGCCGCCTCGAAAGACGACGCTGAATCCGCACGCGACCACTGGCGTCAGGGTCGCGCGCTCGTCTTGATGGGTCGGATCAAGATCCGCGCCCGCGACTATCGCGAAGCGGCTGACCTGCTGGAACGAGCGCTTGCTGTGCTGCGTACGGCGAGGGCAAGCCGAGATCCGGTGCGTGCGCACGCCCTCATTTTCCTGGGGACGAGCCTGGTCTGGCTCAACCGGCTGGAAGACGCGTTGCGCCGATACCGAGAAGCCGCAGCGTCGGACGTCGCGAAGCGGGATCCCGCAGTGCGGGGCCGCGCAGAGTGGGGGATTGGATGGGTCCAGCGCAAGCTGGGACGGTTGGATGAGGCGCGGACTTCATTACTGCATGCCAGAGAGTCTTTCGAAGCCGCAGAGGAACTCGAGGACCTGCTCCGCGTCCTCCAGAACATCGGCCAGCTCGATCATGAGGAAGGACGGCCGCGCGAGGCGCTGCGGCACTTTCACCACGCCCTGCGGGTCATGGAGCGCCTCCAACGCCCGCTCGATCGGGCGGCCATCCTCACTGAGATCGGCCGCGCGCACCTCACGCTGGGGGAGCTCGAAGACGCGGAGCAATTCGCCGCGCAGGCTCTGGACGAGACACAGCGGACCGGCGATCCGGTAGAGGCCGCCGAAGCCCAAGTCGTGCTGGGCCGCGTACGGCTCGCCCGCGGCGAGGTGAAGCCGGCCGTGGAAGGCGTCCGGCGGGCGTTGAGCACCTTCCGCGAACGTGGGTTGGCAGGGAGGGAGATGCAGGTGGCGCGGGAGTTCGGCTTGGCGCTCAAGGAGCGGGGTGCACATCCGGAGGCCAGTGAATTTCTCGCGCTGGTTGCGGAAAGCGCCGTCGTCGCCCCCGCCGCCGCAGCGTCATCCCGCGTACGGAGCTGAGCTGATGTAAAACGGGACGGCACTGTGCCGTCCCGTTCATCATTGGTTCTATCGCGTGTGTTGTGCGTCGTTACCCGCGCGAGTTCACCAGCTCAGGTTCGCGTGCTCCAACCACATCTTCAAGCGTCACCGGCTCCATCCGCACCGGGCCCCGGCCGGCCCTGGTATCCGTGCTGGTCGAGCACAGGTCATAGACGGCGAGGATTTCCCCGAATTTCGGCTCCAACGTGGCGATCGACCCGCACCGTGGACATCGCCAGACTTCCATCACCGGCCTCCTCCCTGAGCCCCGCAGAGCTTGCCGGTCGGCTCCCTTATGAGTAAACGTACCCACCTAGTCGCTGGTTCAGCCCTTCGGTTATATTCTTTGAGCAAGACTCTTGCCAAGAAGTGGGGGCGCGGAGAGGGTTGAGGGCGCCCAGACGGGGGGATGAGATGAAGGCGGTGCGGATACACACCCACGGTGGACCGGATGTCCTGCGCGTCGAGGAGGTTCCCGCTCCAGAGCCGGGGCCTGGCGAGGCTCGGGTGCGTCTGGCGGCGTGCGGGGTCAACTTTGTCGATATCTACCAACGGCTCGGGCAGTACCGGCTCACGCTGCCTGTCGCGCTTGGCCAGGAGGGCGCCGGGACCGTTGATGCGATCGGACCGCAGGTCTCCGAGGTGAGGGTAGGGGACCACGTTACCTTCGCCAACGTGATGGGCAGTTATGCAGAGTATGCCGTGGCGCCTGCTTGGCGGCTGGTTCCGGTGCCGTCCGGCCTGGACGACCGCATCGCCGCCGCGGTGATCCTTCAGGGCATGACCGCGCATTATCTGGCCCACGCGACCTATCCACTGAAACCGGGTGATGCTGCGCTGATTCACGCTGGAGCCGGTGGCGTGGGTCAGCTGCTGGTGCAGATGGCGAAGCGGAAGGGGGCCCGCGCGATCGCCACCGTCTCGACCGATGAGAAAGCTGAGATCGCGCGTTCGGTGGGGGCCGATGACATCGTTCTGTACTCACGAACGGACTTCGAGGTGGAAGTGAAGCGGTTGACCGCAGGGCGCGGTGTGAACGTGGTGTACGACTCCGTCGGGAAGGACACCTTTGAGAAGAGTCTGGGATGCCTGGCGCTGCGTGGCATGATGGTGCTCTACGGTCAGTCCAGCGGCCCCGTCCCTCCTGTCGATCCGCAGGTTCTGAACGCGAAGGGCTCGCTGTTTCTCACCAGGCCGACCCTGCACCACTATACCCACACGCGGGAGGAGTTACTGGCGCGGGCCGGGGACGTGCTGTCCTGGGTGCGTTCGGGCGTGCTGCGCCTGCGCATTGACCGCGACTTCCCGCTGGTGCAGGCGGCCGATGCCCACCGGTACCTGCAGGGCCGGCAGACCAAGGGGAAGGTGCTCCTCACTCCCTAGGGCCCGACCCTGCGCGATGCGGCGCTCGCTAACGGCGACCACGGCTCGCCTCCAGTCGCTCCGCGGCTCCTCCACCCGCCCCACCCGGATTGGTGTCATGCAAGGTCGGCCCTGCTTGCGGCGGCGGCGAGCGGGTTCCTCCGAGCGCAGCTGCGCAGTCGACAACCTGGTCGCAGGCCGTGAACTCGTAGATTGTGACAGACTGGCCGCAGGCAGGGGCGCGTGAGGCCTGCGAGTCGATCGGGAGCCGACGGAGCCGCGAGAGCGAGGGGGAACCCCGAGCCACCGCCGCCGGGAATCGTCTTAGAACGCAACCTGATGCAACTGAGACTGCGCGTTCCCTTGACATGGAGTGGGTGCGCCCCGTAGAGTAAGGCGGAGAGATAATGAAAATCATTTTCATTTGGGGGGCGCCCCATGGTGCGGGACGGATCGACGGCCGAACGCCGGCTTGAGGGACGGCTCCGCCGCCTGCGGAGCGCCGGACACCGGATCACGGCGCAGCGGAGGGCGGTGCTGCGCGCGCTGGCCATGATGGGCTGCGCCTGTGGCGCGGAGGATGTCCACGCCCGGGCACGACGCATCTACCCGCGTCTCGGTCTGGTCACCGTCTACCGTACGCTGGCCGCGCTGGTGCGGGAAGGGCTGGCCCAGACCGTGCAGCTGGACGACGGCCGCGTCCGGTACGAGCTGCGTGACGACGGCCGGCATCATCACCACCTGGTCTGCCTGTCCTGTGGTTCGATCGCCAGACTCGAGGCATGCGCGCTTGGACGTCTGCAGTCGGCCGGCCGGCGCCGGGGATTCAGGGTGACTGCCCACCGGCTCGAACTCTTCGGATACTGTGAAAACTGCCAACCATGGGAGGCCCGGCACGAGGCACGATGAACGCGTGGGTCGCGTCTGGCGATCGCTGGTGGCGGCCGGCGCGGTCATTGCCGCGTTGGGCTGTGCAGGGACTCCGCTCGCGCAGGGGACCCTGCCGGTGGTGGTGACATTCTACCCCTTGCAGGAGTTCGCCCAGCGGGTCGGCGGCGACCGTATCCGGGTGCAGACGCTGGTGCCGCCGGGGGCGGAACCGCATGACTACGAACCCCGCCCGCAGGACATCACGGCGCTGCACGCAGCCCGGGTGATTATTTACAATGGGGCGGGACTTGAAACGTGGCTCGAAAAACTCCGGCCGGAGTTCCCGGCGCGGGGCCTCATCGTGAACGCCAGCGATGGATTGCCCCTGGCTAAGGCGATCGACGAGCAGGAGGGTGGCGCCCAAGGTGAGCCTCCTGCACGCTTCGACCCTCACGTGTGGCTCGACCCGCAGCTCGCGGCTCGGATGGTGACCAATGTCGCCAGGGGACTCCAGGAGGCTGACGCACAGGGCAGCGAGGTGTTCCAGGCGCGCGCCTTGTCCCTGCGGGAACAGCTGCTCACCCTTCACAACGAGTTTGCTACGAGGCTGCGAAGCTGTCGTCAGAAGGAATTCATCACTACCCATGCGGCGTTCGGATACCTGGCACGCCGCTACAGGCTCGTGCAGCTGCCCATCAGTGGGCTGTCGCCGGAGGCCGAGCCAGCGCCCACCCGGCTGCGTGAGCTTGTGCATCTGGCCAGAGCGCATCATATCAAGGTCGTGTATTATGAGACGCTGGTAAGCCCGAAGGTCGCCGAGACGCTGGCACGCGAAGTGGGCGCGCGGGTCCTGGTGCTCGATCCACTCGAAGGCCTGACGAGCGAAGAGCTGCGCCAGGGACGGAACTATTTTTCGGTGATGCGTGAAAACCTCAACCATCTTGCCGACGGGCTCAACTGTCACTAGGGTCGATCCAGTGGTCGAGCTGGAGCACGTCACCTTCGACTACGAGAGCGAGCGCGTGCTCGACGAGGTCAGCCTGCGCATCGGTCGCGGGGACTTCCTGGGTATCATCGGTCCCAATGGATCGGGCAAGACGACCCTGCTGAAAGTTCTCCTTGGGCTGCTGCGGCCGGCATCGGGGCGGGTCAAGGTGTTTGGCACCGACGTGCGACTCTTTCGGGAATGGGCCCGGATCGGCTATGTCCCGCAAAAGGCGACCGCGTTCGACGCCCGGTTCCCCGCAAGCGTGTTGGAGGTGGTGCTCAGCGGGCGATCGGGCGTCGCGGGAATCGGGCGCAGGTTCGGTGAGCGCGACCGCGCGGCAGCCGAAGAAGCGCTGAAAACCGTAGACATGCTGGAGCTCAAGGCCCGCCCCATTGGCCGGCTGTCGGCTGGGCAGCAGCAACGCGTCTTCATCGCGCGGGCGCTGGCCAGCCGCCCGGAGTTGCTGCTGCTCGACGAACCCACCGTCGGAGTGGACGTGGATGCGCAGGAGCGGTTCTACAGTCTGCTGCGCCGGTTGAACCGCGAGTTCGGGACGACGCTGGTGCTGGTGTCCCACGACGTCAGTGTCGTAGCGGGGGAGGTCACCCACCTCGCGTGCCTCAACCGCCGGCTGGTGTTTCACGGCAGCCCGGAGGAGGCCATGCGCTCCGGGGCACTGGCTCAGCTCTATCGCGCGGAGAGCCTGGTTGTTGCACACCACCACTAGGTAACTGCGTCTACCTAGTCTTCCTAGTCTACTTGGTCTTCCTGGTCTACAGTCACCAGAAGGCTCAAGGAGATCATGGAGACTAGGTAGACCAAGGAGACCAGGGAGACCAGGTAGACTCGCGTATGCCCGAGATCTTTCAGTACGGTTTCATGGTACGCGCGCTGGCCGCCGGGCTGATGATCGGCACCATCGCCCCGACGATCGGCGTGTTCCTGGTGCTGCGCAGGCTCAGCTTGATTGCCGACACACTGGCTCACGTGGCCCTGGCCGGTGTCGCGCTCGCGCTCCTGACGGGCATTCACCCGGTGGCGGGCGCACTCGGCGTGGCGTTGCTCGGCGCCGTGGGGGTCGAGCGGCTTCGGGTCTCAGGTCGCCTGTACGGAGACGCCGCGCTGGCCATCTTCCTCTCCGGCGGCCTGGCGCTGGCCGTCGTGCTGATCGGTCTGTCCGGTGGTTTTAGCGTCGATGTGTTCTCCTACTTGTTCGGCAGCATCACCGTCGTGCAGCCGCGCGATCTGTGGGTCATCCTGGTGCTGGGGATGGTGGTGCTGGGCACGGTGGCGCTGCTGTACAAAGAACTGTTCGCAATTACCTTCGACGAAGAAGCCGCCCGGGTTCAGGGGGTGCCGGTAGATAACCTGAATCTCCTCGTGACGGTCCTGGTGGCGACGACCGTCGTCGTTGCCATGCGAGTGGTGGGTGTTCTGTTGACGAGCGCGCTGGTGGTGATTCCGGCCGCGACATCGTTGCGCCTGGCCCGGAACTTTCGCGGCGCGCTGCTGATCGCCGTGCTGGCCGCTCTGACCTCCGTCGTTGCGGGCATCGTGCTGTCGTTTTATTTGAACATTGCCGCCGGCGGGGCCATCGTGGCCTGCGCCATTCTCCTGTTCGCGGCGAGCGCACCGCTGGTGCGGCGGCCATGATCGCGACGCAAACGCCTCGGGCCGTGTCAGCCGCACTCCTCGTTGCCGCCCTTGTGTTCGGAGGGGCGCGCGTGGTCTCAGCGCAAGAACCGACCGAGGCTGTACCGCCGGATCAGTTCTTCCGCGGCACAGTGGTTGAGGTGCTGGAGGAACGCGTCGGCGAGGTCGTGGGCGCCCCACAGCTGCAGCAGGTGGTCGTGGTGGAGCTCGCCGTAGGTGGTGGCACGCGACAGCGGGTCCGCGCGGAGTTTACCGCCGTGGCGGCCGGAGGCACCGGGCAAGCTCTGCGCGTGGGTGACGCCGTCATCGCCGTCCAATCTCCGCCCCCTGACCAGAGTTACTTTGTCGTCGACCGCGATCGCAGCCGGCCCCTCATCTTTCTCGCCGTTGCGTTCTTTGCGCTCGCCGTCCTGCTGGGCCGCCTGCGAGGGGCGACATCGTTGTTGGGGTTGGCAATCACGGTGGCGGTGATCGTAGGGTTCGTGGTCCCCAGTATCGTGGCGGGTGCCAGTCCGTTATTCGTCAGCATCTTAGGGGCGCTGGCGATCGCGGTCGCGTCTATCTACCTCGCGCACGGGTTCAGCAGGAGGACCACGATCGCCGTCGCCAGCACCTTGATCACCCTGACACTGTCGGCCTTCCTGGCCGCCGCGGCGGTGTCGCTGGCACGGCTCTTCGGCTCCGGAACGGAGGAAGCGTCGTACCTGCAGCTAGGTTTGCTGAAGCAGGTCAACCTGCGCGGGCTTTTGCTTGGCGGCATCATTCTCGGGGCGGTGGGTGTGTTGGATGATATCACCACCGGTCAGGCTGCCGCCGTTGATGAGATCCACAAAGCGAACCCAGCGCTGCCGGTCCGGGAGTTATACTGGCGCGGGCGTTCTGTGGGAACGGAGCACATCACCTCGCTCGTCAACACCCTGTTCTTGGCTTACGCCGGCGCCTCCCTTCCACTCTTCATTCTCTTTACAGTCAACGGAGCCCAGCCGCTGTGGGTCACGCTGAGCAGCGAGTTTGTCGCGGAAGAAATCGTCCGGACGCTCGTCGGCAGCATTGCGCTGATCCTTGGTGTGCCCATCACAACCCTGATGGCGGCGTACGTGCTCGGGCGGCAGTGAGCGCGAACGTCACCTACTGCCGCAGGTACCGTCCGAACCAGACCACCGCGCGTTGCCAGGCGTCCTTCGCCGACACATCGTGGTATCGCTCACCGGTGTCATTGAAGAAGGCGTGGTTGGCGCCGGGATACATGACGATCTCGTGGGTGATGCCGGCGCGCTGCATCGCCTCGCGAATCGTCGGGATGCCCGCGTCGATGCGTGTGTCCAGCTCGCCGTAGATCGCCAGCACCGCCGCTTTGATCTTCGGCACGTCCTCAAGCGGCGGGTTCGGTCCGTAGAACGGAACCGCCGCGCGGAGGCTCGGGTTGCTGGTGGCCAGCCGCCAGGTCATTCCGCCGCCGAAGCAAAAGCCCACCGCGCCGATGCGGTCCCTGCGCACGCTGGGTAGGCCCTGCAGATAGGTGACGCCGGCGTTGAGCATGGCCACGAGTTGCTCGGGCGGGGTGCGGCCCAGGATGGCGGTCACCTGCGCCAGGTCGGAGTATTTTGCGGTGCCGCCTTCGGCAGAGGCCA
>Ga0209056_10000607_pt1 | contig 39508 bp, 39 predicted proteins | sample GraSoiAngelo_114_FD_185876 | JGI IMG/M metagenome (GOLD analysis project Ga0209056, IMG submission 185876) | Grasslands soil microbial communities from the Angelo Coastal Reserve, California, USA - 14_0903_13_40cm (SPAdes) (version 2) | ecosystem: Environmental > Terrestrial > Soil > Grasslands... | reverse complement strand
GCAGTCGTGCGTCGATCACAGACACCTCCTGCCACGGCATAACGGTCTCCAGACCGAGAGCCGCAGACGGTAGAGGTGTTAGCGATGTACCGCGAGTGGAGTGCTAGCTATGTACCGCGACCGTACCGTCGGCTGCCTAACAAGCGCTTGAAGCTGCCGGCGCGCGTAGATTATGGAATGAATTCTTTTCAGCGCGCCGCAGCTTAAGTGCATTTCGTTAGGCCGCTCGCCCGGAGGCCGATGAACGCCCCAGTCGGGTTGATGCTGCAGGTGCTCGCAGTTGCGACGGTGGCAGCTCAAACCCCCTCGAAATGGTGCGAGTATGTGCCGCGGAGTACGAAGGACATTCTTGCACACGCGCATCTTGGGGATAGTGCCGACGTTGACTTCAGTGGTGGACAGTTCCCCTCGCGCGTCACGCTACGATACACGGGCAACACTCGCTCTTTGTCCTCTCACCGCCAGAGGTTCCTCTCTGACTACTCGAAGGTCATCGGGATGGTGGGCATGGACACTCTCTTTCGTCACGAAGTGGAGTTTGCTCCGTCTGCGGACACGAGTTACTGGTTCCCGATCCAGGAGGCAACACTCAAGGACCTTCAATCCGAGCTCGCGCCTGGCGACACGTCGACACTATTCCTTCTATGGGCCGGCTCGTACCGCCGGCCGACGGCCCCGCGGGGATATGTCTTTCTGATCAACGAGTTCACGTCGCGAAGGTCCGCCGATAGCTGGAACGGGGCACTGGCGACCTGTGGCCACTAGTCGCGAGCGGCGTAACAAGCGCTTGAAGCTGACGGCGCGCGTGGATTATGGAATGAATCTTTCTTCAGCGCGCCGCAGCGTAGGCGCACCCCGTTAGGCCGCCGCTTCAGACTCCGCGTCAGGCAAGCAACATGATGCGCTTGGCGGCCGCGCCCACGTAAGGTAGACTTCCGTTTTTGGCGCTGGCAGACGCTCTCCATCCCGCGGGAGAGGGGCGGCGATGCAGGACATGCAGGATCTGGCATACGCGCGCTGGCAGAGTGCGCCGGAGCCGTTCTGGGCGGAAGCCGCCGAAGCCGTTCACTGGTACCGACGCTGGAATCAGGTACTCGACGCCTCTCGAGCGCCCATCTGTCGGTGGTTCCCAGGTGGCGTCGTCAACACCTGCTACAACGCCCTCGACCGGCACGTCGCTGCCGGGCGCGCTGACCAGCTTGCCCTCATCTACGACAGCCCCGTCACGCAAACGGTCGCCTGCTTCAGCTATCGCGACCTGCTGGATCGCGTGTCCCGGTTCGCGGGCGTCCTGCTCGGGCAAGGCGTCAAGCGGGGGGACCGCGTGATCATCTACATGCCGATGGTCCCCGAGGCGGCCGTGGCGATGCTGGCGTGTGCGCGGATCGGGGCGATCCACTCGGTGGTCTTCGGAGGCTTTGCCGCTCACGAGCTGGCCGCCCGCATCAGCCACGCCCAGCCGACGGTCATCGTCTCCGCGTCGTGCGGCATCGAGCCCAATCGCGTCGTGCCCTACAAGCCGCTCCTCGACAAGGCGATCGAGCTCGCCGCCGTGAAGCCCCGCCGCGCCATCATCCTCCAGCGCCCGCAGGAGCGGGCGCCGCTGGTCTCCGGTCGCGACCTCGACTGGTCGGAGCTCATGGCGGGCGCGCAGCCGGCGGAGTGCGTGCCGGTGGCGGCAACCGATCCGCTGTACATCCTGTACACATCAGGGACCACCGGTATGCCGAAAGGGGTCGTCCGGGACAACGGCGGGCACCTGGTCGCCCTGACGTGGAGCATGAAGAACATCTACGGCGTCGAGCCCGGGGAGGTCTACTGGGCCGCCTCCGACCTGGGGTGGGTCGTGGGCCACTCCTACATCCTCTACGGCCCGCTGTTCAACGGGAACACCACCATCCTCTACGAGGGCAAGCCGGTCGGCACGCCCGACCCCGGCGCCTTCTGGCGCGTGGTCTCGCAGCACGGCGTGCGCGTCCAGTTCACGGCGCCCACCGCCATCCGCGCCATCAAGCGCGACGACCCGAGCGGGGAGCACGTGCGGCGCTACGATCTCAGCCGGTTCCGGACCCTGTTCCTCGCCGGCGAACGGTGCGATCCCGATACGCTCCACTGGGCGGAGCAGCGCCTCGGCGTTCCGGTGATCGACCACTGGTGGCAGACGGAGACCGGGTGGCCGATCGGGGCCAACTGCCTCGGCCTCGGCGCGATCCCGGTGAAGCCGGGCTCGTGCGCGCGCGCGGTCCCGGGATACGACGTGCGCGTGTTGGGAGCGGATGGTCGCGAGGTCCCCCCGGGCGTGACGGGAAGCCTCGTCGTCAAGCTGCCCCTGCCGCCCGGCTGCCTGCCCACCCTGTGGGACAACGACGCGGGCTTCGTGCAGTCCTATCTCAGTCAGTATCCCGGCTACTATCTGACTGCCGACGCCGGGTACAAGGATGCCGACGGCTATCTCTGGGTGATGAGCCGGACCGACGACATCATCAACGTCGCCGGCCACCGGCTCTCCACCGGGGCGATGGAGGAAGTCCTGGCTTCGCATCCGGACGTGGCCGAGTGCGCCGTGGTCGGGGTGGCGGACCAGCTCAAGGGCGAGATTCCCCTCGGATTCATCGTGCTGAAGGCGGGCGTGCAGAGCGCTCCGGAAGCCGTCGTGCCGGACTTGGTCGAGATGGTCCGGGAGCGGATCGGGCCGGTCGCGTGCTTCAAGACCGCCACGGTCGTGCAGCGGCTGCCCAAGACCCGCTCGGGCAAGATCCTGCGCGGCACGATGAAGAAGATCGCGGACGGGATCGACTATCACGTGCCGCCCACGATCGACGACCCAGTCATCCTGGATGAGATTACGGCGGCGTTGACTTCGCTGGGCTATCCCCACACCTGACATGCGTCGGGTGCTCGCGTTCGCCGTGAACGAGACGGTGCTCGATCTGGGCGACCTCGATCCCCGTCCGAGTCACTTGAACCCCACGCAGGAGTGACTATGAGCCGGCGTATCCTTATCCTCTCGATCATTGCCGCTGTCGGCTTCTGCACCTCGGGCGTAGCCGGTCAGCAACGACCCATGGAGCCCGATCTCGCCAAGCTCGCCTCAGGTCAGGGCCTGCGAGTCACGGTTACGAACCGCCGCGTGACCAGCTTCACGGACGGCGCGCGGCGGGGTCTCAGGTTGAGCGAGGGCCCCGGTGAGGGAGCCGCGTACCTCGAAGGGGTCGAATTCGCGAACGGCACGATCGAGCTCGACTTCCGCGGGAAGGGCGTTGAACCGAGCTTCGTCGGACTGGCGTTCCACGGCGTGGATAGCGCCACACACGAAGCGATCTATTTCCGTCCGTTCAACTTCCAGGCTGCAGACTCGACCCGACATGCCCACGCCGTCCAGTACATCTCGCAACCCACCTACACGTGGCGGAAGTTGCGGACGGAGCATCCGGGCGTGTACGAGAAACCCGTTGACCCCGCGCCCGATCCGAACGGCTGGTTCCACGTGCGCGTGGTTGTCGCGGGCTCAAAGGTGAGTGTCTTCGTGGGTAACGCGACGGAGCCGAGCCTCGTGGTGACCCGATTGAGCGAGCGCAGTAGTGGCCTCGTGGGCTTCTGGGTGGGCAATGGGTCGGGGGGCGACTTCGCCAACCTAACGATCCGACCGGAATAGGGGACCGCAGGGAAGACACTCGAGGAGAGGAGAAGTGGTAAATGTGGTCTCTACTCATTTTGCTCATGTGTCTCATACCTGTGGAGCCTCAGGCTCAGGCACTTCAGGCCGGGGCCAAGCCTGATTACGGTCCGCGGTTGGAGCACGCGCTGGAGAACGCGGCCGGGGACTTCATCTTCATCGCCCTAGGCGTCCCTCACGAGGTGTTCAACCTGAGCGCCTCCGAGCCGGTGGTGGCGATCGTCGCTCGGTCGGACGCGAGTGAGTGGGAGAACATTGTGCCCTTCCAGCGGCCCGCCGCCGGCGCCTAAGCGGTCCCTAAGCACCCACAACGGTCGATCACTGCCCATGAATTATGAACTCGAGCAAGTCGCACGATCACAACTGGCACGCAACGAGAAGCTGCTGTGGTCGGGCCACCCTCGCAGGGGCCTGCGGCTTCGCGGGAGCGATGCCGTGTTTATCCCGTTCAGTCTCATGTGGGGCGGTTTCGCATTCTTCTGGGAAGCGAGCGTGCTGCGGCAGGGGGCGCCGGGGTTTATGGCTCTCTGGGGGATTCCATTCGTCCTCGTGGGCATCTACATCATTCTTGGCCGTTTCTTCGTCGATGCCTGGATGAGGTCTCGGACCCACTACGCGTTGACGGATCAACGGGCCATCATCATTTCTGGACTCGTCAGTCAGCAAGTAAAGAGTCTCCCATTACGATCCATGAGTGACATCACGCTCAAAGAACGCGCAGACGGATCTGGATCCATTGTCCTAGGGCCGTCTACCGGGCCATACGGTTGGTTCGCTGGTTCGGGCTGGCCCGGCGCAGGTCGATACCAACCGCCGACATTCGAGATGATTGAGAATGTTCGCAATGTCCACACCATGCTGCGCGACGCCCAGGCCAGCGCCGGTGCCGTGGGTACCTAACACGCGGCTGTAATGTCGCTTCAAACTTGGTCGCAACGGTTGATGCGGCAGGTGCGCGGAGCGAACCCGTTCGATGGGGACTGGACGCCGACTCGGGTCCCGCTGTTCGGGTTCGGCCGACCGAGCGTGCCGTTTCCGCATCTGTGGAACTACCGCGAGCCCCTCCGGATTCTCGATACCTTCTTCTGGGCAACCGAGCGGGAAACGGGATCGGGAAAGCACAACCGTTATCTGGCCGTGCCTGGCCTGCCGTACGTGCTGGTCACGCGCGAGCCGGCAGTTATCCGGGCCGTGCTTTCCGCCACTGGCGACAAGCCCGGGCAGTTCGATCGGGATACAACGCCGACGGTGGGAATTGCTCGGGCGACGGGCGAAGATTCGCTGCTCTATGCGAATGGTCCGCTGTGGCGGAGGCAAAAACATCTAGCCGCGCCGTCGTTCAGTCGGTCCAACCTGTTTCAGCCGGAGAAGTTTCACGAGTTCGAGCAGACCTTCCGCGCGACCGTCGCCAAACGACTGGAGTTGCTTCGTGCCCGCCAGCAAGCTACAGGTCAGCGGACAACGCGCATTGCGCTCGAGCCGGAGATCGCCGTCGTGATGCTCGAGATGCTGGTGAACAACTTCTTCGGCGGGAGCGTGTCCTACGAAGAACTCCGCGAGCGCTTCGCTCCGGCGCTCACACGCTGTATCGATCACATGGTCCGTGACACGATAGCCCACAGTTTTCGTGCACCCCTCGACATCATCACCGGACGAAAGCGATCCCTCAACCGAGACCAGGCGGCCTTTGAATCGTTGACCGATATCGCGCTCGCCGGGCGTACGAACGGCCTTGGTCTGTGGGGCGAGTTCAAGTCCGATGCCCCCAATGAGAAGCTGCGCAGCAATATCCGCGTGTTTTTGGCGGGCGCGCTGGAGGCCACGACCTCATTCGCCAGTTGGGCGCTATCGCACCTGTCGCGCGCACCCCAGTTGCAGGATCGCGTGTACGAGGAAGTGAAGACGATCGACGTGTATGATCCGGAGAACCTGGAACAGGCCGTGACGCTCAATCGCGTGCTGGAAGAAACGGTGCGCCTCACGCCCTCGCTGTACTTCCTTCCTCGTTGGACGACGGTGGACACGTGGATCGAAACGGCTGACGGTCGGAAGCTGTTCATTCCGCAGCAAACGCACGTGGTGCTGGACGTGTGGCACGCCAACCGGTGCGAAGACTTCTGGGGGGCGACGTTGACCGGGTACTCGGCGGACGCCTTTGCACCAGATAGATGGGACGTTCTCGCCAAACAGGGCCCTTCCGCAAAGGACATTCTTCACTTCGGCTTCGGACACGGCCCGCGCGTCTGTCCCGGAAAATTTCTCGGCCTTCTGGAGGTCGGGCTCGTCGTGGGCGCGTTCGTGAAGATTTTCAGGTGCACCGCGGTGAATGCCGAGACACGGTCGAGGGCCGGCGTGTCCACCAAGCCAGCGGATGGAGGGTTGGTCGACCTGGAACTGAGATAGAGTTTCTCATTCGCCTGCGGTCACCCGAGGCGCGCCAGCGCGTCGTGCATGTCCGACGCCGTGGCGAAGCGATCCGCGGGATTCTTGGCCATCGCCTTCAATATCAGCGCCGCCAGCGCGGGAGGAACATCGGCGTTGAACCTGCGCGGATCGGGCGGCTCCTCCTCCAAATGCTTCGCGACCAGCGCCCACGTCGTCTCCGCCTCGAACGGCACACGACCCGTCAGGCACTCGAACAGCACGACGCCGGCTGCATAGAGATCGCTGCGCGGATCCAGCTCGGCGCCCGAGAGCTGCTCGGGCGACATGTAATCCGGCGTCCCGATCGACGTGCCCGCCTCCGTGAGGCCTTTGCCCTGCGGCGGATTGGCCAGTCGCGCGATCCCGAAGTCCATCACTTTCAGAAAGCCGCTCGGCTCCACAACGATGTTCTGCGGCTTGATGTCGCGGTGGATCACCCCTTCGGCATGCGCGACCTCGAGAGCCCGGCACAGCTGCTTGCCCACGGTCAGCGTCACGGCGACGGGCAGCTTGCCCCGTGTGACGATCAGCTGCTTCAGCGACGTGCCCTCGACGTATTCCATCGTCAGGTAGTACATCCCGTTCTGCTCGCCGAGGTCGTAGGTGCGCACGACGTTGCGATGCGCGATTCGCCGCGCCAGCCGGATCTCCTGCTTGAAACGCTCGAGCGCCGCGGTCCCGCCGGCCATGGCCTCGGGCTTGAGCGTCTTGATCGCGACCGGCTCCTGCAATTCCCGGTCGAACGCCCGGTACACCACGCCCATCCCGCCGGCGCCCACGATCTCTTTCACCTCGTAGCGGCCGGCGAACGTGGCGCCGGGCCGCAACTGGTCACTTCCAACCGCACGGACGGCGGTGGGAACCGAGGCGATCGGCTGCGTCGCGGCGCTGCCGGAGGCCGCCATCATGTATTCGACGAGGGCGGCTTTTTCCTTGAGATCCTCGACCAACCCCTTGAACGCCTGCGACAAAATGCCGATCTCGTCGCGCGAGTTGACGGCGATTTCCACGCCGTAGTCGCCTTCCTGCACCTGGCGAGTCGCGACCGCGAGCCGGCGCACCGGCCCCGTGATCTGGCGGGCTTGCACAAAAGCGAAGATCAGCGCCAAAACCACACCCAGCGCGACGGCCCACAGCATGGTCCGTTGCAGCGCATTGAACGCCGCGAGCTCGGACTCACGCGAGCGCAGCGCCACGAAGCCGCCACGCACGTCGCCACTGGGCGAGCGAATCGCCCCCGCCAGACCGATGAGATGCTGGTTCCCCATCGCCGCGGCGAGCGGCATTCCCACGCCACCGGTGTCCGCGGCGAGCGCATCGGTCTTCACTGTGGTTTCCAACGCCGGTGCGATGTCCCGCGCGGGCACCGTGCTCCCGACCACGACGGGCTTGTTGAGTGTATCGAGCGCGAAGAACACCACGTCCGAGTTCGTGGCCTGCTTGATCGCGGTGGCGAGCGAGTCGTCGATCGGGTAGGTCGCGATGAGCGCGCCGAGTGGCGCAGCCGTGGGGCGATCGCGCAGCGGTGTGCCGATCGCCATGAACATCGTGCCCCGCACGTCGTCCAGCCACGCGCCGCTGGTCTGCTCGCCGCTCAGCGCGTTCGCGACCAGCGGGGCGATCGACAGGTCGCGGTCATACTGCTCGCGGTAATCGGTGCGCGCGATGAGGATGCCTTCGCTGTTCGTGACCAGCACCCAGGCCGCGTCCACCAACCCGCGGATGTCGTCGGCCTGATCCAGCGCTTCCGAGCGCGCGCGTTCGTTGAGCAGCCGCTGCCGGTACTGCGGCACGTCCGTCGCGACCGTGCTCGCGCGGCCCAGCGTGCGCGTGCGCGCCGCGAGATAGTCGTCTACCGCTCGGCGCGTGGATAGGAGCGCGCGGTGGATCGACGCATCCGCGGTGCGGTTGGCCTGAACCGACGTGACGCCGAACGTGATCCCCAGCACCGCCACGACGAGCAGCGTCGAGGCGAGGAAGATCTTCGCGGTTAGACCGAACGCCGGTTTAGTAGCGCTCGAGTCCGGCATTGGTGGGGTAGTCGCGTCCGTACTTGTTGCGATGGGGCTGCCACTTGTAGCCGCGGGCGTTGAGGGCGATCTGGAGCTCTGGTTCCCCCCCGCTGCCGGCCGAGATGTCCTTGACGACCTCGCTGGGGATGCGCTCGTGCCACACGTGCAGGCGATATCGTCCGGCCGGTACGTTGTCGATCGCGAAGCTGCCGTCCCCCGCGGGCTGCGCGTAGTAGCGGTTTTCCATCACCTGCACGTACGCCACCATGCGCGGGTGCACGTTGCAGTAGACGCGCACCAGCCCGGGATGATCGAACGTGTAGCTCTTCGCTTCGCCGCGGCCGTATAACCCGAGATCGAAGCTGTTGGGCTCGCTCACCGAAAACACGTTGTGGTTGAACGGATCGTGGTTCGGGAAACGGACCGTCGAGCCGAGCGGCACGACCAGCACGGGAGGCGCGTAGGTCTTCTCCGTGATGGCGATTTCGACGGTGACGGGACGCGCGGCAGTCGTCACGGAGGCCGGCGCCTCGAGATAGAGCACGGCGTCGCTGAGGTCAGGCGACGGTTTGTTGTCTTTCTCGAGAATGACGATTCTCCCTGCCACCCGAGCGGCGGGAGAAAACGCCACGACGACAACTACAGCGACGATTCCCATCACCACCCGCATCGCCAATCTCCCGGAAAACTGTTGCGTCCAAGGGCGTGGAGCTTACTGTAGTGCTATCCAACTCGCCAGGAGCGGGCCGTGATGCGGGTCTTGCTTTTTCTCTGGATCACCGCGCAGCAGCCTGCATCGCCTCCACCTCCTCCACCATCGGCCCCCAAGCGCACCGTGGAGTTCACGGGCACTTCAGGTTCTAGAGCTCCTCCGCCGGTGGGCGCGGATGTTTCGCGCGTCTGCGATACGCCTTTTGGGAACGGTGGACTTTGTGCGAGGGGGTCTTCAAGCGCTCTTTCACCGGCGCGTTCGGATTCGGCACGCGCACGACGACTTTCTTCTTCTCCCGCTTCCGGCTCATGTGCCGAGGCGTTGCCGGATCTGCCGGGCGTGGTGGCGCGCGTGGATGAGGTGGAAGCGCATCCACTCCTCGACGGTCAGATCGCCCATGCGCGGGTGCTTCACAAACAGATCAGCGCGGCGCTCGGGCAATAGCGCGCGGTCGACTTGATCCCAGGCCTCGACCGCGGCCAGGAAATGCGCCTCGGCGGTCGCGTGGTCGATCTGCGATGCCGGCGTGGTGCGTTCGGGCGCCTTGCGGCCCGGCGGAAACCGGCGCAATCGGAAAATGAAGAACCTGGCGACCTGTTCGGCAGGCGTGCGCGGCCGGCGGGCCATCGGTGCATGGTTCCGGCGCTTCAAAAACGTCTCGGCGCTCAGCGCGAGTCCCAGCGCGAGATGCTCGACGATCTGTGCCGGCGTCCACTTTCCGGCCGGCCCACGCTCCCACTCGCTGTCCGGCCGCCCGCGAAGCGGACCGAGCACGAGGTCCGGCAGCTCACCGAGCGGTCTCATACTCGTCATCGCGTGCGGGGCCGCTGACCACTAGTTTCCATCCGACCCGACATGCGGGGAATCTGCGAGTGAACCTGCTGCGCCGCCACCCGGTTGCGATCGCGCTGGTGGTCCTGCTTCTCGCGACCGCGATTCACCCGCTGTCCCCGCTGGTCGACGCAGTCACCGGCTCTGCGCCGGGCGACGCGGACCTCGATCGCCCGATCCTGTACGTCCTGTTCGCGCCGCTCTCCAACTCACTCGACGCGCTCACATTTTTCAGCCAGCCCCGCGCGGAGTGGGCGCTCGCCGTCTGGATCCTGGCGCTCGGCGCTTGGGGCGCCCTCCGCCGCTCCGCCACGCCGCTCACGTGGCGCCGCCGCGTGGCGCGCGCGCTGGTCGGCCCCGGGATAGTGATCCTGCTCGGCGTCGCCGCGGTACTGTTGCCCCGGCCTGTGCCAAGCCTTACCAGCGACAGCGTGGGTACGGTGATCGATTATCACGCGCACACCAATCTCTCGCACGACGGACGGCCGGGATGGACGCTCGCGAAGCTCGCCGAGTGGCATGAGCGGCAGGGGTTCGAAGCGGCGTATGTCACCGACCACAACGTCGTGTACGACGGCTCGCTTCCCGTCCCGGCGGGCACGACCATCAGTCTGTTGCCCGGCGTCGAATGGAGCGTCCATCAGCAACACGTGGTGGCGATCGGGCCGGTCGAGGCACTGCCGCGCGACAGCTTCGGAGGGAGCACGGCGCGGATGTTACGGATCTTCGCCGCGATCGAGCGCCAGGGAGGGCTCAGCATCGCATCGCTCCCCGAGTACTGGCGCAACCATTGGGAGGATCTGGGCGCATTCGTCGTGGCGGGTGTGGACGGGTTCGAGATCGTGAATTGCGCGCCGAAGGCGCTGGGATTCCCGCCGGACCTGCGCCGCCACGTGCTCGCGCTCGCGGGCAGCCACGATCTGATGGTCGTCGGCGCGAGCGACAATCACGGCTGGGGACGGGTCACGTGCGTCTGGAACGTCTCGCGACCGGGCGCGCAGGGCTTTCACACCAATCGCGTCTTTGCGCGGCCCCTGGCGCTGGTACAGGGCAACGGGTGGTCCTGGGCCGCGGCGGTGAGCCAGCCGTGGTACATGCTGCGCTCGTTGAGCTGGAGTGAGCGCGCGAGCTGGCTCACGTGGGTCGTCATCATCCTGCTGTATCGGGCGATGCCCCGCCGGGAAGGTCAGGGAGCCGGCCTCGGCATCCTGGCGCGATCGCTGGGGCCTCGCCGCAAGCCGGCCGTTCCTAACGAGACCCCGACGTGACAATGCGCACCCAACCGGTGATCCTTCCTTTTCCTTCATTCTCTCGGAGACTTGTCCCATGCAGGCAGCAGGTCGGTTCGTAGTTCTCGGTGCATTCGTCGCGCTCACAACTCAAGCGCGGGCGCAGAGTGACCTGCCGCTGAAGCACGCGCCGGCGCGCACTCAAACGGCGATCACGCCGGCGGACCTCATGACTCGTCTGTACCTCTACTCGGACGATTCAATGATGGGCCGGCTGGCCGGCAGCGAATACAATCTCAAAGCCACCGCCTATATCGCATCGGAGGTCAAGCGCTTTGGACTGGTGCCCGCCGGTGACTCGGGCGGCTACTTCCAGAATGTGCCACTCGTCAAGCGGCAGCTCGATCCGAGCGCAACCCTGTCGGTTGAGGGAACGGCGTTTCGTCCTTGGGATGAGTTCATCCCCCGCGATCCGGGGCGCGCGACTCGCTCGTTCGATGGTGCGCAGGTGATTTACGCCGGGGTATGGCCGGACAGCACGATGATCAGCGCTGATCAGGCCGCCGGAAAATTTGTCGTGCTCGGGGCGCATACCGGCCCGGGTGTGCCTCAAGCGCAGCAAGTGAATCGTGGCGCGATTCTCGCCCGCTACCGCGGCGCCGCAGGCATCGCGGTGGTGGCGCTGGCAACGTTCCCGCCGCAGGCGATCAGCTTCTTCCGTCAACCGCAAACTATCCTGCGCGACGCCCCACAGGCGACCGACACGATCAGCTTGCCCGTTTACGTGTACGTGAGTGCCGCCGGCGCCCGGCTGCTGCTTGGCGCGCCGCTCGACAGCGTCCGCGCGGGCGCGGCGGGAAAGACCGTGCACGGCTCGATGTCGTTCGTCGATACGCCCGCCCCGGCGCGCAACGTCGTCGCCATTCTGCCGGGCAGCGATCCGAAATTGAAGGGCGAGTACGTCGCGATCGGCGCCCACAACGACCACATCGGCTTCGACCAGACGCCGGCCGACCACGATTCGCTGCGCGCGTACAACGACGCCCTCCGCAGGTTGGAGCTCGCCGCGCCCAACCATCGCGTGTCGCCGGACCAGGTACAGCAGGTCCATGTGAATGTGGACAGCTTGCACCGCGCTCACGCCGCGCGGCGCGATTCGATCTACAACGGCGCGGATGACGACGGCTCGGGGACGACCGCGGCGCTGGAGATCGCGGAGGCGTTCGCCGGTGCGCGGGCAAAGCCGAAGCGCTCGCTCATCTTCGTCTGGCATACCGGCGAGGAGCTGGGGCTGTTCGGATCGCAGTATTTCACCGATCACCCGACCGTCCCGCGCGACTCGATCGTGGCGCAGCTCAACATGGACATGGTGGGCCGCGGCCGCGCCGACGACGAGAATGGCGGCGGGCCGGGCTACATGCAGCTCATCGGCACGCGCCGCCTCTCGACCGAGCTCGGCGATCTAATCGAGACCGTGAACAAGGCCCGGAAGCAGCCGTTCACGTTCGACTATACGTTCGACGCGACGGGGCATCCCGAGCAGTACTACTGCCGCAGCGACCACTACATGTACGCGCGCTACGGCATCCCCATCGCGTTCTTCACGACGGGCAACCACCGCGACTACCACCAGGTGACGGACGAGCCGGAGTACATCGATTACGACAAGCTGGCGCACGTGTCGCAGTTCGTGTACGACGTGGCGACCGCGGTCGCGAATCTCGATCATCGTGTCGTTGTCGATAAGCCGAAACCGGACCCACATGGGAATTGCGTGCAGTAACAGGTGGCTGGTTACTCCGGTCGCACGCTAGTCGAAAAGCTCGGTATCAAGCCCCGGACGCGGATTGCCATCATCAATCCGCCCCGGGGGTTTCGCGCAACGTTAGGAGAGTTGCCCGCCGGTGTCACAGTGACGTCGCGCGTGAGCGGCACCTATCCCTTCATGCACTTCTTCACACGCGATCGCACCGTACTCGAGAAGGAGATTCCGCGGATGCTGCGCGCGCTCACGCCGGACGGCGTGCTTTGGGTCTCGTGGCCGAAGAAAACGTCCGGCGTCGCGACGGACGTCACCGAAGACATCGTTCGGGCGGTGGCGCTGCCGACCGGACTGGTAGATGTGAAGGTCGCCGCGATCGATGTAGTGTGGTCGGGCCTAAAGCTCGTTCGGCGACTGAAGAATCGGTGACTTTCGAACAGCGAATGACGAAAACCGAGGACAGCCTTTGCGTTACAAAGTACTTGACAACACCAGCCCCACCCCGTAAACTGGGCGATATGTCCTCACCGCACCCGATTCACGACCGTGCACTCGACAACCTGCAGTTCATCCGCTCCACCATGGAGCGGGCGGGCTCGTTCACGGCGGTGCCCGGGTGGGGGATGGTCGTGCTCGGCGCGACAGCATTGGCCGCCACGACGCTCGCCGGAGCCCTGCCGGTCGCGCAAGTGTACGGCGCGGCTCAAAGTCGCTGGCTCTGGGTTTGGATGTTCGAAGCGTTGCTCGGCGCCGGGGTCGGCGTCGCCGCACTCCTCTATAAGGCCATGCGCGCCGGCGCTGCCATCGTCCACGGCCCGGGACGTCGCTTCGGACTCAGCGTGGTGCCACCGTTCATCGTGGGGGCGCTGCTGACATACGTGCTGTGGCACGCGAAGCAGCTCGCGCTCCTCCCTGCAGTGTGGTTGCTGTGCTACGGCGCCGGCGTGGTCACGGGGGGCGCATTTTCCATGCGGGTTGTCCCAGTGATGGGAATTTGTTTCATGATTCTGGGCACGGCGGCGCTGTTCGCACCGGCGAGCTGGCAAGCGTGGCTCCTCGCAGGTGGTTTCGGCGGCCTGCACATCGTGTTCGGGCTGATCATCGCACGGAGGTACGGTGGCTAAGAGCAACACGGCGCGGATCACCCGCGCGGAACCCGATCGGCCGGTAAAACCGAAAGTGCAACCGGCGGATCTCGACCGGCTGATTCATGAGCGCGTGCGGCTCGCGATCGTGAGTGCGCTCGCGGTGCGCGAGAGCCTGACGTTCAACGAGCTCAAGGCGCTGCTCAAGACGAGCGACGGCAATCTCAGCGTCCACGCGCGCAAGCTCGAAGATGCGGACTATATCACGTGCGACAAGTCGTTCGCAGGCCGCGTCCCCAAAACCGAATACCGACTCACCGCCCTCGGCAGGCGGGCGCTCGAGCGCTACCTCGATCACATGGAAGCGTTGATTCGCGTGACGCGGGCGCGCTGACGTGGATGCTTTTTTTTGCGGGAGCGCTTTATGAAACAAAGTACTTCTTTTCACGTCGCCATCGTCATGGACGGCAACGGGCGCTGGGCGACGCGCCGCGGCCTGCCGCGCGCCGCCGGGCACCGTGCGGGCGCCGAGGCGGTGCGTCGCGTCGTCCAAATCGCGCCGGGATGCGGCATCACCGCCCTCACGCTGTACGCCTTTTCATCCGACAACTGGAGCCGGCCAGCCGCCGAGGTCTCGATGCTGATGCGCTTGTTCGCCCGCTATCTGCGAACGGAGACAGCCGAGCTCGCCGCACAGGGCGTCACGCTCACGGTGATCGGCCGGCGTGACCGGCTGCCCCACTCGCTCGTCACGGCGATCACGGCGGCCGAACACGGAACGGCGGGCGGTACACACCTCGAGCTGCGGATTGCCGTGGACTACTCCGCGCGCGACGCGATTCGCGCGGGGACGATCCTTCCCGATGTCGATCTCCTCATCCGCACCGGCGGTGAGCAGCGGCTGTCGGACTTCCTGTTGTGGGAATGCGCGTACGCCGAGCTGTGGTTTACCGAGCGGATGTGGCCGGATTTCGGGGCGCCCCAGCTGGCGGTGGCCATTCACGAGTTCCACTCACGTGACCGCCGGTTCGGCGGTTTGCCGACGCGGGAGGCCGTATGACCGCACTTCCCACTGTCACGCAGCGCACCAAGTTGGGGCTTGAGATCGTCGCCGCCGGCGCCGTCGGTGGCATCGTCGGGGACGCGCTGCTGCGCGCGATGCCGTGGGGCCTGAACGTTGCGCTGGGCACGACGGCGCTCGTCGGCGCCGGCGGCTGGCTGGTCCGCCGGCACCACCTCAAACACGGCCCTGACGCGGCGTGGCTGGCGATCACGGCGTTGCTGCTGGGACTGGCATTTCTGCGCCGCGACGCCGCGACCCTCGCCGCGTTCGACGCCCTTGCCCTGATCGGGGCGCTGGCTCTAGCGGCGGCGAGCCTGCAGGGAGAAGTGATCTCGAAGTGGTATCCCTTCGATCTGATCCGCGGCGTTGTCACGGCAAGCGCGTCCAGCATGTTCGGCGGATTCGTGCTGCTATTTAGCGACATTCAGTGGCACGAGCTGCCGCAGGACGACCGTCTCCGCAATGTGCGGCGCACGCTGCTCGGCGTGGCGCTCGCCGTGCCCGTGCTCATCGTGTTCGCGGCGCTGTTTGCGTCGGCCGATCCAGTGTTCAACAACGTCCTGACGAATCTGTTCGCGTTCGACCTTACGTCGGTGGTCACCCACACGTTCTTCATCGGATTCTGGGGTTTCCTCGTCGCCGGGTATTTCCGGTGGTCGTTCCTCGGTCGTCCCTTTTTCGGCCTCACGCCGGTGCTGAAGCCCGTGCAGAGCGTGGTGCCGCTCGCAACGGCGTTGGGCCTGCTCAATGCGCTGTTCTTGCTGTTCGTCGTCGTCCAGCTCCGCTACTTCTTCGGCGGCGCCGCGCTCGTCGAAGAAACCAGCGGGCTGACGTACGCAGAGTACGCGCGGCGTGGGTTCTTCGAGCTGATGACCGCCAGCGGGCTCGTCCTCCCGATTGTGCTTGGCGCCGAGGCGCTCGTTCGCGGAACGACGCGGCCGCAGATCCGCGTGTTCCGCCAGCTTGCCGGCCTGCTGCTCGGCCTGCTCGCAGTCATCATGGCCTCGGCGCTCCAGCGCATGCGGCTGTACGTGTCGGCCTACGGACTATCCACAGACCGGCTGTACGCGACGGCGTTCATGATCCTGTTGCTGGGCATCTTCGCCTGGTTCGCGTGGACCGTGCTGCGCGGGCAACGGCAGCGGTTTGTGTTTGGCTCTCTCATGCAGGGCCTCGCGGTCCTCGCCGGCCTGCATCTGCTCAACCCTGACGCCTTCATCATCAAGACGAATCTCAATCGCCCCGCGGCCGAGCGTCCATTCGATGCGAAGTACGCGCTGACGCTGGGTGGCGATGCGGTCCCTGCCTTGCTCGACGCGATACCGCAGCTGAATCCGGAAGACCGCTGTGTCGTCGTGCATGGCCTCCTGGCCCGCTGGGACAAGGCGGACGTCGATTGGCGCACCTGGAACTGGAGTCGCGCGCGCGCGCGGTCGCTGGTCCGCAATCGCGCCGACGCCTTGAAAGCGTCGTGTCCCATCACACCGCAGGAGCAACGCAATGATCACTGACGGCTTGAATCCCTTCACGGTACTGCTCTTTGTGGGTGCGGTACTCGCGGCGGCGACGCTCATCGTCCTCTACATCGTCGCGCGGGTGACCAAGCGCGAGTCGTTCGCGCGGATCACCCTGCGCGTGCTGCTGGGCGGAGTGGGACTCTATCTCTTGCTCTTCCTCGGCGCCTCGGTGTTCAGTCACAGTCGCGTGCTGGCCGTCGGCGAAGAGAAGCACATCTGCGAGATCGATTGTCACCTCGCCTACGCAGTCGCAGCGACCAAATCGGAGTCACTGCCGAACGGGATGGTCCGTCATACGGTCACCGTGAAGGTGCGTTTCGATGAAGGGACGATCTCACCGCGCCGGCCGCGGGACGCGACACTCACACCCAACAGCCGCTACGTCGCGCTGGTCGATGACGCGGGCGATCGCTACGCGGGATCGACCGACGGGCTGAAGCGCAAACTGATTCCTGGCGAGTCGTATACGACGGACATCGTGTTCGACGTGCCTGTAGATGCAAAGGGCCTGCGGTTGGTCCTGCGCAATAACGATCCCGAAACCGCGTTCATCATTGGGCACGAGAACAGCCTGCTGCACGGCAAGACCACGTTCGCATTGTCCAAGCCGAGCTGACTGACGTGCGTCGCTTCATGGCAGGGACGTTGGGAATCGCATTCGGCGCTGGGCTACTGAATCCAGTGTTCGGAGTCTTCTTCACCGCGCTGGCGACGTTTGTCCTCGCGCTTGCGTTTCGTCGCGCGCCATGGCACTGGGCGGTCTTGTCGCTCACGGCGTGGGCCACTGGCACCGCCGTCGGTGCGCTACTGACCCTAGTCGAGGGTGGCCGCGACGTCTCATCGTCGAGCCAGGCATACACAGGAGTCACCGTTCTCGCTACCTACGTGAGCGCATTCGCCGGAGCGTGGGTACGCTGGGTTGCCTCGCGACTCGTGCGGCAGCAATAGATTGGAGGCATGAGCCTCCGTATTACGCAGGTTGATGCGTTTACCAATCGTCCGTTCGCAGGAAACCCAGCCGCGGTTTGTATCCTTCCGAAGCCGGCCCAGCCCGCCTGGATGCTGAACATCGCGCGCGAGACGAACCTCGCCGAGACGGCGTTCCTGGTTCCGCAGCGCGACGGCTTCGATCTCCGCTGGTTCACACCGGCCGTCGAGGTCGATCTCTGCGGCCATGCGACGCTCGCCAGTGCGCACGTGCTCTGGGAGGACGGTCGTCTCGAGCCCAACGAGCAAGCGCGCTTTCATACCAAGAGCGGCCTTCTGACGGCTGATCGCCGTGATTCCTGGATCGAGCTCGACTTCCCCGCCACACCTCCGGCCGCTGCCCCGCCGCCATCGGGGCTCATCGAGGCGATCGGCGCCAAAGCAACATTCGTCGGGCGCAGCCGCTTCGATTACCTCGTCGAAGTCGAGAACGAAGCAACGGTGCGCGGGTTGACGCCCGATCTGACTGCCGTCAGCCGCGTCCCAGCGCGCGGTGTCATCGTCACGAGTCGGACGAATGGAAAGAGCGACTACGACTTCGTGTCGCGCTTCTTCGCGCCGCAATCCGGCGTTCCGGAAGACCCCGTTACGGGATCGGCGCACTGCGCGCTCACGCCCTACTGGAGCGCGAAGCTGGGAAAGCAGGAGCTGGTCGCGTATCAGGCGTCGCCGCGCGGCGGCGAGCTGCGGCTGCGACTCGCCGGCGATCGCGTCCGCCTGGGCGGGCAAGCCATCACGGTGTTGCGCTGTGAACTGACCGCGGGCAATATGGCGTCGTGACCAACGACCACAAATCGAGCCGAGTCGTCGGCTATCTCTGCGCCCTCGGTGCAGGCTCCGTGTGGGGCACGACCGGCCCCCTGTCCACCAAGCTCTACGCCGAAGGCGCCGCCATCACCGGGATCGGCTTCTGGCGCCTGATGCTCGGCACCGCGGGCCTCGCGCTGTGGGCGGTGCTGTTTCACCGCGACGTGTTCAAGGTCGACCGTAAAGGCTTGCTGTTGATGGGCGGGTTGGGCGGCGCGATGGTCGCGCTGTTCGAGGTCGCTTACCAATTCGGGATCGCCGGCGCGGGCGTCGCGGGCGCCGCCGCGTTGCTCTACACCGCGCCCGTCATGGTCGCCCTCGTCGCCAAGCCGCTGCTCGGCGAGCAACTCACCCCGCTGCGCTTTGCGCTCGCCGTCGTCGTAATGATCGGCGCCGCCATGACCGTCACCGGCAAGGCGGCAGCCGCGAGCGCGACGCAAAGCGCCATTCCACTTCCGAGCCTTGTCGTCGGCATTTTCGGCGGACTGCTCGCCGCCGTGAGTTACGCGACGACCACCGTGCTGGCGCGCTGGACGGTGCCGCGCTACGGCTCCTACCGCATGCTGTTTTGGGAAGCGCTCGGCGGCGTCGTGATTCTGGCGATCGTCCTGCCGCTTGCCGGCCACGCGCCCGCGCCGCCGCCCACCAGCGCGGCGTGGCTGTATGTCTTCGCGCTCGCCGCCGGTGGCGTGGTGCTGGCCAACTTCCTGTTCTTCGGGGGCGTCCGCCGCATCGAAGCGACGCCGACCGCCGTCGCTGCCACGATCGAGCCGGTGGTCGGCGCGCTGCTCGCGTTCCTGCTGCTGAATCAGGGGCTCACGTTGATTGGCTGGGTCGGCCTGGTAATGGTTGTCGGCGGCGTTGCAGCCGGATACCTGCGCGAGGGACGCGACGCGGTCGTCGAGGTGCAGCCGGAGCCCTAGGGCGCGGACCGATACAGCCCCCGGGAACCGACTAACGCACGGCCGTAGTTTCAGACTCCCGCAACTGGCCGGTGTAAAAGTTGGGCTTGCCAGCCGCTTGGAGCAGGCCGTGGACCACGAACTCGAGACCCACGAAAAACACGCCGCCCCATAGCAAGGAGGGCAGCTCGCGCGTGTCGCGTCCGTAGGCGAGCAACGCCCAGCGTGCGAGCACGTAGCACCAGAGTCCCCCGCCAAACCAGCCGAACACCCGGACGATTTTCCCGCCAGGAGTCTCGATGCCGGGAATCTTCAGCAGCAGGACTTCCACCAGGTGCCCGACGTACGTAAAGGAGAACGCGAGCGTGAATGCGTCGAGGAAGTCCCAGCCAAAAGAGCCATGTCCTGGCAGCACGGCGGAAAGAAGCAGTGCCAGCGGCACCGCCAGCAGCGTATTACGGGTGAGGGCTTTCATGCAGGTGCACCTCCAGCCAGTCGAGGACTGTGCCCCACCAGATGCGGCGGTTGCGTGGCCGCAGCACCCAATGTCCTTCGTCGGGGAAGTACAAGAACTTTGCGTCGACACCCATCCGTTTCGCCGCCGTAAACGCCTGATACCCTTCCGAAAGATCGACCCGATAGTCGAGCTGCGAATGCACGATCAGCATCGGCGTCTTCCAGTTGCCGACAAAATTCAGCGGCGACCACTTCTCGTAGAGCGCGCGGTTCGCGTAGGGCGTGCCGCCGAACTCCCAGTCGGTGAACCACAGCTCCTCGGTTGACCCGGCCATGCTGACGGTGTTGAACACGCCGTCGTGGTCCACCAGCACCTTGAAACGATTGGTGTGGCCGGCGATCCAGTAGACCATGTATCCGCCATAGGAGGCGCCGGCCGCGCCCATGCGCGTCGAGTCAACATAGGGTAGCCGCGCCACAACATCCAAGCCCTTCATCACGTCTTCGTAGGGGTAATCGCCCCAATGCTGGGAGATCGCATCGGTGAATTTCTGGCCGTAGCCGGTCGACCCGTGGAAGTTCACCGCAGTGACCACGAATCCCCGGGCGGCGAACATCTGATTGTTCCACCGCGGACCCCAGCTGTCGGTCCACGCTCCCTGGGGCCCGCCGTGAATGAGATAGATGAGCGGATACTTTTTCGCGGGATCGAAGCCCGGCGGCTTCTGCGACCAGCCGAACACAGAGTCGCCGAGTGCGCCGACGAAGCCGAACTCCTCGAGCGGTGGAAGGTCGAGGGTCGCGAGGGCAGAGTCGTTGTGATGGGTCAGCGCTTTCCCGGAGACCCACACCTCGGCAGGCTGCGTGTTCGACTGGTGGAGATAGACCAAGGTCTTAATGTCGGGGCCTACCTGTACACCCGTGTTCACGCCGCCCGAAATGACGCGAGTCCGTTTGAATCCCGGAGTGTCGATGCGATAGATGTTGTCGCGGCCGCGCTCTTCGACGACGGCATAAATGCATTTCGAACTCGGGCACCAGGTGTACGAACCGACCGACAGATCCCATCCAGCGGTGGCTTCGACAGACCGTCCGGCCGTCCGACCGTCCGACCGTCCGACAAGCATGAGCCGCTGGCGGTCGGCTTCGAATCCCGGCCGTTCCATGGACAGGTACGAGAGCCATTTGCCGTCCGGCGAGTACCGCGGGGTGTTATCTGCCCCAGCACCGCGGGTGAGCGGATGAAAACGCGTCCGCTCGTTCACACCGCCGAGGCCGATCGGATAGATATCGACGTTAGTACTGTCAGCCACAGTAGCATCACTGTGCATCGCCACCGCGATTTCGCTGCCGTCCGGCGAAATCGCGACGTCCCCGTCCCCTGATGTCGCGATCGTCGGCATGTCGATATCAACCTGCGTCAGATCGGTGGATTTCCCTGTTGCGACATCCACGCGAAACAGATGCTGCCGCTTCCCTGCCCGCCAATCGTCCCAATGCCGCCACATGAGCCCGGTCCAGATGCGGGCCTCGGTCGGATACGCGCCGTTGCGCTGATCGATCTCCTGGTTCGCCGGCCATTTGATGTCGCTGACGACGAGCAATCCCGAGCCGTCGGGCAGCCACAGCGGATCGGACGCGCCATCGGCAAGGTGCGACACCTTCCGCGCATCTCCGCCGCCAATCGGCAGAACCCAGACCTGGGCGCCACTGTCGCGCGTCGAGACGAAGGCGAGGGTCTTCCCGTCGGGCGACCAGCGCGGCTGACGGTCCGAGCCCGGCCCGCCGGTGAGCTGCTGCGACTTGCCGGTCGCCACCTCGACGACCCAGACGCGCGCGACGTTGCGGTTGTCCTGGAGTGACGGCGTCGAGACGGTATACGCCACCCACTTTCCGTCGGGCGAGAGCTGCGGATCGCTGACGGACTTGAGGGCGATGTAGTCGTCGAACGTGATGGCGCGCTTTTGGGCGAGGGCGACTGATGGAATGATGGAAAGATAGAATGTGAGAATGATCCCGAACATTAAGGTCCTTCCAACATTCCATCGTTCCATCTTTCCCCCTCAGTATTCCGGATGTGTAAGGATCGCCCGGACCAGATCATCGAAGAGCTGCGACTCCGGCGTGACGTTGCCGTCCGCATCGGAGTGCACGTTCCACGCGGCGAGCTCGTTCAGCGCGGTCGCTTCTTCGTAGGTGAGATGCAGCACGTGCCCATTCGCGTGCTTGCTCGCCTTGTCGAGCACATTCTTGAGCACATCGGGCAAGTGCTTGGCATTCCGGACAGCGTCGTACTGTTGTCTAGTCACCGTAAGGTCCATGCGCTAATCTTGGTAGCTTCGTAGTCACTCGCAACCCAGAGCACCGATGCCCCGCACCGCATTCCTGTCCACCGGTTTTCACGTCCCCGCGCGCCTCGTCACCAACGACGATCTCGCGCGGATCATGGACACGTCCGACGAGTGGATCGTGCAGCGCAGCGGCATCAAGACGCGCTACTGGGTGGAAAAGGGCGACACCGGCGTCACGCTCGCCCGCGAAGCGTCAAAGCAAGCGCTCGACAAAGCGGGCCTCGCGCCGAGCGATCTCGATTGCATCATCTACTGCACCTGCACCCCCGATCACTTCGAGCCCGGCAACGGCGTCTTCCTGCAGCGCGAGCTCGGCCTCACCGACATTCCCGCCGTCGACGTGCGCAATCAATGCAGTGGTTTCATCTATGGATTGTCCATCGCCGATGCGTGGATCCGGACGGGCCAGTACAAGCACATCCTGTTGGTCGGCGCCGAGGTGCACTCGCGCGGGCTCGATAAGACGACGCGCGGCCGTGACACCGCCGTGCTGTTCGGCGACGGCGCCGGCGCCGCCGTGCTTGGCCCGGTGAACGACAATGGCCGCGGCGTTCTCTCGACACACATCTTCGCCGACGGCCGCTACGCCGAGAAGTTGTGGGTGGACGGTCCTGGCCTCGCCCATGATCCATACGTCAGTGTCGAAATGCTGGAGCAGGGATTGCATCGCGCCGTGATGGAGGGGCGCGACGTCTTCAAGTTCGCATCACTGAAGATGCCGGAGTCCGTCGCCATTGCGCTCAAGACCAACCGCCTCACTCCCGCCGACATCACGCTGCTTGTCCCGCATCAAGCCAACCAACGCATCATCGAGATGGTGCAAAAGGCCACCGGCCTGCGCACCGATCAGGTCTACAGCAACATCCAGAAATACGGCAACACCACGGCGGCCTCGATCCCGATCGCGCTCGACGAAGCCCTCGCCGAGGGACGGCTGAAGCATGGCGATCTGCTGGTGCTGACGGCGTTCGGGTCGGGGTTTACGTGGGGGAGTGCCGCGATCCGCTGGTAGAATCGATCTCCTTCAGCTCCTTGAGCTCTCGCGCCGCACCCGCGGCCAACGCGGACCCACGGTAGCGTTCCACGAAGCGCGCCAGCTCGATTTTCAGCCGGGCGGTCCGTCCCAGTTTGCGATACAAGTCGATCAACCCGTTGGTCGCACGCATCTGCTCGTATCGGTTCGCAGCAGGATCCGCATTGCGGATTTCCAGGTACAGGCGTTCCGCTTCGTCATAACCGTTGAGCCGCGTCTCCAGCAGATGCGCGAGTTGGAGCCGCGCTTCGTGATCGCCCGGCTCGATCCGCAGATGATCGCGAAACCAGTCCGCCGCCTCCGCAAACTTCCCTTGTACGATCAGGACGTCCTGGCGCGGGTACGTCGGCGGCGGCGGGATGTCGCCATCGGCGAAGATCGTCTTGACCATAAACACGGCGGTAGCACCCACGGTGCGGTGGATCATGAGAATCCCGGCGATCGTGACCGGGATGTTGAAGATGAGGAGGAACACGAAACCGACGTGGGAAATCCAGCCCTTGTTGAGCATGAAATACCACAACGACGACAGCATCGCGAAGCACGCCGGCCCGAACCACACCGCCACTCGCATCAGGCGAATGGCATCACTCGCGTCGGCGTACTGGGGGCCCTTAGCCATGGCGCCCACAATTGCGCCTGAAACGCCACTCACGCAAGTTCCGTAGAGCGCCGTACCCACAGGAGAACACCATGCTGCTTGGACTCGCGGTAACAGCCGCCGCACTCGTCGGCGGCTTCGTCATCTCTCGGGATTTTGTTCGGCGCCGTCTGCGGTTCGTGGATGCCGTCCAGAAACCGTCTGCTCCGATCATCGCGGGCGTCGGGGCCGCGGCGGTGGCATTGCTGCCGGTCGCGCTGTTGCCGGTTGTGACCGTGGGAACGGCCGTCGCGTTGGGCGTGGGTGTTGCCGGTGGGGTGGCCAGCGGGCGCAACGCGCCACCGCCTACTAGCTAGCTCGCAGCGCCTCAGGACGTCCCGCGACGACCCGTAACGCGCGCACCGCTTCGCGCGCGAACGTCTTGCCGGCGCTCTTTTCGACTTCTTCCAACGCGCTCCAGCGCGTAAACGCCGGCCGCACCGGGGTCGCTATCTGCAGCGTCTCAAACGCGTCGGCGACCGCCAACACCTTCACGGTGATCGCCATCGGCAGCGCCTCGATATCCCAATCGTCGCCCACGATCTCGTAGTAGTGCGAGTACTCGGCGATGATCTCGGCGGCCCCGCGCAGCGCGCGCGCGACCGTCACCGACGCGTCGGTGACGGAGCGCGACAGCAGCTTGAGCAGCCGCTGATCGGCCGTTCCCACTTCGTGGAGCAGCGACGCGATCCGGAGGTTCTCCAGCTCACCGTCGGACAGCTTCAATTCCGCGCCCATCGCCGCTGCGAGCTCGGCAACGCGCGTCGAATGGCCCTCCTGATTGCTCTCGGCGGATTCAATGTGAAAGGTGAGAACTTCCAGCGTCGCGAGATAAGCGTTCTTCAGGTCCGCCAGACGCGCGGCGCGCTGCTCGGCGAGCCCACCCACCACGTACCCGGTCAGGATCAGAAAGCCGCCCCACGGGACCAACGTCAGCAGCGCGTCCTGCGTCAGCCCCGCTTCCGTCACCATCCCTTGCGTAGCCTGCAGGAAGAAGACGAACGACACGGTGAACAGGCCGGAGACCACGGCAAAGCGCCGGCCGCCGTAGAAGCCCGCGAGGATAATGGGCAGATAATAGAAGCTGAGAAACGCAAACTTCTGCTCGATCAGCGAATTGATGACGAGCAGAGAGGCCACGAGCAGGAGAACGAGGACGCGCTCGAAGTACTTGAGCACGAACTGCTGAATCACAAAACCCTTTCTTCCAAGGAGATAGGGAGCGGCACCAAAGTGAGCGACGGGTGGGCAATCTGCAAGTGAGACGGGTCACACCTGCGCACAAACGAGCATGAATCGGCCGTCGGCATGGAATTCGCTTAGGAGGGCGCGGGGGGGACGGCCTGGCGCGTCCTAGAGGCCCCCCCCGGGGCTGAACGGATTCCTCCTGCGTCCTCGCTGAGCTTTCCTACATCACCTACCACGCCGGTCTGACGCATTTTCTGTTTGCGCACATCATCGCCGAGGTCTGCGACGCCCTAGCGCTCGTCACGATCGCGCTCGGTCTCAGCAAGCGAGTCGGGCCCGGGTCCACGCCGTTCGTAACCGGGGCACTCCAGCACCGGTAACGGCGGGTAGCGGACGAAACGGGCGTCTGTCTCGGCGCGCGAGCACCGATAGAAGACAGACCCCCGCCGGTTCGTGACGATCCGCACCCATGTGCAGGTGGCACAAAGCCCTGTGGCAGGATCGGTCATTAGGTGCAAAGAAGAAGCTAGTTATATCTTGGACCCCGTGAATAAAGGGGATGATCTCGGGCTTCCCCCCGGCATGCGCGAGGTGTACCTGCGAGGAGTGCGCGACCAGCTGGGCGGAATCGCTGAGTTGGCGGAGCGCCTCGTGGCAGCGGGGGGCGACATCGACGCCGTGGACCAGCTCCGGCGCGAGGCCCACAAGATCCGCGGTTCGGCCGGCTCATTCGGATTCACCCAAGCAACGACGGTCGCTGCGGAACTCGAGGAGGCCGCTAAGCAATGGCTCGCGCAGCCCGAGCAGGGCGCTAGCACGCGCGGCGCCATGGCTCGCGCGTTTGTGCGCCGACTCGCTGCTGCCGTCTTTACGAAACAGGGCTCTGCAGCATCGCCTTCGCACCCGCCCGTACCCCCGCCCCCGCCAACGCAGGCTTCACACACGGACGCGCCGCCGGCCGCCGCTCGCGACCCAACGCCGGTCCCCGAGCTGATCGTCGTCGAGGACGACGCCGCCGTTGCTGAGCGCCTTGCCTTCGGGATAGAGGTCCGGGGCTATCGCTTCGTGGTCCAGCGCACCAAGCCCGACGCGCTGGACTACCTGCGTCGGCTGAACACGGGCGGAACGGTACCGCTGGTGCTAATCGATGTGGATCGACCGGATCTCGACGGCTACTCAATCCTCGAAGCGCTCCAGCAGGAGTGTCCCGGGAAGTTCCGCATCGTGCTCATGACCGAGCACGGTGACACGCGAAAGCAGCGGCGCAGCCGCGAAGCGGGTGCACTGGACTACCTCCTCACGGGGAGCAGCCTGTGGGCCGCGCTCGAGGACATCCGCCGCTGGGTGGGGCGGTGACGCGCGACCATGGCGCTCTTACTCTCGACTTCCCCATCTTGGTGCCCATGAGTCGGGACCCAGCGCCTCCCGCGCCGCAACCCGAACCGGGGAAGCAGTATTTGGCCGGGATGCGCGCAAATCTTGCGCTCCTCCTCGGCATCGCCGAGCGCTTGGCCGCGACGGGCAACGATCGGGCGGCACTTGCCGAGCTGCTGCGCGAAACCCAGAAGATCCAGGGAGCCGCGGAGTCCTTTGGGTTCCTCGACGCGTCCCGACTAGCCGCCGGGATGGAGGCGACCGTCAGGGACTGGGCTTCCCGCCCCGATGACCAGGACGTGGACCGTGGCTCGCTAACCCTCTGGTTCGTCACGCGCCTCGCCGCAATGCTCAAGCTCGAGATGCCGCGTCGCGCCGCAGCACCTCGGCCCAAGCCTACCGGCCCCGCGGTGCCGCGTCGGACCGCCGGGATCCCGACGCCACCCTCCGCACCTGTTGCGCCCAGTCCGCCCAAAGTGCCCGCGCCTCCTCCCGCTCCTCCACGGCGCCTGATCATTCGCCGACCGAGCGCGGCGCGTCCATCGCCCGAGCCACCGGCCCCTGTCCCCGCCCCCGCCTCCGTCCTCGCACCGCCACCTGCGCCCCCACCAAGCGGGGCCGAGGCGCCGACGTTCTCTCCTCCACCGACCCAGCCCCCGGAGCCACCGCCCGTCGCTCGGACACAGGAGCTGACCTGGCTCATCCCGCCCGGCGAGGCGTTTCCCGCGGACCTGGCGGAACCTGCGCCGCCTGGGGCAGCACCGGAGACACGCGGCGAGTCACTGCCGCTGAGTCCGTCAGGGGCTCAGCTCTCGCTTGGCTTCCCACCTCGCGACGCTCCGCCGCCAGCCCCACCGTCGGCGCCACAACCTGCCATCGCAGCGACGCCCCTGGCGCCTCCGCCTGAGTCCCCACCCGCAGCAGCGCCGCCGACGCCGGAGCCCCAGTCGATCCTAGCCGCACCACCAGTCGAGACGCCTGCGCCCGAGGCGCTACCTGAAGCAGCACCGCCGACTCCGGAGCCGCAGCCGATTCTAGCCGTAGCACCAGTCGAGACGCCTGCACCCGAGCCCCCGCCTCCAGCAGCGCCGCCGATGCCGGAGCCGCAGCCCATTCTAGCCGCGACGCCCGTGGAGCCCCCTGCGCCCGAGGCCGCGCCGCAGCCGGACGCAGAAGTCGCTGCAACGGTTACGGAGGTGATCTTCGTCGAGGACGATGCGGCGCTCGCCGAGCTGCTCGAATATGGATTGCAGTCGCGGGGCTATCGGTTCCTGTCGTATCGCAATGGTCGCGAGGCGTTGCGCGAGTTGTTGGCGCTGGATGTGCAGGGAACGCGCCCCTTGCTGCTGCTGGACGTGGATCTCCCCGGGCTCGATGGCTATTCCGTCTTCGACGCCTTGCAACGGGAGCGCCCCGGGACCTACCGCGTCGTGTTCACAACGGTGCATGGAACCGAGGAGGAACAATTGCGCGGGCTGGAAGCAGGCGCGCTCGATTACATGATAAAGCCGATCAGCCTGCGAGTGGCCCTAGAGAAGATCAAGCGCTGGGTGGGGAGGTGACGAGCCGTCAGTTCCTCGTCATCGTCGCCATTGCACAGGGTGTGCTGCTCCTTGCCTTGATCACCCTCATCATGCTCAACCGCTGGGTCCGAGTGCGCCGGAGCGCCAAGGTCGACCCGAGGCGGATCGAGCTCGATGCGGTGATGCAGCGCTGGGTATTGGGCCAGGCCGACGCGGGAACAGTGGCAGACGCGCTCGGCTTGCTTCCAATGACGTTCATCATCGACGCGCTCGTGACCTGGTCCGCGCGCGTCCCCGGTGAGCGCTGGCGGGAACTGTCCGGCCGGCTGGAGCACCGCTGGTGGGGGCGGGTGATGCGTGGGAACAGCCGCTCCGCCCGCTGGTGGAAGCGGCTGGATTGCGCGCGCTTTCTCGCGGTCGCTGCGACGTCGCACGATACCGGGCGACTGCTCCGCTTGCTGCGGGACACGCACCCCGCGGTGCAGCTCGCCGCGGCCACCACGCTCGAGCGTCTCGACAGTCCCCTCCTCGTGGCCGCGGCGCTGGACCAACTCCCCCAGCTCGGCCCGACAGTACAGGCGTATTACGCGAGCGTCCTCAAGCGGTCCCGTCCGGCCGTCCTCCGGCACCTCATGCAGCTGTTCCGGCGGCTCGATGATCCCCGGTTGCCTCGCATCATCGAGTTTGCCGGCCGTCTGAACGAGCCGGTGCTGCGCGAGCCGTTCACGACCTTAGCCACACATCTCGATGCTGAGGTGCGGACCCAAGTGGCCCGAGCGCTGGGCAAGTTCCCGCATCGCGAGTCCGTCGCCGCGCTCAGCTACCTTGCGCATGACGACGCGTGGCCGGTGCGCGCGCAGGCGGTTCGTTCGCTCGGCATGATCGCCGACCCTACGACGCTGTCGGCGGTCCGCGACGGATTGCGCGACGCGGAGTGGTGGGTGCGCCTTCGCGCCGGCCTCGCGCTCACGCGCTTCGGCCCCCCAGGCCGCGCCGTACTCCTCGCGGCCGAGGTCGGTGCGGACCCCGCCGCCCGCGACATGGCGGCGCTGATCCTCGGCCTCTCGTCGCAGGCCCTCGCGGAGTACGCCGCGTGAACACGCTCATTCACACCACCGACGTCGTCGTCCTGACCTATTTCCTCGCCCTCAACACGTTCTACGCGCTCCTCCTGGTACTGGCGATCCCGGAGATCTGGGAGCAAACCCGCCTCGCCGAGGACGAGGACTTCCAGCGCCTGATGCAGAGCGACGCGCTGCCGCCGATCACGATTCTCGTACCAGCCTACAACGAGAGCGCCACGATCGAGACGAGCGTGACGGCGATCCTGACTCTCGAATACCGCAATTTCGAAATCGTCGTCGTGAACGACGGCTCGAAGGACGACACCATGGAGCGGCTGCGGCAAGCGTTCGAGCTGTACGAGGTGCCGCGTACCTATGCCGAAACGATCCCCACGCAGCCGCTACGCGCGGTGTACCGGTCGCGGACGCGGACACGTCTGCTGGTCATCGACAAGGAGAACGGGGGCAAAGCGGACTCGCTCAACGCCGCGATCAATGCGAGCCGCTTCCCGCTCGTCATCGCGGTGGACGCGGACACCCTGATCGAGCCCGACGCGCTGCTGCGGCTCACCCGCCCGTTTCTCCTCGGGGCGCGGATCGCCGCGGTGGGCGGGACGGTCCGCGTCGCGAATAGCTGCGTGGTGAAGGACGGCCGCGTCACCGACGCCAGGGTGCCCCGCCGCTTCATACCGGGGATCCAGGTGGTGGAGTACCTACGCGCCTTCCTCTTCGGCCGCCTGGGATGGAATCGTCTGGGCGGCAGTCTCGTGATCTCCGGCGCTTTCGGATTGTTCCGCAAGGACTACCTGCACGCGATCGGGGGCTACAGCATTTCAAGTATCGTGGAAGATCTGGACCTCGTCGTCCGGCTCCACCGCCACCTGCAGCGCAACAAGATCCGTTACGAGATCCTTTTCATCCCTGACCCTGTGGCGTGGACGGAAGTGCCCGAGTCGGGGCGGATCCTGTCCCGCCAGCGCGAGCGCTGGCATCGCGGTCTCATCGCCGCGATGTGGCAGTACAAGGGGATGCTCGGCAACCCCCGCTACGGCCGGGTGGGATTGATCGCGATGCCGTTCTTCGCGTTCGGCGAAATGCTCGCCCCCGTCGTGGAAGTCCTCGGCTACGGGATTACAATCCTGGGCCTCGCATACGGGGCGATCGATGCGTCGTTCGCGTTGCTGTTCCTGCTGGTGGCGTGGGGGTACGGGATGCTGCTCTCGATCTGGGCGGTGGTGCTCGACGAGGTGAGTTTCCGGCGCTACGGGCGGCTCGGCGACATCGTGCGTCTGTTGCTCTACGCGATGCTCGAGACGTTCGGGTATCGCCAGCGCACCGTCTGGTGGCGGCTCAAAGCCTTCGCCGGCGTCTGGAAGCGGCGGCAGGTGTGGGGGGAGATGGTGCGCAAAGGCTTCGCCACGCCGTCGTGATCCGTCTGCTCGCGAGCCTCCTGCTGCAGGCGGTCGGATGCGAGCGGACGGCTGCGGCGGCCGCCGCCGAGGCCGGCTGGGAGGCCTACCGGCGCGGAGCGCTGCCGGAAGCGGCCGCCCGGTTCGCTGCCGCCGATTCGCTGTGCCGGGCGTTCCCCGATGCCCAGGTCGGCCTCGGGTTCGTCCAATTACGCGCGGGGGAAAACGCAGCCGCGGAGCGGCACTTCACGGCGGCGCTGCGCGGCGACTCTGCCCACGGTGACGCCTGGTACGGGTTGGGCCTCGCGCGTGAGCGGCTGCGACGCCACTCGCAAGCGATCACTGCGTGGCGGAAGGCCCTGGCGGTTGCGCCGGGCTACGACGACGCGCTCGACGCCTTGCTCGCCGCGGGCGTGGATAGCGGTCTGTCGCTACGCTCGCCTCAGCGACCGGTGGATTCCCGCGTCCCGGCTCGGGCCGTCGGCGAGCAATTCGAGATCCGCGAGGCCGGTGGCTGGCAGCCGCTCTACGTGAAGGGCATCAATCTCGGAGCTGCGCTGCCGGGGCGGTTTCCCTCGGAGTTCCCGGAGGATGATTCCACATACGCCCGCTGGCTGCGCCTCATCGCGGACGCGAATGCGAATGTCGTTCGCCTCTACACCATTCTGCCGCCCGCATTCTACCGGAGCTTCAAAGCGTGGAACGACACGCACCCCGAGCGTCCCCTTTGGCTCGTGCACGGCGTCTGGGCGGAGCTCCCGCCACGCGGCGATTATGATGATCCACGGTGGAAGAAGCAGTTCCGAGCGGAGATGCGGTGGGTGGTAGACGTTGTGCACGGGAACGCCGCGATCGGCCGGCGCCCGGGACACGCGTGGGGTCGTTACGCCGACGATGTCTCCGACCACGTGCTTGCATACATCATCGGCCGGGAGTGGGAGCCGTATTCGATCCGCGCGTACAACGCGCGGCGCTCCGGCGCGCAGGCCACGGTATATGCCGGGCGCTTCCTCGCCGTGGACAGCGGCACGCCCGCCGACGTGTGGATGGCGGAGCAGTGCGACTATATGCTGGGATACGAGTGGGACATCTGGTACGCTGCGCGGCCGATTGCCTATACCAACTGGCCCACTCTCGATCCCCTGCATCATCCCACCGAGGCGACGGCGGCTGAGGAGCAAGCGCTCCGCCGCCGCCTCGGACTGCCGCACAATGTCCGGCTCAAAGAGTACGACAACGACAGCGAAAGCCTCGACGCGATGCTCGTCCGGCCAACGGCCGCCAATGTCGCCGGATACTTCGCTTCTTACCACGCGTATCCCTACTACCCCGACTTCATCGGGCTCGACTCCGCGTACGGGACTGTCCGATCGTCCGTCGGCCCCTCCCACTACTTCGGCTATCTGCTCGATCTCAAACGGCATCACACGGGCAGAGCGCTGCTCATCGCGGAATACGGCGTCCCCTCATCGCGTGGCCTCGCTCACCTCGACCCGGAGGGGACGCATCATGGAGGGCATGACGAGCGCGCTATGGCGGAGTGGGATGTGAGGCTGTCGCGGGAAATCCACGAGGCGGGGCTCGCCGGCGGCATCCTGTTCGCCTGGCTCGACGAGTGGTTCAAGCACAATTGGGTCGTGATCGATCTCGAAGCGCCCGCCGAGCACACTCCGCTGTGGCACAACCTCATGGACGCGGAGCAACACTACGGGCTGCTTGGCCTGTATGCCGGCGACCCGGCGCGGCCCGAGCCTGGCGGCAACCTGGCGCCATGGCGTGCGCTCACCGTCGTGGCCGAGAGTGCAGGAACCCGGCTGCGCGCCGGGGCTGACCCGTCGTACCTCTACCTCACGCTCGAGAGCTCGGTCGGGATCGATTCAATACGCTGGGTAGTCGGCATCGATACCGATCGCCCGGACCGCGGCCAGTTCGCGCTTCCTGGCGTGAATGGTCTCACCCCGACAGGCGTCGAATTCGCCCTCGTGCTGGGCGACACGGCGGACGCGCAACTCCTCGTCACGCCAACCTACAATCCGTATCTCGGCCCGCGGTCAGGAATGCGATCCACCGATCTCGATGCCTTCTACAATACCCGCGCGACCATAGACGCGCGGCTCTCGGATGGCCGCTTCGATTCGCTGTTCGTGGCGACGAACCGCTTCCGCGTGTCACGCACGGGTAAGACATACGCCGCGCGCGGTGTGAACCGCGGTCGCTTGCGCTACGGCCGTGCCGCCGAGTCGACGCTCGCGGACTGGTTCGTTGACCGGGGGACTCAACTCGTAGAAGTACGCCTGCCGTGGGGTCTGTTGAACGTGACGGATCCCTCATCCCGAACCGTGCTGGCGCGCGTGCGCGACCCCGGCCCGGTCCGCACGGAGGTGACCGACGGACTGCGATTCATCGTGAACGCGGTAGCTCGGGATCGGACCGTCCGTGGCCGCGCAACGTCAGTTCACCCGTACGCCTGGCCCACTTGGACCACGCCGGTTTGGCACGAACGGCTCAAACCCGCATACTATGCCATGCAAGCGCTCTGGGGAGCGTGGTGACGGCCCGCATCTGGTCGCTCGTGGCGGTGACGTTGGTGGGCCGCGGCCTCGCGGCCCAGCTCCCCGAGGCGGAAGAAGCGTTCCGGCGCGGTGACCAGCGCGCCGCCCGGGCCGCCTACGAGGCCGTGCTCCGTCGGGACTCCGCGAACGTCCGGGCTCTCTACAGGCTCGCGGTGCTCGACAGCTGGGACGGCAAGCTGCAACGCTCGCTCGAACGGTTTGGGCGGCTGCGCCAACTCGAGCCGGCCGATCCCGACATCATGGTGGCGCATGCCCGTGTGCTCGCGTGGGCCGGGAAGACTGGCGTCGCGGAGCGGCTGTACGATTCCGTTCTCGCGACGCGCCCGGATCGGAGCGACGCGCTCGCCGGGCGCGCACGCGCTATTGCCTGGGCGGGCGATTTGGACCGGGCGGAGCGCCTATGGCGGAGCGCCCTCGAGGTCCATCCGGACGACGCCGAAATCCTCGTCGGACTGGCGCAGACGCTGTTCTGGCGCGGGAAGCCTGAGCTTGCGGAGAGTTACGTCAGCCGCGCGCGTCAGCTCGCCCCCGACGAGCGCGAGGCGCGCGATCTGTTGAGCCTGGTGCGCGCGGCGCGGCGGCCCGCGGTCGCGACCGCAGGCAGCTACGCGCACGATTCGGACGACAACGCGTTCGTCGCTCAGGATGGATCGATCACGGGGTCACTCGGCCGTGACCTGCGCGGTACGCTGCAGGCTGGGTGGCGGCGCGCGACCGATCTCGCTCGCACCGGTCGCAGTTACGGCGCGGGCGGCTACATCGTCGCGCCGCTCGGCCGGGGCGCGGTCCTGCGCGCGGGAGTGGGGATCCGCCGGCTCGCGCCTGAGGGAGGCACCGCGCGCAGCCCGCTTACCGCCCAGCTGGGCATTGGTCTTCGCCCGGCCCAATTCGCGGCGTTGAGCCTCGCCTATAGCCGTACTCCGTTCGACGAGACGGCGCTGTTGATCGCTTCCGGTTACGTCATGGACGGCGTCGATCTGAGCTTCGATGCGACGCCGCGACCCGGACTCTCGATCTCGGGAGGCGGAGGGCTCGCGTGGCTCTCCGATGCGGTGTCGAACCGTCGCGCGGGGGGAGTGCTTGCCGTGATGGCGACGCCATGGCGCGGCATCGAGGTGGGAGTACTCGGCCGCATGATGGGATATCGAATCCCCAATCCCGGAGCGGGCTATTTTGCGCCCGATCGCTTCTGGGTGCTCGAGGCCCGAGGGACCGGTACCTGGCGCCGCGAGCGTTGGGGGATTCGGGCGGACGCCGGCGTTGGCACGCAGCAGGTAGGGATGGGCGCCCCGGCGCAGGTCGAATGGCACGCGGGACTCGGCCTAACGCGTGGTTGGAGCGCTAACAATGAGCTCACGCTCGCCGGCTCATTGACGAACAGCGCGGCGAGCCGGTCGGGAACGGCGACGGCCACCGGCTTCCGGTACGGGACCATCAACCTGAGGATCCAGCAGGGACTGTGACGCTCCCCCAGTGACGACGGTCACACCAGCGTCAGGTGTCTTAACCCATTGGTGCAGCGCGCGTCTCAACCAGGACCCGCAACCTTTTCGAGGAATAGTCATGAAAAACCGCACCATCATCGCTGCGTTGCTCGCGATCGCACTCGGCGTCCCAGCCGTCGCGACTGCGCAGCAACCCAGCGACACCACGAGAGATCGTCATGAAGTGCGCCGCGACCGGCGCGAGCTGCGCCACGATCGCCGCGACGCACGCAGCGACCGCCGTGACATTCGGCAGGACCGGCGTGAGCGACGGCAGGATGTGCGAGCGGGGGATTCGACCGCGGCACGGCAGGAGACGCGCGACATCCGGCAGGACAAGCGCGATCTGCGCAGTGACCGCCGCGATCGCCGTTCCGATCGGCGGGATGTACGTCGCGATCGCCGCGACGTGCGCCAGGATCGGCACGACAGCGCCAGTACGACAACCAAACAGCCGTAGCTGAGTAGATGAGATGCGAGTAGGGGCGCAGCATGCTGCGCCCCTACTTATTTTATACGCGAAGCTGTGGATGCTCCAGCAACCGACGCTGCAGCAGGGGATGCGTCCGCCACACCTGCCACCCCATCGCAAGCACGGCGAGAGCATTTGCAACGGCGACCGACCACCAACCGACGGTCCCCAGGACCCATTGGGCTCCGACGCCGATCGTAGCCAGAACGAGTCCCTCGAGCAGGATTGCCGTCAGTAGCACGAGCAGCGCCATCGCGGGGACGCGCTCGACTTGTTCCGCCAGCGCGACGAACACCACCCCGGCGATGACGAATGCGGCGACGTGGACGACGGTGTAGACCGCGACCAAGCCGAAGGTAACGACGATCTCACCGGGGCCGGCGGCGCCGAGCAACAGACCTGAGCCGAGGGCCGCCGGCGTGCGGAACGGATTGCCACTCGCGAGATCCAGGACGAAGAACCAGACCGCCACCACGCCCGCTCCGATGAGCCCGTTGACCGCGCCCCGAGCCAGCACGGGATGATCTCGGAGCGCGGTAAGCCTCAACGGACGGGGATCGTGCTCGGCGTAGTGCAAGTAGCCCATGAGCACCAGGCCGGCGGCGATGTTGGCGCCGACGATGTGCGGCCATGGGACAACGCCGAGATGCGGGGCATGGAGGAGGACCAACCCGACGTAGAACGTCACTTCCTGAAGCAGCACTCCGAACCCCAGACTGAGGAGTAGGCGAGGAGGCGCCGTGAACGCCGCGCTGACCCACGCCATCCCCACTCCCAGGATCGCGAAGACCGCGAAGTGCAGCACCGTGTACACGGCGATGAGTCGGAAGGTGACTGCCGAGAACTCGCGGTTCAGCAGAATGCCGGCGAGCAGTGCGGGTGTACGGAAGGGATGTCCTGCCACCGAATCCGCAACCAGGAACCACAGCGCGACTACGAGTCCAGCGAGGAGTCCACCCGTCACGCCGTGGACGATCACTGCTTGTGCGGGTCGCCGCATCGTCCCGACCTCGCGAAAAGGGTCTTCTGACAACATGGCCACCAGGGCCGCGCGTGTCTACCGGTGCGTCCGCCGCATGTCGAGAGCGACTCGCTCTGCCTCCCGCAGCACTCGCAGCGTATTCTGTCCGGCGACCTGCTTCACATCGGCTGCGGTCCAGCCGCGCCTCAGGAGCTCGGCGATCAAATCGGGGAACTTCGACACATCCTCCAGACCGACCGGCACTTCCGTAATGCCGTCGAAGTCCGAACCGAGTCCGACGCAATCGATGCCGGCCACCTGGCGGATGTGCTCGATGTGGTCGGCGACCTGCGCGAGTGTCGCATGGGGCGCCGCGGCTTCCCAGACTCTCAGCGAGTCCGCGCGCGCCGCCGAATCGGCGCCGGCGGCCCGCAGCCTTGCCACGCGCGCCGTGACGCTGTCGCCCCAGGCCCGCACCGCCTCCGACACGAAGCCGGGGTTGAAGTTCACCATGACGACGCCTCGATTTGCCGCGACGAGTTTCAGAATCGAGTCAGGGACGTCGCGCGCGTGATTCGTGAGCGCGCGCGCCGAGGAATGCGAAAAGATGATCGGCGCCCGCGAAGTGTGCAGCGCGTCGGACATCGTCTGGTCGTTCACGTGCGACAAGTCGACCAGCATGCCAAGGCGATTCATCTCGAGGACAACTTGCTTACCGAAGGCCGAGAGACCACGGTGCGAGGTGTCGGTAGACGCCACCGCCCAATCGAGGCTGCGCCAGTGCGTCAGCGTTATGTAGCGCACGCCGAGGCGGGAAAACATCCGCAACGCACCGAGTGAGTTCTCGATCGCGTGGCCACCTTCGATGCCGATCATGCACGAGATCTTCCCGGCGCCGAAATTGCGCTCGACGTCTGCCGCCGTGTACGCAATCGCCAGGCTGGCGTTCTTGCTGCAGAGGCGGTGCACGAGATCGATCTGTTCGAGCGCGTACACCGCGGGGTGCGTCCCGGAATCCATGGTGGTGACCGGGACATACGCGGCCCAGAACTGCGCGCCGACCGCGCCGCGGCGCAGGCGCGGGATGTCGGACATCAGTTTCGGCTGGTTTGTCGCGAAGTTCACCGAGTCGAGGCCGCCGCGCTCCCGGATGGCGTCCGGGATGTCGTTGTGGCCGTCGATGAGGGGGACGGTCTTGAGGATGGCGACGGCTCTTGCCCGATAGACGTCGGACGGTCGGACGGTCTGACCGTCGGACCGGGATACAAAAACCAGCGTGCACAGACACCAAAGCGCGATTGTACAGTCCAACCGTCCGACAGTCCGACCGTCCGACATTCGGTCCCGCCACGCTTAAGGAGCCCAAAAGCTAGATTACCTCGTGTCCGTGAGCAACGAATCGAAAGTCACGATCGCGTTGTCGGTGAATGGCGAGCCGGCGGAAGTGGCGTTCATGCCGCACAAGACGCTGCTCGAAGTCCTGCGCGAAGATATGGGACTCACCGGCACGAAGCACGGCTGCGAGCTGGGCGAGTGCGGCACCTGCACGGTGCTGCTGGATGGAACGCCGGTGCTGTCGTGCCTGGTGCTCGGCCTCGCGTGCGCCGGTCACGCCGTGCGCACAGTCGAAGGAATGGCGCAGGGTGGAAACCTCCATCCGCTTCAAGAGACGTTCGCCGACCTGGGCGCCGCGCAGTGCGGCTACTGCACGCCCGCCTTCCTCCTCGCCGCCGAGGCGCTGCTCGAAGCCAATCCGCACCCGACGCGCGCCGAGATCAAGGACGCGCTCGCCGGCAACCTCTGCCGCTGCACCGGCTATATCAAGATCTACGAGGCGGTCGAGCTGGCCGCGGCCCGCATGCGTGGGGAAAAGGCCGAACCAACTCGCGAATCGCTTTATGGCCGGTAAGCGTCGGACGGTCGGACGGTCGGACAGTCGGACTGAAAAGCGCCTACCGTCCGACAGTCAGACAGTCCGACTGTCCGACCATCGGGTCATCGGTCGGGCGCACCGGAAGATCGATGCGACGGCGAAGGTCACAGGGGCGACAAAGTTCGCCGACGATCTCGCCTTTCCTCGCATGCTGTACTGCAAGCTACTGCGCAGCACCCAGCCGCACGCACGCATCACGTCGATCGATACAACCGCGGCGCAACGACTGGACGGCGTGCAGGCTGTTCTCACGGGTCGGGATCTGCCGATTCCGTTCGGGATTCTGCCCGTCTCCCAGGACGAGCATGCGCTATGTCTCGACAAGGTTCGCTTTATCGGCGATCCAGTCGCGGCAGTGGCCGCGACGAGCGAGGAGACGGCGACCGCCGCGCTCGATCTCATCAAGGTTATCTACGAGCCGCTCAAGTCCTTCGACTCGGCTGAAGAAGCCATCGCGCATCCCGAGCCCCGGATTCACGACTACGGCGACAGCGGCAATCTCCACAAACTGATCAATCTCGAGTTCGGCGACGTCGAGGTCGGCATTGGCGAAGCCGATCTGGTGCGGGAAGACCTGTTCTTCTTTGAAGGGAACACCCACCTGCCGATGGAGCAGCACGCGGCGGTGGCGATGTGGTCGCCCCCCCCGGATGGGAAGCTGACGCTCTGGACCTCGACCCAGACGCCCCACTACGTCCATCGCGCGCTCGCCAAGGTGCTGGAGCTGCCGGCGGCGCGCGTGCGCGTGATCGCGACACCGAACGGCGGGGGCTTCGGCGGCAAGAGCGATCCGTTCAACCACGAGATTGCGGTCGCCAGGCTTGCCATGATCACGGGCCGCCCGGTGAAGATCACACTGACGCGCGAAGAGGTTTTTTACTGCCATCGCGGGCGTCATCCGACACTGATGTGGGTGCGGACCGGCGTGAAGCGTGACGGCGCAATCACAGGAATGCACTTCCGCTCGCTGCTCGACGGCGGCGCCTACGGCTCGTACGGCGTGGCGAGCACCTACTACACCGGCGCGCTGCAGACCGTCACCTACAACGTGCCGCGCTATCATTTCCAGGGCGCGCGCGCGTTCACGAACAAAGCGCCGTGCGGTCCCAAGCGCGGTCACGGCACGCCGCAGCCCCGCTTCGCGCTCGAAGTCCACCTCGACAAGATCGCCGAGCAGTTAGCCATCGATCCCGCCGAGCTGCGGCTCAAGACGCTCGTGCCGCCCAACTCACTCACCGCGAACTATCTGCGTGTGGGCTCGATGGGTCTCGGCACCTGCATCGCGAAAGTCGTCGACGGATCGGACTGGAAGCGGAAATTCCGCAAGCTGCCCCAGGGGCGCGGGGTCGGACTCGCGTGCTCGAGCTACATCTCGGGCGCCGGCCTCCCGATTTACTGGAATAACATGCCGCATTCGGGCGTGCAGCTGAAATGCGACCGTGGCGGCGGCGTTACGGTCTTCTGCGGCTCGACCGAAATCGGGCAGGGATCGGATTCGATCCTCGCGTACATCGTCGCCGAAGTGCTCGGCATCGATCCGTTCGATATCGCCGTCGTCACCGCCGACACCGATCTCACGCCGGTCGACCTCGGCAGCTATTCGAGCCGCGTCACGCTGATGAGCGGCAACGCGGCGCTGCAGGCGGCCGAGCGCGCGCGACAAATCCTCGCCATCCACACCGCAAAGAAGCTCCAGGTCCCAGTCGAGCGCCTGACATTCGCCGAGGGGCGCGTGTTCGACGCCGAGGATCAGAAACACGGGATTTCATTCGCCGAAGCGGTGCAGCTAGCGGAGGCGGCGCAGGGAACGATCGGGACGGTGGGGTCATATACGCCGCCGCCAAGCGCCGCAAAGTATCGGGGAGCCGGTGTCGGGCCGTCCCCCGCCTATTCGTACAGCGCCTGCGTCGCGGAGGTCGAGGTCGATCCCGAAACGGGCATCGTGCGCGTGCCAACCATCTGGATCGCGCATGACGTGGGCCGATCGATCAACTCGGCCTCGGTCATCGGCCAGGTCGAGGGCTCGATCTACATGGGCCC
>Ga0209056_10000606_pt1 | contig 39529 bp, 43 predicted proteins | sample GraSoiAngelo_114_FD_185876 | JGI IMG/M metagenome (GOLD analysis project Ga0209056, IMG submission 185876) | Grasslands soil microbial communities from the Angelo Coastal Reserve, California, USA - 14_0903_13_40cm (SPAdes) (version 2) | ecosystem: Environmental > Terrestrial > Soil > Grasslands... | reverse complement strand
TCTGCAGGACGAATCCTTGAAAGTGGGAGGCCGGAATCGCCTAGCCCATCTTTTCCATGGAAGCTCTTAGCCCGAACTGCGTCTCGGACAAGAGGGTTTCCTAGCCCTCTAGCAACCGGTATGTCTCGTCTATTGAGAAGGTCAACGACTCGCAATCCATTCAGTGTCGCTTGTTCTGCTGTTACGTTGCCAGAGATTGCTGTTATGGCTATGACTTCAAGCTCCGGGGATCTTAGTGCGAGAATGAGAGCGAGAGCATCATCGATTCCTCCATCTTGGTCGATGATGACACGGGTGGGCTTCTTCGAGCCCGAGCCCTTCCTAGAATAATTTCGTGATTTTCTTTGTCGGAAGCACGTCTGTCAGATACCAGAATTTGACGTACTGTAATCCTGTCCGGTATTGTAGTTCGGTGAAGGAGTTGACGGCGTCCTCCGCGACGATCGTCTCGTATCCCTTGAAGAAGGCGTCTGCGCAGGTATGTCTTACGCAACAGTCTGCGTGAAGTCCTGCGAGTATCAGCGTGTTTGCGCCTTTGCCATTGTAAGCCTTCTTCAGTAGCTTCTCCAGTCTCGTGTCGTGGAAGCTGCTGTAAGTGGTCTTGGGAATCTCAACATCCCTCTTTCGTGGTCTGAGGGCGCTGATCACTTTTGCGCCCTTTGTGCCTCTCATGGCATGTTCGCCCCAGCGCTGGATCTCGAAATCTCGGCGTGTATGTGAATCGTTAGGATAGAATACTGGGATGTCTGCGCTTCGTGCCGCATCCGTTAGCTCTCCGGATTTCGGGATTATCGGCAATGCACGATCGGTCTTGATCTTTCCATACACAAAGTCATAGAGCATGTCCACAACTAGAACAGCAAATCTCCGGTCCCTATCGTATACATGGGGCGCAACAGACATTCCGGGATCGTAGAGTATTAGTTTCTCGGTGGAGCCTTGTCCATGAATTCTGCTCAAGTCTCTCCGACAGGTGGGTCAGGCATGATTTTAAGATATCAACCCTATTGGCTCGGGAACATCTGGGGAAGAAAAATTGCCGGGGAAGGTTGACGTTGTAATAGTGGGAGCAGGTATAGCCGCTCTAGCACTAGCAATAGAACTACAGAAAAAAGGAATATCGACAATCCTCCTTGAACGACAGAAGAGTCCCGAGGGCATTCCGCGTGGGTTGACATTCCAGCCGAATGGCTTGGCGGTTCTAGAAAGGCTTGGAGCACTTGGCCGGGCCAGAGAGGTCGGTTCTGCGTCCCAGATTCTCGAAGTGAAAAGCTGGGAGGGAGAAGTTCTGCTTGAAGCGGATTACAGCTTGTTGGATCACCCCCAGAACTATCTCCTGACGGCGAACGCTACTGAGCTGGAGCGGTTGCTCGTCTATGTGGCCGAGCAGGCCGGATCGCAGGTTCTCTGGGGAGCCTCCTTCCAAGAAATACTCCTGAACGCTGGCCGGGCAGAAGGAGTAGTCTATGAAAGCGAGGGAGTTAGAGACGAGATCAGAGCACCTGTCGTAGTTGGAGCGGATGGTCCTCAATCGCATGTCCGAACTAGCCTTGGCGTAGAGGTGAAGACAAAGAAGTACCCTGATTCATTCCTGGTCGGACTCGTCGGTCCCGTTCCAGGATTGGAGGGCAGGGCGCGCCAGTACCAGCATCCGGGAAAGATGCTTGGGATTATGCCTTCAGGACCTGAGGCGACCTATCTCTTCCATTGTGTGGGTCCGCGTAGTTTTGACAGTGTCAAGAAAGAGGGCTTGGCGTCCTTCAGGGAAGAGGTTGTTCAGGCGGCGCCGGAGATGGCGGAGGCGTTTACAGGTGTTGAAGCATGGACCAAGATGGCATACTTTACGCCCTCGTTCATACAGGTGAACAAGTGGGTGGGAAACGGGATCGCACTGCTCGGGGATTCAGCGCACACTTTCCATCCGCACGCCGGACAGGGAGTAAACCTGGCACTGGAAGACGCGGTGGTTTTGGCCGAAGTGATCGAGAAATGTAAGATAGCGGGAGACTTCTCACAGACGGCATTGCTGGAATATCAGACCCAGCGGAAAGTGCGCGCTGACGTGATCGGGAAGCATGCGAACTATACGGTGACGTATGCGCTGAGCGATAACTGGCTGATAAAACGGCTGAACAAGAGAGCCCTCCACAAACTCAACAAGGACAAGAAACTGCAGAAGAAAGCATTAGAGATCACTGCCGGGATCTTCGAGAAGAAGCCCGGACTGGTGACCTTGGCGAAGATTGGGGGAATACTTCCCTGAACCACGGACTCGGGGTTCTACAGTCTACAACGTGAAAGGCCGCTCGCGCGTCCGGAGAAACTGCTCTTGCGTCGCGAGGAGCTCTGCTCTCATCTCCACCTCCTTTTGTAGAGAAAAATTTGCTGTCTGGCATGGTAGTCGGCGAGTCTTGGGCTTCAGGGTACAATCTGGGCTTCAACGGTATGGCAAAAAGACCGGAAATCTAGAGCCACTTTCCGAACGATTTATGGACGAGTTTGCACCTCCAGTCCCAGATTCGAGATCAGGGCTTGAAATGGGCGAATCCACGGCTAAAGGCGCGTCGAATGCTTGGTTGTCTTACTTGTCATCCTTTTCCCTCGCTACCTGGTCCTTGACTGACTTGAAGAAATCGGTACTCTCTATTCGTCCAGCTTCAGAGCGGACAGCGTCTAGGTCAATTTTCAACCTCGCATGTGTTACCTTGCGACGTCTGAACGCGAAGAATACAGCAACCAGTAGCAGGGCTACTAGGGCGGCTATTATACCGAAATAGTATAGAGGGAAAGACGCATTCCCGCCAGACATATTCTGAACACTGATGGCTCGCGTCGCAGAGCCAGTGTTGGGAGGCGTCGGAGAGTCTGACGCCTTGACGACCAGGGACCACAGTCCACCAGTGTCTGTAGGCCGCACCGTGTAGGTTCCAATCCACAGTCCGAGGGTTGTGTCGAAAACAACTGGGACCGTGTCGTTTACCACTGGCGTTCCACTGTATAGAAGGTAGGCTTTCACAGTGCCTGGCTGGAAAACCGTACCGTCCGGATATGTGATGTTCGCATTGAACTTGAGCTGTTGACCCACAGCAATAGTGGAGTTGGTGGTCACGATGACCGTCAGGGGGATAATCGTCAATTGAGAGTTACTGGTGACCATTGCTCCTGGGCCGTTGTTTCCGTAGGCGTCGCTGTAGGCATGTCCTCCCAAGCTTGCCGTCCATGTCCCGGTTTGATTGTCCAACGAAGTCTGGTAAGACGCATCGAAAGTCTGAGACGTATTATCGTATGTTGCCGTCAGAGTGACGCTGTTACCACCGGATCCAGCCAAGCTCAGGAGAGCGACTCCTGTCGAGGGAATCGACCCATCCGGATAATTGGGCTGAAAGAAGAAACTCATCGTCTCAGTCCTCTGGTAGACTGATTTGACGGACGTGATCGAGCGAATGATCATGATCGCAGGTCCCAAAGTGAAAGGTTGCGAATCAGTCGGATTCTTGACGGTGCCGGTCCCGGTCAAGGTGACTATGTAGGTGTCTATTGTGGCGTTCCTCGGAATCTTCCAACTTGTAGCCACGATTCCCGTGCCGGTCGCTGGTACGTTTTGGGAGAAGACGAGGGTTGAGGTGCTCTGGGTCCTGATGGTTACTGTAACACTTTCTGACGCGCTGTATCCGCTTGCCTGTATGAGCACAGTTTGCGTTCTCTGATATGAGGAACTATCCGTGATGGTGAGCATGAACGAGGTCCCAGCTATGCCTGGCGATGCGGTGGGCCATAGTTCATCGACCTTGGCGTTGTATTGGCCGACTAGCGCGTTCGATCCCTGGAACGATGGACTTGGGTAGACGACTATCAGGGTAAACCTGTCTTGGCCTGGTGCGGTCGTATAGTTCGCCAGAGATTGGGCGGTCTTCCCTGCAGGGTCGATTACGGAGAACCTGAACCTGTATTGAGTGTTGGGGACGGCATTATTTGCCGATAGGACAAGGCTGACAGTGTTTCCTTCTGACGTCGCGGCCGGAACGGAGTTCAGAGAGAATGGAGGGTCAGCACGGACTATTGGAACCATGTGGATCGATAGAAGAGGGACAAAGACGACGAGCACAAGCACGATGCACTGGCTGATTCTGGAGTATCGCGTGGCACGTCTTCTCCATAAGCGTCGATGGTGAGCGAAGATGGCTCAGTCAGCGACTAAAGTGGGTCGTAACTTCTGGCTCTAGGTCGAAGTATCGAAGGAAGCCTGAGAATTGTGATTAGGGCTTGTTCAGGCGTGTCCTGGAATGTTGCGTTAGGTTGTGGCAGGAACAACCTCTGCGATTGGTGCCAGAACCTGTTCCTCGGGTAGTGTGACGTCTTTGAAAGAACGCCAGAAGTATGTGATTGCACTCACGTAGAGTGCAGTGCAAATTATGAACGGTATGACGAGGTAGATGCTGCTGGGACTCGTTGCTAGACCCATGATGTAGCCCCCGATGCCGGTGCTGAACGAGTTGGGCAGCCTCCAGAGAGAGGCCACGATGGCAGAAGCTACAGATCGCTCTTCGGCTGGAACCAAACCCATCAAAAGAGAGTTCTGAGCGGGGTTCGACATCATCATTAGCATGCTCCTGATGATGTAGATCGAGGAGGCAGTGGCGAAGTTGGGCGAGAACGGAATCGAGAATAGAAACAACGTAGACGTTCCTTGCGTTAGCACGATTGTCCGAACTGTTCCGAATCTCCGGGCAAGCCGTGGAGTTGCAAGGTTGGCGAATCCCATTACAAGGCTGTTCATGCCGCCGAAGATTGGCCCAGTGACGTCGTTTGCTAGACCGTACTTGAGAAAGGCCCAGCCTGGGATAAGGGGGATTACCATGCCAGCGCCTAGAGCAATTACGATCCCGTAAGCGGCGTATCGAAAGACTATGCCACGGCTCTTTCTCGGAAGAATGTGGAATCCAGATTCTTGGTTCGTTTCTATCCTAGACTCGGAGACCCTGAGGTAGACGATTATCGGACCGATGAGGCTGATGGCAGCGACGCTGATGAACAGATATCGATTGCCAGTCACGAGGTCAACTTGGTAGAGTGATTTCAGTAGGTCGAGAAGACTAGTGCTGAAACCTCCTAGAGCAGAGGCGATCGTGGCTACGAAGAATGAGAGGCCGAAGGCACTTGTCCGTTTCAGGTTTCCTGCTTTGTCTGCCAGCATGGCGCTCCAGGAGGACGCGTACATTGCCTCGGAGAGCCCGGCGAGAACCGCCGCCCCGAACAAGTGAGAGATATTCGAGTCGACCGCAAAGATGGCTAACGCTGGGCTTCCCAATACTCCCCCAACGACTACCAGCTTCTTCTTGCCGTAACGATCGGCAAGGCCGCCAAATACAAGGGTGGAGGAGGCGCTGACGATTCCGAAGGTTCCGAGAATGAGGCTGCTGGTAGCAAAGGAGATACCTTCCAACACGAGGAAGACTTGCAGAGAAATGAAGAGTAGTCCCGCTGCCGCCCAGGTGAAGAAGCTCGAATAGATCAGGAGATTGGCTTCATGCGGTATACCTTTGTACTCTTCGAAGATGGAACTTATGCGCTGGAACAATGACGAGCAACTATCCATCTAGCTGGTTGACTGAGGTTGTTGATGCTGGCTCTAAAGGATTAGTCTCGGAGCGACTGCTTCACGACGCTTCTCTGTTGTTGAACCTTGGTCTGGAGAGACTTTCTAAGTCTCCGGGCTCCTTCTCTTTCTTCTATGATGAAGTCCTCCCCTGTCCATCTATCGTAATCTAGTCCAAGCTTTTTCTTTATGACATCTTTGAGTTCAAGGTCAATTTCGTATCCGATTCCCTTACGTCCCAATTCCCTCGCAACCCTCAATGTTGTTCCAGACCCTAAGAATGGGTCCAACACCGTTTCCCCTACCATTGTGAAGAGCTTGATCAATCGCCTAGGAATTTCTTCTGGAAAGGCCGCAATTCCCTCTTCAATCCTACCTGGCATTGGAAGGACGTTGGTTATGTTCCACACAGTAAGGTTCCATCCCTCGTCGTTGAGTCTGACAGTATCTATTTTGGAAGATTCCAGGATGTCTTTCGGTGCTTCCTTTAAGTGGCTATAGTCAAATTCGCCGTTCTGGAACAACAGTATGGATTCTTGGATATTGTCTGGGTAGAAGTACATAGGATAGGGATGCTGGAGGACAACACCGCTCCGCCTGCTGATTCTAGTGTAACCAGCGGGTTTGACCCATGTTATTTTGTCTCGATAAAGAAGACCCTCTTCCAAGAAGATTCTGGTCGTATCTGCAACAAGGGGATACTTTCGCCCGCGACCACCGTTCCCTTCTTTCACTAACATATCATCGGTAACTACCGCGCAAATTCTTCCTCTTCCTAACACTCTTCTGCTCTGGGAGGCAAAGTGTCGGATTAGTCCGAGATAGTCCTCGTAGTTCGGAAAGAGGTCTGGATAATCGAACGGGGCATTGAAGTACGGAGGAGACGTTACAATGAGCGAAACCTCACCGTCAGCGATCTCCCCTGAGGTCATCTTTCGGAGATCTCCGAAGAAGACTCTTAGACCAGGGGTTTTCTGGGAATGCTCTCCTTCTGGACTCATGACGAAGCGACGTTAATCCAACGGCTAGTCTCATGCATAACCTTTGTCCAGATCGAACGCCTAGCACGGTAGAACGTCTATGTCCGAGGCATCGCATTTCCGAGCGCAAGCTCAAAGAGAGAGCAGAATCATCGCAACGATTTCATGGCGGAAGTTGGACGCTACACTCTCGACACACTGCAGATTTTCTTTCCGTGGGATGACGACCTCTACACCTATTTCAAAGAACGTGGACTTGGCTCGTCAGGCTTAGGAAGCAAAAAGCTTCCTCTGGTTTACACTCCAGAGGCACTCGGGTGGAAAACAACCCAACACCAGACCGAGTTTGTCATTCCAGCGGAAAAACCGGAAATGGGAATAGACTCCACCCATTTTGACGACACCGATCTGCTTTCTCTGAGCATCATCACGAGAATCGGAAGGGTTGAGCAATATCATCTAGAATATTCTAGCATGTCGGAATTCGGCAGGATATACAAGAACTGGGCAACCTTCTACCTACCGCTTCGGCAAGCTGAGGACTTGGCCGATCGTCTCTCTCACTTCTCCAACAATAGTATGGAGACTCAATTTCTTGAAGAGAGTAAGCAAGCTCAACGAGAGAAATTCATATTTCTCAGCGTCGGAGTCCGCAAATACAACTTCTCCTACTCTGCTCTCGAGTACGCGAGGCGCTTTTTCGAAATGAATGGGGTTACCGGGGCACTTCCAAGCCTTGCGTACGATGACACTGACGTCGTATCGAGGGAGTTGATGGAACCCTTGTTGAAGATCGGTGTCATTCAGACTAAGAGTGCAGAAGGGTTTGAAGAAAGAAAGCCCCAAGTTGCAATTAAGTTGTCCCAACCCAAGATGACCACAACGAAGAGAGATGTGAGAGGAAGAGTGAAGGGAAGGATTGTTGAGAACGGTGATTCGGCGAACTTCATGATAGTGGACGCTACAGATTTCGCGACCAAGATTGGAAGGATTTGCACCACTTACAAAAAGTGACTTCCAGCTTCACCTCAAGGTTTTCGATCTCTCAGCGTTTTGCAGAATCCAGGTGCGCTTCTCCATCGTGAATTGCCAGAGCAGCATCCAACGTCATTTTGATAGGCCAAATTATCATTCCGACAACAGCGATAAACTCAACGACAATCGCCACGAAAAGCCCGATAATATTCAGCGACATTAACAAGTAGAAGTCGATTACCCCGAAAACAACCGATGCAAGTATTACACCTACGATGAAACGGATGAATATTGAGAATGCTTTTCCCCATGTATTGTACCGACCTCGGATTGACCGTTGAACTATCTTGGCGGAAGGTTCTGCCTCGCCCTTCAGAAGAGTAAGCGCAGTCAAGACTTGCCTGGCTTCATCTTTGCTCAAGCGCTTCCACTCCTGCCGGTAGGCGGACTCGCCAAGCCGTTGTCTAATTTCCCTAAGCTTCGAAATCCTCGCCATAATTTCCGGGGATACTGAAGAAATCTTTGTGGCTTGGGCCTCCATCTGACCTTGTTCTTGATCACTGCCAGCCTCGTTCGTCATGCCGGAACGGAAAACCCGAATCGAATGTTGCTGAGAAACCCATTGTTACCCTAGAGACCAGAAAAGCGTAGCCTCGGCGAATGCATTCACACCAAGACACGTGCCCCGCGGATAGCCCGCCCCGCAGATCTTGACTGAAGAACAGGTATAAACGTCGTCTTCGCGATAAATGATCATATGCTGGACTCCAACCATGTTCCAATTACACAGTCAGCTCTTCTCGTGATTGATGCTCAGGACTCGTTCAAAGTCGGCCCGCGCTGGGCAAAGCGTAACAACCTTTCTTTCGAAAATAATGTTAGCGCTCTCGTCGAAGCTTATCGGGCTGCCAATTTGCCGGTCGTGTTCTTCCTTCATACTGACAGCGACGAGGCGTTCGCTAAAGACAGCCCCTCGTTCCAGCTGATGGACTTTCTCAAGCCAAGAAAAGATGAGCCTGTAATGGTCAAGAACACGAGGAACTGCTTCACGAGCACGACTTTGCAACCGTACCTGATAGGGAAAGGTGTGAGACGCCTCAGTATCACAGGTATCCAAATGGAGCAGTGCTGTGAGACGACCGCGAGGATCGCAGCAGACCTCGGCTACGCGGTAGACTTTGTTACTGAAGCGACGATGACTTTTCCAATTCCGAACTGGGACAAGCCAGGCGAAGAACTCGGAGTCGACGCCATACGCGAACGCACAGAATACGCCCTACGACGCCGATTCGCACGCATCACCACAGTCAACCAGTTGCAAAAAGAATTGAAAGGAATCCAGCCGAGTAGCTGAGTTCGAACATGGCTTCAGCCTCAGGTCGTGCTTGCCGTTGCTTGTAGTACTTCCCATGGGAAGGATTTGTGCTTCTTGTAATACTCGACGAGGCCTCCTTCTCGCATGAGTCCTCGAAGGAACTCTGGAACCTTCAACGCATGATACACCATCCCATCTTTGGTGGTGACCGACCAGTCCTGAAGATTGATTGATATTTCGTCGAATTGCTTGACCTGTTTGGTTATTCCTGGGACTTCTAGTGCTGGTAGGCCGATGGCGAAGCTGTTCCGGTAGAAGATTCTTGCGAAGCTTTCTGCGACTACTGCTGCTATTCCTGAGTATTTGATGGCGACCGGTGCTTGTTCGCGGCTGGATCCTCCCCCGAAGTTTCTTCCCGCAACAAAGAGGTCGCCTGGTTTGACTTTCTTGTAGAATTCGGGGTCGAACCCGTACATGGCATATTTCGCCATTTCGACAGGGTCGTTGGTGCGGGCTTTGAACCGGAACGGTATGATGATGTCCGTGTTCACATCGTTAGGCCAGACCCAGGTTCGGCCTCGGATGATCGTGGATGGTGGTGGGAGGCTCATAGGTATCTCCTGGGATCGGCAATATGTCCTTCCAGTGCCGATGCGGCGGCTGTTGCGGGAGATGAGAGGTAGATTTTGGCTGTTGTGGCGCCCATTCGTCCCACATAGTTCCGTGGAGAAGTGGAGAGACAGGTTTCATTCTCGCCGAGAACGCCGAGGTGAGTTCCGACGCATGCACCGCATGTGGCGTTGGTGAACACTGCTCCCGATTCAAGAAACGTTTCCGCTAGACCATCGTGGATTGCTCTCTCGAACACGTTTCTGGAGGCGGGTGTGATTATGCAGCGGGTCCCGGCCTTTATTTTGTGTCCTTTGAGGATCTTGCCCACGACCTGCAGATCCTCGTATCGCCCGTTGGTGGACGAGCCTATGAAAACCTCGTCCAAATGATCATCCCCGAATTCGCCAGCACTACGCACTTTGCTCTCGTTCCCCGGACCCCAGACCTGAGGCTCGAGAGTTCCGAGATCGATGTCGTACTCTTCTTTGTAATGGGCTCTCGGTCCCGCGTGGACTTCGAACATCGCTTTCCGATTTGCCGTCTTGAAACAGTCCTGGGTTACGGGGTCGACTTCGAAGATAGAGAGTTTGCAACCACACTCCATCGAGTTGTTGCTGATGCAAGCCCTTGACGCAATGGAGAGGTTCTTGACCGCTGGACCCTTCCATTCCAGCGACTTGTAATTGCCCCCATCTTCTCCGACCATTCCGATGAAGTGAGTTATGATATCCCGCGCATAGACACCCTTCTTGAACTGGCCAGTCAGATTGATCTTGATGGATTCGGGGACTCGGACCCAGAGCTTGCCGCTCGCCCAGACGGCGGCCATCTCCGAACTACCAATACCCGTGGCAAAAGCGCCTATCGCTCCGGCCTGACATGTGTGAGAATCAGCACCAAAAAGAACCATACCCGGCACAACATGATTTTCGAGGAGATGCTGGTGGGAAATGCTACCCTCGACGAGCCGGACCCCTTGTTGCTTGACAAACTCTCGAATCAGAATATGGAGATTAGCCACCTTCTCGTCAGGAGCAGGAAAACTATGATCTATCACAAGATGGATCTTTTTTGGGTCCCAGACCTTCTGAACCCCCATCTCGCGAAAGACCTTGATCGCCAAGGGTCCAGTACTATCTTGGGCCATAGCCATGTCCGCGGGAAGAACAGCGATCTCGCCGGCATGATGGATCTTTTGACCTCCATCAGTCTTGACACTGATTATCTTCTCAGCAAACGTCAGGGAGTCATTGTTGAGGATCGTCTGAGACAACTAGGTCACGGGCGGAACCAAAACTCTCGTTATTAAAGATGAAACGATTCTCAGGAGAACCGGACAGCATTTGAAGCGACTAAGCCGCGCCACGCTCATTCTGCTTGCAACCGGGATGCCTCCGCTCGGATTCACGGTCGCTTTATTTGTCCTGGGAAGCATTCCCGATAATGTGGCCCCGTACCTCACTGTCGCGTTTGTCCTAGTTCCCATGATCGTGTTTCTTCCTCTCTTCGCCTTCACGGGCTACAAGTATTCGATGAGGAGAGCGAGAGAGCGTTTTGCTAAACTGAAGAATGCTAGCTGCATTATCTGCGGTAAACTTCTTCCAGACGCAGTTAGGCTGCGTGACCTACGGCGGATTCATCGCCCGCACTACGAGATGGTTCATCCTGAGGTATGGAGATGGGGCGAGAGATGGAAAAAATCAATATCCTCGGTGGTACAGTCGGCATCTTTATCGTAGGGCTGGCAACATATCAACTTGCAACAGAAAACGCTCTTCAATCGATCTTGTTCTACGCATACGTTCCAGCGTACATTCTTGCAGTATACTTGTCCCAAAAGAGAGAAATTGAACGGTTCAGATCGCGTTGGAAGCGCGAACTGAGCGAGAATCCCCGATAGTTCCGAAGAAAGAGGGAACGAGAGCCTGAAAGCGATGTTGAAAATTCGCAAGGCAAGTGTCGAGGACGTCCCGTTGATCTTGTCTTTCATTCGCGAGTTGGCGGAGTTTGAGAGGGAACCCAATGCGGTTCGAGCGACAGAAGACGACTTGATCAGGGATGGTTTCTCGGCGAATCCCAAGTTTAGCGTACTGATTGCTGAGTGGGATGGTAGCCCGGCCGGTATGGCCTTCTTTTTCCAGAATTATTCAACGTGGCAGGGGAGGCATGGCCTCTTCTTAGAAGATCTCTTTGTCCGGCCGCGTTTCCGGGGCAAAGGCATCGGCAAGGCCCTCATGGTTCATCTAGCACGAACCGCCATCGCAGAGAACTGTTACGGGATGCGATGGGAAGTGCTCGATTGGAATACGTCCGCCATAGACGTTTATCAGCGATTAGGGGGTCGTTTCCGAGAGCACTGGCGAGTCATGCAGATTACAGGCGAAGATCTGAAACGCCTAGCTGAAACAGAATTGTGATAGCTCATTACAACTCTCTCAGGGAATGCTCGCTACGGCTCTGATCGCCTCAAACGCCTCTCCGAAATCTCCGATCAGGTCTTCTGTCGCCTCGATTCCAATTGACACACGAATTAGTCCATCGGTGATTCCGAGTCTCTTCCTGTCCTCCGGAGACATTCCTGAGTGTGATGTTGCCGCCGGTCTAGTGAGTAGGCTTTCGACTCCGCCGAGGCTCGGGGCGATTATGGGGATAGAGACGTTTTTCATGAATTGTTCGGCCGCTGTCTTGCCTCCCTTTGGTTCGAAGCTGAGCATGCCGCTGAACCCGTCAAACAGCTGTCCCGCCCTATTGTGTTGCGGATGGCTCATCAGTCCTGGATAGTTGACCTTAGCAACCGCGTTGTGTTCTTCTAGAAATCTCGCGATCTTGAGAGCGCTCTCATTGTGCTGTCTCATGCGGATTGCGAGTGTCTTCATACCACGATGCAACAGGAAGCAGGCGTGTGGGTCCAGGCTTCCACCGAGATGATCAAGCCGATGTTTGACTTTGCTGACTAGTTCCGAGCTTCCAATGATCGCTCCGGCGACAATGTCCGAGTGGCCATTCAGATATTTGGTGCCGCTGTGGAGTGAGAGGTCGAACCCGTGTTCGATGGGGCGGAAGTTGATCGGGCTGGCGAATGTGTTGTCGATCATGGAGATGAGTCCGTGGGCCTTTGCGAATTCGACAACTGCTTTGTGGTCCGCTACCTCCAGCATCGGATTCGTCATCGTCTCGACATAGATTGCCTTCGTGTTGGGCCGTCGCTTCCTTTCCCAAGACTCGGGATCATTGCCATCGATGAAATCATAGGATATACCGAACGTGTGGAGATCCTTCGTGACAAAATCGTGGGTCCCGCCGTAGAGGCAGTTCTGGATGAGTAGGTGGTCCCCGTTATGAAGGAACGTGAGGAGTGTGGTAGAGATTGCCGCCATTCCGCTTGCGGCCACAAGAGCGTCTTCTGCTCCTTCGACTGCCGCGAGTTTCTCGTGGAGTACCTTCGCGTTTGGCGTGTTGTTTAGGCGAATATACTCGATATCATGGTAGCCTGGCTCTTTGCGAGTCTCAAACATGGCCGACTGGAAGATTGGCATACTCACAGCCCCCTGAACCCTCGGCTCCGGCTCACCCGAATGAATCAGCTTAGTTTCAATGTGCTTGAACTTCTTCTCTTTCATGACATAACCCGGATGGGAGAACCACTCAAACTACCATCTGAGGGTAGCTAAGACCCTTCCGCCAGCTCAATCACTAAGAATCTATCACCGTTAGGAAATAGGAAAAACCTTAGCATCCGAGAATCGTTCCTCTATCTGTGAATTCCCCGAATAAGCTTCGTCGGAACGACTTGAAAAAACGGCCACCCTCCCAACCGGAAAAAGCGAGCTGGCAGAAGTGGCTCGAGCACTGGGAAAAGTGGAATGCGATTGTCGCAGAGGTCAAGCCTCCCCAGTGTGGCCTATTCGGTTGCGACGAGAAGGTCAAGGTCCAGGGTAGGTGGAAGTGTACTGCCTGCGGCAAGATCACAGACACAGCAGTCTGAAAACTTTCGTTACTACATGGGTTCTGTGAGTTCTCCCAGCTTGTTCGTTAGCACTGTGTTCTGTGCATAGTCGACGGGGCAGGCGATGACCGAGACGCCATTATCGGCTAGTGCACGCTTCAGCGTGGGAAGTAGATCTCCTGCTCGTGTTATCTGGTAGCCTCTGGCTCCGAAGCTCTCGGCGAATTTGACAAAGTCTGGATTGCCAAAGTCGACATGCGAGTGGTGCCCTAGCTCTAAGTCCATCTCCCACTTGATCATACCATATGACCCGTCAACCCAGATCAACACGACAACCGGTATCTCCTCCCTTACAGCGGTTTCAAGCTCCATCGAGTTCATCAAGAAGCCAGCGTCCCCAGCAACAGCCAGAACCTTACGGTCTGGGAAGGCAAGCTTCGCAGCAATTGCTCCTGGCAATGCGAAGGCCATGGTTGATAGACCGTTGGAGACGATGCAAGTGTTCGGCTGATAGGTCGGGTACAAGCGGGCCATCCACATTTTCACCGCACCCGTATCGACCAGCACGATGTCCTTCTCGCTCATCGCTGCCCGAATATCGGCGACGATGCGCTGGGGCTTGACTGGATAGGAGTTGTCGCTTCTTCCCATCTCAAGCTCATCCTGTAACAAACGACGAATCTTCTGACCCGTTGGATTCGACGCTGGCTTGAGTTCAGTCTCTCGCGCTAAGGCGTCAAGTGATTCTGAAACGTCACCCTGGATACCGACGGCGAGATGATAGTGAGCATCAACCTGCGCGGGGTAGCGGTGGATGTGGATGATCTGCTTGTCACCCTTCGGATTGATCTTTACAGGATCAAACTCTTGCATGTCATACCCGACACTTAGAATCACATCGGCCTGGTCAAAGCCAAAATTTGCATAATCGTGAACCATGAATCCTATCGTACCGAGCGCGTTAGGATGGTTGTCTGGAAAGACTCCCTTGCCCATGAACGTCGTCGCGACAGGCATGCGAAGACGTTCGGAGAAACGAACCAGCGCCTCGCCAGCGTGACCACGCACGGCACCGTGTCCCGCAAGCAGGACAGGTCTCTTCGCAGCCTCCAGAACCTTCGCAGCCCGCGATATCTGGGTACGAGAGGGAGAGGTATCGCGCACGACATTGATCTCGAGCGGATGATGCCCCGGAGGCACGGGCATTTTCTCGACATCTTCCGGCAGTGCCAGATAGACGGCGCCAGGACGCTCGGTCTGCGCAAGCTTGAACGCCTTCCGAACCATCTCCGGCACAGCTTCCGGTCTCGGGATGAGTTCGGCCCATTTTGTGACAGGCTTGAACATGCTGACCAAGTCGATTATCTGGTGAGATTCCTTGTATATCCTGTTCAAACCGCCCTGCGCGCTGATAGCGACCAGGGGGACGCTGTCGCTGTTGGCGTCCGCGGTTCCTAGTAAGAGGTTGATCGCTCCGGGCCCGAGGGTCGCAACGCAGACTCCCGCCCGATCAGTCAGGCGGCCGTAGATGTCGGCCATGAACGAGGCAGCTTGCTCGTGACGGACAAGAACGAAATGGATAGACGAATTGTTCAACGCGTCGATGAAATGAATATTTTCCTCGCCAGGTATACCAAAGGCATACTTGACACCTTCATTCTCCAAGCACCGAACAAGAAGCTGAGCAGCAGTCTCCGAATGCTTCTCGCTTGCTTGCTCACTCATACTGATCGGTTTTTTCATCAAATACCCAGATTCTCGACTTTGGTCGCTGACTTGGCCCTCTGTAATTAATGCGTCCTGTCACTTTCTGTGGGATTCAAAGAATCCTGCTTGGCAAAGGGCTTGGCTACAATTACCGTGTCTATTTTCTTCGAGGGTCGTTACTGTACGACAATGAGGCGAATCGAGACCCGAATCTTCCGCGTCGACACTGAGGTAGCCGAGCAACTCGACGAACTTGCGCAGAAGGACAAGATTAGTGTCAACGTTATTGCAAATCAGGCATTGAGGAAGCACGTGGAATACGACTCCTACGCGGAAAAGTTCGGCCTCGTCACGATCTCGAAAGGGCTTCTAAAGAGGTTTTTCAGTCTGATGTCCGACGAGCAGGCAAGATCCCTCGGTAGGAAATCGGGTGAACATGAGGGAGTCGCTCTCGTCATTTTCTGGTTCAAGGATTTCAACCTGGAAAACGTGATAAAATCGTTGGGTCGGGTAGCCTCGCACTACAACCACAATTTCGAATTCGAGTACACGCATGACGGACAAGCCTATGTCGCGATACTCAGGCATGATTGTGGACCCCGCTCTTCAGCTTTCTATGCTGAATTCGTCAAATCCATCTTCGCACTCCTTGACGTCAGGGTTGGGCTGGAAGAAACCGAAGGTTAGATCGTCGCAAAGCTGTTCGTTCAGAAACCCGACCAGCAACTAACTGCAGGGAAAGTCATTCCTGATGAGCTGAAGCCTCCATACGTTCAACCATCCCCAAAACAGGCCGTATAGCACGGTTTAGAATTCGTACACTCTCTAGACAGCAGGAGACGCAGGGAAAAGAAGGGGCAAGGAGGCTTGATGCCTCCTAGCTCTCTGTTCGGGTTTTCTTAGGGAAATATTCCTGTGCCAGATGTCTGAGTTGCGATATTAGTGCTGTCGCAGGAACCTGTGTTGCTCTGGCTTGGCGTACAGTTAGGCCCAGCAGGATGCGTTGGCGTGTTGCTGTACTGGTCGTCGCTGTAGACGATAGATGCCATGCCTGTTGTAGGGCTTGCGGCCACTCCGAAATCATCGTACAGGTCACGGTTTCCCGTGCAGGTCGCCCCTGACTCGCACACTCCACCGTTATGGATCACTGGTGTCGCTGCTTGCTGAGAGAACAAGCTTCCAGCGGTTGTGGCTTGGAGATTTTGTGCGAAATAGACGTACCATGCAGCGCTTGAGGGGTAGTTGTCCGGCGTTTTCACGCCGTCGTAGTAGGAGGTTCCATACCAGACAACGTCAAGCTTGCCCGCTCCACCAGCAACACTCCAAGGCATGATGGCGGTAGCAGATGGGCTCTGGTTGATCTGCGATAGAGCAGACCATGTTGTTCCGTGATCAATGGAGAAACTATAGTAGAGATTGTGGTCGTCTGTGAATACAACGTAAATGTTTCCTGCCAGGTCGACGCTGACGTTGACGAACTGGTGTCCATAGGACACGGAAGTGTTCGGGTTAACGTACACAGCATGGTCAGTGAATGTCAAGCCGCCATCGGTGGACACTGCAAGCCAGACCGCGTGAAGGCCGCAGTTGAGACACGTTGTCTCTGTTGCGCTTGCGATTCCGCTAAGCGACTGGTATATGTTGTGGTTCCCTGGGTCTATTGCAAGATTTCCTATCTCGTTCTGGAAGGACGCCAGCCAGAGATGGTTTGCATCGAACGCGTTTCCTGTCTGGGCGAAGGTCATGCCAGCGTCAGTGCTGCAGTTGACGAAGATGTCGTTCGTGGCAGTAATGCTGTGATACGAGACGCAGACTTTGCCAGCCCCCTCGGCAGCGATCCATGGTCTGTCGTCGCCCGGTACAGAAGCACCTGTTGGATTGAGAAGCCATGTGCTGCCGCCGTCAGTGCTAGTGCTCACGTAGACGTTTGTCAGTGCGAGGCTTGCTACGTAGACGTTGTAGACGCCGTTCGCGTTCAGGGTTGACGCGACCGCTAGGTCCGTGTCTCCACCCGCTGGCGAGAACTGCGTTCCTGCTGCAGAGGCGCTGTTAGGTGATGCTAGCGAGATATAGTGTAGCCCGGCGTCAGTAGATTTCCAGGCATCAGTTCCCCCTGACAGCCCGTTCTCAGAGGAGGAGTAGAAGTTGCCGGCCGGGTCCGCTCGGATTGCGGGCTCTGCGGCGAAATTGTAACAGTTTGCCAATGTGTTGGGGCAGGCTACTCCAGGGGTGTTTCCGAGTTCATAGTTTGTGAATGCAAAGCCTGCGGCCCTCGCGCCTCCAATAGAGTAGAGTGTGCTTATTCCTATTACGAGCAGAATGGTCGACAATCGTAGAATGCGCGTTAGGATGTCTATTTTGTTCTGTGGGTTGAGATTCTTGTTCAAGGATTATTCGCGGGGACAGGAGTTATCAACAGATATATTCGGCGCGTCTACAAGCGATTACAAAGAACCACACTCGGCCCTTGGTGCCAGAAAGACACTACAAAGGTAAAATCTTTTAACAACGTCGTTACTTGACGGGGCCATGGCTTCCTGGAGCACCCGAAACCTCCTAATCGCGACCGTATTGCTAGCAGCAATCGTTGGAGCCGTTACAGGGCTTGCAGCCGGCTATCTTGCGCATCCCAGCCCCACGCCCCAAACACGAAACATCTACCTGTTCGCTCAAGACCTAAGCTTCAGCGCACCATCAAACCTGAACTCCGATTACATTTACTCATCGAACCAGATCACCGTGAACAAAGGCGACACCGTAACCATTCACTTCTACAATCCCACTGACCAAGCTCACTCATTCACGATCGGCGCGCCCTACGCAAACGATGTGGTGGTGGCCGCCCAATCTACGGTAATCCAGAACGCAAACATAACAATCACAACAAGCCAAGCAGGAAGCTTTGCCTTCCATTGCAAATTCCATCCACCACAGATGACCGGAACGATCCTAGTTCAGGGATAACACACGCGGCCGTCAAGGTTTTGGTGACGCTGGCTGGGCCGACGTTTGCTGGAAATTAAAACAGTCCGCCATATTATCAGCTTGTGCATCACGCTGGTTCAATGCGCGTAGCCCGAATAGAGATTCGCAGAATTTTGCCACGCTGACGTGCGAGTGCAATATCTTCGAAACGTACCCGTTCTTCGCATATGGACTCAGTACTAGGCAAGGGACTCGAGATCCATACCGGAACTGTGTCCCCTTGTAGGAGGGTTGTGGAGTCGCAAGCTTCCACGTCTCCATATTCGGCGGGTCTACGTGGTCGTACCATCCACCCCAGTCATCCCATGTTATGAAAAATAGCAATCCTTCCCCAGAGTCCTCCCTTCACAATCGCGTTCACCTGGTCTACGGTCCACTGCATACCCGTCGTCACGTTCCCCATCGGACCCTTCCCAGGGTCCGGAGGATGCTCATCAAACTGACTCGTAGCATAGACCCATGAGACATTCGGTAGCTTCCCCGTCGCCGCATCCTTCGCGAACTGGTCAGAAGTGAGCTTGTTTCTTCCCCCAACCGAGTTCAGATATTGAAACACGCATCCCCCATAGTTAGCCCAGGTTAGCTTGTGCGATTCGAGGCTCAGGGGGAGTGAAGAAGCGATTCTGGACTGGTCGCCTGGGTGAGGATTGTCGATGAAGGGAGAATCGGCCGCCACCGCCATCAAATGGTTTGGCGTTGACGGTCCAGCGACATCTGTGAAATATTGATCGCACAGGGTGAATTTTCTGGCATACGCAAAGTATGCGGGAATATCTGCCTCCACGAATTGTTGGCGGACCGAAGTGGTCTGGCGAGTCAGCCATGCGCTATGTCGATGATCCGGATCACGGGGTGGTGGATTAGGCGATCTTGGCATGGTCATCCCGTTAGCGCCAGGAAAAGTGCCGAAGTAATTGTCGAAGGTATGATTCTCCTTGAAAATGATCACAACACGGTCGACCTTGTCAGAGCCTAAGCCGCCTGGCTGTTGCTTCGCTTCGAACATGTGAAGCATCAGGCGCTCGGAGAAATCGGTTTTATGCCTACCTCACATCGCTGCGTCAGCGATTTCGCAACGGTTGAACGCCGTCCTTGGGCAGAAAGATTGCCTTGAATCCTTCCAGCCACGCTCGTCTCGCGTCTTCAACTGGCAGCCCGGTCACAACTATTGTCTCAATCCCGTTCCACAACGCGATCAGGGCATAGGTTATGAAGCGCAAATCCAAGTCTCTAGCGATGAAGCCTCTCTTTCGTCCCTCCTCCAGATAACTCATCAGGGTCGCCGCGTACTCGTCCTGAGTCTTCTTGAGCACTCTTCGAAGGCCGGGGTTGTGCGAGGCCTCCGAGAATATTTCGAAGCTCAGTCCCGAGTTCGAGCCGTAGCGCTTCAGCATCTTGTCGAAGAACTCGCCAGCGCTCTCTAGGGGGTTCTTTTTCTCGCTGAACGTGGAGTATAGGATCTCTTTGAAAGCCAAGGGTTCTGCTCGGGCGATCGCCTCGAACAACTCCTCCTTGCTCGCAAAATAGAGGTAAAGTGCTCCCTTGCTAACACCTAGTTTCTTGGCCACGTCGTCCATGGTTGCCTGGCGGTAACCCTTTTCGCCAAAGACTTGGTTTGCAGCTGTAAGGATTCGTGTTCTGGCTTCTTTCTTGTATTCCGGGACGACCCGCGGCATTTTTCTACTGTGAACATGTGCGCGTGCGTTGTATTTAAAAATGACCGACGCGTTTAAATAATGACTCACCAGTCAGTTTAGCGACCGATAATGCATAATGAAAACGTCTCCGACAAGATGACGATGAAGGACAAAATCGTGATGGTTACGGGAGCCAATTCCGGGATTGGAAAATCAGCAAGCATAGCCCTTGCCGAAAAAGGTGGTACAGTCGTCATGGTCGCACGTAACAAGGAGAGAGGCGAAGCCGCAAGATCCGAAATAGTCACAAAATCCGGGAACAATTCAATAGATCTCTTACTCGCCGACCTATCGTCCCTTGAATCGGTACGGCAGCTTGTAGCAGAGTTCCGGAAAAAATATTCCAAACTTCACGTCCTGATTAACAACGCTGGACTCTTCAACCAAAGAAGACGCGTCACCACTGACGGTTACGAGAATACTTTCGCCACAAACTATCTTGCACCCTTCCTTCTAACAAACCTCCAACTTGACCTATTGAAGGCCAACGCTCCAAGCCGAATCATCAACGTATCATCCGTGGGACACTACAATGGGCACATCAACTTCGACGATCTCAACCTGGAAAAAGAGTATGGCGGATGGAAAGCATATGGACAATCCAAACTAGCCCTCGTCCTCTTCACTCACGAACTCGCCAAGAAACTCCAAGGAACAGGAGTAACAGTCAACGCAGTACACCCGGGAACAGTCGCGACCAACATCTGGAGTAGACCTCTAGGTCCAGTAGGCTTCATTATGGCCCTGCCGAAATTGTTCATGACAAGTCCCGAGAAAGGCGCGGAGACAATCGTGTATCTCGCTTCCTCACCCGATGCAAAGAGTCTCAGTGGAGAATATCTTGAGAAGTTGAAAGTGAAGAAATCGTCAGACGAATCCTATAATGAGGAGATCGCGCAGAGACTTTGGGATGTCAGCGCAAAACTAACCCGTCTCTCCTAGTTTCTTCCACAATGGAAAGGAAATTCGAGATGAACGGTATGCATCCAGTTGAAACGGATCTCGCGAGTCAGCGAGATGTAATCACATTATGTGACTACGAGACGTGCCCGACCATTAAAAGCAACAACGGTCTCAGTGCAGTGATCGTGGTGAAATCTGATGGAAACTCACACTCGATCGAAGCCGGAAGCAATCGCGGCAACCGTAATTATTACAAGTCTCTTGAGAATCGCTCGGTAGGAGATGCTCTTCAATGAGCATCGGCCAACCGGCACCTTTCCCAGGGCAGTCTGACAAGATTGTCCAGGTAGAGAACCTCTCCAAGAAATACGGCGAGAACGTAGCCGTCAACAGCATATCGTTCAGCCTTACAAAAGGCGAGGTTTTCGCCTTCCTAGGCCCAAACGGCGCGGGAAAAACCACCACGGTAGAGATTCTAGAATGTCTCCGAAACCCAACGGGGGGTCAAGCGAAAGTCCTTGGCTACGATGTCAGCAAACGCTCGGACCAGGCAGAGATCCGAAAACGTATCGGCGTCCTGCCCCAAGATTTCAATGCCATCGATCGTCTTACCGTCCGTGAGAACATCAACTACTTTGGAGCAATGTTCAAACACCAGCTCGACGCGGACAAGCTCATCGAGCTAGTCGATCTCAAGGACAAACGGGACGAGCAGTTCAAGAAGCTATCAGGTGGTCTCAAGCAGAGGGTCGGCCTTGCGGTTTCCCTTGTAAACGACCCTGATGTCGTGTTTCTTGACGAGCCCACTACAGGCCTTGATCCTAGAGCTCGCAGGGATGTCTGGGGGGTCGTCGAGCGGCTGAAGAGCCAGGGAAAGACAGTCTTCCTCACAACACATTACATGGACGAGGCAGAATACCTCGCCGATATCGTCTCGATAATCGACCACGGACAGATAATCGCGTCCGGGACACCGGACCAGCTGATAGATGCTCACGGTGGAAAGAAAACACTAATCATCAGAGAAGCCGGCGAGGAGGGACTCAAACAACTACCGCCGGGCCTACCTAAAGCCGAGCTTAGAAACGCCGGAGATATCGCCGTTCCCCTAAACAACGGAGAACTCACAAACATCCTCATGAGCTTGGGAGCAACCCCATTGCACGACAAAGAGATCGAGGTTAGACGTCCCACTCTAGACGACGTCTTTCTCAACTTGACCGGGCGTAGAGTCTCGGAGGAGGGAAACTAACCATGAGGAGCCGAATCTACACTATCATCAGTGGACACTTCAAGAGCTGGTACCGCAGCAAGAGCAACATATTCTGGACAATCGCCTTCCCACTACTCCTCATCGTCCTCTTCGGAGCAATCTTCGGCAACGGAAGCACCAAGTTCGATCTCTACCTCCAAAACCAGGACTTGACTGGGAACGTGCCGACTCCTCTATCCCAGGGATACGTCAACGTGCTGAACCAGACCGGCGCCTTCAACCTCCACACGGTCGCCGCAGAACAACCGAACCCGCTAGCATACGTGAAAAGCGACGCCCAGCTCCATAATCGAGGCCAGAGACTGCTGGTCATCCCGTTAGGTTTCAACGCTACATTGATGAACGGAAAGAACGCTACGATTCAGCTCTATATGGATCAGAGCGACCAAGCCTCCGCATCGCTCGCAGGAATAGTGCACTCGGTCACCACCTCTTATGCAGCTGCAATTGCCGGTGCCCCCGACCACCTAAGTCTTCAACAAGTTGGCATTGTAACCCGGAACATCCGCTACATCGACTTCTTCATCCCCGGAGTAATCGGCATGACCCTCCTCACCACAGGCGTTTTTGGCGCTGTGAATACTAACGGACGCTACCGCGAACTGAAGATTATCAAGAAACTCGCCACGACACCCCTTAGCAAGATCGAATGGATTCTAGGAATGATTGGCTACCAGATGATTCTAGCCACTATCTCACTCGTTGTAATCCTCTTCTTCGGCTATGCCATATTCGGGGTCACAGCGACCATCGACATCTACACGGTGGGATTAGTAGTTGCCGCCGCACTCCTCTTCCCAGGCATCGGCATGGTGCTCGCAAACTTTGTAAAAGAAGCAGAGAGCGCGGATGCAGCGGCCAATGCGATAACCTTCCCGATGATGTTTTTGGCCGGAACCTTTTGGCCACGCGAGACATTGCCTGACATCATGAAAATCATAGCCAACTTCATGCCATTGACATACGTGAACGATGGGCTGCGAGACGCGCTGATCTACGCGGAACCGGCCCAAGCATTGACAAACACCATCATCGCCCTAGGCTTAGCGGCATTCTTCATCGTACTTGGCAGTATGTTGATGAACTGGAAAGAAGAGTAGTCGCACCAATGACGACCCAGATAATTCCAGCCTTAAATTCGAGACAATAGAGGCTCCCGCCATGGGCTCCTTGTCATCAGCCAAGACCCTTGGTGGAGTGGGCGGGATTCTCGTCTTCTTCCCCTTCCTCAGCCTTGTTGGCTGGGTACTAGTTCTACTGGCGACAAAGGAAATATCCGAGACTGTTCAGGACAAGAGTATCTTCGACGACGCCCTCCTCGCCGCCATAACAGCAATAATTGGAGCGGTTGTTTTTGTCGCGTTTATCGTTACAGGGTCCATCGCAGGACTGTTTACGTTTGGTTTCGGCTTCCCCAGATTTCTACTATTCTTCGGTATACTCGGAGCGTTCTGGGTTTTCACGATCATATCTGCCATCTTTCTCAAACGTTCATACGAGAAGATATCACAGCGACTGAACGTGAGCGCGTTCGCAACCACCGGTTTACTTTACCTCATTGGCGCGGCCCTCACGATCGTATTCGTAGGCTTCCTGATCCTCCTAGTTGCCCTGATCTTCCAAGTCGTCGCGTACTTCTCCATCCAAGATCGGCCACCGTCCCCGGGCTGGGGACAGCCTGCCCCACAGACCTCTTCGGCCGTTCTAGTGCCACAGCAACCAGCAATGTCCCAACAGCAAACTCAGGTCGAGTCAAAATTCTGTTTCAAGTGCGGCGCCAAGCTTCCTAGTGTCGCGGTTTTCTGCACCAGTTGCGGTGCAAAACAGGCGTAGCCTAACCGAATTGGGAAGATTGCATGAGTTACTGTTTCGGTCGCACTAGAATACTTCCACTTTCAACCTTAACATCATAGACAGGCTCTGGCCTCGTGGCGGGACCTCTCTTCACCTGACCATTGGTGACATCAAAATGGGACCTGTGCAAAGGACACTCTACCTCATGACCTTCAAGAATACCCTTGTCCAAGGGTCCGCCAAGGTGGGTGCAGACATTTCCAATAGCGTAGTACTTGCCCTTCACGTTGGCAACTAGAACCTGTTGACTACCAACGATGACCTTTCTCATCTTGCCTTCAGGAACCTCGCTGGTAGAGGCAACGCGGACGAAATCAGCCACACTCTTCGCCACGGCTCTGACAGTAGTTTCTGATCAGTTTTAGCTCTTGCTAGAGAAAATGCCCTCATCCCTCGGGTTTCTTACTCGTAGAAATCTCCGAGGAGCGGCTCACCGGCTCGGTCCAAGTCATAATCCTTCAAGGTTTTTAGGCAGTTAGAAGGCGAGGGGCCTGGTCGCTTCCTTGAGCCCGTTCAATAATCCCATTGTCCTAGATATTCTTGCCAGATACAAATCAGTCGCGGCGATGAGCCATGCCTCGTCCCTATTGGGCTGGGATCTGGAAATCAACATGCCAGAGGCCGGCGCCAGCGCCAGAGGCCAAGCGCAATCAGAGATCGAGCTTCTCCGGCAGAAAATGACCATCGACCTAACGGGTCCTGTTGAAAAAGCTGAGAAACTGAAGGCGCTCAACGATGCAGAAAAGGGCGTTGTCCGGGTTGTTAAAAGGGAGCTCAACTATTACCAAAAAGTCCCGCCGAAACTAGTTGAAGAATTACAAAAGGCCACGATAGATGCGAACATACCCTGGCGAGAGGCGAGAAAAAAGTCCGATTTCAACATATTCAAGCCCCATCTTGAGAAAATAACCGAGCTGAAAAAGGAGGAAGCGGACCATCTCGACCCGTCAGGAAACCCCTACAACGCCCTCATGGACCTCTCCGAGGAAGGACTGACAACCACTGACCTTGACAAGATCTTTTCCGAACTTATCCCCCAGCTCAAGAAGATCCTCTCCAAGACTCTCTCCCAAGGCGTCTTTCCAGAGAAACATGCTTTGGAGGATGCAGATTATGATGTTAATTCGTTGAAGCAGGTGAATGAGAGGATCCTTCGGCTGCTAGGCATGCCTGAGAAGAGGTTCCGGCAGGATGTTTCTACTCATCCCTTTGCGGTCAGGATCGGGAGCGATGATGTGAGAATAACGACGAGGTATGAGCCTAAGGATTTCAAGGCCTCAATGTTCGGACTAATGCACGAGTGCGGCCACGCCCTCTATGAGCTTCAAGTAGACCATGAACTACAGTTCACACCGACAGCCTCAGGCGTATCTGCGGGGGTTCATGAGTCTCAATCACGATTCTGGGAGAATATCGTTGGAAGGAGCAAAGAGTTCGTCCCGCTGCTCTACCCCCTTCTGAAGGCTAACCTGAGCTTTGTTACCCGTTATGACCAGAAGCAACTCTACTCGTACTTCAACACTGTAAAACCAAGTCTGATCAGGGTAGAAGCGGACGAGCTGACCTACAACTTCCACATCGCTATGAGGTATGAGCTTGAGAAGAAACTCCTGCAGGGAAAGATCAAAGTCTCAGAGCTCCCTTCTGTTTGGGATGATATGATCGATGACTATCTCGGCAAGAGACCTGAGAAGGACGCGGATGGAGTTCTCCAGGATATACACTGGAGCTGGGGACAGTTCGCCACCTTCCCTGGGTATTCTCTCGGAAACATCATCGCTGGAATGCTGTGGAGCGCTCTAACAAAGAAGGGATTGCTCCCGATCAAAGGAGACAAGAGCATAGCTCCTCTAAAGAGCTGGCTAGCGGAAAACATTCACAAACCGGGGTCAACATATTCGCCGAAGGAGCTGCTTAACCGGGTCTTCGGCAAAGGATACGATCCATCAGGACTCGTCGGCTATCTCGAGAACAAGTACCTCGCAGTGAACTGAATCACATCATTCAGATCGATGCCAAAATGCCGTCGTAGCAGCGCGGCGAATTCTTCTGGGTCCTTGACCGGACGCTCAACCTTCCTACCGCCTCGGGTCACAATAAACTTCGTGTCAGTAAGAGTCAGTCTTCCGTTGGAAGTGAGGCGAGTACATACGAGGCCTTTTCTGAAATGCGACCTTGGAGAGGTTTGTTGCCAGCGGCATCTCGGAATAAACTCCTCTAGCTTTCGCGGCTGCAGGCTAAACATGTATTGAGGCTCCCACACACCATTTCCTTTCGGCCTCCGAGACAGCAGGGTCCAGCCATCTCTCCGAGTGAAACGGTACTGTTTCTCACGGTCAGCTTGTGGTCCTGGCATGTCGAGTCGCTTAGGTTCTGTGAAAGAGTCGCCGAATCCCACGTCGACGAGCCATGGATGTTCGAGTTGCACGAGCAGGGTCATGTGATCGAAGTTTGGACTGAATCCTCCACCCTTCTGGGCGACTCGCGCTGAAAGCATCGACACTTTGTAACCCAATTCGCTTAGTAAACTAGCAAACGAACCGTTCAGCTCGTAGCAGAATCCTCCGCGGTGATGCTTGATGATCTTGTCATAGAACGCTTTCTCGCTCAGGATTATTGGCCTGCCGAGGTGAATGTCGAGATTCTCAAAAGGGATCGAGAGCAAATGCTTCCGGTGTAGTCTGCGCAGAACCTCACGGTTGGGTTGAATTCGCCCATGGTACCCGATGCGTTCCAAGTAGGCGTTGGTGTCCATTAGAGTCTCGCAACTCGTACGAACTTTAATCTCCTTAGGTCGGAAGGCCGGATTATCTTGGAACTTGGACTCAAGGACAAGGTAGCTCTGGTCCCGGCTTCTAGCAAGGGAATAGGACTTGGCGTGGCCAAAGTTCTCGCCACAGAAGGCTGCAAGGTAATAGTCTCTTCAAGGAATCAAGACTCGATCTCGAAGGCCCGGGACACGATCGCGAAGGAAACTGGAAACAAGAACGTGTTTTCGGTCAAGGCCGATCTGGCCATCAAGAAGGACGTTGACATTCTCGTGGATGAGGCAACAAGCAAGTTCGGGACCATAGATATTCTCGCATACAATACCGGCCCACCGAAACCCGGGACGTTTGCTGATCTTAATGATGCTGACTGGGAGCAAGGCGTGAAACTGCTCTTGATGAGTGCCGTCTGGCTCACGAAACGGGTCGTTCCAGGGATGGTTCAGAGCAAATGGGGCCGTTTGATCTACATCACTTCTTCCACGCTGCGACAGCCGGTCCCGAATCTAGTCTTGTCCAACACGGTCAGGCTGAGTCTTGCAGGATTGTCGAAGTCTCTTGCACTCGAGTATGGTTCGAGGGGGATTACCTCGAACGGGATCATGCAGGGACACATACTCACAGATAGGCAGAGACAAGTTGCCCATGACGTCTCATCGAGAACGGGAACGAGCATTGACGAAGCCATGAAACAGATGCTCCAGGATGTACCATCAGGAAGGTATGGTCTGGCCGAAGAAGTCGGGTATCTCGTTGCTTTCTTGGCTAGCGAGAAAGCGAGTTACATGAATGGAACAATGCTCGCGATGGACGGAGGGTTGATCAGAGCTGTTTTCTAGATAAGGTCTCAAGGAATACTCGCAGACGCTAATCGAACGGACTTGTCTAGTCTCGCTTGACAGCTAGGTACATGAACGCGAGGAAGGGGAGGATGGCCCACAAAAACCCGTCCAGAACGATAGCCGGGAGTGTCACTCCGTAGTTTGACGATTGGAGCGTGGTTCCGGAGGACGACTGGAAGACGTACACGTTGATAAGCTGCAGAAATTGTGCTGGATTAGCATAGTAGGAGACAAGAGTCGCCTCCAATGCCACAGCCGATCCTGAAGTCCCTCCGAGGAGAAGTGTCAGCAAGAAGATTATCAGACCCCAGAAAAAGTCCAATACGACAAAGAGCACGATGCTAATTCCTAGCAGGACCCCTGTCGACTTGACGAGGTGGGATAGTAGGAAGACTAGGCCTGTGAAAGCGGCTATCTCTACTACGAGTCCAGAGATTATAGCTAGAGCATAGTCTTGGGGGAGAACGGATCCAACAACTTCGTTCAGCACGAGGTCTACTAGCCCTACAGAGACGATGGCGGCGACCGCAAGGGCTGTGAGGGTCGAGAGAAACCTTGAGATTGCGAGTCCACGCCTGCTGATGGGCCTAGCAAGGATAGATTCCAGCACGCCAGTCAGACGGTCCTTGCCATAGGAAGAGTAAGCCCCAAGGATCGCTGCTAGAGGCATGAAGAAGCTCAAGATGGTGGAGAAGAAAGAAGATGCAATATTAGTCGCTTCAGGACGGAATTGTTGTTGTCTCAGCTCAAAGACAGGTATCTCTGTCCCCGAGACGGCCGTTCCGTTTGGAGCAAACAGTTCGAACCATACGCTTGTGGTTCCCGGTAGGCCGTCAGCGATCGCTGGGTCGAAGACCTGACGATAGTTAGTTAGGTTTCCAAGAAAATCCATTTGGTCCTTGGTGTAAGGAGTGCTATCCTTGTAGGGCGGAGGTGGACTCGTTGCTGCCACTTTGTAACGGATGCTGTAGCCTGATGGTTTGGCACCGTATAGTGCTGCGTAAAAAGTCTGAACGTCCCTCTTTGACGCGTTCGCCCTGTCCTGCACCGTTGAAATAGGAGATCCGATTGAGAACTGTGGTTCCCCAATTGGAGAGGCGAACATGTACCCTCCGAAGGAGGCCATGTTAGCTCCATTTGTTTCGTTCACAGCGAGGGTATAGGTTCCGTTTGGCGCGCTAAGGGTGATGAATGCGTAACCTTCCGAGTTTGTCGTAGTTGCGTTAGCGTAGGTCTTCACCCCGGAAAGGCTCATGGATATCTTGGTTCCTTGGAGTGGCTGTCCGTACTGGTCGGACGAGAACACTATGAAATGATAAGCACCGGTGTCGCGATAATAGAGGATGTCGGAACCGGAACCGCGAAACGATGATACAATGGGAGTAGTAAACGGAATTATGGCGAGGCTTATGAGAAGAATGATTCCAATGAGGATGAGTACTGATGTGCTAGTTATCGTCCGCTTAAAGTCGTAGAGGAACGGGCGTATCATCATTTTGCTGTGTCTGTCCTCCGGATGATCTCGAAGAAGTACTCCTCCAGCCCTGTCCTTTCATGCTTGATCTCGCGCACCTGCAAGCCCCTCTTGACCAGTTCAGTGTTGACCTGGGACGAGTCTCCCTGGAAGTCTGAGAGAACGATTGCGTTGCCCTCTATCAGTACCGTTCCTAGTGTCTTGAGGTAGGACACGGCATCGTCTGTAATGTTTTGGAATTGTATTCGGAGTGTTGTGCCCTTCGCGGCGTACGAGGCTAACTCGTCGCGGGTCGCTGTCTTGACAACCTTTCCCTTGTGGATGAAGACGACTCTGTCGGCCAGGTTCTCGACCTCGGTGAGTATGTGGGAGGATAACAGGATTGCTTTGTTGACCTTCTTCTGTCCAATCATCAGTTGTCGAAAGAATTGTATTCCCTCGGGGTCGAGACCGTTGAGAACCTCGTCGAATAGGAAGTTCTGCGGGTTCGACAGCATCGAGACTGCCAGGGAGAATCTCTTCTTCATTCCCTGGGAATACGTTCGGAACTTGCGGTTCTCGAAGCCTGAGAGTCCAACGGAAGCGAGGAGATCCTTCGATTCCTTTGTCGCCTCTTTTCTGTCTATTCCATAGAAGCCTGCTAGGTATCGCATCAATTTCCAAGCTTTCGCGTTGGGCTCGAAGTTCGGAATCTCCGGGACCCAGCCGATGCTCTTGGAAGCCTCAGGCTTCTCCCGCGTGATATCACGACCGTCAATCACGACGGTCCCAGATGTTGGAAGAGAAACACCCACTGCAATTCTAATCGTTGTTGTCTTTCCCGCTCCGTTGAGCCCGACAAACCCGACAATCTCTCCGTTCCTAACGTCGAAGCTGACGGAGCTTATCGCGGGGCCTTGTTTGGCCGAGAACACTTTCGTGGCTGCCTTTATCTCAAACAAGGTCTTCTACCCTACTAGAACGGTTTTTTTCGATGATTGGGCCTCTCGATATAACGATTGAACCCGATTCAGAAGGTGATTGGCTGAAGTGAAGTCCGAATTTGAGAATCAGGACGGGGGATTGAGCAATCGCAATCGTTTCAGGATTAGCAACGCCTGGAGAGTTACCCATTTGCTGGGTTTACCTGCCTCTTCCAGTTGCAAGGTTCGGTCCATTCCCCATCCTTCCGTTACGAGCTCTCTCTCCTCCGGTCTTGACACCGTTTCTGTTCCGTGCATTGGGTGGGAGTGTCGCCAGCCTCGATACACCGCTTCCAGTGGCCATCGTCCATCTACCAGTTGCTTGGCGCGCAACATTCGGAGCGCATCATCCATTCTATCATCTCTCGGGACCCCTAGCTCTGCTAGTACCCGTAACCCATGAAGGAAATCGTAACAGTAGTGTGTTGGATAGTGTATTTTCAGAAAGTCGAACAGGACGACTGAATCGTCCCGATCGGATTTGTAAATTTTGTGTTTGAGAACGAACTCGGAGGATTTGGCAGCAGACTCTTTCCACTCTTCTCTCAGCTCATGTTTGATCATCTCGGAGAGCGCCCACATTGGCTCTACGGTTGCGAGGAAAGACCCGTGCTTGCCTGATGGGGCACAGTTCCAGGCGGAGTCGGATAGTTGCTTGGAGAGAAGCCAGCCCATTGCCTTCCGAACTCTATCATCCTTCGAATATCCCGCTTTTGCGAGGGCCCTGACCATGTTGCCGGTGTTGCAAACATGGGGATGGAACTGTTCCTCACCCTTGGAGCGTAGAGAGAATCCACCGCTCTCAACATTGTGAAGCTCGAAAAAATGCTCGACAGCGTTCGCGAATCTTGGATCATCTGATGTTACTCCGAGGTCCGCGAGGACCGCTAGCTGCCATCCTGTGGAGCTGAACTTTGGAACATAACATGACTCTTTGTTCTCCCAATACGTGTGATCTTTCTGTTTCGCGAAAATCTTGGCGGCCCACCCTTCTCGTCCAATCCCCTCTCTAGCCTTTCGAACAGAAGTATCCTGTTTGTCCTGTCCCATCAGCTCAGTAAGCGTGAAGTATTGACTGGAGGGTTCGTTTTCTTCAAGCAACCATCTCGAGACGGTCGGTGAGAGGAGGCTTTCTTTCTGAAGCTGTTCCAATCGGGCTCACGAATGCTATACATGCTCGTCTAAAGAGTCTTCTTGCAATCGGGAAACCACCAGAGGCGATCCGCCAGGAATCCAATTCCATAATGTTCTTGAATCTGGCGTCGGTGAACGAATTTGTCTATCCTTGAGCTCTTGGGAGGACGCCTACAAGACCGTACCACCATGGGACGTAGGCCGGCCGCAACCAGCCTTCGTAGAGCTCGTGCGGGCCGGAGAACTGAGTAAGGGCAGAGTTCTCGATGTCGGGTGCGGAACAGGTGAGAACGCGCTCTATCTCGCGGAGAACGGGTTCTCTGTTACCGGAGTCGATCTGTCAAGCCGAGCGGTTGCCGTGGCAAGCGCGAAGACCGCTGAGAAAAGGTTGAAAATTGATTTCCGAGCTGGAAACGTTCTTTCACTGGACTTCAAGGACGGTCTCTTCGACAATATTATCGATTCGGGACTCTTCCACACATTTCCCGATAACGACCGGCCAGTTTACACTCACGAGATCTCTAGAGTTCTAGTTACTAATGGAAAGTACTTCATGCTATGTTTCAGCGAGAAAGAGCCCACTGGCTGGGGTGGACCACGAAGAGTTACGAGAGGGGAGATCGAGGTAACGTTCTCGCAGCTCTTCAAGATCAACTACATCAGGGATGCATTATTCGCCACGCGATTCCACAATGATGGTGGGAGAGCATACCTAACGTCCGCGACCAGAAGATCCGTTTAGATTATTCTCTAGCGGGTGACAAGGAAGTAGAACAACTCCCGAGCTGAACGTTCTTGTTTCTACGGTAATTCCTTAGACCGATTCTGTTTTCAGATAAGAGGATTTGACTTGCATGATTCCCTTCTGTCGCTTCAGCTCACCCTCCAATCTCGTGATATCTTGGGCCCTGCCGCGGACTAGCAGAGCGCAAAGGCAGTGCGCAGCGTCGATGTGGGCGTGCAGTGATGAGAGAATGGATTGTCTATGGTGGTGAGATGTTTCTGTGATACCCTCATCGGCGCCGTGAGTCTCATGGTTGTAGACCATGACGATGGACCCGACAACATGGCCTCCTCTGACGCCTGTCTCAAAATCCGAGATGAAGGATCGCATCGCCGCTTGCAGAGCCTTGGACCTGTCTCTGTAGCCGCTGTGCTCGGAAGCCCTGTCGAAGGCTCCAAGAAGCTCAGGTGGCAGAGACATGCTTATTCTGGTAACTCCCACATCACTCAACACCAATTCATGACTCGCCTCATAGTATTACTCAGCGTGGCCGAGTCGGCTAAAAGTATTACCAACTTGAGACTTTATATTACCACATAGAGGGGTCTGGTCGAGACAACCTGTCAATGTGCGCCGGGAGCCGTAAGAGCTCTTGGAGAGGGCGTCTTCCGAATTGACTGAAATCCAATTAGATCACTCAAAGCTCGGACTCTCAACAGCAGAGAAACTCAGAATCTCAATCATATACTCAGCGCTGGGCATCGCCACCCTCGCTGGCCTCGCGGCCTCCATCATCATAGGACAATTGTCCGCCCTCCTCGCGGGATTGGGAGTCCTTGCATTCACCTTCGGACTGCGTCACGGAGTTGACGCCGACCACATTGTAGCGATCGACAATACTACAAGGAAACTCCTCCAAGAAGGCAAGCGCCCCCTTACCGTTGGTATGTGGTTCTCCCTAGGCCACTCGACGGTCGTCGTCGGCCTTGTCGTCTCACTCATTCTCGCCACCAACGCAGTAAAGGACCAGATTCCCGCCCTTCGAAGCAGCGGCGCGATAATAGGAACAACTGTCTCCGGAGTCTTCCTGTTCCTCATCGGACTCATCAATGTCATCATCGTCCTGGGAATCTATCGAGTGTTCACGACCCTCAAACAGGGAAAGATGAACGAGTCGGAACTGGATATTCTCCTGGAAAACAGGGGATTCCTAAACCGCTACTTCAAAGGACTCTTCAAGATCGTCCGTGAGCCCTGGCAGATCTATCCTATTGGAGTCCTGTTCGGACTTGGCTTCGACACCGCCAGCGAGATCGCCCTGATAGCCATCACTGTGGGAGTCGGAGTATCAGCGGCTGTTCCTCTCTGGATGATCCTCGTTCTCCCCTTGATGTTCACTTGTGGAATGGTCCTGGTCGACATGACTGATGGGATTACGATGCTCACCGCGTATGGCTGGGCGTTTCTGAGGCCCATTCGAAAAATATACTACAATCTTACTGTGACGATAATATCCGTCGTGGTTGCTTTTGCAATCGGCGGAGTCGAACTTCTCCAAGTCCTCTCTAACGAGCTGAAGCTGACCGGTCCATTCTGGAAGTGGCTTGGAACCCTCGATTTCGAGACGATGGGTTTCGGAATAATCGGCATATTCGTGGTATCATGGCTTGCTTCCATGGCTTACTGGAAATACAAGCGCTATGACGAACTCTACAACTGAATGGATCCGATAGTCCTTATTAGCGAACGGGTTCTTCGGATGATCGGAACGATCCGATGCCCTCGCAGAAAAAATCAGTATCGAAACCGGCCAAGAGGATTCGTATTCTTGTTGCGAAGCCTGGACTAGACGGGCATGATAGAGGTGCGCTGATCTTGACTCGGGCTTTCCGGGATGCGGGCATGGAGGTAATCTACACTGGCTTTCTAGCGACTCCCGAACAGGTTGCCCAGATGGCTATTGATGAGGATGTGGATGTTGTTGCGATGAGTCTCCTAAACGGTGCTCACATGACTGCCTTCCCAAAGGTTGCAAAGCTCATCCGGGAGAAAGGTGGAGGCGATATTCTGTTAGTGGGTGGCGGTATCATCCCAGACGAGGACAAGCCGTTGTTGGAGAAGCAGGGAATTACCGGCAATTTTGGGCCGGGGACCCCTCTCAAGACGATCATCGAACATGTCGAGAGTGTTGTAGGCGAGAGAGAGTCCAAAAAGAAACAGTAAAGCCAAGTCCTTTCAAAAGAAGTGAATTCCATAAGGTCGAAAGAACATGGGCTTTCTCTCCATTATGGGCAAGACCATCATCGGCATAGCCGTCATCGCACCTGTCGTCGCTCTATATTTTGCAATGACATCCAGCGACGCACTAGGTCTGGCCGGCGTTGTAGGATTGCTAGCGGGAAGCGGCTTATTTTGCGTCGGCGGGCTATACGCCGGGCTCCTGGGACTTAAGATTGAAAGGCTGTCCGCGAGATTGGACCCAGTTTCCAGGCAGAGGCCTAGAACCAAGGCGAAGAATCTGATCAAAGCAGAGTGTCCTATCGATCATCGGGAAGGAGTGTTTGTGCATGTGAGCCCATTCCGAAGCGATGCCGTACCGGACGGGCTGGACGTCTTCTTGGGCTCATGTGGGCACGAGGTCCACCGCGGAGAAATCGAAGCCGAAGCCTAGCTCCCCCAAGCCCAAAGGGGCCCCGGATTCGAGGTCAGAAGGTGATTCAGCTCAATCCTTCCACGGTGCGTCGCTTCTTAGAATCGATACTTCATCCAATATTCCTCCAGCTTAGTCTTCTCCACCTGCCATTTCTTGCGAGGCGGGTGAAACTCCAGCCGCGGAGGATTTGAGAGAAACTCACCCCTAAGCATGGCGCTTTCTCCCCTGTTAACTTCGAGAAAACAAGACCCGGTCCCATCCCAAATCTTTCGTTCCCCTTTTCCCGTGATAGACATTGCAATATTGTTTGATACAACTTCAGCCTGGCCGAGGGCGAACGACCCTGACTTCGGCAGAAAGGGAACGTGCGCATGAGGCGTCTCGATTGCAGTGACATCTCCAATAGCGTAGACGTTTTCAAACCTGGTGGCCAATGTCTGCGGACTGACTGGAACCCAACCGGACGAATCGGTTAACCCAGCCTCAACGACGGCGCTTGGACACTTGTGAGGCGGAACAATGATTAGTAGATCGTATGGGAGCTCTGTCTTCTCCTCAAACACTATCTTTTCCTTTTCTACTTTTGAAAGCTTGACCTTGGGGCGAAACGCTATTCCCTTGGCTGCCAAGAGCCTCTCTACTTGTTTACCAATTACAGGACCTGCAGCTGGAGCTGGATGAGGCTCCGGAGTGAAAAACTCCATTGTAATTTTTTTCTTCGCCCTGGCAAAGTGATCCTGCAAGAGGAGCGCCAGACCATAAGGTGCGACAGGACACTTGATAGGCAATCGAGATATTCCGATTACCAACCTTCCACTTTCAAGACCTTCTAGCGCATCACGCAATTTCATCGCCGAGTCGAAATCATAAAACTGGTGAGCGTACCTCTCCAGTCCCGGAACGTCGCCAAGCGAGTAGTCGACGCCCATCGAAATGACTAGATGATCATAGTGCAACTCTTCAGATTCAGTCTTGACCAACTTAGAAGACGTCACAATTGAACGGACCCGATCATTGATCAGTCGGATCCTCCGTTTCTTCGGAATCGAGAGGGCGCGTCGGACTTTTCCAGGTTCGCGGCGACCCATTGCAAGCAAAGGGAAGGATGGCGGGAACTCGAAAATCTTTTTTTGTTCGACGATCGTGATCGATGCGGATGGTGCACGCTCGGCCAAGAGGCTTGACGTTGCCAGACCTCCCATCCCGCAGCCGAGGATAACGACTCTATCGTTCGATGGCAACGTTAAGTGGTCAAAGGTTGAGGATGTGAAGGGCAATAACCCTTTGCGAGTGATGGGACGAAGGCCCTCAGTCAGAAGCTACGCTGATGCAAGCGCGCGAGTTTGCTGTTTCGAAGAGGTCGTTACTTCAGTTACGATGCTGCTTCTAGGGGGTAGTCTCCTCGGTTTCGGACGATCCGGAGGAGGCGGAGTTGTTTCCTTGCTTCCTCGTAGCAGAAATCGCACAACCGTACTGATTTCTCGCCTGGTTCAGCCATGAACCAGGTCGTCTCTGAAGCCGGCTTGGAATCCTTGCAGTAAGCGCACTCGATTTCTTCCCTCTCCAAGAGACTTGTAGCGCTCATGTCGTGCTGGAATTAGGGTTCTACCAGAAGATAAGCCTAGCTGATTCTCCACGCGCTTGGCTTTCTCAAGCCGGAGTTATACTCTAAAGCCAGCGCTCAAGACTGCTCATCCAAAGGCGAGAAAAATCGGCTCCCAGAACTGGAATCTTGGCAACAGTTCTCTCCGGGATACTATTCGGTACAAGCGTGCCGATAATCAAGCTCGGACTGAATCTCCTTCCCGCAGACCTATTCGTGGCTTGTCGATTTTCACTAGCCTCTGTTCTGGTTCTCTTGTTTCTTCGTCGAAACGGATGGGTTGACTGGACCCTTCTCCGGACAAGACCCATCTGGGTTGTGGGATTCGTCAATGCCCTAGGATACGTGCTGCAGTTTCAGGGACAGAGGTTCACAACCTCCTCGGATGCAGCCCTGATCATAGGCACAGCGGCCTTGATGATTCCGATTCTATCTTGGGCTCGTGGAAGTGAAATGATAGGAGCGAAGAAAGGTCTCGGAGTATTGTCAGGGTTTCTTGGAGCGAGCATGGTAGTTACCCGGGGTCAGGTCATGAGCTTGGGTCAGGCCCAGTTTCTGGGCGACGTGCTGATACTTGGAACAGCTGTCACCATAGCTTTGGTTTTCATCTATTCCAAGGACATCGTTGTCCAGAAGGGAGGACGAGCGGTCACTGGGGGTATGATTCTCATCACAAGTATTCTTCTTGTCCTAGCCATTCCGTTGGACCAGGGTGCATCCGTCAACCTAGGCTGGGAAGCGGCCTTCTACACCGCGTTCCTAGCGGTGGTTGCAACGGTAGGAGCTTACTATTTCCTAATGAAAGGATTAGAAACCGTGTCGTCTACCGTGTCCTCGATCATTCTTCCGATAGAGGTGATCGTCGCCGTCGCGCTATCAGTGATAATCTTCGATGACCCGTTCAACATATACTCAGGAACAGGCGCTGTACTGATAGTGACCGGTGTCCTATTAGTTTCGTCCTCGTCCTAGAACGAGATTACTACTGGTGGGCGCCGCAAGTAGGACAATTGGGCGCATTCGCGTCCATCAGTCCCGTGCAGTACTTACAGCGGACCTTCACCGATGGCGCTTGCTGTTGTGGCGGTGGAACACCGTATCCAGGCTGACCATAGCCTTGGTAGCCTTGATAGCCCTGGTTCATGGGTGGCATCCCATAGCCAGGATTTGGCTGATAACCGGGGTTCGGTCCATAACCTGCGGGCATGGGTCCCGGGCCATATCCGACATTCATCGGCATGGAACCGTAGGCCCCCGCTGGAACAAACGCGATTTGAGTCTCGTTGGTCATGTCGGGTCTTCCCTTGACCTGCAAGACCGCCTTCAATAAGTTCTGGACGGAAGCTCCACCCCGTGTCGCTCTGCAGGGAGGAATGCCCACACTGAACGGAAATTCTCGGGCTGGGCCTTTTCCGAAATCAGTAGCCCCGGCGACTTGTACATCGCGTTGGTAGAGATTGTTGGTCCGACGCTGGTTCTCTTGGATCCTCTGGTTGTTGGGGAGAGTGACCCAGACCATCTCGTTCCAGCTCTCAACCACCCTTGCTTCAACCTTCAATCCGATGGACGGAATGTACTCTTCTGCTTCCACGTGGATCTTGCCCGCGACCGGCTCTCCCTCTTGGAAAGTCCCCTTGTCAAGAGCGATCCAAATCTTGCCTTTTGGATGGGTAAGATGACTCAATAGACCCAAACGTGATCCTCCGAATGGATTCTATCACGTTCTATGTGCGCTATCAATCGAGCGTAACCAAACCAGCCTCTTAGGAGAAACATGCTGTCCTTTCGGGAAAGTTTCGGAAAAAGGCTGGTAGCATTAGCTCGCAGTCATTGCACGGTATCGATACTCGGCGTGTCAGAAGGTTTAATTTTTCCCTGACTCCAAATCGATTGTAGCTTGGCCTAATGGAATTCGGAGAAGGCAGAAGGGAGTGATTTTGGTGAGCGAGAAAAAGAGACATCTTGCAACTGAAACTGTAGAGGCGCAACCGCCTTCCAAGAAGCCCCTGGATGGCGAAGACCCTGAAACCATGTTGAAGGAGCTCAGTGCAGAGCTAGAGAAGGAAAAGTCGAAATCGGAGGACTATCTGCGGCGTCTGCAGTACCTTCAGGCGGATTTCGAAAACTACAGAAAGAGAGTGGAGAAAGAGATGTCTGACATTAGACAGTTCGGAAACCAACGCCTCCTCTCCGAGCTCATAGTGGTCAACGACGAGCTGGAACTCGCTCTCAGAGAGGCAGAGGAAAGTGGAGAGGACCCTACGATAGTGGAGGGAGTCGGAATGGTCCACAAACGGTTACAGAGCATCCTATCGAAAGACGGCGTGGAGAAGATTCACAGCCTAGGGTCAAAATTCAACCCTGACCTCCATGACGCGGCGCTTCGAGTTGTGTCAGATAAGGAGGAGGGAACCATCGTAGAAGAGATTCGCCAGGGATACACATTGCGGGGGAAGGTTCTGCGACCCAGCATAGTCAAAGTAGCTGAGAATTCCGCTGAGCGTGAGTCTAAATCAGAGAAGTCACTTCTAGAGGAGATCAGGGACCATGAGTAAGCCAGAAACAGAGAAGATCATAGGAATAGACCTAGGAACGACGAATTCTGCTGCGGCGATAATGGAAGCCGGACGCCCCGTCGTTATCCCAAGCGCGGAGGGACAGACCGCTGCTGGAAAGATGTTTCCATCGGTCATCGCATTCACCAAAGAGGGCCAGTTGATAGTCGGCGAACCTGCAAAGAGGCAAGCAGCAACAAACCCCGACGGGACCATCATAGAGATCAAGAGAAAGATGGGCACCGATTACAAGGTCCATATCGCCGGGAAAGACTACACTCCACAGCAGCTCTCCGCTTTCATACTTCAGAAGATAAGACAAGACGCCGAGACGTTTCTTGGACGCGCGACCAAGAAAGCGGTAATCACCGTCCCGGCGCACTTCAACGATAACCAGCGACAAGCAACTAAGGACGCTGGAGAAATCGCGGGCTTCGAGGTCGCTAGAATAATCAATGAACCCACCGCTGCATGTCTCGCATACGGACTGGACAAGGCGGACAAGGAGATGAAGATAATGGTGTTCAGCTTTGGAGGAGGAACGCATGACGTCACTCTTATGGACTTCGGGGGCGGAGTCTTCCAGGTCCTATCAACCAGTGGGGACACTCAGACAGGCGGGACAGATATTGACAACGCGATAGTCGAGTACTTGCTCACCGAGTTCCAGCGCCAGACGGGCATAAGTCTCCGAAACGACCGCATGGCCATGACCCGTCTCAAAGAAGCCGCGGAAAAGGCGAAGATCGAGCTTTCCACTCTTCTCACTACAGATGTCGATCTACCCTTCATCTCAGCAGACTCATCCCAGCCCAAACATCTCCACACGACCGTGACGAGGGCAAAGCTAGAAGAGCTCGCTAATCCAATAGTCCGAAAAGTTGAGACACCGATCAAGAGAGTTCTCGACGATGCCAAACTTACGCCCAAGGACGTAGACAGGATCATACTCATTGGCGGCCAGACCCGCA
>Ga0209056_10000604_pt1 | contig 39545 bp, 38 predicted proteins | sample GraSoiAngelo_114_FD_185876 | JGI IMG/M metagenome (GOLD analysis project Ga0209056, IMG submission 185876) | Grasslands soil microbial communities from the Angelo Coastal Reserve, California, USA - 14_0903_13_40cm (SPAdes) (version 2) | ecosystem: Environmental > Terrestrial > Soil > Grasslands... | reverse complement strand
GGGGCTGGCGAGCGCCGTCGCGGCGCTGATGCTCGTGCCCGCGGTCGGGGTCCTCCTCGTGCTCGAGCCGGCGCTCCGCGCGGGCGTCTTTGCCGGCAGCGGGCGGTGATGGCGCGCGCCGAGTTCGAGCGGGTCTCCAAGCGCTTCGACGACGTCGTCGCGCTCGCCGACTTCACGCTCGCGGTCGAGGACGGCGAGCTGGTCACCGTGCTCGGCCCCTCGGGCTGCGGCAAGTCGACTCTGCTGCGCCTCACGGCGGGGCTCGAGGCGCTCTCGAGCGGCTCGATCCGCGTCGGCGGCCGGCCGATCGAGCGCCTCGCGCCGCACGAACGCGACGTGGCGATGGTCTTCCAGAGCTACGCCCTCTACCCGCACATGACGGTACGCGGGAACATCGAGTTTCCGCTCCGCATGCATGGCGTGGCACGCGAGGACCGCCGGCGGCGGGTCGAGGACGTGGCCGCCCTCGTGGAGATCGGCGAGATGCTCGACCGCCGTCCCGCCCAGCTCTCCGGGGGCCAGCGCCAGCGGGTGGCGCTCGCCCGGGCGCTCGTCCGCCATCCTGCGCTCTTCCTCCTCGACGAGCCGCTGTCGAACGTCGACGCGCCGCTGCGCGCGGCGCTGCGGCAGCACATCCGCGCGCTGCAGCGCCGCCTCGGCGTGACGACCCTCTACGTGACCCACGAGCAGGCCGAAGCGATGACCCTGGGAGATCGCATGGTGGTGCTGGCGCGCGGGCGTATCCAGCAGGTGGACGCGCCGGGCGCCGTCTACGAGCGGCCGGCGAACACCTTCGTGGCCGGCTTCCTCGGCCTGCCGCCGATGAACCTGCTCGAGGCGGAGTGTGCGGACGGGGTGCTGCGGGTGGGCGATCAGCGCCTCGCCGTGCCGCCGTCGGTGCAGGCGCGGCTGGGCGGGTCGCGGCGCGCCATCGTCGGCGTGCGGCCGGAGGCGTTCACGGCCGCGCAGGGCGAGCAAGCCGACGGACTGGTCGCGGTGCCGGACCCGGCCCGCCGCGAGCTGCTCGGCGCCGAGACGATCGTGCGCGCGCGGGTGGGGCAGGACGAGGTGACGGTACGCCTCCCCGGGCCGGGCGCCGAGCTGCCCCGGCGCGTGGCGGCGCCCCTCGGCGCGCTCCACTTCTTCGCGGCGGAGAGCGGGGTGCGCCTCGGTCCGTGACGCTCCCCCGCGACCGGCTCGCAGCCGCGCGCCGGCCTTGCCGCGCGCCTATGTTCACGATAAGGGGATTTTTGAACATGGCAATCAGACACAAGCACCTGACGCTCGATCAGGGCAAGATCGATCGCGCGCGCCGGCTGCTCCGGACCAAGAGCGAGCGGGAGACGGTGGAGCGCGCGCTGGACGTCGTGCTCGCCGAGGAGCCGATTCTACGGGCGCACCGGCGAACGAAAGGCACGGGCGGGTTCATCGAGGTCTTCACCCGCCGGTGACGCGCGTCATCCTCGATACCAACCTCTACGTGGGGTGGCTCAATCGAGGTCTGCATGCCGACCTGATGCTCGAGCCGGGGCTCGTCCGCTACCTGAGCGCCGTCGTGCACATGGAGTTGCGGGTGGGGGCCACCACTCGATCTGCGCGGCGCGCCCTCGAGCAGCTCGCCCGCCCATACGCGGCCGCGGGGCGGCTCGTGGCGCCACGGGCAGGCCTGTTCCGCGACGCGGGGCAGGTGCTGCAGGAGTTGCGCCGGAAAGGTCGCGACGTCCGACGTGCCGCGCTGGTCAACGACCTCCTGATCGCGCTCACCGCCCGCGACCTCGGGGCGACCGTGTACACCGCCGACGCCGGCGACTTCGAAGCGATGCGGGCCGTCCGCGACTTCTCGCTCGAGGTGGTCGGGCGCTGACGCCCGCCGCGACTACTTCTTGGCGCCCGTCGCGCGCGCCTTGACGCCGCGCGCCGCGGCGAGGAACGCCTCGCGCGTGCCGGAGGCGAGGACGCCGATCGGCGCCGCCGAGCCGGTCGGCTCGGCGACAATGAAGGTGCTCCGCACGATGCAGCGCCGGCCGTCGGGCGACGCGGTGATCTCGTAGGACCCGTCGTTGTTCGAGAGGTTGCTGACCAGCGTCTTGAACTCGATGCGGAGCTCCTCGGGGTGGTACGTCCACTCCACCTTGGCGTTCGACTGGCGCCCGATGACCCGCTGCGTGATCTGCACGGTCTTCGTGTCGCCGCTCACGCTGAGGAGCTGGACGTTGTCGACGCCCTGGATGAAGTCGGGGAAGTGCTCGACGTCGCTGAGGGCGTCGTACACCGACTTGGCCGTCGCGTCGACCAGGGACACGTACTCGAGCTTCACCTTGTCGTCGACCTTCGAGCTCCGCTCGCGAAGCAGGAAGTTCTCGGGCGCATTCCAGTCGATCGCCCTCTCGCCGCAGCCAGCGAGGAGGAGGACGAGTCCCGCGAGCGCGGCGCTCCTTCGGCAGGCGGTCCGCATGGTCAAGGGTCCTCCAGGAAAGCAAGCAAGCGACCTCCGCGTAACACCGTCCGCGGGTGCGGGTCAACGCCCGTCGCGGGGCGCCCTGGGTCAGGCGAGCAGGTCGCAGGCGGCGTGGGCGGCGCCGAGCCGGCCGGTCGCCGGGTCGAGCAGGACGCGGACGGGGATGTCGGTCATGAAGCCCACGTAGCGACCCTTCGCGGTGAAGCCGCGCATGAAGGGCCCGGCCACGAGCGGCAGCAGCTTCACGACCATGCCGCCGCCCACGAAGACGCCGCCGACCGCCATGACGGTGAGCGCCAGGTTGCCGGCCTGCGCCCCGTAGAGGCCGAGGAGCATGCCGACGGCCTCGGCGCACACGGCGCACTCGCCGTGGAGGGCGGCCTCGCCGATCACGGCTCCAGGGTCGCCGGTCGCGACGCGCTCCCGGACGGCAGGGTCGACGGGACGCCCGAGCTCCTCGACCAGGAACGAGAAGATGGCGAACAGCCCGGGGCCCGAGACCGCGCGCTCGACGGAGACGTGCCCGGGGTGGCGGCGGCGGAGGAAGCAGGCCAGCGCCCATTCCTGGTCGTCCCGCGGCGCGAAGTCCGCGTGACCGCCTTCGGTGGCCGCGGCCCGGTAGCGAGTGCCATCCCAGAGGAGAAAGGCCTGGCCGAGGCCGGTGCCGGCGGCGATGACGGCACGGTTGCCCGGCCGCGGCTTGCCGGCGTTGAGCGTGTGGAACGCCTCGGGCGGCTGGAACGCCGTCCCGTAGGCGGTCGCCTCGAGGTCGTTCAGCAGGCGCACACGTTCGCACTGGACGACGCGCGCGAGGGCCGCGCCCTCGACGCGCCAGGGCAGGTTCGTCGTGGTCACCACGTCGCCCAGCACGGGTCCGGGGATGCCGAACGCCGCGGCGGCCACGCGCACGCCGCTCGCGGAGACGAACTCGGCCAGCACGGCCTCGAGGCTCGGGTAGCGCGGGCTCGGGTACGTCTGCTGGCGCACCAGCGTCAGCTGCCGCGGCGGTTCGAACGCGTAGAGGGCGAGGTCGGTCTTCGTTCCGCCGACGTCGCCCGCCAGCACGTGAAGCGTCATGCGCGTCAGGTGCCGGTCTGACGCGCCTTGCGCGGCGGCGGCCGACGCGCCCGTGGCCTGGCCGCGCCTCGCCGCACGGCCTGCACCGCGGCTTCGAGCCCCGCCTCGACGTCGCGGCCGAGGTGGACTGGCAGCACGCGCCGGCCGCGCGCGACGAGCGCCTCGTAGTCGCCGACCGCCTGGGCCCGCTCCAGCACGCCGAAGCTGTAGCCGGCGCCCGGAACCGGCTCGTCTGCCGGCTCGTCGGCGGAGAGCTGGACGACGACGGCCGTGGGCGGCCCGCCCTTGTGGAGCTGCCCGGTCGAGTGCAGGAAGCGCGGGCCGAAGCCGACGGTTGCCGCGACGCGGAAGCGGTCGCGGATGGCCGTACGGAGCTCGGCAAGGAGCTTCTCGCGTCGCGCCGTGCGTTCGACGTACGCCGTGAGGGCCACGTAGTCGGGCGGCCGGGCCGAGCGGAGATGGGCGACCAGCCGCGGGGCGAAGTCCGCCGCCTCCAGCGCCACGGCGCCCGGAAGGTCCGGCAGCCGGCCGGACGCCGCGTATTCCCCGAGGAGCCGCACGGTGTTGTCCTTCGCCAGCTGCACGTCTGGCTGGTCGAACGGATCGATCCCGAGCACCCAGGCGGCCGCCGCCGTCGCGATCTCCCAGCGCAGGAACTCGCCGCCGAGGTCGTACGCGTCGACGAGGCCGAGCGTGACCACGGGGTGCCCCGCGCGCGCCAGCGTCCGGACGGCGCGGTCGTGGCGTGGTCCGAGACGGAGGTAGACGAAGACGCGATCCTTCCCGTAGGCCGCCGGACGCCCGAGCGGCTCGCCGTCGACGGGGACGATCCCGGTGCCCTCCTTGCCGGTCGACTCGGCGATCAGCTGCTCTACCCAGGCGCCGAACGCTGCCACCCGCTCGGACGCGACGAGCGTGAGCTTGTCCCGCCCGGCACGGGCGAGCGCGCCGAGCGCGGCGCCGAGATGCAGGCCCGGGTTCTCACGCGCCGCGACCGCGGGCCCGCAGGCGAGCCGCATGCGCCGGGCGCGGTCGAGAAGGCGGGAGAGGTCGATGCCGAGGAGGGCGGCCGGCACCAGCCCGACGTAGGACAGCGCCGAGTAGCGGCCGCCGACGTCGGGCGGGTTCAGGAAGATTCGCCGGAACCCCCGCTCGCCGGCCTCCTTCTCCAGCGAGGTGCCGGGGTCCGTGATGGCCACGAAGTTCTCGCCCGCCCGGTCGCCCTTCGTCGCGCGCACCCGCTCCCAGAAGAACCGGAAGAACGCGTTTGGCTCGGTGGTCGTGCCCGACTTGGACGAGATCAGGTAGAGCGTGCGCGCCGGATCGCTCCACGCCGTGGCGCTGCGGACCGCGGCCGGGTCGGTGGAGTCGAGCACCGCGACGTCCGTCGAGCCGCTTGCGACGCCGAAGGCCCGGCGGAGCACCTCGGGGGCGAGCGACGAGCCGCCCATGCCGCAGACGAGCGCGCGCTCGAAGCCGTCGTGGCGCACCTCGGCGGCGAACGCCTCCAGCTCGGCGACGCGCGCCTCCATCCGCTCGACCAGGGCGAGCCAGCCGAAGCGGTCGGCAATCTCCGCCTGGTGCTTGGGGTCGTCCGCCTTCCACAAGGTGGGGTCCCGCTGCCAGAGTCGCGCGCCGACCCGCGCGGTGTCCATCTCCCGGACCGCTGCCTCGACCCGGCCGGCGGCGCGCCCCAGCGCGACGCCGCCGCGTTCGCTCACCAGCACCGCCTCGCGCCGCGCCGCCACCGTCGCGAGCAGTGCGTCGTAGGACTGGGCGAACGCCGCCACCCCTTCGACCTCGAGCCGCTCCGTCACGGCCTCCATGCTGATGCCCACCTGCGCGAGCCGCTCGAGGACGCGCTCCGCCTCGTCGACGCCTCGCTCGAGGCGCAGCTCGGGATGCCCGTGGTCCTTGTAGGCGGTGAGCGTGGCCGGGGGCATGGTGTCGACGGTGTCCGGCCCGATGAGCGCCTCGACGTAGTACGTGTCGGGGTAGGCCGGGTCCTTGGTCGAGGTGCTCGCCCACAGCGGCCGCTGCACGCGCGCGCCCGAGCGGGCGAGCGTGGTGAAGCGCTCGCTGCCGAACTTGCGGCGGAAGGCGGCGTAGGCGAGCTTGGCGTTGGCGATCGCGGCCTGCCCCCTGAGCGCCCCGAGCAGCGGCGTGGCCTCGCCGGCGCCGGCGCGGAGCTTCTCGTCGATCAGCCGGTCGACCGCCGTGTCGACGCGGCTCACGAAGAAGCTCGCCACCGAGGCGATCCGGTCGACGCGCTTGCCCGCGGTGAGGCGCCGGTCGAGGCCGCGGAGGTACGCCTCCATCACCGCGTCGTAGCGGGCGAGCGCGAAGATGAGCGTGACGTTGACGTTCAGCCCGTCGGCGATCGCTTGCTCGATGGCGGGGATGCCGGCGCGCGTGGCCGGGATCTTGATCATCAGGTTCGGGCGGTTGACGGCTCGCCAGAGCCGGTGCGCCTCCCGCACGGTCACGTCGGTGTCGTGCGCGAAGCGGGGCGCCACCTCGAGGCTGACGAAGCCGTCGCGGCCGGCCGTCCGCTTGAAGACCGGCAGGAAGAGGTCGGCGGCCTCGCGGACGTCGCGGACGGCGAGCGCCTCGAATATCTGCTCGGCCGTCTTGCGCTTGGCGGCGAGGGCGCGCAGCTCCTCATCGTAGTCCGCGCTCGAAGCGATGGCCTGCTCGAAGATGGTGGGATTGGACGTGAGGCCGGTCACGTCGCCGTCGGCGATCATGCGGGCGAGCCGCCCGGACACGAGCAGCGCGCGGTGGATGTTGTCGTGCCACGGCGACAGCCCGAGCTTCTGCAGCTCGACGAGTGGGCTCGCCGCGGGTGCCGCCGCCTTCTGCCTCACCTTGCCCGTCCTCATCCGATTTCTCCTCACCGGGACACCAAGCCGAGCGCGCGCTCGGCGACGTTCTCGGCCGTGAAGCCGAAGGCGCGCATGACGTCGGCACCCGGCGCCGACGCGCCGAAGCGGTCGAGGGTGAGCGTCGCGCCGCGCGGGCCCACCCAGCGATGCCAGCCGAGCGAGACGCCGGTCTCCACGGCCAGCCGCGCGCCGACCGACGGCGGCAGCACGCGGTCGCGGTAGTCCGCCGGCTGCTCGTCGAAGAGCTCCCAGCAGGGCATGGAGACCAGGCGCGCCTGGACGCCGTGGCGAGCGAGGAGCTGCTCGGCGGCGACGATGTGCTGGACCTCCGAGCCGGTGGCGATCAGGACGACGTCGAAACGCGACACGCCCGGGTTGAGCACGTAGGCGCCGCGCACCAGGCCGTCGGCCGGCGCGTACGCCGTACGGTCGAGGGTCGGCACGTTCTGCCGGGTGAGCGCGAGCGCCGTCGGGCGGTGGCGATTCGCGATCGCGACCCTCCAGGCCCACGCGGTCTCGGCGGCGTCGCACGGCCGGATGAAGAGGAGCCCCGGGATGGCGCGCAGCGCGGCATAGTGCTCGACGGGCTGATGGGTCGGTCCGTCCTCCCCGAGGCCGATGCTGTCGTGCGTGTACACCCAGATCGTGCCGAGCTCCATCAGCGCCGACAACCGGAGCGCCGGACGCATGTAGTCCGAGAAGATGAGGAACGTCGAGCCGTAGGGAATCACGCCGCCGTGCGCCGCCATGCCGTTCACGGCCGCGCCCATCGCGTGCTCGCGGACGCCGAAGTGGAGGTTTCGGCCCTCGTAGCCCCACGGCCCGCCGATCGCGCCCTGGACGCCCTCGCGCGACGCAGCCGGGCTCTGGAAGTCGCCCGCGCCCTTGAGCCAGGTGAAGGTGGAGGGGTCCAGGTCGGCCGAGCCGCCGGCGAGCTCGGGCAGGCGCAGCGCGAGCGCCTGCAGCACGGCCTCCGATGCCTTGCGCGTCGCCATCCCCTTCGCGTCGGCGGGAAAGCTCGGCAGGTCCCGGTCCCATGCGGCCGGCAGGGCGCCGGTGATGCGCCGCTCGAACTCGGCCGCGAGGTCGGGAAACGCCGACCTGTAGGCCGCAAGCCTCTGGCTCCACTCCCGCTGGAGCTCCTCGCCACGAGGCACGGCGCGCCGGAAGTGCTCGAGCGCCTGCGGTGGGATGAGGAAGGATGGCTCGAGGGGCCAGCCGAGGTTCTGCTTCGCGGCGCGCAGCTCCTCCTCGCCGAGGGGCGAGCCGTGGACCTCGAAGGTGTCCTGCTTGTGCGGCGCGCCGTAGCCGATGTGGGTGCGGACGACGAGGAGGGACGGGCGCGCGCGCTCGCCGCGAGCCTGCTCGATGGCCTTCGCGACGGCGTCGATGTCGTTCCCGTCCGGGACCCGCTCGACGTGCCAGCCGTATGCCGCGAAGCGCCCCGCCACGTCCTCGCTGAAGCAGATCGAGGTGCTGCCGGCGAGCGACACGCGGTTGTCGTCGTAGAGGACCACGAGCTTGCCGAGGCCGAGGTGCCCCGCCAGCGAGCACGCCTCGGCCCCCACGCCTTCCATGAGATCGCCGTCGCTGGCGAGCACGTAGGTGTGGTGGTCGACGATCGTGTGGCCGGGGCGGTTGAAGCGTGCGGCGAGGTGGGCCTCGGCGATGGCCATCCCGACGGCGTTGCCGAGCCCCTGACCGAGCGGACCCGTGGTCGTCTCGACGCCGGAGGTCAGGTGGCGCTCGGGATGGCCCGGGGTGCGGCTCCCGAGCCGCCGGAAGCTCTTGATCTCCTCGAGCGGTAGGTCGTAGCCGGTCAGGTGCAGGAGCGAGTAGAGCAGCATCGAGCCGTGCCCGGCCGAGAGGACGAAGCGGTCGCGGTCGGGCCATCGCGGGTCGGCCGGGTTGTGCGCCAGGAAGCGGGTCCAGAGCACGTACGCCATCGGCGCCGCGCCCATCGGCAGGCCGGGATGGCCCGAGTTGGCCTTCTGGACCGCGTCGGCCGACAGGAACCGGATGGTATTGATCGACAGCGTATCGAGGGCGGACGCCGGCATCGCGCTGGGGGAGAACCGGGCCGCAGGGTAGAGCTTTCCGGGCCACCTGCCAAGCGCCGATCGCCCGACACTTGCGGGACGCCGGGGGCCCGCCTAGAAGACTTGCACGCATGCCCTACGTCGACCGCCACCTGGCGCCGCAGGAACGCGTGGTGTTCCGCACCAGGCTGCATCCCGTCATCTTCGGCAACGCCGTCGGCTTTGCCGCCTTCGTGATCTTCGCGGCGACGATGATCATCCTCCACAACGATCTCGCGCCGGCAACCGTCCGCCTCGTCTGCCTCGTCACGGCCGCCATCGCCGCGCTCGGCTTCGTGTCGCCGCTGGTGACCTGGCGGACCTCGGAGTTCGCGGTCACCGATCGGCGGGTGATGATCAAGGTGGGCCTCCTCTCCGTCCACACCGTGGAGCTGCTCAACCCGAAGGTCGAGGCGATCGGCGTCGACCAGACCCTCGCCGGCCGCCTCCTCGGCTACGGCACGCTCCGCATCACGGGCACGGGCGGGACCGTCGAGGCCTTTCCACGGGTGGCGCGGCCCGATGCCCTGCGCGACGCCGTCATGGGGCAGGTGGGCGTCTCCCCCGTGGCGCGCGCGCGGTAGGCTGAATTAACACTCCCGGGGGCCCGTGCGGTCCTCGCGCGCTACGCGCGCTGCGGTCCTCCGATGCCCCCGGACCCCGTCGCTCGCGCGCGGCGAAGCCGCGCGCGGCTCCGACGTGCCCCTTCCATCAGTGCTCGTGCGGGCGCAGCGCGGGGGGGACAGTTGCCGGCGTGGCGCGTGCCGGGATGGGATCGAGCAGGCGGGCGTCGACGAGCAGCACGACGCACATCACCAGCGGCGGCACGAGCGCGCCCGCGAGGAAACCGGTCGCCACCGGCAGTTGCCAGGAGCGCGGCCAGAAATCGAGGAGGCAGTTGCCGAGCGTGAAGGCGAAGAGCGAAGACCGCCCGAGGCAGAGGAAGGGCGCGAGCCGCGCGCTGTATGGCAGGCGCGGCGGCAGCAGGAGCGAGAGTCCGATGAGAAGCGTCGTCGCCTCGAGGAGCCCGAAGGCGTAGTAGCCGACGTGGTGGCTCGCCCGGAAGCGGAGCGTCAGGTAGCCGGCGAGGGCCTGCCGCGGCCCGAGCCCGACCATCACGGCGCAGGCCACGGCCAGGGCGGCGAGAAAAACGATGGTCGCGGTCCGGTAGAAGACGGTCCAGCGCCGCGTCTCGCTTCCCGCCGAGAGACTCCAGCCGATGGTCATCCCGACCACGATGAGAGCCTGGCTGTGGAGGAGGCTGATCCAGGCGCGTCCCACCGGCCGTCCGACCAGCATCGCGGTCAGGTACGAGAGGTGACTCGACGGCGGCGGCCAGGCCACGCGGTCGAGCCAGAACACCGCCGCCCAGGGGACCAGGCCGACGACGACCGTTGGAACCAGGCCGCGGCGCCGTCGGAAGTCGAGCAGCGGGATCGCCAGCAGGAGAGCGAACGCGTAGAACTTGAGAATGTTCCCGTACTGCGAATCGCCGAGCGACAGGGCGGCGGCGACTCCGTGCAGCACGCCGCGCCGGCCGCCGAGCACGCTGGCCGCGACGGTGGCGAGGTAGGCGACGTAGCAGCTCCAGCTGCGGTGGAGCAGCCGGGTGCGCACCCGGGCGGCGCCGCCCTGCACGAGGCCGCGGTAGTAGACCATCTCGAGCATGGCGCCGAACAGCACGACGAAGGTCGGCGTGGCGGCGCTCGTGATCAGGCGAACGAGTCCCTGACCGAGCAGCGGGAGCCGATACCACGAGCCGAAGGTCGCGAGGCTGTGGATGTAGAGGGCGAGCGCCACGGCCAGGCCGCGGGCGGCGTCGACGAACACGATCCGGCGCTCAGGCATGCCGCGCTTGCGACCCCGTCCCGCGGTTTCTAAGGCGGGCGCGAAACCGCCGTCAAGCGAAAAATGCCCGTCAGTGGATGGAGCCGGGCCGGGGCGACTAGACTCCGTGCCGATGGGCGATCGGCTCGCGGAGCGCGCAGCCTTCTGGTGGCTTCTCCTGCCCATCGTCTTCGGGCTTCTCCTCCGCGCTCTCCGCCGGCCGGCCTTCTTCCACCGCTACGTCGGGGAGGCCACGCCCGCCTCGCTCGCCGCCATCCGCGTCCTCACCTGCGCCATCCTCCTGGCGCACGTCATGGTCGAGGACCTGGCCAGCACGGCATGGCTGCCGCGACGGCTGGTCGAGCCCATGGGGGTGCTCCAGCTGCTCTACGCCCTGCCGATCGGATTCCGCGGCTTCCTCGCCAGCCCCGCCGCGCTGTCCGTGTTCAAGGCGGTGACCGCCGCGCTCCTGCTGGCCGGAGCCGCTGGCTGGCGCGCTCGCGCCACGCTGCCGCTCGCGGCGCTCGGCTACCTCGTCTTCGGCGGCATCCTGCGCCAGTACTCGGCCTTCTACCACGCGGGCCTCGTCCCGCTCTACGTGCTCGCCGTGCTTGTCTTCACACCCTGCGTGGATGCCTGGTCGATCGACCGCCGGCGGCGCGCGTCGCGCGGGCTTCCCGTTCCGGAGCCCGGGAGGCCGGCAGCCGTCTACGGCTGGTCACGGTACGCCTGCTGGACCGTCGTCGCGCTCGCCTACGCGGCGTCGGGGCTGAGCAAGCTCCGCAACGGCGGCCTCCACTGGTGGGACGCCGCGAACGTCCGGGCGATCTACTACCGCACGAGCCTGAACCCGATGCACTTTGACTGGGGGCTCTCGCTGCGACTCGTGCAGGCTCCCGACGCGCTCTTCGCGTTGCTCGGCCTGGCGTCCGTGGCCCTCGAGGTGGGTTTCCTGGCGGTGCTCTTCTGGCGCCCGGCGCGGCGCGTCCTGCCGCTCCTGATGATCCTCTTCCACGTGGCGGTCCTCTTCCTCGAGAACCTGCTGTTCCTCGATCTCGTCGTCCTGCAGGCGATCTTCTTCGACTTCGCCGAGCCGGGTGGGCTGCTCGGTCCGGGAAGAGCCGCGGGCGAGCCGCGACCACCAGCAGGGCAGGGCGGTCTCCGCCACCCCGCGCTCGTCGCCGCGGCGGCGAGCGTCGTCGTGTGCGCGTGGATCACGCGGATCGAGTTCTACCCGCTGACCGCGATGCAGATGTTCTCCTGGCGCGACCGATCGGGGGTGGTGGAGTACTACAAGGTGCTGGCGCAGCGCCGGTCGGGGGCCGTCGATCCGGCCGCCCTCCGGCACTGCACCTATCGCACCTTCGCCATCACGCCCGTCGTGAAAAAGGCCTTTGACCCCGCCGGGCAGGCGATCTGCCGCGAGTACCTCGCGATGTGCGCCGCGAGGGGGAACCGGCGCGCCGCCGATCCCATCGCACGCTTCGAGATCCAGCGCTGGCGCTGGGATCTGCGCCACGATCGCGCCGGGGAGCACGTGACCCTCGTCGACCGGTACGTGCAGGACGTGCCGTGAGGCGCTCGGGCGCTGGCTGGGGTCAGCGGCTCGCCTACTGCCAGGTGAGCCGCGGGCAGACCGGAGGCTCGGGGGCCTCGGGACACGGGAAGACGTCGGCAGGGAGCACCCGCCGTGTCTCGGCCCACGCGGCGTCCCCCGGCACGAAGACGGTGCAGACCTCGTCCGCGAACGTGTAGCAGTCGGGTGCTCCCGGGGCGTAGCCGAGGTGGCCCCGGCAGTAGTCGACGAAGCCGACGGCGAGCCCGCGGAAGGGGTGCGCGTCGAGCCAGCAGTCGGTCACGATGACCGCCGGCTGGCCGGCGACGGGGCGGCGGGCCGGAGGGGCCGGACCCGGACGAGCGGCCGGCGCCGGGGAGGGGCGGGGGGGCGGCGCCGGTGGATGCCGGGAAGCGGGCTTCGGCTGGGGGTGATGCTCGGCGGCCGCGGCCGCGCCGAGGACCAGCATGCCGGCGAGCGGCAGCACGAGGAGCAGTCCGGGGCGCTTCACGGCGCCCGCGGCAACACGCGAGTGCGGCGGACGTTACGCGGCCGCGGCGAGCGTGCTCGCTCAGGACCCTTCGTCGGGCAGCTCGCGCAAGACGAAGCGGCCGCCGTGCGGGATCTCGAGCGAGAAGGTGTCGCTCCGCACGCCGTCGAGCGCGTCGATGACGAAGCGATCCGACGCGAGGTAGCGCGCATGCTCGGGGTGGGCGTAGACAGCGATCCCGTCGGCCTCGCCGAGCCGCACGTCGAAGCCTTCGATGATGCTCGAGCGGCGGCAGAGGACGGGGTTGGTCCCCCCGCAGCAGCCGCCGCTGATCATGAAGGCGAAGGGCTCGCCGCCCGCCTCGGCGCGCACCCGCGCGAGCAGCCGGTGCGCCCGGGGCGTCATCCCCTCGCAGCCGGGCATGTCAGGCGAAGAGGTCCATCGTGAAGTCGTTCAGGTCGACCCAGACCTGCTTGAGACGCGTCAGGTGCTCGACCATCGCGATGCCGTTCTCCCGCCCGTAGCCGGAGAGCTTGTAGCCGCCGAAGGGCGAGTTCGGCTCGATCATGTGCCAGGTGTTGATCCACACGGTCCCGGCCTGCAGCCGCTTGGCGAGGCGGTGGGCGCGCTTCAGGTCCTTCGTCTGCACGCCGGCGGCGAGCCCATAGATGACGTCGTTGCCGATGCGCACGGCGTCGTCCTCGTCGCGGAAGCGGAGGACGCTCGCCACCGGGCCGAAGATCTCCTCCTGGGCGATCTGCATCCTGTTGTCGACCTCGGTGAAGACCGTGGGCTCGTGGTAGAAGCCCTTGGCGAGCGCCGGATCCTTCGGCTGCCCGCCGCCGCAGCGGAGGCGGGCGCCCTCCTTCTTGCCGATCTCGACGTAGCGCTGCACCTTGCGGAGCTGCTCCTCCGAGACCAGCGGACCCATCCGGGTCGAGAAGTCCATCGGGTCGCCGATCTGGACCTGCTGCGAGCGCTCGACGAAGCGCTCGACGAACCGGTCGTAGAGGCCGTCCTGGACGAGGATGCGGGTGCCGGCCGAGCAGACCTGGCCCGTGTTCATGTACAGGCCGAACAGCGCCGTCGCGATCGCCGGCTCGAGGTCGACGTCGTCGAAGATGATGTGCGGCGACTTGCCGCCAAGCTCGAGGGTGACGGTCTTCAGGTTCGACGCCGACATCTGGACGATGAGCCGGCCGGTGACGTACTCGCCGGTGAAGGCGATCTTGTCGACGCCGGGATGCGCGGCGAGCGCCGCGCCCGCCGTCGGCCCGAAGCCGGGGACGACGTTGAGCACCCCTTCGGGCAGGCCGGCCTCGGCGGCGAGCCGCGCGAGCTCGAGGGCGGTCATGGGGGTGTGCTCGGCGGGCTTCAGGACCACGGTGTTGCCGCAGGCGAGCGCCGGCGCGGTCTTCCAGACCGCCATCAGGAGGGGCGCGTTCCAGGGCGTGATGCCGCCGACCACGCCGACCGGCTCGCGCAGCGTGTAGCCGAGGTATTCGCCCGGCCGCATCGGCGGGCTCGTCAGGCCGTGCAGCTTGGTGGCCATGCCCGCCCAGTAGCGGAAGACATCGGCCGAGATCGCCCCCATGCTGCTGGTCATCAGCACGGGCATCCCCATGTCGAGCGTCTCGAGACGCCCGAGCTCGGCGGCGTTGGCCTCGAGGAGATCGGCGATCTTGAGCAGGAGCTTGGCGCGCTCTCCCGGCGGCGTCGCGGACCACACCCCCTCGTAGGCGCCGCGCGCGGCGGCGACGGCAGCGTCGATGTCCGGCTTGTCGCCCTCGGCGACCACGGCCACGACCGAGCAGTCGTGGGGACTCACGCTCTCGAAGGTCTTGCCCGACTGACTAGGGGTGAACCTGCCGTTGATGAAGAGCTGATAGCGGCGCGCGCCGTTCTCGGCGCCGAGGGACTGGGCGGTGCCGGCCATGGGGACCTCCTCCCTGAGGTCCCCACATTAGGAGAGCGCCGCCGCGCGGGTCAACCACCCGGCACGGCGGCGCTCTCCCGGTCGGGCCTCAGCTCCGCGTCCGCCGGCGCTCGCGCCCGCGGCCGTCGCGCTGGAGCTTCTCCTCGAGCGCGTTCACGACGAAGTCCATGACGGAGACATCCGACTTGACGCAGTAGAGCTTCAGCTCTCGATGCAGGTGCTTCGGGATACGCGTGGCGAGCTGAACCCAGATTTCCCCTTCACTTGCTGCCATGATCCCTCCTTCTCCCCTCGCAGTGGCTGATGTTTGCCGCTCAATAGCTAGCGATACGGTTTATTGCAAGGGGCGAGATTCCCCGAGGTGGTCCCCGCATGTGCACCGTGAGCAGCATTCGGCACTGAATGGTAGCAAGGGTGCTACCTCGGCCCGAGTGGTGTAGTCCTTTCGGGAGGGTCGTTGCGGCCCGACGGGCACTGGCCTAGGGTGAGACCTATGAAGCAGACGTTCTGTCACCTGATCGACGGCGAGCTCGTTGCGGGTCGGCGCGACTTCGAGGTCGTGAACCCCGCCACCGGCGCCCCCTTCGCACGCTGCCCTGACGCGACGCGTGAGGAGGTGGATGCCGCGATGGGCGCCGCGGCGCGCGCCTTTGCCGGCGAGTGGAGCCGAGACGAGGCCGGCCGGCGGCGGACGCTCGCGGCGATGAGCGAGGCGCTGGCGGCGGCGGCCGACGAACTCGGGCGGCTCGTCTGCCTGGAGCAGGGCAAGCCGCTCGCGCAGGCGACGGGCGAGGTGAGGGGGGCGGCGCGGCTCCTCAAGCGCTACGCGGAGGAACCCATCCCGCGCGAGGTCCTGCGCGAGGATCAGAAGGTTCGCGTGACGGTCGTGCGGAAGCCGCTCGGCGTGACCGCGGCCATCACGCCCTGGAACTACCCCGTGGCGACGCTGGTCGCCAAGATCGGACCGGCTTTCGTCACGGGCAACACCGTGGTCGCCAAGCCGTCGCCCTTCACGCCGCTCTCCTCCCTGGCGCTCGGTGCGGTGCTCCGTCCCGTGGTGCCGCGCGGGACGCTCAACGTGATCGGCGGCAGCGACGAGGTGGGCGCCTGGATGACGGCGCATCCCCAGGTGCGCAAGATCTCGTTCACGGGCAGCGTGCCGACCGGCAAGAAGATCATGCGGGCGGCCGCCGAGGACCTGAAGCGGGTGACGCTCGAGCTCGGCGGCAACGACCCGGCGATCGTGCTGCCGGACGTGGATCCCGCGCAGGTGGCGCCGCGGCTGTTCTGGGGCGCCTTCACCAACTCCGGCCAGATCTGCATCGCCATCAAGCGGCTCTACGTGCACGAGCGGACGTATCGGCCGCTGGTCGACGCGCTGGCGGCGCTCGCCCGGCAGGTCAAGCTCGGGGACGGCTTGGAGCCGGATACCGAGCTCGGGCCGATCAACAACCGGCCGCAGTTCGAACGCGTCCGGGAGCTCGTCGACGATGCGCGCCGCGCCGGGGGCAAGGTGGAGGTGGGCGGCGCGCCGCTGTCGCGCCCGGGCTACTTCTACCCGCCGACGCTGGTGACCGGCGTCGGCGAGGGGGTCCGCCTCGTCGACGAGGAGCAGTTCGGGACGGCGCTTCCGGTCATCCCGTACGCCGACGTCGAGGACGCCGTCGCGCAGGCCAACCGCTCACACTACGGGCTCGGCGGCTCGGTGTGGACGGCCGACGTGCGCCGCGGCGAGGAGATCGCCCAGCGGCTCGAGTGCGGGACCGCGTGGGTCAACCAGCACATCGACACGGGTGCCTTCGCGCCGTTCGGCGGGATGAAGTGGAGCGGCATCGGCCGGGAGAACGGCCGCTGGGGCATCGAGGAGTTCTGCGAGCTCCAGGTCGTCAGTACACGCCTGGCGTAGCAGACCGCGCGGCGCCGCCTTCCGGGAAGGCAGCCATTGGATCGCAGCCGGCGGGGGCCGCGAGTCGGCTCAGGCCCGAGCGCGGCTGGTCGGCCGGACGACGGCCCCACGCCGCATCCGGGTGAGCTTCTCGGCGAGCGCGGTCCTCACGAAGCTCTGCAACCGCACGTCATTGCGCACGCAGAACTCTTTGAGCTCACGCGCCACGCGGCGCGGGATGCGGGTGGCGAGCTGAACCAGGTCTTCTTCATCGTAGGCGGGGTTTTTCATGCTTTCTAAACCCTGCACCGCCGAGACGCGAGTGTCAAACGCCGCAGCTCATAGCACGGGCGCGGAAACGCGCAGGAAATCCCGTACGCCCTCGACCAGCGCGTCGGTGAGGAGGTCCTGATAGGCCCCGTCGCAGGCCCGCGCGGCGTCGCCCGGGTGGGTGAGGTACCCGATCTCGACCAGGACCCCCGGCACGGCGTTGCGCGCGAGGACGGCAAAGGTCCCCGGCCGCGCGTCGCCGCGCACGCCGCCGACCACCGTGGCGAGCGCGGACTCGACCGCCCGGCCGAGCCGCATGGCGCGGTCGGCGGCGATCGGGTCGCCCGGCGCGCCGGCACCGCCGCCGTAGAAGACCTCCACGCCCCGGGCGCTCGGGTCGCGGCAGGCATTCGCATGCAGGGACAGAAACAGCGCCGCCTCCGCCGCTTCCGGCACCCGGCGCTCGATCGGCACGTAGGAGTCGTCGAGACGAGTGAGGACCACCGAGACGGGCAGGCGCGTGGCGAGCTTCACTGCCAGCCGCCGGGCGATGTCCAGGACCACGTCCTTCTCGATGACCCCGCCGACCCCGGCGGCCCCCGGATCGTGCCCCCCATGGCCCGGATCGATGATGACCAGCGGGAGGGCCCTCTCCCCCGAGCCGTGGCGGTCGGTCGGCGCGGGCGGCCGGGCTGCCGCGAGAGGGGGTTGGACGCCAGGCGGCTTGACGGGGGGTCGGCCGGGTCCGGAAGGCTCCGGGGCCGTCCGGGGTGCCTCCTCCGCGACACGGGGTGGCTCAGGCGCGGGAGCAGGGGGTTCGGCTCGGAGATCAGGCGGCTCGGTTCGAGGAGCGGGTGGCCCGGTCCCGAGGTCGGGCGGCTTCGTTTCCGGCTCGGGGGCCACCGCGGGCAGGGAGGGAGCAGCGGACGCGGAGGGAGCCGCGGATGGCGGTCCGGCCGGCTCGGGCGCCGGAGCGGCCTCCGGCTGGCTGGCCGGGGGAGGGGGTGCCGCCTCCGTCCGGCCTGGACCGAGCCTCACGACGACCGTGCGCGCGTCCGTCTCGAGCGTGAATGGCACCGCCGCAGCGAGGTCGAGCACCACCCGCACCGTACCGGCGTCGAAGCGCGCCGTCCGCACCCGCAACAATGGGCCCACGCCGCGGGTCACCGCCTGGGCTCCGGGGGCGGTCGCTGTCACGGGCAGGTCGAGGTAGATGCGATCGGGCCCCGCCAGGGCGTGGGCGACCGGTTTGACGGGCTCCGAGACGTGGAGGCGCACCACGGGTCCCCCGTCCTCCACGACCTCCACCCGTTCGAGAACGGCCGGCCGTGCGCCCCGGGGCACCATCAGCCCGAGCGCCAGCGCGGCCGTGAGCCGCCGCATCGAGTGCACATCTACGCCCCGGCGCCGCACCTTGTCCAGCGCGCGGGTGGCGCGTCAAACGCTGCGGCGCTCGCGCTCCGTAACTTCCCTTGCGGAGGAGGCGTTGCTATACGGCGAGCCAGCGGTTTTTCCCCTGGCATCCCACAACGGCGCGTCGGCGCAAGGAGGCTTCGGCATGAAGCTTGGTGTTCTCGTGATCGCAGGGGGGCTGATTCTGGGTACGGCGGGGCTCGGCATGGCCGGAGAAGTCAACTGCAAGCAGGTGAACAAGTACCTGGGAACCGGCCGCACCGTGAAGGATGTGGCCGAGACCATGGTCATCAGTGAGTCGGACGTGAAGAAGTGTCAGGATCAGGCCGCCAGCGAGACCAAGGGGGGCGAGAAGGCGGGCGACATGGGAAAGAAGGAGGAGAAGAAGTAGCGGACCGATTCCACGCCGGGCGACGGCCTCGCGCCGCCGCCCGGCGCGATGTCTCCGCCGCCGAGGACCGCCGGTGGATGGAGGAGTCCCTGCGCGAGGCGCGGGCGGCCGGGGCGCGGGGCGAGGTGCCGATCGGCGCGGTCGTCGTGCGGGACGGCCTCCTGCTCGCCCGTGCCGGCAACGCCAGCATCGCCGAGGCCGACCCGACGGGCCACGCCGAGGTCCGCGCGCTGCGTTCCGCCGCGCGCGTGGCCGGGAACTACCGGCTGCCCCGGGCGGTCCTGTACGTGACCGTCGAGCCGTGCGTCATGTGCATGGGCGCCGCGCTCCAGGCGCGCATCGCGCGGCTGGTCTACGGCTGCGCGGATCCCAAAGCAGGCGCCGCCGGGTCGCTCTTCGACCTGGCGGGGGACCGGCGGCTCAACCATCGCATGGTCGTCGATGCCGGCCTGGCCGAGGACGAGTGCCGCGCCGTCGTCCAGGGATTCTTTCGCGCACGTCGAGCGCGGGCGCGGTGAGCCGCGGTGGCCGGCCCGTCGACGCTGTGCTACGCGGGGAACCCGGGGAGAGGTGCGTGAGCCCGGTTGAAACGGCACGACTCGAAATCGTGTGAGCCCTTGCGGCTCCGGGGGTTCGAATCCCCCCCTCTCCGCTCGATCCGCGAGGTCAGTCGGCGCAGCGGAACCCGGTGCTGCGACTGATGTTCGACGGATTCACCGCGGCGTAGATGGCGAAGATACCGTTGCGGTCGCCGGTGGCGTAGTTGCCGCCGCGAATGATCGCGCCCGGGAGGTTGGCATCGAACGAGACCAGCTCGCGGGCGGTGGCGCCCGCGGGCGGCGCGGCGGGCTGGGGAACTCCCATGCAACTGAGGTCGCCACCGTGCGCGCTGTCCCAGAAGGTGCACCCAACGCCCGGGTTGATCCATTCTGCGACCCATTCCCAGACGTTTCCCGCCATGTCGTGCGCGCCCCACCGGGAGATGCAGCTGCTGCGCGCGCCGGTGAGCGCAGCGAAGTCCGAGTTGGTTGCGCACGTGGCAGTGTGGTCGTCGTTCACGCCCGGGTCCGGCGTGCCGGCCGCGGCGGCCTGCCACTCTTCGTTCCGAAGCAGGCGCTTGCCGGAGAGCCGGCAGGCTTGCTCGGCCTGGAACCAGGTGACGCACGTGCTCGGCGGCACGCCCGCCACCGACGCCGCATAGAGTGGCGCGGTCCAGTTGCCGCTGGGCGGGAAGTCCGGACCGTAATCGAAGCCGGTGCACCCGGTCATCGGGATCGCGCCCATCTGGACGGCACCGCCCGCCGCCAGCTGCGCGACGGTTGCCTTGCCCCTGCGGACCTTGCCGATCAGCTGGTCGTCTTTGGGCGGAATGGACCAAACGCTCGCTTCGTACTTGTCGACGCAGATCGGGCCCACCTGGACCGCATCCGGGGGACAGCGACGCGCATGCACGGGTGAGGCGAGAGCCACGAGGACGATGAATTCCGCCAGCCATGCGAGGCGGCGGCGTCGAGCAGCGGCACGTACGTCATGCGAGGCCCGCGCTCCGTGACGTCGCGCTTGCAGGACCGGCACCGCGCTCTTGTACGATGCCGGCAATCGCCGTGTCCAGAAAAACCCGCGACACCTCCAGCCGTTCGCTTGCGCGCCCGCTCAACTTTTGCGAGCGTGGCTTTTCCCGGAGAGGTGCCCGAGCGGCCGAAGGGGCACGCCTGGAGAGCGTGTGTACCCACAAGGTACCGAGGGTTCGAATCCCTCCCTCTCCGCTCGTTCTGTCCGCGTCGCCTTGCGCCTCGTGACCAAGCCGGGTACGCTGACCGTCACCTCCGCGGGGCGCTGGGCGGTGGTGGTTAGGTCCTGCGCAAGAGAGCGTCGCGAACCCCGTCAGGTCCGGAAGGAAGCAGCGGTACCGACTGTCTCTCTGTGCCGCAGGGCGCCCTAGCCTCCACCGCCGGGCGCCTCGCGGCGGGCCCTCCACCGATGACGTACCAGGTGCTCGCCCGCCGTCTCCGACCCCAGCGGTTCGACGAGGTCGTCGGGCAGGAGCACGTGACGCGCACGCTCCAGGCCGCCATCGCCGCGGGCCGCGTCGCCCACGCCTTCCTCTTCGCCGGGCCGCGGGGGGTGGGCAAGACGACGACGGCGCGTCTCCTCGCGAAGGCGCTCAACTGCGAGCGCGGGGTTGGCCAGGAGCCCTGCAACGAGTGCACGAACTGCCGCGAGATCGGCGAGGGACGTGCCTTCGACGTGCTCGAGATCGACGGCGCCTCGCACACCCAGGTCGACAAGATGCGGGACCTCATGGAGACGGTCGCGCACCAGCCGATCCGGAGCCGCTTCAAGATCTACATCATCGACGAAGTGCACATGCTCTCGCAGCACTCCTTCAACGCCCTCCTGAAGACGCTCGAGGAGCCGCCGCCGCACGTGAAGTTCATCTTCGCCACCACCGACCCGCACAAGGTCCTGCCCACCGTGCTCTCCCGCTGCCAGCGCTACGATCTCCGGCGCATCGGGCTCGGCGAGCTGCTCGAGCAGCTGAAGAAGATCGCCCGCGCCGAGGGCGTCGGGCTCTCCGACGACGCGCTGGCGCTCATCGCGCGCGAGGCGGAAGGCAGCCTGCGGGACGCACAGTCGTTGCTCGATCAGGTGCTGGCGGCCGGCGAGGCGGCGGCCGACGAGGCGACGGTGCGGGAGATCCTCGGCGCCGCCGACCGCCGGCTGGTGATCGCGGTGGCGGACCACGTGCTTGGCGGCGATGCGGCCGCCTGCGTGCGCGACCTCGCCTCGCTCCACGCCCACGGCTACGATCCGCAGCGCTTCTGCCGCGACCTCCTCGATCACGTCCGGAACCTCACCGTCCTGCGCGCGACGGGCGACCGGCAGCTCCTCGCCGAGCTGCCCGAGGCAGAGGCCGAGGCGCTCGCGGCCCAGGCCGAGCGGCGTTCGGCCGACGACCTGCACCGCTTCTTCCGGCTCCTGCTCGAGGCCGACGAGGTCCTGGCCGGGCCGGCGCGTACGGTCGACCCGCAGCTCGTGCTCGAGATGGTGGTGCTGCGGCTCGCCACCTTGCCGCCGCTCCTGCCCGTCGACGAGATCCTCCGCCGGCTCGAGGCGCTCGGCGCTGGCAGCGCGGGGGGGGACGCCCCGGCGGGCTCGCGGCCGGCACCCAAGGCGGTGAAAGCCCCGTCCGGGGAGCGGCTGTGGGAGCAGTTCCTCGCGCGCGTGCGCGACGAGAAGGTCTCCCTCTACCTGGCGCTCGCCGGCGGCAAGCTCGTGAGCGCGGACGAGACCTCGATCCGCGTTGGGATCGAGAACGAGGCGCTGCGACGCGACGTGGGCCGGCCCGAGACGCTGGCGCGCCTCGGCGCGATCGCCGCCGACGTGTGGGGGCACGAGCTCCGCGTCGAGATCGGCCCCGTGCCCCCCGAGCAAGCGGGGGAGACACCGCTCGGCCGCGCGCGGCGCCGGACCGAGGAGACGCTCGCGGATCCGCTGGTGCAGGCGGCGGTCGAGATCTTCGGCGGTGAGGTGCGCGGCGTGCGTGACCGCGACGAGCGCTGAAAGGAGCGGCCGGTGAGCAAGGGATTCGACCTCGGGGGGCTCTTCCGGCAGGCGCAGCAGCTGCAGGAGAAGCTCGCGTCGGTGCAGCAGGAGATCGGCGCCCGTACCGTCGAGGCGAGCGCCGGGGGCGGGATGGTGACGGCGGTCGTCAACGGCAAGCTCGAGCTGGTGCAGATCCGCATCGAGCCCTCGCTGCTCGAGTCGCCCGACGTCGAGATGCTGCAGGACCTGATCGTCGCGGCGGTCAACGAGGGCATCCGCGCGGCGCAGAAGCTGATGGCCGACGAGATGGGGAAGGTGGCCGGCGGCCTCGGCCTCGGCATCAAGCTGCCCGGCATGCCCTAGGAGGCGGCCGGATGGTCCAGACCCCGTCGATGGCCCGGCTGATCGAGCAGCTCACCAAGCTGCCGGGGATCGGCGAGAAGACGGCGGCGCGCCTGGCGTTCCACATCCTCCGGGCGGACCGGCAGTACGCGCAGGCGCTCGCCGACGCCCTCCTCGCGGTCAAGGACGAGACGCGGCTCTGCTCGGTCTGCTTCGCCCTCACCGAGACGGACCCGTGTCCGATCTGCACCGATCCCGAGCGAAGCCCCGAGGTCATCTGCGTGGTCGAGGAGCCTGCCGACCTGCTCGCCGTCGAGCGCGTCCACGAGTTCCGGGGCCGCTACCACGTGCTGCACGGCACGCTCGCGCCGCTCGACGGCGTCGGGCCGGACGAGCTCAAGATCCAGCCGCTTCTCGCCCGTCTCGGCGGCGCCCCGGTGCGCGAGGTGATCCTCGCCACCAACCCGACCGCGGAAGGCGAGGCCACGGCCCTCTACCTGGCCAAGCTGCTGAAGCCGCTCGGCATCCGGGTGACGCGTATCGCGCACGGCATCCCGGTGGGCGGGGACCTCGAGTACGCCGACGTCATGACCGTCGGCCGGGCGCTCGAGGGCCGGCGTGAGATGTGAGGTTTGCGCGCGCCATGGACTTTCGTTATAGGTCCGGCGTTCCCCGGTAGCTCAGTTGGTAGAGCGATCGGCTGTGCTCAGCGCAGCCTCATCGGGAAACCGGTGAGTGAAAAGCGGGTGAATTCAGGGAAGCCTAAGTGCCGCGCGCATACGGGAACCCTGAGCCAAGCCCTCCGAGAGCGAAGGGCGGAGGGAAGGTGCAGAGACTAGGGAGTGACGGAAGAATAATCTCCCCACGAGCGCCCGCCACCTACCGGCTGCTCGGGCAGCCCAGGGTGATGAGATAGTCCACCCCCGCCGGAAACGGCGGACCGGGTGTAACCGATTGGTCGCTGGTTCGAGTCCGGCCCGGGGAGCCTGAAGCGAGCGAGGCCGTCGGAGGCGACTCCGGCGGCCTCCGTGCTTCAGCGGGCCCGGTGGAGGCGCACTCCCGTGGCGCCCGCGACCGCCGTTTCGGCATCGAGCTGGAGGCCGAAGCCGTCGGCCAGGCGCGTCAGGTGGTTGAAGATGCCGACCACGTGGGCGACCTCGAGGCAGCCGCGGTCGTCGAAGCCGAGCTCGCGGAGCGGCCGCCAGTCCTCCTCGGTCATGCGAGTGGGCGTCGCGCTCAGTTTCTCCGCTACTTCGCAGAGCGCTCGCTCGCGCGTGGAGAGCGATGGCGCGGACCGCCATCGCTTGATTTTGATCGCCTCGACCAGCCCGGCATCACCATCCTCGACACGCAGAAACTCTGCGTGCGACTGCGTTCAGTAGTGGCAGTCCTGGGCTGCCGCCGCGACCGCCGCCACCATCTCCCGCTCGCGCCGCGTGAGCGCGCCGGGCTCGAACATGATCCGGCTGAACAGCGCCCCGAAGAAGGGCGCGATGCCCTGGTGGGCCATGACGAGCCGGAACATGGCAGGCAGGAAGCCGAAGTCGTAGGGCCGGTCGGAGTCGGGCGGCAGCATGGCCCGCACCTCCGCTTCGCTCGGCATCGAGACCCAGGCGTCGGGCGGGCTCTTCGGACTCATCCGGACACGGTCGCGAGGAAGTCGAGAACGTGGCGGTTGAACAGGTCGGGCGTCTCGAAGTTAAAGCCGTGGCTGCCACCCGGGACCTTCACGAGCCTGGCGCCGGGGATGTGACGGGCCAGGACGTCGGAATTCGCGGGCGGCACGAGCAGGTCGGCGTCGCCGGTGATGACGAGGGTCGGGACGGTGATCTGGTGCAGGCGCTCGGTCGTCCGGTGTCCCATCACCGCCTGCACCTGCCCGAGGATCGCCTCCAGGCTGAAGCCGTACTCGAGCGCGCCGGAGAAGAGCTCGATGAGCTTCGGGAGCTCGCTGTCGATGAAGGACTGGTTGAAGACGCGGGGCAGGAGGTGCTGGAAGAACTGGAGCGGATCGAGCGCCTGGAGGTCGATCTGCATCTCGCCCGTCGCCGTGATCCGCCCGCCGAACTGCGAGACGGAGAACTCGCGTTGCCGCTCGACGTCGCTGTCGGGCTCGGGAAACGTGCAGGCGAGCACGAGACTCCGCACGCGCCCCGGATGCCTGAGCGCCAGCTCCTGGGCGATCATGCCGCCCATCGACACGCCGACGACGTGGGCGCGCGTGATCCCCACGGCGTCGAGGAGGCCGGCCGTGTCGTCGGCCATGTCGTGCATGGTGTACGGGCCGGGCGGTCTGGAGCTCCGCCCCACACCCCGGTTGTCGAAGGTGATCGTGCGATAGCGGCGGGCGAAGTCGGGAACCTGGAACAGCCAGGCACGCGAGTCGGCGGCGAGCCCCATGATGAGGAGCAGCGGGTCCCCGTTCCCGCGCTCCTCGTAGTAGAGCTCGATCGAGCCGACCTTCGCCGTGCTCACTGCTCGAACCAGCCCTGCATGACCTGAGCGAACATCATGTCGCCCGTGAGCTTCAGCTTCCCGGTCATGAAGGCCTGCATGCCGTTCAGCTTGCCCGTGACCAGGCGCAGGAAGTCCGGTGCCTGGAGGGCGAGCGTGACGCGCGCCGGCCCGGCCGCGCCCTTCACCAGCTCGCATTTCCCGCCGGCGATCTTCAGCTGGTAGGTGTGCACCGTGCCGCCGACGTTGATGTCGTACTGGATGACGGCGCTCTGGCTCCCGGCCTTCTCGGGCAGGAACGCCTCGCTCATGCCGGAGAAGATCTGGCCGAGCACGGTGTCGGCGCCCTGCGCGACGACGCCCTGCGTGATCTCCTCGTCCGAGCGGCCCTCGAGCGTGGCGGCCAGCTCCTGACGTCGCTTCTGCCTGTCGTCTGCCATCGAACTCGTTCCTCCTTTGGCTCCCGGCCGCGGCTCAGCGGCGCCGCGACCGCCGTCAGCTACTACCGTGAGTCGCGCCGGGACCGCAACGCGGCCCGGACGAGCGGCTCGCGCGGGCGTCCGAACGGACGACTCGGGCAGCCACCGGACGGCGGGCTCACAGGTGTTTTAGGATCTTGCTCGCCATGGCGTCGCTGAGCGGGGTGTAGCGCTTCATGAAGGAATACCCGGCGAGCAGCCACCGGTCCCGTTGAAGTGCTGGAAGAACTGGCCAGCCATCGCGTGCGGCGTCGAACTCGCGCACGACGGCGTCCGCGACGTCGGGGTAGAGGAGGCCGTCGAGCACGATGTGCGGGAAGGGGGCGGCCGCAGCGAACCGTTCTCGCTGCAGGCGGACGGTCTCGTTCAGCCTGTCGAGGTCGAGGGACTGCATGGCGGGCGCGGGCACTCGGCGATGAAACCCAATCTCGGCGTCCGTGGTCAAGTCTTCTCTTGGGCCTGGGCCCCCTCAGGCGGAAACAGCGGGGAGGAAACGAGATGCATCTTCGCGAGGCGATAGGCGATCGCCGTCCGGAGGCAGCCGATCCCGTAGCGGATGCTGCCCCCCAGCCCGATCGAGGACGCCTCCGGGAAATACCTCGTCGGGCAGGTCACCTCGGCGATCAGGTAGCCGAACCACCGCATCTCCGCCAGGATCTGGCTGTCGAACACGAAGTCGTCGGAGTTGGCTTCGAGCGGCAGCCGAGCCAGCACCTCGCGCGAGAAGGCGCGATAGCCGGTGTGGTACTCCGAGAGCTTCGCGCCGAGCAGGATGTTCTGGACGAGCGTGAGGACGCGGTTGCCGACGTACTTCCAGAGCGGCATGCCGCCCGCCAGGGCGTGCCCCCCGAGGATGCGCGAGCCGAGGACGGCGGGATAGAGGCCGCTGGCGACGAGCGAGACCATCGCGGGGATCAGTCGCGGCGTGTACTGGTAGTCGGGGTGGACCATGATGACGACGTCGGCGCCCTCCTCGAGCGCGAGCCGGTAGCACGTCTTCTGGTTCGCCCCGTAGCCTCGGTTGACCGGGTGAGTGTGCACGCGGGCACCGGGAAGCGTCCTGGCGATGGCCGTCGTGGCATCGTGGCTGCCGTCGTCGACGACGATCACGAGGTCGACGACGCCCTGGGCCATCACCTCGTCGTACGTCTGCCGGAGCGTGCGCGCGGCGTTGTAGGCCGGCATGACGACGACGATCTTCTTGCCGTTCACCACGGTTTCCCGCCTCGGGGCGCGCGGCTCATGGCCGCGTCCGCGGGGACCGGTGCAAGGTCGCGCGGGTCGATGGGCTCACGAGGGCCGGCTCGCGAACGTCATTGGGTAGTCTCCGCGTCCGGCGGACGAAGTCGAGCACCACGCGGGCCAGCTCCTCGCCCTTGTCCTCCTGGAGGAAGTGGCCGGCTCCCGTGATGATCGTGTGCGGCTGGCCGCGGGTCCCCGGAATCGCCTCGCGCAGGAGCGCGTCGGCGCCCCGCGTGATCGGGTCCGAGTCGCTGAAGGCGGTGAGGAACGGCTTCTCCCAGCGGCGGAGCACCTCCCACGCCCGGCGGTTCGCCGGCGCCGCCGGATCGTCGGGCGAGGTCGGGACGAGCAGCGGGAAGCGCCGCGCCCCGGCCTTGTAGCGCTCGTCGGGAAAGGGCGCGTCGTAGGCGGCGATCACCTCCGCCGCGAGCTCGGTGACGCAACCGGCCTGGACGATGCGGCCGACTGGCAGCTCCGGCGTCTCCTGCGAGTAGCGCTGCCAGGCGAGGAAGGCGGGGCCCGGCGGGCGATCGCCGGTCGGCAGGAAGGTGTTGGCGGCGACGACCCGTGCGAAGCGCTCCGGATGTTCCGCGACGAGTCGCAGCCCGATGAGTCCGCCCCAGTCCTGGCAGACGAGCGTCACGCCGCGAAGGTCGAGAGCCTCGAGCATGCCACGCATCCAGTCGGTGTGGTGCTGGTAGGTGTAGTCCTCCGGGGCAGCGGGCTTGTCGGAGCGGCCGAAGCCGACGAGATCGGGCGCCACGACGCGGAGACCCCCCGCCGTGAGGAGCGGGATCATCTTGCGGTAGAGGTACGACCACGACGGCTCGCCGTGCAGCAGGAGGACGGGCGGCGCGCCGCGCGGCCCCTCGTCGACGTGGTGGATGCGCCGGCCGCCGACGTCGAGGTAGTGGGGCGCGAAGGAGTAGCCGGGCAGATTCGGGAACCGGTCGTCGGGCGTGCGCATGACGGTCATCACGTACCTCCCATTGCATTGACGGTGGAATTTCCTGCGTGCTACCAGAGCCGGCCGGCCCTGTCAGGGGTCCGCGGGGAGGACGAGCAGTGTCGAGACGCCTCGGGCTCGGAGCGCTCCTGACCGCCGCCGTCGTGGCGTGCGGCCGTGGCCAGCACCAGGGGCCCGGCGAGGCGACGGGCGCTCGCGTGCCGCCGCCGGTCGTCGCTGGGCGGGCATCGGACGCGGCGCGCGCCGTGACCGCCCTCGCACCCGGGGCGGCACCGGCCAAGCAGGTCCTCTTCGGCGACCTGCACGTGCACACCACCTTCTCGGCCGATGCCTTCATCGCGAGCCTGCCGATGCTCCAGGGCGAGGGCGTCCATCCGCCGGCCGATGCCTGCGACTTCGCCCGCTTCTGCTCGAGCCTCGACTTCTGGAGCATCAACGACCACGCGGAGGCGATCTCGCCGCGCCACTGGGCGGAGACCAAAGAGTCCATCCGGCAGTGCAACGCGGTGGCGGGCGACCCGCACAACCCCGACCTCGTCGCCTTCCTCGGCTGGGAGTGGACGCAGGTGGGGACGACGCCTGCCGACCACTACGGGCACAAGAACGTCATCTTCCGCGACACGGACGACGACCGTGTGCCGACGCGTCCGATCAGCGCGCTCAACCGCCAGCTGATCGGCGCGATGCGCGTGATGGCCCCCCTCTGGCAGCGCATCCAGTTCCCGCTGCACGACTGGGCGAACCGCCAGCGCTACTTCGACTTCCAGCAATTCCAGCTGGAGCTGCGCGACGTGCCGCTCTGCCCGCCGGGCGTCGACACCCGCACGCTGCCCGCCGATTGCCACGAGGCGACCCAAACGCCGCAGGAGCTCTACGAGAAGCTCGCGCAGTGGGGGTTCGACACGATCGTCATCCCGCACGGCACGACGTGGGGCCTCTACACGCCGCCCGGGACGACGCTCGACAAGCAGCTGACCGCGGCGCAGGACGACCCGGAGCGGCAGACGCTCATCGAGGTCTTCTCCGGCCACGGGAACTCGGAGGAGTATCGTGACTGGAAGGCGATCGACTGGGACGCGCAAGGCAACCCCGTCTGTCCCGAGCCCACGAGGGCCTACGAGCCCTGCTGCTGGCGCGCCGGCGAGCTGATCCGCGCGCGCTGCGGCGACGTGCCACGCGAGGAATGCGAGCGGCGGGTGCGTGCGGCGCGGCTCAATTATCTCGGCGCCGGAGTCGGTGGGCGGCTCACGGTGCCGGGCACGACGGTCGAGGACTGGAAGGACTGCGGGCAGTGTCGCGACTGCTTCAACCCCGCCTTCAGCATGCGTCCCGGCAACTCGGCGCAGTACGCGCTCGCGATCTCCAATTTCGACGACCCCGCCCGTCCGCGTCGCTTCCGCTTCGGCTTCATCGCCTCGAGCGACAACCACTCCGCCCGTCCCGGCACGGGATACAAGGAATTTGCCCGGCACGGCATGACGGAAGCCGCGGGCCCTCGTGACGCGGCGTGGTTCGCCCGCATCGTCCCCCACAGCGCGCCCGCACCGGAGTCGGTGCCGGTCGACATCATCACCCAGGGTGGCAACAACCCGTTCCGCAACCTCCAGATCCTCGACTTCGAGCGGCAGGCCTCCTTCTTCATGACCGGCGGTCTGGTCGCCGTGCACGCCGAGGGACGTGACCGCGACGCGATCTGGGCGGCCCTCAAGCGGCGCGAGGTCTACGGCACGAGCGGCGAGCGCGTCCTCCTCTGGTTCGACCTGCTGAACGCGCCGGACGCTCCGCTGCCGATGGGCTCGGACACGAGGCTGGAGACGACTCCCCACTTTCGCGTGCGGGCGGTCGGCTCCTTCAGACAGCGTCCGGGATGTCCCGCGCATGCGCTGAGCGCCCTCACGCCCGAGCGGCTCCAACGCCTCTGCAAGGGCGAGTGCTACAACCCGTCCGACGAGCGGCACCGGATCACGCGCATCGAGGTGGTGCGCATCCGGCCCCAGACGCGGGCCGGCGAGCCCGTCCGCGGCCTGATCGAGGATCCGTGGCGTCGCTACGACTGCCCATCCGATCCGGTCGGGTGTGCGGTCGAGTTCGAGGATCCGGAATTCGTCGCCGGCGGACGGGACGCCGTCTACTACGTGCGCGCGATCCAGGAGCCGACGCCGGCGGTCAACGCGGGTGGCCTGCGCTGCACCTACGACGCGCAGGGCGAGTGCGTGAAGGTGAACCCATGCTACGGCGATTACCGCACACCGTACACCGACGACTGTCTCCTGCCCAACGAGGAACGCGCGTGGTCCTCGCCGATCTACCTGCGGCGATGAGCCCGCGTCCCGGCGCCTCGCGCCGCGGCACGGTGCTCCTGGCGCTCGGTGCAGCCGCCGGCATCCTCGCTGCCGGCGCAGGACTCGTCGGGCGCGCCGGCGGGCACTCGCTGCCGCCGGGGGCGGTCGCGCGCGTCAACGGCCAGCTGATCGCTGCGGAGGAGTACCAGCGCGTGCTCGCGGGGCTCGCGTCGGACCGTCGCAACGGCGTCGACGTCGAGATGCGGCGACAGGTGCTCGAGCGGCTGATCGACGAGGAGCTACTCGTCGAGCGCGGGCTCGAGCTCGGCCTCGCGCGTCGCGACGCGCGGGTGCGGAAAGACCTGACCGCCGCCGTCATCGACAGCGTCGTGGCCGAGTCGGCCGACCGGGAGCCGAGCGAGGCGGAGCTCGAGGCGTTCTCCGCCGGGCGGCCCGACGTGCTCCGGCGTCCGGGCCGGCTGCGCGTCCGGCAGGTCTGGTGCCGCGCCGCCACGGCCGTCGACGAGCCCGCCGCGCTCGCACGCGCGCGTCAGGCAGCCGACCGGCTGCGACGGGGCGAGGAGCTCGCTGCCGTGCGCGACGCCCTCGGCGACCCGGAGCTGGCGCTGTTGCCCGAGGCGCTGCTGCCGCCCGCCAAGCTGCTCGACTACCTCGGACCGACGGCGCTGCGCGCCGCGCTCGCGCTCGAGCCCGGGGCGGTGAGCGACCCGGTCCGCTCGCGCACGGGCTACCACGTGCTCCAGGTCGTCGAGCGGCGCGAGGACGCCGACGTGCCGTTCATCGAGGCACGGCCCGAGGTCGTGGCCGAGTTCCGCCGCCGGAGCGGTGAGCGCGCGCTCCGGACTTACCTGGACCAGCTCAGGCGGCGGGGCGAGATCGAGATTGCACGGAGGCTGCCGTGATCGTGCGGCGGCTCGCGATCGCGTTGGTCCTCGTCGCCGGCCCGGCCGGAGCGCACGATCGGACGACGTCGTACTCCGCCTGGGACATCCACGGCCGCGAAGCCCTCGTTACGGTGGGGCTCGCGGCCCTCGACGTCTCCCGCTTCCCCTGGGCGAACGGCCCCGATCGGGAAGCGGCGCTCGGCGTCTACGTGGCGCGCCATCTCCAGCTCGTGGCGGGCGAGAACCCATGCGCCGCCACGGCGGGGCCACGGGCGCTCAGCGCTCCGGCAGGGCGAGTGATCTACGAGTGGCGCCTCGGCTGCCCCGCCGCGGGTGAGCTCGGCATCCGGAGCGACCTGCTCCTCGAGATGGCGCCCGGCCACCTGCACTTCGCGCGCGTCACGCGGGATGGAGCAGCGCCCGCGGAGCGCGTGCTCAGCGAGCGCGAGCCGAGCTGGGTCCTGGATGGGGCGCCAGGCGCCTCGGCGTCGGCTTCGCTCGCCGCCTACGTGAGGTTCGGTGTCGCGCACATCCTCGGCGGCGCCGATCACCTCGCCTTCCTGCTCGCCCTCCTGCTCCTCGGCGGCGGCCTCGCCGACGTCGCCCGGCTCGTGACCGGCTTCACCGTCGGTCACAGCCTGACGCTCGGCGTCGCGGCGCTCGGCTACGTCCAGCCCGACCGCGCCGCGGTGGAGGCGCTCATCGGCCTCTCGATCGCGCTGGTGGCGGCGGAGAACGTCTGGCTCGGCGGCGAACGAACGTTCGTACTGCCATGGACGGTGGCCACGACCCTTGGACTCCTCGCCGTCTCCGCCGCAGCGGGATGGGGTAGGGTGCCGGCGGCCACGCTCGGCGGCGTCGCGCTCTTCGCGCTGTGCTACTTTGCGCTGCTCCGCCGGGTATCCCGCGCCGGCGCGCTGCGCTGGGGGATCGCCTTCCTGTTCGGTCTCGTCCACGGCTTCGGGTTCGCCGCCGTCCTGATGGAGGCGCGGCTCCCGGCGGAGCGGCTCGTGCCGGCGCTCTTCGGCTTCAACGCGGGCGTCGAGCTCGGACAGCTCGGCGTGGTCGCGCTCGTGTGGCCGGCGGTGCATTGGATCGAGACCGGGAGCCGGCTCCACCTGGCGCTCGTCGAGGCGGGGTCGGCTGCTGTCCTGGCGCTCGGCGTCTTCTGGTTCGTCAGCCGCGCGTACGGCTGAGCCGCAAGACGTCAGGGTAAGACGCACACTCACCGGACCCATGGCACCCCCTGGATGGTCGCGCGGGGGCAGCCCCTGGATTGATGCACTGGCAAGAGGGCAGACCCCGGGTCCTCGTCACCACACGTCGGGCTCGAACATCGCGTCCTGTCGCGCGGCGCGGCGGCGGAGGATATCTCGCTGCTCGCGGTGCGTGAAGATGTAGAGGTCCTTCCGTTCGACGCCCCGCACGACGCGGCGGGCGACCTCTTCCGGGGCGATCGTACTGCCGACGAGCACGCCCGCTGGCGGCACGACCGGGTCGCCGGGATTGCGCAGCTCGGCGGGGCGATTGCGGGCCGAGTTCTCGTTGATGTTCGTCCGGACGATCATCGGACAGAGGACGCTCACCCCGATGCCGTGCGGGCGGAGCTCGCGATGGAGCGCCTCGGTGAGGCCGACCACGGCGAACTTCGACGCGCAGTAGACGCCGAGCCATTGCATCCCGACCAGCCCCGCCATCGACGCCGTGTTGATCACGTGCCCGCCGGCGCCCTGCGCGATCAGCCGCGGCACGAAGATCTCGACGCCGTGCACGACGCCCCAGAAGTTGACCCGCATGGTGTAGTCCCAGTCGGCGTGCGTGGCGGTGGCGACCTCGCCGAAGATGCCGACGCCGGCGTTGTTGCAGACGATGTGGATGGCGCCGAAGCGCCGTGCGGCGGCTTCCGCCAGCGCCCGGACGCTTGCGAGCTGGGTGACGTCGGTCGGGACCGCCAGAACGTCGGCGCCCGACCGGGCGAGCCGCTCGGCGACGCGGGCCATCGCCGCCTCGTCCAGGTCGGCGAGGACGATCCGCGCCCCGCGCGCCGCGAACGCGGCGGCCAGGGCCGCGCCGATGCCGCCGCCGCCGCCCGTGATCACCGCGACGCGCTCGCGGAAGTGGTCCATGGGGGCCTCCTCAGTCGCTGGTGTGCGAGATCGCCTTCAGCGTGAAGTCGTCGGGGTTGAAGCGTTGCTCGATGAACTGGTCCTGGGGGCGGCCGCCGATGGCGGCGCGGTTGGTCTTGTCGTTCACCCCGACCACGAGGCTCGGCAGCACCCCGGAGAAGCTGCGGTCGGCGGTCTCGGCGAAGGTGTAGCCGCACATCGCGTTGTAGAAGTACTCGCCCGCCCGGTTGCTCACGAGCTTCCAGTAGATGCGGTACATCTCCTGGTCGAAGTACATCACGACCTTGCCGAAGTTGTAGTAGGGGTCGGTCGAGATGCCCTCGACGATCCAGGCCGGGCGGGGCACGAAGACGAGGTTCTCGGTGATGAGCCAGGGCGCGCCCTTGTTCTTGCCGGCCTCGAAGTTCGCGCGCAACGGCGGCGTGTCGATCAGCCAGCGCGTCGGCGACACGGCGCGCTGCGGGAGGGCGTAGGGCTGGCTGACCACGGGGGCAAGCGTGTGCCCCTCACCCACGAGCTTCCACTTGTAGGTCTCGACCTTGCCGGCGTAGCAGTTGATGTCGTCGGCGAAGATGTCCATGCCCGCGACAGGGTCGGAGCGGGATGCGGAGCTGATGTGGCGCGCGCGGCGGGTCTGCGGGACGTAGGCCCACATGTCGTCCTTGGCGTCCCAGTCGAGGTGCCGGACGGTGAGCGTGGAGACGCCTTCGACGTCGACCGGCTCCAGGGCGACGGACGTGGCCTTGGCGACCAGCCGCTCGGGGTTCGCGATCGGGCCGCCGTGGCGTCCGACGTAGCTCGTGGCCTGGATCCGCGTCCGGATCGTCCGGTAGGGTCCGTCCTTGTCGACTCCGGTCAGAAAGAAGCTGGCCCCCGTCCCGCCGGCCATCAGGCTCGCGGCGGTGAAGTTCCACGCGATCTTACAGCCCGCGTCGGGATCCTTCGGATCGATCTTGGGAAAGGGATAGCCGAAGTAGAAGTCGGGCACCTTGCCGGTCGCCTTGTCGCGGAGCCCGCAGGTGGCGGGATCGAGGTCGTACTTGCCGGCGTTGGCTTCCGACGCCTCCCAGAAGGGGCGGCTGTAGTTGTCATGGAAGCGGGCGGGATCGGCGGGCACCACCCGGAACCAGTACTCGCCCGCCCTTACGCGTCGCAGCACCGGCTCCGGGACGAGGTCCTTGCCCCGGTCCCAGGTGCTCGCGTCGAGGGTCCAGGGCTGATCCCCCTTCGGCGCCTCCGCCGCCCACGTGCTCGCGAGGGACGACAAGAGCACGAGCGCTGCCCTCCAGCCCACAGATCCAGGCCTTCGCATTATGGGGGACGGTGTACGGGAGCGGCGCCGGCGAAGCAAACCCGGAACGCGAAGAAAAGACGAAGATGCCTGCCGTTTTTTCGCATTTTTCTCGTTGACCGGGGTCCGCGAACCGCGCTAACGGACGCCAGCGACGCCGGCACGGACGACCGGCACGGAAGGAGAGTCCGGCGAAGAAGAGACTCGCACTGGCAGGGCTCGCGAGCGCGTTGCTCGCGCTGGTCAGCCTCGGCGTGGGGGTCGTGGAAGCCCAGACCGGTCCGAGCTGTGCCGCGGCCGAGAAGAAGATCGCGGGCAAGAAGGGTGCGGACTGCCGCTGAAGGCGCGCAACGCCTTCAGCGCCGCGTGGGACATGCGGCACGCAGAAAGTGGTGGGCGCCAACTGCTGCCAGTGCCCCGCCAACCCCGCGAAGTTCCCGCACCCGCAGTACTGCTTCGACACGACCATCAGCTCCTGCGGGAGCGTGTGCACGAAGACCGCCGGCGTGGCGTGCGGTCCCAACTCGGAGACGTGCCGGGGGCAGTGAGCGATACACGCGACTCCCAGACCTGCGACGAACCATGAGCGAGGCTCCCGGTCGGCGGCCGATCGTCCCCTTCCTGCGCTTGCCGGCGGACGGCGAGCCGTACCTTGCCGGGCAGCGCTGCACCGCCTGCGGCGCGGTCTTCCTCGGGCGGCGGCTCGCCTGCGGCCGGTGCACGGCCCGGGGACCCTTCGAGGAGATCCGGCTGTCGCGTACCGGCAAGCTCTGGGTGTACTCGATCGTCCACCAGTCCTCACCGGATGTTCCGGTGCCGTATGTGGCCGCCATCGTCGACCTCCCGGAGGGCGTGTCCGTGCGCTGCAGCCTGATCGACGTCCCGCCCGATCCCGCCGCGCTGTCCTTCGGCATGCCGGTCGAGATGACGACCGGCGTCAGCCAGCAGGACCGCGAGGGGAACGACGTGGTGGCGTTCTACTTCCGCCCCGTGCGGAGGGAGGCGCGTGATGCGTGACGTCTACGTCGCGGGTGTCGGCATGATCAGGTTCGGACGCTACCGGGACCGGGACGTGCCCGACCTCGGCGGCGAGGCCCTGCTGCTCGCGCTCGACGACGCCGGGCTCGCGCTGCGTGACGTCGAGCTGCTGGCCGCCGGCTCGCTCTTCCAGGCGAACGCGATGGTGGGGCAGCGCATCCTGCAGCAGGTCGGCCAGACCGGCATCCCCGTGGTCAACGTCGCCAACGCCTGCGCCACGGGCTCGACCGCCTTCCGGGAGGCGTGGCTCGCCGTCGCCTCGGGAGAGCACGAGGTCGCAGTGGCCGTCGGCGTGGAGCAGATGGGGAAGATGGGACTCCTCGGCGGGGGCGGCGGTTCGGGGGTGCGTACCGAAGGCGTGCTCGGCAGCGGTCTCATGCCGGCCGTGTTCGGCCAGGCCGGGATGGAGCACATGCGGCGCCACGGTACGACGCAGGCGCAGTTCGCCAAGGTGGCCGTGAAGAACCACCGCCACTCCACCAAGAACCCCCTGTCGCAGTACCAGGTGGAGGTGAGCCTCGACGAGGTGCTGAACGCCCGGATGGTCGCCTATCCGAACACGCTCTACATGTGCTGTCCGACGGGCGACGGCGCGGCCGCGGCCGTCGTCGTGTCGGCCGCGAAGGCGCGGCAGCTCGGCGCGGGCGTCAAGGTGCTCGCCTCCGTGCTCACCTCCGACCCGTGGAGCGAGCGAGACCTGACGCTGCCCGACGTGAACACGCTCACGCGGTCCGCGGCCGCGCGCGCCTACGAGCGCGCCGGCGTCGGGCCCGAGGACCTGGACCTGGTCGAGCTCCACGACTGCTTCGCGACGGCCGAGCTGCTGCACTACGAGAATCTCGGCCTGTGCGCCGAGGGCGAGGCCGGGCGGCTGATCGACACGGGCGAGACCGCCCAGGGCGGCCGCGTTCCGGTCAACGTCTCGGGCGGCCTGCTCTCGAAGGGCCACCCGCTCGGCGCGACCGGGGTCGCCAACATCTTCGAGGTGGCCCAGCACCTGCGCGGGCGGGCGGGCGCCCGGCAGGTCAACGGCGCGAAGGTGGGGCTCGCGCACGTCATCGGGCTCGGATCGGCGTGTACCATCAACATCCTGGGCGTCTAGTGCCCTGAGTGTGAAAAGTTGACTGACTAACTACGATCTGCATCCGTCTCCTGCTATGTGATTTGAGAGGACTACGCTCCCTTCGACGGCCGCGGACGATCTGCCGTGCATTCCTCCGCTCCGGCAGCTCCTGGTGCCTCGCCTCCGTCTCCATCCGCCCTCCCTCCCCGGCCGTCCACCCCTGAAGGGCGTTCCGGCGGTTCAACCTGGAGGTGCTGTCCTAAGTAGAGGACAAAGGAACTTGGATTTCTCCCTTGACAATGCTTGCGCCTTCGCTGTAGCAAAGCGTCAATTCGCACTAACACGTAGTGGAGGATAGATCATGACGCGGAAAAACTTCACGAAGTTCGCAGTCGTCGGCACCCTGAGCGCGCTCATCACGGCGGGGTCCGTGCGCGCGGCCGTCATCTGCGTGCCAGCTCCCTTCGACGGCTCGTGTACGGCCAGCGCCCTCACGATTCAGCTGGCGATCGACGCGGCCAACGCCGTCGGCGGAGACACGGTATTCGTGGCCCCCGGGGTCTATCCCGAAACGGTGACCGCGGGGCACGGGGGCGTCGCCCCCGGCTCCGCCGGCATCGACATCGACAAGTCACTGACGCTCAAGTCGTCGAGCGGGGCAGGGGTCACGACCATCACGAACGGTGGCGGCCCGCCGGGCGGTCACTGCCTTCCCACCAGCTGCCCCGGTGGCCCGGTGCAGCTCGTCACGCTCTCCGCCTCCGGCGTCACGATCGATGGCTTCACCATCCTCGAAACCGACCCGACGATCAATCTCATCACCGCGGATGGCGACGCGGTCAGCGACAACCACACCATCAAGAACAACGTGATCACGAACCCGACCTTCGACGACCTCAATAGCGGCGGCGGCTGGGGCATCCTGCTCGGCGGGACGACTATCGACGGCGCCGACAACAACACGTTCGACGCGAACGAGATCAGCCTCAATCCGGACCTGACGAAGAACGAGTTCACGTTCGGCATCGGGCTCTCGGGAGGAGGCGCTGATTCGAACGACAACAACATCATCAGCAACAACTCCTGTCACGACATGGGATTCGGGGGCTTCGGTGACAAGAACGACACGGCAACCACGGTGTCGGGCAACACCTTCATGAACCTCGCGAAGGTGGGCTGGCAGGACTTCGGGAGCGCGAGCGGCGAGATGATCCTCGGCAACACCTTCACCAACGCCGGCAGGGCGGGGCTCGAGGTCCGCAACGGGGCCACCAACGTCACGGTCCAGGACAACTGCTTCAGCCTGAACGGCTCGAGCCCGCCGACCTTCGTGCCCTGCACGGTCGGACCCTGCCCGGTGGTCCCACGCGGCGGCATCCGGATCGAGGACGACTCCGGTGCCACCACGGGCACCATGATCCACAACAACAACTTCGCGGGCAACAACGCGCCGAACGGGATCACCGACAACAGCGCGGCATCGACGAACACGGACGGGGAGGCCGAGAACAACTGGTGGGGCTGCGCCGCCGGCCCGGGTAACGCTGGCTGCGACAGCGTCACGTCCAACGTCGACTTCACGCCCTTCCTGACGTCCCAGGCGGCCGGAACGCCGTGCTCGCCCACGACGACGACCACGACGACCACGACCACCACGACGACGACGACCACGAGCACCACGACGACCACGACCACCTCTACCACGACGACGACGGTGATCGCGTCGCTCAACCTGACGCGGGCGCGCATCCACCGAGAGAAGAGCGCCGGGTCGGGCAACGGGTCGATCGTCGTCAAGGGCTTCTTCTTCACGCCGCCGGCGTTCACCTTCCCGCCGCCCTTCTCCGTGCGGATCCAGGATGGCCTCGTCCTCGACAAGACGCATACGTTCGCCAGCTGCACGTCGGTGAGCGGCCGCGTGCGCTGCAGCGACACGGTAGGCGGGCTCTTCAGGGCGAATTTCAGCCCGCTCGCGTCGTCGCCCTCGACCATCCGGTTCAGGGTGAGCTTCCTGCGGCAGGCGATCGACCCGCCGTTCGCCCCGCCGGTCACGATGACGCTGGTCCACAATGGCGGCGTCGTGCGGACGGGCACGATCACGCAGTGCGACGTGAACAACGGTGGGCTCACCTGCCGCCAGCCCTAGGCATGAGGGCGAGGGGCGAGACAAATCGAACGGACGACGGAGGTTGTTAGCGACCGCGTAGGTCTCGATCGCCTGCGTCCCGGCGAGGCCCTCTTGCTTGCGACCGACGACGATCAACGCGCCGCCGGCGAGCGGCCAGTAGTTGACGAGGTTGGGACCGCTGCCGAGCTGCACGGTCGCACAGGGGTCGGTCCCCTGTGACCATGTGCTCGTGAACGCCGCCATGAGTGCGCGCCCGTGACAACGGGACGAGGCGCGCCGGCGAGAGAAAATCACCGACCGCGACGCTCGGGACCGGGAGGCCACGGATTCCAGCCCCGGCAGCGGCCGGCCCCCGGGTGGCCTGAGAACCGGGGCGCGGGGGTCCGATGCAGCGTGCGATCGCATTCGGGTGAAGCGCCGCTCGGCCGCCCGCCTCCGACCGATTCGTTGCAAGTCTGCAAGCTTGCCGGCAGGTGGCGTGATCCCTCCGGAGCGCCCGCTCGCTTTTTTTTCTTGACGAGAGAGCTGCCGGCGTCGTACGTTGCGGCATTCGCTGCGGCGTCTGCCCTGGCGGGTTCTTATGCAAGATCGTAGTGCGATGCGGGGCGCGCTCGCCGGTGTAGCCAAACGAGAGGAGTATCCCATGTCGATCACGAACCGACTGCGGAAGACGGCCACGCTCTCGTGGCTCGGCACGCTCGTCATCGTCGGACTCGCCGCAGCGGCATGGGCCGACTCGTTCTCGACGAGCTTCGAGCCGTCGGAGGGCTATTCGCCGGGCAGCATCGACGGCCAGCCGACGTCTCCGCCCAAGTGGGGTGGGCAGAACCCGCCGGGCATTCCGGTGAACAGCAGCATCGACCAGGAGGTCACGACGGCGGGATCGTGCGGCGGCACGCAGAGCTACCGCGAGTCGAGCGCCTTCACCACCGGCTCCTTCGGCGACCAGGTCTTCTCCCCGTCGCTGACCGACGCGGCCGGCGAGCCGGGCGCGATCGATGGCGGCTTCGCCAACACGAGCAACCTCCAACCCCGCTTCATCGCGACCGTCCATTTCCGCTCGGTGACCAGCGGCGCCCAGAACTCCCATGTCGTCATCAGCCCCGACCGCGGTGACGGCGCGCGCATGAGCTGGGTCCAGATCAGCGACAACGTCTCCGATCCGCTCGCCTGCTTCGGCGGTGATTTCAACGGTGAGTCCTGCACGACGAATGCCGATTGCGCCGGCACGGTCAGTGGTACCTGCCAGCCGGATGGCCGCCAGGGGCTCTCGGTGAGCTTCTTCGACTACAAGGTCCCCCCGACCGACGCCAACACCGACTGCCTCGATGGTGCGACGGGCCAGGACAGCGAGGGCAAGTGCTTCGTCTTCAAGGTCCTCGCCACGAACCTCGACCGCTCCACGTGTCACCGCTTC
>Ga0209056_10000603_pt1 | contig 39577 bp, 32 predicted proteins | sample GraSoiAngelo_114_FD_185876 | JGI IMG/M metagenome (GOLD analysis project Ga0209056, IMG submission 185876) | Grasslands soil microbial communities from the Angelo Coastal Reserve, California, USA - 14_0903_13_40cm (SPAdes) (version 2) | ecosystem: Environmental > Terrestrial > Soil > Grasslands... | reverse complement strand
ACGCGGCTTCGTTCGCGTGCGATGGTTTGGTGAATCCGCAAAGTTTCCGGACAAATTGCAGCGACGATGCGCGAATTTCGCCTCTCGTCGCGGGCGGCTCAAAATTATGCAGCGTTTTGATGTTTCGACACATGACCGACCATCGGCAATTGTCGATCCAGGAGCAACTATTTCGCGATGCAGACGTTTTTCGGTTCGGTGAAGAATTCCGCCTTCGCCAATGCTACGGCGCGACAGGCTCCGCGCTTCGCCAGATTGCTTATTTCGCTATACAAATGTTTTTAACCTCTGTGAAAAAGTTTAGCGCCTCGGTACCGCCTTCGCGGCCGACGCCGCTCTGTTTCATGCCGCCGAAGGGAACACGCAGGTCGCGCAACAGCCAGCAATTCACCCAGACTGTGCCGGTGTTGATTCGTTCGGCAACGCGGTGGGCGCGGCTTACGTTTTGTGTCCAGACGCTTGAGGCCAGGCCGTAATCACAGTCATTGGCGTAATTGATCACTTCTTCTTCGTTATCGAAGGGTGTGATCGTGATAACCGGACCAAAAATCTCCTCGCGATTTGTGCGGCATGAGACCGGCAAATCGGTAATCACAGTTGGCTGGAAGAAATATCCATCACGACATCGCTCGTTAGGCGATTGCGGTGCGGAACCGCCGAGCGCGATTTTGCCGCCCTCTTTTTGAGCGAGATCGACATAGAACTTGACTTTATCGAGCTGTGCCTTGTTCACTATCGCGCCTTGCTCAGTTTTTTCGTTGAGCGGATCGCCCATTTTTAGTTGGGACGCCGTGTCGATAAAGCGATCAACGAAATCTTTGTAAGCAGAGCGCTCGACGAACACGCGCGAACCGCACAGGCAAATCTGACCCTGGTTTGCGAATGAAGAGCGCACACTGCCGGCGATCGCGGCGTCGAGGTCGGCATCGGCGAAAATGATGTTCGGATTTTTCCCGCCGAGCTCGAGCGAAACTTTCTTGAACAACGGCGCGCATGCCTCCGCTACTTTTCGACCCGTCACTGTCCCGCCGGTAAACGAGATGGTGTTGATCTTTGGATGCGCGGTAATCGCCGCGCCGACGCTTGGCCCAGTGCCGTGTAGCACATTTAGGACTCCGTTTGGCAGATCCGCTTCCCGCGCGACCTCACAAAGCATGTAAGCCGTCACTGGCGTCAGCTCGCTCGGCTTTGCGATGGCCGTGTTGCCGACGGCGATGGCGGGCGCGATTTTCCAGCTCAATAAATAGAGCGGGAGATTCCACGGCGAAATTAATCCGGCGATGCCGCGCGGCTGACGCAATGTGTAGTTGAACGCCACGTTGTCCGTCATGTGCGCTTCCGATTCGGTGTGCAGAATCGCAGTCGCGAAGAATCGGAAATTGGCGACCGCACGCGGAATATCGAGCGTGCGTGCGAGCGAAATCGGCTTGCCTGTGTCGATCGACTCGGCGCGCGCGAACTTTTCCAGATCACGCTCGATTAAGTCTGCGACGCGCAGCAGAAAGCGGGAGCGCTCGGCTGCCGGTTTCTTTGACCAGTCACGAAACGCCTTCTCCGCTGCAGCGACCGCCAGATCAACATCATGCGCGTCGCTGTCCGCGACCTGCGAGTACGGTCTGCCCGTCGCTGGTTCAATGTTGTCGAGATATTTTCCGCTGATCGGTTCGACAAATTCGCCGTTAATGAAGTTGCGGATACTAAAAGGCATTTGGGTCATACCAAGCTGCACGCAGAAATATCCAGAGATTCCTCGACTTCGCTCGGAATGACAAGGAAGGGATCGGTTCGACGAATTGGCCGTCGATGAAGTTTTGGATTTGGACAGGCTCGGCGCGCATCGTGGGGCGAAACGTAAATGTTCGTCGTCAACATCGAACGTTCAACGGGGAAAAATTCTTCTGGCCAAGGGATACAACGTCGATGTAAAAGACTGCCCTCCAGAAACAATCTCATGAAAAGATCTTCGCTATTACTCGCTGGCCTCATTCTGTCTGTTTTGACCTTTGCATTCGGAACAAACCACGGATTCAATGACGTATTCGGTCCGTTGTTTCACCCCGCTCCCAACGTTCCGCCGCTTGCGGGGCCCATGGAGGCCCTCGATTCGCTTCACCGTTGGAACGTGATCGCGATTAATGCCACTGGTCTCGATCATACTCCGGTCGCCCCGGGGGAGAACCGCGTTTTCGGAGAAGAACTCGGCCCAGGGCGTTCCAGTCGGGCAATGGCAATTGTCCATATCGCCATGTTCGACGCGCTTGACGCGGTGGTCGGCGGTTACACGAGTTACAGCGGGACGCAGGCTGCGCACGGCCCAATGTCGGCGGACGGGGCGATCAGCCAGGCCGCCCGCGACACTCTTGCGGCGATGTTTCCGTCGCAAACGCCAACTTTTAATGCCTACCTGGCGGAAGATTTGGCTCGTGTCACGAACCCGCAGCAAAGAGCAAACGAAATCGATTTGGGGCAACGGACGGCTGCCGCTATTCTGGCGATGCGTCTCAACGATGGTTCGCAAATCCCTGAACCGCGTGTCGGTGTCGATTATTTCCCGAGCGATCTACCCGGGCACTGGCGGCAAGATCCAATAAGTCTAATCCCGCTCGCGCTGGGTGCGCACTGGGGCGAGTGCATTCCCTTTGTGGTTAACTCAACGATGCAATTCCGCGCGCCGCCTCCGCCTGCAATGACAAGCTCGGCTTACACGGCTGCGTACAACGAAGTGAAAAACCTGGGCGGCGACGGAATCATGACGCCCACGCAACGCACCGAAGAGCAAACATTCATCGGCACTTTCTGGGCTTACGATGGCACCCCGAGTCTGTGCGCGCCTCCAAGGCTCTACAATCAGATTACGGTACAGATTGCCGACCAAAGAGGATTGAACGGCATTCAATTCGCGCGGTTGCTCGCCTTGGTAAACGTTGCCATGGCGGACGCCGGTATGACTATTTGGGAATCGAAATACCATTATGATTTCTGGCGCCCAATCACTGGCATTCGCGAATCCGATCGGGGCACAGGGCCCACACATCTGGGCGATGGCAATCCTGACACGATGGGCGATCGCCGGTTTGCGCCCTTAGGCGCGCCCGCCAGCAATCTCACTGCGCCTAATTTTACTCCGCCGTTCCCCGCTTATCCGTCTGGTCATGCCGGCTTCGGAGGGGCGCTCTTCGAGGTGATGCGCCGGTTTTATGGCACCGATAACATCGCGTTCACTTTCGTTTCCGACGAGTTCAATGGGCAAACCCGCGATCACAATGGAAATCTCCGGCCCTATCGGCCGCGCAGTTTTTCAAATTTATCGCAGGCCGAGGAGGAGAACGGCCAGAGCCGAATTTACCTTGGGATCCACTGGACCTTCGACAAAACCGAGGGAATCGCCCTTGGTCGCCGTGTCGCCGATTACGTCTTCGATCACGCCTTCACGCCGACTCCTTAATTTGGAAGTTGGAAGTTTTGATCTGTGCTGCTTCGGCGTGCATGTGACCCGGCCACCTGAGTTTAGTTGTAATCGTCGTAAATTTTCGGTTTCGCAGTTTGGATGTGTCGATCAATTTGCGCGCAGAATTCGTCGGTGTGCCAGTGTTTTCGTGTAGCCCACCACGTTTGGAATCCTGGATACGCTGCAATGTCGGCGAGTGTCCGCTCATATCCACGCCATAATCGCTTGTCGAGCGTTCCATCCAAGACGCCGAGATAGAGACTATCGGCAAATCGAAAGAAACGCCCCAGATGCGCTCCAACCCTTAGCTTCGACGCGCCATCCAACTGGTCGAACGATTGCAGAGCGCGAAGCCAGAGCGCGGCAAAGTCGGGATCGTCGACAAGGCTTTTATTCAAATCGCTCCAGTGCGTCGTCAAAACATTCATCGCTGCGCGCCGGCTTTCCTTGTTTTGGTTGCGGATTTGGGCGGCAAGATAAATGATCGAAATGATGACCCCAACAGCGCCGAGCATCTGCCCCACCGCGCTAATCATCTCCCAGTTCATAGCTCTTACTTTAGCGATGACTCAACAAAGCTAAACGCCGAACGTTCAGGTCGAACGCCATGTCGAAAGAGGAACCGGTGAGGGAGGGATTCGAACCCTCGGTAGCCTTTTGGGCTACGGCGCTTTAGCAAAGCGCTGCTTTCAACCACTCAGCCACCTCACCAAATACTTGGGGTGAGAATATCGCGAAGAATTTGGGTTTTCCAATTTCCAATTTGCGGTTGGCGACACCGACTTCGTCGCGTGCTGGCGATTTCATCGGAGTTGCCAACCTCAGCATTATTTCGTGGCGCAGGCAATCCTGCCTGCGAATATTTGAAATCTAAGCATGCGTCAAAAGTGCAGGCAGGATTGCCTGCAGGACGCGGCTTGAATTGATTGGCAATGATCAGCGAGGAAGAAGCGCGAAAGAAGATTCTCGAGATGGTTCGGTCGTTACCTTCACGACGATTGTCCCTTTCGCAGGCGCTCGGTTGTTTTGCAGCCGAAGATTATTTCGCGCGGCTGCCGCTGCCCGGCTTCGACAATTCTGCAATGGATGGTTACGCAGTGGTCGCCAGCTCATGCGCAAAAGGCAAGCGGCTGCGCGTGACCGCGGAACAGCCGGCCGGTCATGACAAGCAGCTCCGCGTTTCTCCAGGTGAAGCGGTCCGGATTTTTACTGGCGCGCCGATGCCGCAAAGCGCAGACGCGATTGTCATGCAGGAAGACGTCACGCGTGACGGTGACGAGATTGTCATAAATACAGATGTTACAGCTGGCGAATTTATCAGGCGACGCGGCTGCGATCTTGCAAAGGGACAGAGGATACTGGCCAAGGGCGAACGACTTCGCGCGGCAACGATGGCTCTTTTGGCGTCGCAAGGCATCGGTGATTTGACGGTAGGCGGCGAGGTGAACGCTGCAATGCTTTCAACCGGTGACGAGCTCGTGAAGCCGGGGAAGAAACTTGATCCCGGACAAGTTTACGAGAGCAATTCGGCGTTGCTTCGCGCATTGCTCCAACGCTGCGGCGCGGCAACAAACCTGGTGGAACATTGTCGCGACGAACGCGAGTCGTTGATCGAGGCGATCAAGCGCGGGATGAACAATCATATTCTCGTTATCACCGGCGGTGTTTCTGTGGGGGAACATGACTTGGTAAAGGACGCGCTGCGCGATCTTGGCGCGCAAACCGACATATGGCGCGTGGCGCTCAAACCGGGTAAACCATTCCTGTTTGGACACACGCAGCCGAGCAAACCCGCCCGGTCGCGATCCCGGGAGGCGGACACCATGGCGCCAAGTAAAGGTGCGGTCGCAAATAGTGACTGCTGCTTCATCTTTGGATTACCGGGGAATCCGGTGTCCGCATTTGTCACGTTTTTGCAATTCGTGCGACCCGCGATTCTGAAGATGATGGGCGCAATCAGGCTCGATCTCCCGCAGCTGCCCGCGAGGTTGACCGTCGATCTCACAAACGAAGGCGATCGAGCGCATTACATTCGCGGGAAACTCGAACACGGAAAGTTTTCTCCGGTAGGCCGTCAGGAATCGCACGCTCTTTTTGGATTGAGCCAATCAAATGCGTTGCTGCGGCTCGGCCTCGGGCAGTCATTGAGAGCCGATGAAATCGTTGATGTTCAAATCTGGGATTAGCGAGAGGGTTCACTTTGCATTTGGAGTGCGGTCCACGCTCCCGGGATCTATGCTTTTGAAAGTGGTCCGGCAGCTGCCGGATCGCCGCAGTTCAAAGTCTCCTGAGCGGGTTTGACAGGTTATGCACGCATTTCTAGCTTAAGCGCGTTGAATACGGGACCGGCCACTGCGTTTGCACGAACTCCGACCGATCCAATTCGTGCGGATGCTGAACGGCTTTCCCACATCGTAATGGAAATGCAGCGCTGCTTTGTGCTGCATCTGTGCAAGGAACTCGCGCCGGGCAACGTTTCGTTCCCGCAATTTTTTCTCCTCGCTTATCTCGATCGAAAAGAAGTGCTCACCATGTCCGCAATTGCACAAAAGATGGGGCACACTACCGCGGCGGCAAGCGGTCTCGTGGCCCGCTTGGAGAATCTTGGCTACGTCATGCGCTCGATTGCCCTCGATGACCGCCGGAAAGTGATGGTCTGCATTACGCCGAAGGGCTCGGCCCTCGTTCGGCGGATTCGCGAGGAAATGGTTGGCAACCTGATGAAAATACTGAACCACCTCACGCCCGATGAACAAAAGGCCTGGCTACAGATTTACAGCAAGATTTACGATTACTGCCAGTCGAAATGATTTTCATTTGTTTGCCGGCGGTGCTACCAAATCGGGGCAAAACAGCTAAAGCTAAATCCGAGCGCGGCAGTTCGCGCATCTAACGGCCAAACCGCTATGAGAAAATGTTTTCTTTCCCTGGGGATTTTTGCAGCGTTCGGCCTCCTTGGTCAGTCTAGTTTTGGTGGCAGCGAAACAAGGTCCCGCACCGGAACAGGCTCCGCCGGTAGGATTCCCACTTTTACTCTGGATCAGGCGATCCTGACGGCGCTACAACAGAACCCGACTCTCCTCAACGCGGAGCAGGAGATCAAACGCACCAAAGGCGTGATTATTCAGGTTCGTGCGCAGGCCCTGCCGCAGGTCAACGCGCGGGCGGAATTTGAATGGATTGACCCAAACCTGACTGGCGCCCGCATACTCGGAACAACAAGCACGACGACGGGGACGGGCACCACCCCAGGAACCACGACAGGCGGGGCTGGTGCTGCAGCCCTTACTGAATCGCCAGCTTCGCAGGTCAGGGACGTCCAGGTACCACTGGCCGCTGCGTCGCCGGCACCAAGTGCCAGGAATGTTCAGGCGTCCGATGTCTCGTATAGCATTAGTGTTCTCGGGTCGCAGCTGATTTTTAACGGCACGACTTTCCCGCAGATTCGCGGCACGTTTTTTCAGAGAGACAGCGCCTACTTCGCGTTTCGGAATGTTCTGGATTCACTCATCGCGACTGTGAAGACGCAGTTCTACCAAATCGTGGTCAATCGAGAATTCGTCAAGGTGAACGAGGAAAATGTGCGTCTTTTGGAAGCTCAGTTGAAGGACCAGCAGAACCGGTTTGAAGCGGGAACAGTTCCACGGTTCAACGTGCTGCAAGCTGAGGTGCAGCTCGGCAATCAAATTCCGCAACTGATTACTGCCCAGAACAACTTACGAATATCGAAGCTTACGCTGGCCAAGACGCTCGGTCTGTACTTCGAACCGCGGCGCGGTGAAAACCCGCCTTTGGAAGTGGTTGGTGAAATGCCATACTTCCCGCGCACGATCGCGCTGGCCGACGCGATCGAACAGGGAAAAGAGCGGCGCCCTTTTCTCAAGCAGGCGCGGGCAAACGTCCTGAACCAGCTCCAACAGGTGCGCGCGACGGCGGGCCAGTATCTCCCCACCATCACGACCACGGGCGGCGGCGAATGGGTGAGCTCGCCTACGAATTCGAGCTGGCATGATATTTCGAAAGGTTGGCTCGCTATTGTCCAGGGCAGCCTGCCAATCTGGGACAGCGGCGCGATCGCTGGCCAGGTCATACAACAGCGCGCTCTGCTTTCGGAAGCCAAGATCACGTACGACGACGATGTCCGGCAGGTGGAACTGGAAATTCAACGGGCCTATTCAGATTTGCAGCAGAACCAAGAGTTGGTTACCAGCCAGGAGAAAAACGTCGAACTAGCCGAGGAAGCGTTGCGCCTGGCCAAGGCGCGCCTCGACGCAGGAGCGGGAGTTCAGTTGGATGTGCTAAACGCCACTGTGCAACTGCTAACCGCGCAATCGACGCGCTTGCAAGCGCTGTTCGGATATAACTCGTCGTTGGCGGAATTCGACCGGGCCACCGGCGCGCAGAGCACTTACCAAGAGATGTTTACTGATCTCGCGCCGCGCCCGACGAAAACGAAAACCTATTACACCGGCAGTGGCGTGGACGCGGAAGGAAAGCCAAAAGAAGTGGAAGAACGCGTCACCACTACCTCTCGAAGGACAACCTCCAAATAACAAAATTCGGTTGTCGATCTCAAAGAGACTCCACCTCATTGCGGGTTTTCTGAGTTGGCAATCAAACTACTACACCGGGAGCCAGGCAGACACCGAAGGCAATCCGAAAACAACGGTCGGAATAAGACACGCTGCTCCATGGTGTCGTATTAAGCGAAGCGCCTGCCAAGCCGTAGCTTTATGCAAAGGCCGGAAACATCTCAGGCTGTCGTCATCGCGAGTCGCAAGAGAATGATCAGAGATCCTTCGCCAGGCTCGGGATGACAATTCTGCCTGGATATTGGAGCTTGGTTTTTGGAGCTTTAAATGATGCAGCTTCCCTTCGAGCAATTTCCCGCGCTGAGCGCGCTCGCAATCTGTCGCCACGTCTTCACGCAAAGGATCCTCGGCGTCGATGTTTCTCATGATAAAGCCGAAGTGTTAAAACGCCTCGATGCCGCGCATCGCGAAATTCGCAGCGCAGTCGGCGTGGGCGATTGGCCACTAGTCACGGCTCAACAGATTCACGGAAACAAAATCGCAGTTGTCGATGAGGTAGGGTCGGCGCGTCGCGCCGACCGCGGACGCCGCGGAGCGGCGTCCATACCGGGCCGCGAATTCCCTGGCTGCGACGGCATTATCACGAATCAACGCGGTGTCGCCCTGGGTATTTATGTGGCCGATTGTTGCGCTACTTACATTGTCGATCCCAAAACGCCCGCGATCGGCCTCGTGCACTCCGGACGCACAGGCACCGAGCTCGGCGTCGTCACGAATGCGATCAAAGAAATGATTGACCGCTTCCACTCCGATCCCGCGAACATGATTGTGCAACTCAGCCCTTGCATCCGCCCGCCCCATTACGAAGTCGATTTCGCGGCCGAAATTGTCCGGCAATGTCGCGCTCTCGGCGTAAAAGAAATTCACGACTCCGGCGCATGCACCGCGTGTCATCTGGATCGCTACTATTCCTATCGCGCCGAAAAAGGAAAAACCGGCCGCATGCTGGCTTTGCTTGGCCTCATGTGAAGCAGACAGTCCTGTCTGCTGTTTCAAAGCCTCGCAGGCAGGATTGCCTGCGTCACGAACGCGTGTCTCGCCAGCGCCCCTGGAGCAGTCGGCTGCCGTAATTCTTCAGTGGTTTCGAAAACTGTCGTCAATTGCACTACAAGAAATGTTCGCGTTATGCCCGCTCGACACCGCGTTTGAGCGGACAGATGCCGCGTTTTTTTGCATTCGCGACGAAGTCCAGGAATTCGCGCGCAGGTGCGCCGAATTTCATCGTCGCCGCTTTTCGAAGAGCCTGCGATATGTTTAGTCGGGTCGTGTAAACGAGCTTGAATGCTGCTTTGATTTCTTCTCGATCGGTTGCGCTGAATCCGGCGCGACGAAGCCCAACCACATTCACTCCAAAAACAGAATTGCGCTCCGCGGCGATGACGAATGGCGGCAGGTCTTTGCCGAAGGCGGAACTGCCTTGCACCATCACCAGTCGGCCGATGTGCATGAACTGGTGAAAGGTCGATCCGCCGCCGAGGAATGCGCCGTCATCCACGCGCACGAAGCCAGCCAGCAAGCAGTTGTTCGCGATGACGACGTTGTTTCCAACAACGCAATTGTGACCGACATGCGCTCCTGCCATAAGGAAATTTTTATCCCCGATTTTAGTGGCGCTGCCTTCGGCTGTGCCGCGGTGAATGGTGCAGTATTCGCGGATGACGTTGTCGTTCCCGATCTCGACTTTCGTTTTTCGTTCGGGCGAGAATGAGACGTCCTGCGGCGGCGCGCCAATGATCGCGCCGTGTCCAACGAAATTGCCGGTGCCGATTTCGACCTCGCCTTCAATCACCACATGCGATTGAACGATCGTTTTTTCACCAATCGTCGCCTGTGGCCCGATAACGGAAAATGGACCTATCTCCACATCTGTACCCATTCGCGCCGCGGGATCGACAATCGCTGGCGGATGAATCTTCGCGTGCGCCGTCATAGCCGTGACTATATACGTACGGCGGTTGTCGCTGGCTTCATGTGTTCGAGCGCCGGTTCGCATTCTGGGTAGCGCATGCGTCTCGCCTGCTGGTTTCGGCGTGAAACGATCTTTCCTTTAGCGGCGTCCGGTCTGTAGAAATGCGCTGAGAAAGGTTCGCGACCGCGAGGACGCGTTCGCCAGCACGCGGGACGCGTGCGCTACCCACGCTGCCAATTTGTGCGTCGGAAGCGACAAGAGCCGTTGGATGAATTCTCACGCTGATCATCTTGTTTCGGATTTCCGTCTTACAACACGCCTGCTTCCTTGAAACTGAAGTAGCCAGGATTCCCTTCAGAAGGTGCGCCGATGATGATGTGGTCGAGCAACTTGATTTCCAATAATTCGGCAGCTTCTGCCAGACGTCTCGTGAGGCTGTGGTCTGTCTGACTCGGCGACGCATCGCCGGACGGATGATTGTGCACGACGATCACAGCATAAGCCGAGTAGGTAATCGCCGGACGAAAAATTTCGCGCGGATGAGCGATGCTCTCGTTCAGGCTGCCCACCGAAATCTCCTCAATATGCAGAAGGCGATATCGCGTATCGAGCAGGATGACGCGCAGCGATTCAGTTCGTAGCTGGCGCATCTCCGGCCCGACGAGCTCGCTCACGAGTTCGGGTGAATCGAGTTTTTGCTTCGACAGGGTTTCGTGTGCGAGTCGTTGGCCCAACCCAAACGCTGCTACCAACTCAAGAGCTTTCGTCTGACCGATGCCCGGAATCTTGCGCAGTTCTTTTACACTGCACCGGCTTATACCTGTGAGGGATTTATACTTTTCGAGAAGTTGACGCCCGACTTCAACCGCGTTCGCGCCGCGCAAGCCCGTGCGCAAGAGAATAGCGATCAATTCCGGATCGCTTAGTGCCGCCACTCCGTGCGCAAGCAGTTTCTCTCGCGGCCGCTGATCCCGCGGCATTTCACGGATTTTGAGCTGCGACATTTAATCAGAATTCGGAAGGCGGAGCTCCGGCGACGCCCGACTCAGGTCTCGCACGAGCTCGACCCGCCATCGGAGCCAATTTCACACGCGAAGTTGGTCGAACATTTCGCACAGCGCGTCCCCGAGAGAGAACAATGCGTCGGCATAAGGATTCGATGCGATTCCATCCAGTGCGCATTGCGCTTGGCGAATCAAATCGCTGCCAGCTGTGATTGATTCATTTAACGCTCCGTTGTTTGCACCATTCTTAAGGAGCTCTATCATTTCTTCGATCTTTTCTTCCAAAACAAGCTGGCAACAGCGTTCTCGTTCAAACTCCGAAGCGGAGCGAAGAAAGATTAAAACCGGCAGCGTAAACTTTCCCTTGCGCAAGTCGGTCCCAAGCGTTTTGCCCGTCACGCTCTCGCTGCCGGCGATATCGACGCAATCATCATAAATCTGATAGGCCGTCCCAACCTGAGTTCCGAAGTTTTTGAATATCTCAATCACGTTCGAGTCGGCTTCACTGGTGACTGCGGCCAACTCCGCTGCCGTCGAAAAAAGCGAGCCGGTCTTCATCTCCACGATCCGCAGATAATCCTGCACAGTAAGGTTCAGATCGAACCGGCGTTGCGTCTGGATCATTTCACCAGAGCAAACAACTGCGGCCGTGCGCGCAATTGCGCGACCGATATCTGCGTTCTCGAAATTTGTCGATAACGTGAGCGCATGCGCGAAGAGACAATCGCCCAGCAAAACGCTCAGCGAATTTCCCCAGCGGGCGTTCGCGGTGGGCTGGGCGCGACGTCGCTCTGCTTCATCCATCACATCGTCATGTACAAGCGTGGCGATGTGGATGAGCTCAACGATGACGGCAAGATCAACGTGGTTCGAGTTGATCTTGCCCGTAGCGCCGCCGGCCAGAAGCGCCAGAATTGGCCGAAGTCGTTTGCCGTGACTCCCAATTGCATACACAACATAGCCTTCGAGCGCCGGATCAAATGCCGCCGCCTGTTGTGCGATTCGCATCTCCACCTGTTCAAGGTGCGGTTGAACTAACCGCGCCACTTCAGCCAGCGAGCTGGCAGGCGAAGCGAAAGCCGTAAGACCAGTCCGCCTTGGGCGTGAGTGCGCAGTGAATTCCACGAGCCGAGAATAGCGGCGCGCGTTCTAGCTTGTCAAAGCTTCGCACCGTAAATTTTCCGGAAGCTCGCCGCATCTTGCGTGTTTTCGTCAGCGTGTTGCCGGAGAGCGGGAGCGTAGGGCGCCGGGCCAAACGCTGTCGGCTGGACGCCGGCGCCCTAGGTCAACGTTTACGTAACCACGCGTCGGCTCCGTACTTTTGTGCGGCAATTTCTCCCGCTCGGCATTGAACGGCTTTCGGCAAACTCCGCGGCTGGCAATTGTTCGACAACTCTACGGCAAATCGTTCCGCCAGGCCGTTCTCAAGATCGACCCCTTGAATACTGCCTTGTTGCAACAATCCGCGACGCGTTCGGCGTTGCGCCGCCCCGGCGATCTTGTGACCATCGACCATCACGTCCGCGCGCACCGGATTAGCGAAACAATCGGACGCCAACCAGCGGCGCTCTCCAGTCCGCCGTCTGGCGATCTGCCAGGGGAGATCGCCTTTCTCTGAATATCGGCGCTCATCCCGCATTGCTTGCCTTGCAACTGCAATGCCGCCGGGGTCAACGCCCCCGGCTACAACTGCGCGTTCACCGTTCGAATTCAGTGCATCACACAGCGCACGATGAACTCTTTCGTAAATCGTCACCGATGATTCGCCGAAGACGGAATCGTTTGCGGAAACTACAATCGAATACGTCAGATCTTCTCCGTGAAAAACAATTCCGCCGCCCGTCCAGCGCCGGACCAAATCGCGCTCACCCGCGTAACACGCCACATGAGCAAATTTTCCAAAATAACCAAACGACAGAGCAGGGGAGTGCCAACGGTAGAATCGGATGCATGGGAGCGTCGCGTACTCGAGAAGGGCCTCGTCAATGGCCATGTTCATCGCCGCCGCCCTCGCGCTGAGATCATGATAAATATCCAGCGCGGCAAACATCGACATCTCGCATCAGGTGAGCCTATTCATCTTAGCGCAACACAATGACCGTAGGTTAAAGCAGCGCGAGGACGCGTGCGCACTCCAAAAGCTTCGCGAAATGAAGCGGCGTTCCTCGTGGATTTTGCACAAAGTGCTTTGGGAGTGCGATGCGTCTTCGCATCGCTTTCATTGCGTTAGCGTCATCATGTCATGAGCGTGCCGATAGTTCCTCCAAAATTCGTTGCACGGCCCGTCGCGGATTTTGATGCGCAGTAATCGGCCGGCCAATGCCGATATAGTCTGCGCCGGCTTCGATCGCGTGCCGGGGTGTCATAAACCGTTTTTGGTCGCCTGGCTCCGCCCAACTCGGACGAATCCCTTGGACGGCGATTTTGATTTTGTCGCCGAATTCACTGCGAAGAGTTTTGATTTCGTGCGGGCTAGCCACAAGTCCGTCGATTCCTGCTTGGGTCCCTAGTCTGGCCAGCCGCAGGACCTGATCGGCCACTTTGTCGGCTATTCCAATTTCGCGCAGCGTTTGTTCCGTCGCGCTTGTCAGAACAGTCACCCCAAGGATCACTAGCTGGTTGGCACGAGCGCCGGCGGCGGCGCGGATCATTTCGCCTCCGCCGCTCAAATGAATTGTCAGCATATGCACACCAAGATGACTCGCGGACTCGACCGCTCGTGCGACCGTGTTTGGAATATCGTAGAGCTTGAGATCGAGCCACACTTTTGCGCCGGTAGCTAAGACGGCGCGCACGATTTCCGGACCTTCGGCTGTGTAAAGTTGGAGTCCGATTTTGAAAAACGAAATCTGGTCGCGCAGTTGGTCGACCAGAGCCAGCGCTTCGTTTGACGACCGTACGTCGAGTGCAACGATAATTTTATCGGCAGTTTTTGTCATCCCGAGAATTCGCAGAACAGTAAGAGATGTCTCGACTCCGCTCGACATGACAACCGAAATGAACGCGATGCAAGTGCTGGCTCCCGCTAAGGTCAATCTTTCCCTGCGCATTCTTGGGAAGCCCAGCGATGGCTTTCACAAGCTCGACACGCTCATGGCGCCGATTTCACTTTGCGACGAGATCAAGATCGAAAAAAGCGACGCCAAGGAAGGAATCGAGTTTCACTGTGATGACGCGTCTGTGCCGCAAGGCGACGACAATCTGATCGTTCGCGCAGCGAAAAGTTTTTTTACTGCAACAAAGTTGAAGCCGGCGGTCTGCGTCGAGCTCCGGAAGAAAATTCCCCACGGTGCGGGTCTGGGTGGAGGAAGCAGCGACGCGGCTTCGACGCTACTGGCGCTCAACGAACTGTTCGAGACGAACTTGCCGCGCGAAGCGCTGTCGAAAATAGCGGAAATGATTGGATCAGACATTCCATTTTTTATTTTCCAGTCCGCCGCAGTTTGTAAGGGACGCGGCGAACTGGTCACGTCTCTAAAGCTACGGCAAAGCCTATCGCTGCTATTGCTCAAACCGGGCTTTGCCGTTTCGACTTCATGGGCATATCAGCACTGGCGAGGCTCGCAAGGAATTCCAAGCGTCTCTTACGCAGCTCAAGAATTCGGGGGCCAGACTTTCGTCAACGACCTTGAGCGTCCGGCTTTTGAAAAGTTTGTTTTTCTCGCGCAATTGAAGATGTGGTTGCTCAAGCAACCGGCAGTGGGCGCGGCGCTAATGTCTGGTTCTGGCTCGGCAATGTTCGCAGTGCTGCGCGAGGATACAGAGGCCGATCATATAGCTGAGCTGGCGAAGGCAGAGCTCGATCCGGAATTGTGGACATGCGCCTGTGAAACGATCGGGTAGCGCGCGCGTCTGCAGTGCTGGTTTCGGCGTCGCGCCGAAACAATCTTTTTTTGACTTCCGCGAGCAGTGCAGATGAGCGAACCAAAGGAAAGTTCGCGATCGCGAGGACTCGCTCGCCAGCGCGCGAGACGCGTGCGCTGCCCAACTTCGCGAATGCACGCGAGGTTATTCGCCCAAGCGTCGGCGGAATTGTGCGCGCGCGTACTCGCGATTTAGTTTCGAAATAAAACTGGCGCTGATCTCGGCAGGACATACCGCTTCGCATTCGTAAGTGTTAGTGCAATTGCCAAACCCTGCCGCATCCATTACCTGCACCATTTTCAGTACGCGTCTGTCGCGTTCCGGATGTCCCTGTGGCAAAAGCGACAGGTGCGAAACTTTTGCAGCGGTAAAGAGCATCGCGGAACGGTTTGGACACGCCGCTGCGCATGCGCCGCAGCCGATGCACGCTGCAGCTTCCATGGCCAGATCGGAGTCGTGTTTGGGAATCGGTATTGAATTCGCTTCTGGCGCAGACCCGGCACGGGCGGAAATGAATCCGCCGGCTTGCACAATGCGATCCAGCGCGCTGCGATCTATCACCAGATCTTTCACAATGGGGAACGCACCGACGCGAAACGGCTCAACAGTGATAGTCGCGCCGTCGCGAAACCTTCTCATGTAAAGCTCGCACACCGCGCCCGGATGATCAGGCCCGTGAGCTTCCCCGTTGACCGTGAGCGAACACGTGCCGCAAATGCCTTCGCGGCAATCGGAGTCGAACGCGACCGGTTCGTCGCCGCGTCCGAGCAATTTCTCGTTGAGAACATCGAGCATTTCCAGAAACGACGTGTGCGGCGAGATGTTTTCCACGTCGTAATCGACGAGTTTGCCGGAGGATTTTAGATTCAGCTGCCGCCAAATGCGCAAGCGAAAGTTCATAGTTGAGAGGGGTAGGGACGGAGCGTCGAGCCGTCCGCCAAATTCGTCAGCGCGCCCGGCGGTCGCGCCCTACAACACGAATTGTTCATTTATAGCTCCTTTGTGCGAGATGCACGGTCTCGAATTGTAGCGGCTCGCGATGCAATTTTGGGTCCTGCCCATCGCCTTGAAATTCCCAAGCGTACACCGCAGCGTGACGTTCGTCGTCACGTAGCGCCTCGCCATCAGGAGTTTGGTGTTCCTCGCGAAAATGCCCTCCAGCAGATTCGTCGCGCTCGAGCGCGTCGATGCACATCAGCTCAGCGAACTCTAGAAAATCGGCGACCCGCCCCGCGCGTTCCAAGGCCTGATTATAATCCTGGTCGCTTCCGAGCACGCGCACATCGCGCCAAAATTGTTCACGCAGTTCGGGAATTTTTTGGAGCGCTTCACGGAGTCCTTTTTCGTTGCGGGACATTCCGCATTTGTCCCAGAGAAGAAGGCCGAGTTCTCGATGAAATGAATCCACCGAGCGGGTGCCATTGACGCTGAGAAGCTTCTCGATCCTGGCGCAGACACACCCCTCTGCTTCGCCAAACTCCGCAGAATCCGGCGGCGGCCGTTTTCCCATCTGGCTGGCGAGATAATTCGGCAGCGTGTTCGGCAAAACAAAGTAACCGTCAGCCAAACCCTGCATCAGCGCGCTGGCACCTAGCCGGTTCGCGCCGTGATCGGAAAAATTCGCTTCACCGATTACAAATAACCCCGGCAAATTACTCATTAAATCGTAGTCGACCCAAAGCCCGCCCATCGTGTAGTGGACGGCGGGATAAATCCGCATCGGCACTTTGTACGCATTTTCGCCGGTAATCTTTTCATAAACTTCAAACAAATTTCCGTAGCGTTCGCGAATCACATCTTCGCCAAGACGTTTAATCGCGTCGGCAAAATCGAGGTAGACGCCGCGCCCGCCCGGGCCGACCCCACGGCCCTCGTCGCAAACCTCCTTAGCTGCGCGCGATGAAATGTCGCGCGGCGCGAGGTTTCCGTAGCTGGGGTATTTTCGCTCGAGATAATAATCCCGATCTGCTTCCGGAATTTCGCCCGGCGGCTTGTCGCGGTCTTCCTTGCGTTTAGGCACCCAGACGCGCCCGTCGTTCCGCAGCGACTCGGACATCAGCGTGAGCTTGGATTGGTAGTCGCCGCTAACCGGGATGCACGTGGGATGAATTTGCGTGAATGCTGGATTGGCAAAAAGCGCGCCCCGTTTGTAAGCGCGATACGTGGCTGTGACATTGCAGCCGCGCGCGTTCGTGGAGAGATAAAACACGTTGCCATATCCGCCAGTAGCGAGCACGACGGCGTCCGCCGCGTGCCTGTCGATTTTTCCTGAGCGCAGGCTGCGCGTGATGATTCCCTTCGCCTGTCCATCTACGATTACCAGATCGAGCATCTCCGTCTGAGGGAACATCTCCACTGTGCCCGCAGCGATTTGGCGGCACAGCGCCTGATAACAACCCAGCAAAAGTTGCTGGCCGGTTTGTCCGCGCGCGTAAAAGGTTCGTGACACCTGGGAACCTCCAAACGAGCGGTTGGCGAGCAGCCCGCTGTACTCACGGGCGAACGGCACGCCCTGCGCAACGCATTGGTCGATGATAATGTTACTGATCTCTGCGAGCCGATAAACGTTCGCTTCGCGCGATCGAAAATCGCCGCCTTTTATCGTGTCATGGAACAAGCGGTAAACGCTGTCGCCATCATTCTGATAATTTTTCGCCGCGTTGATTCCGCCTTGCGCTGCAATCGAATGCGCGCGCCTCGGCGAATCCTGAAAACAAAAACATTTCACCCGATAACCCAGCTCTCCCAGAGTCGCTGCGGCCGAACCACCGGCCAGGCCGCTGCCGACGACGATGACGTCAAACTTTCGGCGGTTGTTCGGATTCACCAACCGCATGTGGTCCCGGTGGCTGCGCCATTTTTGCGCGAGCGGCCCTGGCGGAATTTTTGCGTCCAGCGTCCCGATCATAATTGTTGCGCCGGCTTAATGATTCCAAGCAGAATGGCGACGGGGATTGAGGTGTAGCCAGCAAAGAGAAGCCACGCAAAGATTCGACCGCCAAGCGCGAGGCGCGGCGTCAGTTTCTTGTCGTTTAATCCGAGCGATTGAAAAAAGCTCGACGATCCGTGGCTCAAATGCAGCGCCAGCAAAAACAGCCCGAGCACGTAAAAGCCAGACACGAAGTAATTTTGAAAGCCGTAAACCATCATCGAATAGACATCGTAGTGGCCGAGCGGGTCCGCTTTAAGCAAACCGAACCGTGGGTCGGTTACACGAACGGTGAAATGCGCCAGATGATAGATGATGAACGCTAGCACGATCAGGCCGCTCATCACCATGTGTCGCGATGCGAAGTCTGCCTTGACGTAGTGCCTGTCGATGTATGCCTCAGGCCGGGCACGGCGATTCTCAATTGCCAGGTGGATGGTCACCCAGATGTGAATGATGACGGAGGCGAGCAGGAACGAACGAATTACCCAAAGCAGCGGGCCGAGGTCGCGCAGGTGTTGCGAGTAACCATTGATCCAGTCGGGGCCGATAAAAATCTGCAGATTGCCAAGCAAATGCCCGACCACAAAGAGGATCAAAATGATGCCCGTGATCGCGACAATCATTTTTTTCCCAACCGACGAGCGATAAAAAGCTGCCAAAATATTCACGTTACGAGTCGGCGCCGGTCGAGTGGCGCGCGTTTCAGATTATGGATGCGGCTTGGAGCGTCAAGAGTTGTGCCCGCGTCCGATTTTCCCTTGTTGGCGAATCGCACATCCGGTTCGGCGCGCGCAGGAAAAGTTCGCGGTCGCGAGAACTGCTCGTCAGGTCGCCGCGGCGACCCCATAATCGGGCCACAGTCGAAACAAAGTCAATCTTTCACTTAACTGCGATTAAGCATATAATTGCCGGCCTCATGTCGAACAACGAAGAATCGCAGACGATCTCTCGAGAGGTCCTTCAGTTTCAGGAGGAGCGCTCAACAGGCGTCGGCAAGCCCGCCAGCCGTCTCGGCGGGACGGGTCTCTGGTCGCATTTTCTCAGCTATGAATGGTCGTCTGCACTGCTGTACCTCTTCCTGGATGCAGTGAGCTGGCTCGCAATTTACCGAATGGCAGGCTGGTTTCGGTACGACGCATTTTATGCTACGCCGTTTCAGTTCTTCATCATCAATCTGATTCAACTCGGCGTGATTGTGATCGGGCTTTATTTTGTCGGCGGCTACGATCGCACTGTCGAGAAGCTGACTCTCGGCTACGCGGTCGAACACATTCTCGCGGTCACCGCCGCTGCCATCGTAAGCGCGATGCTGATTTATTCCGCGGCCACATTCGATCAGACAATGAAGCCGAGCCGCGGTGTTCTTCTTTTGAGCTTCGCAATTTTCCTGCCAGTCTCGCTGGCTTACCGCCGGTGGATTCGGCAGTATGTGGTTGCCAGCAGTGCCAGCCGGTCGTTTCTCGTCATCGGTGGCGGCGCGACGGCGGCCCGTTTTTACCAAGCTTACAGGAACTCACCAAACGGACAGCAGCTTGAGTTTGTGGATGTGAACGAGGAACGGGTGGGCCAGCCAATTGCCGGTGAAGGATCGCCGATTGTGCAGGGAAACCTCGCAGCCAAGCTAACCAATCTCGGCAAACGTTACAGCGGCATCATTCTCGCTGAGAAAGCGAGCTCGCTCAGCACGCATTTGCTGGAGCGCCTGGTGCACGCGCAATTTCAGGAGACGCGCGTTTACACGCTGGAATCGTTTTACGAAACTCAGTGGCGTTATGTGCCGCTGGGTATCATCGATCCGTTTTGGCCGCTCCAGAGCGGTTTTCAGCTGGCTCGCACGTCTCCCTATCATTACCTCAAGCGGCTCTTCGATGTCATTGCCTCGGCCACAGCATTGATCATTTGCGCTCCGCTTTTTGTGCTTGTCACTCTCCTCATCTGGATGCGGGATGGCAGTCCCATTTTTTTCCCACAGGAACGGGTCGGTCGTGACGGGAGACGCTTCATTCTTTTCAAATTCCGAACGATGCGCCGCTCTGATCAAGCGGACGAAGATATTTACACGCGAGAAGGCGACCGTCGTGTGACGTCTGTGGGGCGTTGGCTGCGGAAACTTCGGCTCGATGAGCTGCCGCAGCTTTGGAACGCGCTCAAAGGAGAGATCAGCCTGATTGGACCGCGGCCGGAGTGGAGCAAGTGCGCCGAGAGATATGAGCAAACAATCCCATTTTATCATTTTCGGCACCTGGTGAAACCCGGCATCACGGGCTGGGCGCAAGTGAATTACCCGTACGGCGAGAGTAACGAGGACGCGGTGGAGAAGCTGAAGTTCGACTTGTACTACATCCGGCATTACTCATTGAAGCTGGATGCGATGATCGTGCTGAAAACGTTATACACGATGCTCTTCGGCAAGGGACGGTGAAACACCAGATTTCGGCGGTTATCGGTTACGAGTTACGGGTTACCAGTTAATTAGTAGTGTCGCGTCGATAGTTTCGATAGTCTGGCGAAATGAGGGCAGTTAGCTCAACGGCGATCCGGACTTTTGAAGATTTGGAATGCTGGAACCGATGCCGAGTCTTGCGATTATTTGTGGCCAAGCAAGTCGTTTCGGTTCTGCCCAGGCAGGAGCGCTATCGACTAGGCGATCAGCTGTTGCGAGCAGCACGCGCGCGACGACAGCAAATATCGCGGAAGGATATGGACGGTTTCATTACCTCGACAACGCGAAGTTTTGCAGCAACGCGCGGGGCTCGTGCTGGGAAACTCTGGATCATTTGATTACAGGCAGTGACGAGGGTTTCGTTGCCACTGAATTGTTGAATCAGGGAAGGACGCTCGTCAACGAGGCCGTGAAAGTCTTGAACGGATACATGAGTTATCTGAAACGTGCGCATCGCACTCGCCCGGCAACGAATAACGAATAACTGATAACCACAGTTGTTGAGCTTAACGTGTGACGTCTGCGTCTGACCTCTGACCTCTGGCCCGTGATCTCTCGTTTCTTTCGCAGCACATCACGCTGGATTTTCTTCGCCGCCCTGGTCTATGCGCCGTGGGCGTACGGCGCCACAACATCGGAAAGCATCCAAATAACCAACTGGGTGCTACTCGCTGCACTCGTTCTTTGGGCCATTGAGTTGCTTGTTAGTAGGCGAACGCCGCGATTTCCACGGCTTCTGTTCTTCTTAACAGCGGCTTTGATCTGCGTGGGCGGCTGGATGGTCTTCAACGCGAAGTCAGTCTACGACTCGGATTTTTTTGTTTTTGTGCCGCTACACAACTTCGCGCCGCCTGTGGCCGGCTCCGTTGATTACCCGATCAGCGCTGCGTGGATGATCCGAGGTGCCTTGCTCCTGGGGATAATCTTGTTTGTCGCAGATCTTTCTCAGAGCAACCGATGGTTGCTTCGCTTGTGGTATGTGATTGGGCTGGTCGGCGGCTCGATAGCATTCCTCGGTTTACTCCAGAAAGCCACTGGTACGCTCATGATCTTGTGGCAACCACCGCCACCGGACCCGCTTCGAGTAACTACATTTTTTGCGACCTATTATTATCACGGTAATGCCGGCGCATTCTTAAACCTGGTGTGGCCATTGAGTTCTGGACTAGTTATCCGGGCCTTTTCCAGCGGATCCCATCCGTGGATGCGCGCGATGTGGACGAGCGTTTTTCTACTAACCATAGCCGCGGTGCTGGCGAATACGTCGCGCATGGCTCAACTGGTTGCGCTCCTGCTGCTGGTTGCGATTTGCGTGCAATTTGGACCGTTGCTTCTTCGCAAGCTATCGGGTGGTAAAAGCGCCGCTTTGGCAGGAGCGCTTGCCATTGGTTTAGCGCTCATTGCGTTTGCGCAGGCCAGTCATTTCGAACAGCCGCTTAACCGCTGGCAGGCCGCTCGCGAGCTCATTCCCAACGATGCTCGCTGGCAGGCCTCGCGGGTAGCCGTGCGTGCGTTGCCGGACGCCGGATTATTCGGGTTTGGGCCAGGCACGTTTCGCGTTGTATTTCCAATATACAATCGCAGTGGGAGCGATCAGGTACCAGGGACGTGGAGATTTTTGCACGAGGATTACCTGCAGACCGTGCTGGAATGGGGCTGGATCGGAGGAATCCTTTGGGCGCTGCTTTTCTTCGGAGGAATAACAGTCGGCATTCGTGGTTACAAAGAGCACGCCAGACGAGACTGGACGCCGCGAAGACGGGTGCTGCAGCCATTGGTTATCGTAGCCCTTATAGGAGTGGCGCTGCACGCGCTGGTCGATTTTCCAGGTCAGATCGAATCGATCCAGCTGTATGTGGCAACGTATCTGGGTTTTTGCTGGGGAAGCAGGTTGTGGCACGAAAGGTTCAGGTAGCAGCAAAGATCAAACTCTGGTTCAGATCAAAACTCGCTGCAAAACTGAACTGATCGCCATCGACTAAACCATCGCACTGATGAGGGAGGGGGCGACTACGCTCCGTTACCTTCGTGGTCCGGCTTGGATCGGCGATGGTAGCTGTAGCCGCGAGAATACGCTCCCTCGTCTTTGCCATAACCATGCGAAGCGTAATAGTAATAATAGCCGACTCCGCGACTCCGCCGCAATCGATTCAAGACCAGACCGGCCGGGCGAATTCCTGACTTTGCCAGCAAGGTAATCGCGCGGCGGACTGCTGGACGGGGTGTTTTTGCCGCCCGAACAACAATGCACACAGTTTGGACATGTGGCATCATGAGGAGAGTGTCACTGACTGCAAGGATCGGTGCGCTATCGATCACGACGCGATCAAACAGGCTTGCAGCCTTAGCAATTAGCTGGCCGAAGAACGGGCCGGCAAGAATCTCAGCGGGATTGGGCGCGCGTCGTCCACCTGCGAGGACAAACAGCTGGCCTCCGGTCGCGGCGAGAATGTTTTCCGTCAGCTCAATGCTCTCATCGACCAGCTGGATTTCTCCGGCGGGAATCTGGCGCGCTGCCGAGGCTACGTCCGCTTCACCCACCAAGCAATCCGTCACTCCCGGCGCGCTGTCTTCATCGGAATTATTTCGCGCATTCGGGAACCGGAAAATCCTGTGCATGTTTGGCCGGCGGAGGTCGCCGTCGATCAGGAGAACGCGATAACCCTGCTGGGCCAGTGCAAGCGAGTAATTGGCGCTTGTGAAACTTTTGCCTTCGTTGGGAACAGCACTGGTGAAAAGCGAAACTTTTCGCTCGGCTTCCGGACCCAGAAGAGAAAGTGCGGCGCGCAAATTGCGGAACGCTTCCGCGGCCGGACTTTCGGGAGTTTCCACCACGACGCGATAGTTCGAACTTCTGAAAGCTTTGCTTCGCCGTTTCAGTCGGCTAACGGGCCCCTCATCAGTGGTATCGGGAACAGCTGCAAAAACAGGCAGACCGAGCGTGCTTTCCGCCTGGTCCACAGTTTTAATGGAACGATCCAGCGCGTCGATTCCAAAAACAAAAGCCAAACCGGCAGCGAGGCCGCCAAGCAGGCCCAGCAGGATCGTTCTCGTGGGCCGAGGACTAACAGGAAAGTTCGGAAGCGGGGAATGCTCAATCACGCTGACCGCATTCGCCTTGACGTCTTTTGCCAGGTTCGTGTCTTTTATCTGGCGAAGGACGCTTTCGTACAGCGCACGATCGGTTTCGGCTTGCCGCGCCAATTCCTGATAGCCGATCGCCGTGCGGTTGAGATTGACCGCGACGCCCTGCTGGTTTTGCAAAGCTTGTTGCAAGCTGGCCTCCGTCGCCTTGATTTGCTCGAGGGTATTGCGCAGAATCGGACGTTGCGCCAGCACCGCTTCACGGAGCTTTACTTTCGCCTCGGCCAGCGAGGCCTTGGCCGCCATCATTTTGGGGTGCTTCTCCTTGTATCGTAAGGCGAGGGTGGTGATATTCGCTTCGATCTGTATAATATTGCTGCGCGCGGCAGCCACCATTGGGGCGGCAGAGATACCCGGAATCGCGAGCAACGCGTCGATATTATTGCCAATCTGATCCACTTGCTGGAGCTGGCCTTCGAGACGAATCTGATCGGCCCTCGCCGCGGTCAATTTGGTGTTTATGTCTTGCAGGTTGTCCTCTACCAAGCCGCCCCGAGCTCCGCCAGCCCCAGCCCCCTGTGAGCCTGTCGCGGCTGTGCCGCCGCCGAGTTGGAGAGCATCTGGATTTTTTGCCTTGTATTCGTTGGCGGCCGCCTCACTTTTTTGGAGGTTCCTCTTCAAGCGCTCTTCTTCTTCCAACAAATAACGCAATGCGTCCTCGCTCGACGACGCGCGGCGCTCGATTGAGTTGCGGATGTACTCTCGACCGACTGCTTCGGCGAGACGCTGTGCCATGGCTGGATCGCCGTGTGTCACGTACAAATCGATCAAGCGCGTGCCGCGGCGGATCATCGGATGCACCATGCCGGCCATTCCTCGACCCAACGCTTCTTCGAGCGGCGTAAACGTCGTGACGCCACTGGCGTTCTGCGTCTTGTTGGCAGCCTGCGACGGCTCCGTGCGTTCGGTCGTGCTGGAACTCTTATTGGCGACGACACCCTGGCCCAGAAGAGCGGGTCCACCGTCCTGCGCCAAACCTTCGGAGCGTACAACCCGCGCAAGAAGTGTTTGGTTAGTTAGATTCTGTTCGATCGTTCGCAGCGCCTCCTGGCTGGCCAGAAATGCCGAGCGCGTCCGCGTCGCGTAATCCGCGGTTGGGACGAAACTCGGCTCCTGAAATTCCACTTCCAAAACCGTGTGCGCTTGGTAAAGCTTCGGCGTCCGCGCGAGGTTACCCAACGCCAGGAAAAGGCCGGCCAAAACGCAAATCGCTACGATCCAAATACGTTCGAGGAAAGAATGCCAATACCGGCGAAAATCGAACATGTGTAGCCCATCGGCGTACTCCGCTGTCAAAGGCACGCCTAGTTTGTCGGAATTGGGCGCAACGGTCGCTCCCCTCAGAGATTGGGCAGGGTCAATCACGGCAAAATATTGGCTGGAACCTTACACCAAGAAGTGCGTTCGCAAAGGCAAAGGAGGAAAAAATTTCGCCTAAAAAATACTTTCGCCGACGGTGATGGTATCACCCGGCTTGACGAGAAAACCTCCGCCCTTTCCCTTGGTGAAGCGCTTCGCATTAACCTTGAAAATCTGATCGCCGCTGGCGTTTTGTCGTCGCACGGTAATTCTTTCCGGCGAGGCGATGCGCGTATATCCACCAGCCAACGCGATCGCCTCCAGTAGATCGATACCCTCTTCGCTGGTCTCAGGCATTTCGATGCTGCCGGGTCGATTTACCTGACCCAAAATCGAAAAGCGCCGTTTTGCGTAGCTGAGAAGCGTGACGTTGACCTTCGGGCTGACCAGATAATCGCGGCTGTACAGCTCCGTGAGTTTTGAAACTGCCTGCGTCAGAGTCAGTCCTGCCAAATGGATCGACCCCAGCAATGGCACGCTCAAGTTGCCCTCGGGGTTCAGTCGTCCGCTTGTGCGCAGATCGTCTTCACCAAAAACCTCGATCGCCACCCCGTCGGTAGGACTCAAAATGTAACCAGCCGGTGCGCTCACTCCGCCGGTTGATGCGGGCGCCGAGGCGGCCGCTGGCGATGTAGAAGTGGCGGCGGGCTGGGATGCGGCGGTGCCCGGCAAGGTTTGGGCCAACATGAACCCTGGCAGCGACAACGCGAGCGCAATCGCCAGCCATCCCTCTGTCCCAGCTCGCAAACGATTCAAACCCTGTTTAAAACCTGACCGTCGCCCGAACGCCGACCTGATTGTCCTGCCAACCGAAGAAAACGTCGTTGCCGCTGCTGCTCTCGCGGTGCAGGTAATATACCCCGGCGCTCAGCCACCTGGTGATCAGCACGTCAACCGACGGTTCGATAAACCAGTAGTCTTGAGTCTCTCTCGCATTGGTATCCCGGTCAGTGGGGAAGTAATCCGAGTTTTCATAGCCGGCGCCCAAGCCGAGATAAACGCGGTGAAATAAACGCTGCTGAAACCGGCCCGCAACGTATGTGGTCGCAAAATCTTGGTTAGGAGAGAACCCGGAATTGTAAATCCGCCGGCCGGCCGCCAGCGTGAGAAAGGTACCGCTGAAGGGATTATAAGATGCCCCGATTTCAAACACCGGTGTGTCGTACGAATCGCGGTTGCCGTCGAACTGGCGGAACTCAACGCCTCCCGAAGCATACAAAAGTACTTTGGATGTCCACTGATAATTAAAGCGCAAGTTCACCTGCTCCCAATACTGGTCAGTAGTTGGATTATCCACCCAGTCGTACCCGAATGTGCCGCCAATGCCCACGGATAGCTTTGGCTGAAAATTGTAGTAAACGTAAAGGCCGCCAGCAATAGTGTAGTCACTAATGTGACCGGGATAGACGTAGATTGGGGAAGTAAGCTCGCCCTGCAGGGATATTTTCCCGGTTAGTGCATAATTTGCTATCAAGCGCGTGTAGAAGATGTTCATCCGCGTGGGCGCGCTTGCGTCGGTGTTTGCCCATAGTCCCGTCGTATCAAAGAAGCTGTTGAGGTTTGCCGATTCGAGTAACGCTATGTCCTCGGAGAGGGTCAATGTCAACCGGCCAGAGTTATATCCCCCCTCGAGGTGAATCAGCTGGTTAAATGCGTCTTGATCCGAGTGATCAACGAACAGAATCGCGCTCGGCATGTAATCCAATCGCAGGTAGCTTCTGTTGCGCCCCGCGATATCGCCGACTCCGATACTGATCATCGGCTCAATCGCGAAATAATAATCCGAGACTTTGTTCGTATGACTGATAAAGATGTTGTCATCCCACACACCTCGCACTGTCAGCGACAGTGCGTAGTGAAAGGCACGCCCACTTGGGGAAATCGCTTCGCCGGCTGGGAATACGTTATATGTGCCCCCGTAAGGACCTGCTGCTACTGGTGCCGGAACAACGGTTGTTTGCGCAGTAGTGTAGTTCGTTGAAGGCGACAACGGCTGAGGTGACGACGGAAACGCCTGCTCGGACGAAGGCAGCGGCTCCGCTGCAGAAGGCACAGGCTCCGCCGCGGCGGAGGGCAACGATTGAGGTAACGCAGGCAATGGCTCTGTTGATGCGGAGGGCGGGGCTTCCGCTGAAGTGGCTGGCGGCTCCGCTAACGAGGGCAAGACGTCGGGCTCAATCGACTCCTGCGCTTGCGTGGCAAGAACGGCAGCAAAGAAAATTCCTGTCACGAATGCAAGAATTGGCCGGCGGACAAGCGGGCTGTAAATCTTGCCGACGGTGTCCGTTGTCATTCCGGTTGGAAACGGAGCGAAACGGTAAATTATCGAGGTAAAACCGGTGCGCATGCCGGCGAGAGTAGAGTGACGCTTTAAGGCCGTCAATAAAAAAAATCGCATAAAATTACAAAAAAAAAGACCCTGATTTGAGGACCATTATGCGGTTCTTGGGACTTTGGGGAGGAAACGGTATTTCCCGGCGAAGCTTGCTTTGGGATTGTTCGCGTAAGACGTTGATCGAGGTGGCTAGTTAATCCTTCAATGCTTGGTATGCCAGAGCGGGAAAAGAAGCTGACTATTAACGAGATTTATCACTCGATCCAAGGCGAGAGCACCTGGATGGGGCGACCCTGCGTATTTGTGCGGCTGACTTTCTGCGATCTTCGCTGCAACTATTGCGATACGGAGTACGCATTCTACGAAGGGAAAAAACAAACATTGCAGGAAATTGTCGATATGGTAGCGGCGTTTCGGTGTCCCCTGGTCGAGATCACGGGCGGCGAGCCGTTGTTGCAGAAGAACGTGCTGCCGTTGATATCGATCTTGTGCGACGCGGGGTACACTGTGCTTCTCGAAACCAGCGGCGCACACGATATCTCAAAAGTCGATCCGCGGGTCCATCGGATCATGGATTTAAAGACTCCGGACAGCGGCGAAGTGGACAAGAATCTTTGGTCGAATATTGATCATCTTACCCCCCGTGATGAAGTGAAATTCGTAATGGGGTCCCGCGAAGATTACGAATGGTCGCGCGACAAGGTGCAGCGATACAATCTGCCGTCCCGCTGTCACGCGGTGCTGTTCTCGCCGATTTTCGGACGAATCGATCCGCGCCAGATTGTCGAATGGATCTTGGCGGATAAGCTCGATGTGCGGTTTCAACTTCAGATGCACAAATTCATCTGGAGCCCGACCCAGCGCGGAGTCTGATTGACGTGCGCGCAAACCCCGCTGTCATCCCGAGTCGCGACGGCAACGAAGGAACTCACGACGCGCGGTGGGTCAAACACAACAAGCGTGCGTAATGTTAGGAGTCCGTGAGGGGTCCCTCACTTCGTTCGGGATGACAACGCGCGCGATGCGGTACAGTTTTTCGATCATGCGCGCGCGGTTGACGAAGGTGACAACGCGCGCGATGCGGTACAGTTTTTCGATCATGCGCGCGCGGTTGACGAAGGATTTCACTTTCGAAGCGGCCCAGACTTTGCCTTATGCGCCAGAGGGCCATAAATGCGGACGCGTGCACGGCCACAGTTTCAAAGTTGAGGTTTCAGTTGAAGGCGATGTCGATCCAAAAGTCGGCTGGGTTTACGATCACGCGGACATCAGCGACGCCATGAAACCGCTCTTGAAAATGCTAGACCACACGTATCTCAATGAGATCGAAGGATTGGAGAACCCTACGATTGAAAAAATGGCAGAATGGTTTTGGAAAAAATTGGAGTCACAATGCCCCGGCCTTTGCGAGATCGTCGTGCACGAAACACCGACCGCGCGCTGCGTTTACCGCGGCGAATAATCTGGCACGAACATCCCGAAACAATTCGGGTTTAAGTCTCAGCTTCTCTGTCAACTTTTCTCCGTGCGCTTTCTTACAGCTCGATGGCGTAGCGCTTCATCTTGTTGTAAAGGGTGGGGCGCTGGATGCCGAGAAGTTCGGCAGCTTTTTTCTTGTTGCCGCGGCACTCTGCGAGTGCCTGGAGAATAGCGTTTCTCTCGACGTCATCGAGAGTTTGTACGCCGCTGCGCGGTAACCCGCCGAGCTCGGTCTGTTGCAGTGCAGCGGGCAGCTGTATTTCCGCGGGGAGCTCTTTCACGTCGATCAAGCCCTCTCGCGCCAGCACGACGGCGTATTCAATTGCGTTTTGCAATTCGCGAACATTTCCCGGCCATGAATAGTCAAGCAGCTTTTGAAATGCGTCCGGCGAGATGTCCGGCTCCGGTTTGCCGAGTTGTTGAGCAAATTGCCTGACGAATTGCGCGATCAGCGGCGGGATGTCCTCTTTACGTTTCCGGAGCGGCGGCACTTCAATTTGGAAAGTGTTTAGCCGGTAATACAAATCGGAGCGCAGCCGGTTCTCCGCGAGCGCCTGGGGAATCGGTCGATTTGTCGAAGCGATCGCGCGGAAGTCTGCTTTCATTGTTTGCGTACTGCCAAGCGGCCGATACTCCCGTTCCTGAAGCACGCGCAAAAAACGCGTCTGCAGATCTGCCGGCATATCGGATACCTCGTCGAGGAAAAGCGTGCCGCCATTTGCCGCTGCGATCATTCCGGGAAAATCGTGCATCGCCCCGGTAAACGCACCTTTCACATAACCGAACAGTTCTCCCTCAATCATGGTTTGCGGGAACGCGGCACAATTGAGCTTCACCACCGGCTGCCCCGCGCGACGGCTTCGCGCATGAATCGTATTGGCTATCACTTCCTTGCCCACCCCGCTTTCGCCCACGATGAGAACGTTGGCATCCGATGGCGCCATCGCATCGATCAATTCCTCGATTTCCTGCATCGGTTTGCTCTTGAAAATGGGCGTGGGCCTCGCTTCCGCGATCTCCAGCCGTTTTTCGAGTCGCTCTGTTTTTTCCCGGAGTTCTTCCGCTTCTCGTAACAGGAATTGTGTTTCCAATGCCTTCTCCACGAGACTAAGCAGCTCCTCGGGCGCGTACGGCTTGCTAATGAAATGGTACGCACCGCGTTTGATGGACTCGATGGCATTGTGCAGTGAGTCGTGTGCGGTCAGGATAATCACCTGCACCTGGGGTAGCTCGGTCTTGATCCGCTCAAGCATTTCTAATCCGTCCGCGTCAGGCAGTCGGAGATCGAGTAGCACGAGCGTTGGCGGTTTTGATTTTAACGCCTTGAGTCCTTGTATGGCAGTGGGCGCGGTGTCCACTTGATAGCCGTGCCGCTTCAGCAACGCCGCGAGCGTCATGAGCACGGGCCGTTCGTCATCGATGATCAGGACATGACGGTTATCTGTTTTCATTCAATTGCGCTGCTCGTATTACACACGAGCCAAAGGCCCCAGTTGCTTAAACGGTGATAAATAACCGACGTTTCAAGCTTCTTCCGAAGATTCGCCTGACAGGGGAAGCCTAACGGTCGTGGTGAGCGCCGAAACTTTCGGATCATATTGAGCATTCAGTTCGCCGCCGTGAGCCTCTACGATACCGCGGACGCGATTCAGACCAAGACCATAATGGCGTTGGCTCATTTTCCGAAGCGGTTCGCGCCCCCAATTTTGGGTCGGCAAGTCAAAACGAGCCTTGGGTTCACAGAGGGTGAAGAGGAATCTCTTGTCATCGATTTTCGCTCTTGCAACAAGTGGACCTTTACCACGATCGTGCCGGAAGGCATTGGCGAAAATCTCGGTAAATGCTTCCTCGAAAAACTGAGGATCAACATTCAGCATCGCGTCACCCAGCTGAATTTCCCATGAGATCTCCCTGCTCTCCTCTGGGAAATCGTGGTCGATCTTTCCGCGCAAGTCTTGTATAAAATCAGAGGCCGGGTACGGGATCACGTTAGGTTTAACCTCTCCCACCGCTCTGGAAAGTCGTTGCAAGGTCGAGGCCAGTCGTGAGATCATTTCGCGCAAACGTTTGATCTCGTTTTTGAGTTCTTCGCTCTTCCCCAATTCCTCGATGTAAGCGGACTGCAGTTCGATGGCATTTAGATCATTGCGCAGATCGTGACTTAGTTGCGCGATAAAACGGATTGCGTCGCTCCACGGGACGCTCTGGAAATCTTTTCCGTTCTCAACAGGTTTATCTGCCATAAATCGGGCACGTTAGCGCTCTTGTTCGACTGAAAAACGGTCTTCCGACGGTTCCTCGCCAGGCGCGACCCTGATGTGTGGATCGTTACTCGCCAAATGTCGCAGCACATGAAACACGTCTTCCGGATCGGCGTCGATGGACCGCGCAATTTCTTCCGCGGTCATTCCTTCACCGACGACCAGTTTCTCGCTCACTTGTTTTTGAAGCTGCAATAGTCGTGTCGCCGCTTTTTTCCCCGCCTCGACACCAGGTTGATCGTAGGCGTTGACGTTAATTAGCGAGCCGTAAAAGCCTACTGCACGCTCGTAAAGCGCGATCAACGCTCCGAGATTAAACGCGTTCACGTCTGGAATTGTTATCGTGATGGATTCGCGGCCATTATCGTAAAGCGCGCTTCGCGTCCCGCGCAAAAAGCCGTGAAGATAATCGCCGCTTGTGATGCCCTCTTCGACTTCGAGCCGCTTACCGCTCCGATCTCTTTGCACCTCGACGAACGTCACGAAAAAATTTAGGACGCCATCACGCAATTGTTGAACGTAAGCGTGCTGATCGGTCGAACCTTTGTTGCCGTAAACAGCGATGCCTTGATGCACGATGTTTCCGTCGAGATCCTTTTCTTTTCCCAGCGATTCCATTACGAGTTGCTGCAGGTATTTGGCGAACAAGGCCAGCCGGTCCTTGTATGGAAGGATCACCATATCTTTGTCGCCCTTGCCGTTGCCGGCATAGTACCACATCAGCGCCAGAAGCATTGCCGCATTTTGTGTCACATCAGGGACGCGGGTCCGCTCGTCCATAGCGGCCGCGCCAGCGAGAAAACTATCGATATCGAAACCTTCATGCGCCATCGGAAGAAGCCCCACCGCGCTCATCACCGAGGTACGCCCGCCAATCCAATCGTACATCGGGAATCGAGCAAGCCATCCATTCTTTTCAGCATCTTTGTCGAGATCACTCCCAACACCGGTGACGGCCACTGCGTGTTTGTTGAATTGCAGTCCCTTTTCTTTAAATCGTGCTTCCGTCTCCAGCATCCCGTTTCGTGTCTCCTTTGTGCCGCCGGATTTGGAAACCACAATGACGAGTGTTTGGGGGAGCAGATCGTCAATCCTGGCGAAAACGCGATCGAATCCGTTCGGGTCCGTATTATCGAAGAAAAAAATGTCCATTGGATCAGCTACCGATCCAAGCGCGTCTGCCACCAATTGCGGTCCAAGCGCCGAGCCGCCGATCCCGATCAGCAGCACATGCTCGAAGCGTTTTCTATTTTCGGCCGTGATTTTTCCGGCATGAACATCCGCGGCGAATTCTTTAATTCGGTTAACGGTCCGTTCAATTTCCTGTCGAGTTTCCGCGGTTGGCGCAAGCGCAGGACTCCGGAGCCAGTAATGACCAACCATCCGTTTTTCAGTTAGATTAGCGATCGCTCCCGCTTCCAATTCTCGCATCGCCGCAAACGCCTTACCGATCTTCGGCTGCATTTTCTCGAAAAAATCCTCCGGAAATTTCATCCGGCTGATGTCGAGAGAAAAATCGAGATCGCGATAGTACAAAAAATACCTTTGGAAGCGCTGCCATAGCGATGAAGAAGCCATTGTTTAGAAATGCGATGATTGACCAATATTAAACGACATAAGTGCATTAACTCCAATGTGAGTCTTCGAATTCGTCAAACTCAGCTTTCTCACAAACTCCAGGGGAGAGATCATTCGCGAAATTCGCATTGCAGCCTTGAGTCGCGCCAATAACTTCGGGGCATCATGGTGCGCGCACATGTGAAGACAGGGTTCTCGCAGTAATCCTCTGCCGATAAGAAATTGTTCGTTTCGGCGGAATCGAAACTAGCTCTGATTAAGTCGACGGACGTGCAGGCGAAGTGTCGCTCAGATTAGTTTCCGTCGATCGTAGCCCGCTTGATCGGCACTTCTTCCTGCGGAGCCACGTCATATTCCGGCTTGGGTACACCCATAAGCCAATGGTCAAACCATCCGACGATATGCTGCAATCGCTCGACGCGATGCCACGGCTGCCCGGACCGGGACAGCTCATGTGATTCATTCGGAAACCGCACCATTACTGTCGGAATCTTCCGGAACTTCAGCGCGCGAAACATTTGCTCGCCACCAGCACCGGGCGGCGTCCGATAATCAGTTTCGCCCAGAATAAACATCATCGGCGTTTTCACGTTGGTGATATAACTGATCGGCGACCGCGCGCGATACTCGTCCGGGTCTTCGAATGGCGGAGCTCTAAACCAGTTCGGCTGGAACAGCGTAAAGTCACCCGTATACCACCAATTTTCCCAGCTGGCGATGTCACGTTGCGCAACAGCTGCGGCAAAGCGTCCAGTTTGTCCAACCACCCAGTTCGTGAGCAATCCGCCACCGCTTCCGCCGGTGACACCAAGTTTTTTGTCATCGATGTAACCGTGTTTTATCACCTCATCGACGCCGGCCATGAGATCTTTGTAATCGTCGCCTGGATAACGATATTGAATCACGTTGCCAAATTCCTGGCCGTAACTCGTGCTGCCGCGCGGATTCGGGTAGAGCACCACGTAGCCCTTCGCTGCCATCCACTGAAATTCATGAACGAAAATGTGGCCGTAGGCAACGTGCGGTCCGCCATGGATGTTCAGAATCAACGGATATTTTTTATGCGCATCGAAATTTGGCGGCTTTTGCAACCATGCCTGTATGCGTTTGCCATCAAAGCTGTCGTACCAAATTTCTTCCGGCTCGGTGAGATTCAATTTAGACAACACCGCGTCATTCACATTCGTTAACTGCTTTGGTGCTGCATCAGGAGTTGCCTGATCGAGAACAAAAAGGTCGTTAACGCGAGTCGGCGTCGATATGACATAGACCAGCTTCGAAGCATCAGGCGTCGCGCGAAAACTCATCACGCCGTGATTTCCGGAAGTGAGATCTTGCACTGTGCTGCTTTTAGCGGGGTCATCCCGCGTTGGCAGGACTACAGTTGCGTCAAACAGCGCGAGATTTCGCTTTCCTTCCTTGGAATAAACTGCGATGAGCCCTTTTTCATCTGCAGTCCAAATCGGTTTGTTTGGTCCACCGGCCCGCGGCGACGCGCTGTCTCCGATAATGAAGCCATCGATGTCGCAATCAAAATTCGCGGTGATGTTCCGTGGTTTTGCGTTCGGCGAGAGATCGAGGACCCACAGATCTGGCTCTGTATATGAATTGATCGGTTGGTTCGTCGCGGCGACGAATGCGACCTGTTTGCCGTCGGGACTGAGGGATAACGCGCCTCCGCCCGGTCCGAATTGCGTGTTGAGATCGATCGTTGTGATCTTGACCGGTTTGCCGCCCGCTGCCGGCACGGAGTAAAGATCTGTTCTCGGCAGTTCGTAATACGGTTCGTCGATCCGGCTCGAGGTGAAATAAATCTGCGAGCCGTCCCTGGACCAAATTGCATTTTCCTCATCGAATCGGCCGGTAGTGAGTTGCCGCGGTTTCACCTTTTCTTCAGCACTATGCGGCGCCGTGACGATCCAAATGTGTGTCGGATGCTTTGGGTCGGAGTAACCTTCATTGTCTTGCCGATAGACCGCACGCGTGATCACGCGCACGTCGCTCTCGTGTTCGCCTGTAGCCGGGGACGGCGACCCCGGCTTTTCATTGCTCTTTTTCTTTTCCTGCTTCGCGAGATCCTCTGCATTCGTCTCACTCGTGAACGCGATGGTTTTCCCATCGGGCGCCCACACGGGATTGCCCGCGCCTTTTGGTAGATCAGTAAAAACAAAGGAATCGCCGCCTGCCGTCGGCAGGATCGCCAATTGTGCAGGCTCAGGCTTGCCGTCCTTTTCAGTCGCGCGCACAAAAAGCAAAAATTTTCCGTCGGGCGACCAACGAGATGCGGAATCGTGATCGCCTTTTGTCAGTTGATGAGGCGCTTCCCCGCCTGCGACAGGTACCGACCAAATCGAAGTGTTATAACCTTCCTTTTTCTCATTGACCGTCACCCGGACAAACGCGATGCGCGAGGCATCCGGCGAAACCTGCGGATCGCCGAGCCAAACGAAATCGAACAGATCCTTTTCGGTGATGGGACGCCTTTGTGCGAAAGCAGTGCCGACTCCCGCTACAAACGCGAGCGAACAAATGACGAATAACCAATGACGAATGACCAAGGAATGACGAATGATCGAATGACGGAACAACCCCGCCACTATCATTCTAAGCCCTTCGGCTTCGCTCAGGACAGGCTTCGCGAAGAGTCCAGCTACTTCCAAGTCCGGTTTCAATTCCGAAGAACTCGAGAACGTGTCCACGCCGTCGCGTTTGGCCGAAAAATGTCGAGCATTTGAAGTAGCTGGATGTTTCGCTCCGCTCAACATGACAGGGCTATGGTTGCTGGGAATCGCAAATGAGGGAACGCCGTCCCTTTGTTTCGCGCTTCTGGTTTAGCCATTCTTTCGTCATTCGTCATTCGGATCTCGCCTGCCACGCCGAAGCCTTGGCGAAGGCGGGTCATTTCGATCGAGTACGAGCGATCACATATGCTCGATCACGTTGTCGCCAAACTGCGAGCACTTGATTTCGGTCGCTCCTTCCATCAAACGCGCAAAATCGTAGGTCACGCGTTTACTTGCAATCGCGCCGCTTAATCCTTTCAGAATCAGATCGGCAGCTTCCGTCCAGCCCATGTAACGGAACATCATCTCACCTGAAAGAATCACCGAGCCGGGATTCACCTTGTCCTGATTGGCGTATTTCGGTGCGGTGCCGTGCGTCGCTTCAAAAACTGCGTGGCCGGTGATGTAATTTATGTTTCCTCCCGGCGCGATACCGATTCCACCAACCTGCGCCGCCAGCGCGTCGCTCAGGTAATCGCCGTTTAAATTGAGTGTCGCGATCACATCGAAATCTTCCGGCCGCGTCAACACTTGCTGGAGCGTGATGTCGGCAATCGCATCTTTGATCACAATTCCCGCGCCCGGCTTGCCCATGGGAATCCTGCACCACGGGCCGCCATCAAACTCCTCCGCGCCAAAATATTTCTTCGCCACTTCAAAGCCCCAATCCCGGAAAGCGCCCTCGGTAAATTTCATAATATTGCCCTTATGCACCAACGTCACGCTCTTGCGCCGATTCTGGATCGCATACGAAATCGCGCTGTGAATCAATCGCACGCTGCCCGAGCGACTGACCGGCTTGATCCCAATTCCAACACACACGTCGTCGCTTTCCGTGGCGCCGACCTTTTTCCAGAAATCCGCTGCTTTCCGCTTTGTGCCGAAGCGAATCTTATCGAACTGCTTTGGAAATTCCTTCTGAAGGAAATTAAGAATTTCTTGCGCTTCCGGCGTGCCGGCGGCGTATTCGATCCCGGCGTAAATATCTTCCGTGTTTTCCCGGAAGATCACCATGTTGACTTTCTCCGGATGCTTGACGGGTGAGGGGACGCCTTTGAAATACTGTATCGGCCGCAGGCACACGAAAAGATCGAGCAGCTGCCGTAGCGCAACGTTCAGCGAGCGAATGCCGCCGCCCACCGGTGTGGTCAGCGGTCCTTTGATTCCAACCAGGTACTCCCGGAACGCTTCGACTGTGTCGTCCGGCAACCATTCGTCGAATTTGTCCTTTGCTGTTTGACCGGCGAAGACCTCAAACCACGCAATCTTCTTTTTGCCGCCCAGATATCCGGCCCTGTGCCATCGCCGCGGATAAACGGAATGATCGGTTGATCCGGCACATTCAACCTGTCGGTTCTGGTAATCTTTTCACCTGCGGGTGGAGCAACATCTTTGTACGGCATAAGTCGCAAACTGTAGCGGCAAGCTTGCTCTGAGCAACGTCGAATGGATCTTCAGCCGCAACGCAATTGTGCCCGTCCTCAGTCACGGAAGCCAGGTCAGATGTCGGATGTCAGCGAGCAGGGCTCACTCGCGTATGAATTCTTGCAAAGAAACGGCGATTCTTGGAAAATCGTGCAGGATTTGGCGATCCAAAGTGACGAGCGGTACTCGCTGCTCTTTGGCTAAAGCAACAAACTCACAGTCGTAAGCCGAGCAGCGCGACCGAGAAACCAGTTGCAGAACCGCGGACGTTGAGACCGTGAACTCGTTTTCAGCTAAAATGGACTCCGCAAGATTTGCGATCTGTATCGCCTTTTCGGTAGTGAGTAAACGCCGCCGGAGCGCTCCCGGCCAGTGTGTTTCGAAATTCCGAACGCCATAGCAGCGGTGCAATCCAATCAGAATCTTTTGCCCAGGCTGCGTCGGCATTTTTTGAGTGCGGCGAGGCCATGTAGCGATAACAGATCACGTTGGTGTCCACGCAAATCATTTTCGATGCGTCCGCATGCGCCCGGGATCACATCCGCCCCGCTCGCTTCCATGCATTGATCTCTCGTTCGGTCACCGGCCGGCGGAACAGAGCCCTGGCACGGCGGACGGACGCTTCCAAGTCGGCTGCATCAAACGCGCGCGGGGCGTCGGCTGCCGTCTTCAAAGTCGCGATGATTTCCCGATTGAGGCTGCGATGATGTTCCTCGGCACGTTTTTTGAGTTTCCGGTGCAAGTCTGTTGGAATGTTTTTCAACGTGATCGACGGCAACTTCGCAACCGTAACGGTTCCATTTTGGTTGTGCACCTGGCGCGCCGTGGCATGCGAGGAAAGTCGCGACTGTTTTTTCGCAATGCATTCCACCTGCCCAAGGTGGATCGGCCCAGCTACTTCCAAACGCCCGTCACGCTGGCGAAGGCGCAGAGAAACGAGAACGAAGTAGCTGGGACGATGCCAGATGAATCGCTGACGGCGCGAATCTCAGGCGGCCAAGCCGCAGTAAATTTGCCAACGCGTTGAGGACAACGCATTCCACCGAAGGCGCATTTTTTTTGCGTATCGTCCGCTTTTAATCGCCGTTGTTTGTCGGGGGTTTTTCAGGCGAATTAACTTGTGGCGTGAGCGGAGCGGGTATGAACGGCTGCACCAGCTGATTAAACGGCGGACACTCTGGAAGCGCAATTTCCTTGCCTTTATATTCTTTATATTCTTTATAATCTTTTGCGTCCTTCCCGTAGCCCCGCACTGGCCGCACCTGCCCCGCCGCAGCTGTGATCCTGTCTGCAAGATCAGGGCGGGCTCTTATCGCTCCGGCTACAAGCGTGCGACGCTGGCTCGGAGGGTAACGAACAATGAGCGAACTGAATCCTCGCATAAATTGGTCCGGCGTGGCGGTGGCGATGCTGGCCGCTCCCGCTGCTCTAACCGCGCGATCCAAATCGCCATTCGGGGCCACAACTTGATGGTTCCTTTGAATTTCCTCCTGAATCAGCGGCGCACTGGGCAATTGGCGAAAGTCTCGAATAAGAGGAGAAGAGAGTTCCTGTTGAAGATCAACCTCAACGGGGTCCTCCAATCTCATGTAGATCGGATCGTAAACTACCATTTGACCTGGCATGACCAGCAAAGTTTGGCCCATGCGGTCCAGGCTGATGCACGCCGATCCTTCGAGCACCGTAAATTCGATAATTCCGCTCGGATAGACGTTGCCCAATACCGTTGTGCCTGTAATTGCTGCCGTGACCGGACCCATCTTGACCTTTGCCCCGCCCTTGTTCTTTGGCACATAAAGCAAAAATTGGCCGTTGCCCATGTCGATTGTTCGTCCCTCTTTGCCGACGTTGAAAATAGTTTTCTCGCCCAAACGCGTGATTGTTTCGTCTTTGAACGTTAACTCGCTCCTGGACTGGGTCCCGGTTTGCACCGCGTTACCCTGGCGAACAGTCTCGTTGACCGTCACCGCACGCGCAGCTGAACCTGATGGTACCACTTTAACGTCCTGCACTACTTGAGTAACCTTTGCTTCCTCCAGATCAGCAGCAGAGAGGCCATTTGGCAGCCAATTTACCAGGGCAAATGCGACTGGGGCGACGAGTAAAATATAGCGGCGTTCCATATTCATGGGCGGATTTATAGAGTATTGTTTGGCGCTTGTGAAGTCTTTTCTTCATTTTTTTTTGGCCCCTGGCAGTGGCCCGATTCAAGGCCGAGATCCGGCCGGCGCGCGAAGCTCTTCGTGCCGATCATGTCTTGCATTCTGTCTTACATGCCTTACGTTTGTTCATGGAAACTACGCTGACCATCCGTCTCCCCGCAAAACAGCGAGAAGCCCTCAGGCGCCGTGCCGCGGCCGAGAAACGAAGCGAGTCAGCTCTTGTTCGCGACTTGATTGAGCGAGAAATACAGCGGGGATTCGACTTTGAGCGTGTCCGTCATTTGGTTGGGAGCATTGCCAGCCCGCCAAAACATTGGGAGAAGGACTCCTGGCGGAGACATATTCGCCAGCGCAATTGGCGTTGATGAGCGCTTGTCTTCTCGACACAGGCCCGCTGGTTGCGTTGCTCGACCGATCGGAACCGGACCACGACCGAGTGCAAAGCTTTATGGCGCGTTTGCGCGGCTCGCGACTTGTCACCACTGGCGCAGTGGTTACCGAGGCTTTTTACTTTCTCTCCGATGTGCGGGATGGACCGGCCAGCCTGGCTTCATTTCTCGCCGACAGCGCGACCGAAGTGCGGGATGTTTTTACTGCTGAAGCATTGGGTGCCGCCGTTCGGCTGATGAGCAAATATGCCAATGTGCCGATGGATTTTCCGGACGCCACCCTCGTCTGGATCGCGGACTTGTCAGGGACAGACACAATTCTGACATTTGATCGGCGTGGTTTTTCTTCGTTTCGCTTCGCAAAGAGCCGCCGGTTTAAACTGGCGCTTGACGTGTGAACCCCCTTGGAATTGAGGACTTGTAAGTTGCCTGATTCTCGCTATACTGCGCCCCCTCAATGTTCGCCCCCA
>Ga0209056_10000602_pt1 | contig 39578 bp, 46 predicted proteins | sample GraSoiAngelo_114_FD_185876 | JGI IMG/M metagenome (GOLD analysis project Ga0209056, IMG submission 185876) | Grasslands soil microbial communities from the Angelo Coastal Reserve, California, USA - 14_0903_13_40cm (SPAdes) (version 2) | ecosystem: Environmental > Terrestrial > Soil > Grasslands... | reverse complement strand
GCCAGAACCAGTAGTTGTCGCGCATCTCGGCCACGCCGGCCTTGTCGCGGAAGTCCGAAGGCTTGAGGGGTAGAGCGACCCCGGCGGGGCCCTTGCCGTCGCCCTGGTCGCCATGGCAGACCGCGCAGCGGGTCGCGTAGATCTCCTTGCCGCGAGTGATCATGGCGAGGTCCGTCCAGACGCTCAGCGGCACGTGGACGTCGGCGTACTCGAGCGGTGCGGGCACGTGAGCGTGCCCGCCCTTTTCCTCGTGCTTGTCGCCATTCGCCCGGGTGGCCGGCGGGCGGACGAGCCAGAGACCAACGAGCAGTCCGAGCACGCCGATCGCCAACGATGTGAAGAGTTTGGCTCGCATGTCGGCCTCTCCTCAGAAGTCCCAGTCGATGCCGATGAAGAGCTGATTGCGCCAGTTCCGCAGCGGACTGTCCTCGACGAAGCTCCGGAGGTTCACGCTGTCGCGGACGAAGAAGGCGATGTTCTGCCAGGGATAGAACTTCGCCTGCACGGACAGCACGGAACCGTCGCGCTTCTCGTCCTTGAGGCCGCCGGCCCAGAGCTGGTCGAAGCGGCTCGACAGCATGATCTTCTCGTAGACGAGATAGTCGGCTTGAATCGTGAGTCCAGTCGCGGTGCGGTCGAAGCTCCCTCGCAGCTCGCCGGGCAGGCCGTAGAGCCGATCCCAGATGAGCGCGCCGTAGACGTCAAGCTGCTTCCATCGGACATTGGCCGCGATGCCGTAGCGCAATCGGTCGAGGCGGTTGCCACCTGGCTGGCTGGGGTCCTCCGGATCGGGCGCGCGGGCGACGCCGAAGCCCCAGTTCACGAGGGCGGAGATGTTGAACGTGAGCTCGCCGCGGTCGAGGAGGTCGAAGCGTGCAGCCGCGTAGGTGTTGAACCCCTCGTTCTCACGGAGGAAGCCGATCTGGCCGAGGACGACGTCGTTGAACATGGCGTGAACGTCGGCCCCCGGGGCGCCCGACGTGTTGTACATGACCTGGTCCGTCACGAGCTGCGGCTCGCGCTCGTCACGGTTCTTGAACAGCCCGAAGAACTTCGAGGCGAACGCGTACGGGACAATCGGCAAGCGCTCGACCTCACCGTGCGCGACCTCGAGCTCCGTCAGCGCGATGAGCTGGCGGTTGGTCGCGTAGGAGAAGTTCGTGTTCGGATCGACCTTCCCGGCCATCAGCATCGGCCCGTGCATCGAAAAGCCGCCGTGCTTGCCCACCATCGTCTGGCCACCCATTTCCATGGTCGGGGCTCCGAGCAGGCCGAGGAGGCGTCCGAGGTTGAGCATGAAGAACGCCTCCTTGCCGAGACCGAACTGGCCCCTGGTGAAGTAGCGCCCGTTCTCGAACGCGACCGCGTTCGGCTCGCCTTCGATCTCGACGAAGATGCTCAGCTCGGGCAGAAGAGGCCGCGCCACGAACAGTGTGATCTCATCGGGTGGCACGAACTTCGTCTCGGTCTCTCGGGGGGACTCCGTATACTCGAAGAGCCCTCCCTCGATTCGAAGGGCGAGGCTATCGATCAGCGTCTTGAGCGCGCCGTCCTCCCTGACGCTGCTCACGATTCCTCCTGGCCGGGCGGCACTCGGGATCTGGAAGCCCATCATGTGGAACTGCTCGCCGAACCGGTTCAGTCTCGGCGGGCGGGTGTGGCAAGCGTTGCATTGAAGATCGTACTGTCGCGCAAAGGCCGGCACCGCCTCCACTGGCCAGGGGCTGGCGAATGCGACCAGCCCTGCAACCAGCGCGGGCAGACCTGCCGCCGCAAGAATGACCACGGCGAGCTGTTTGGGCATGCTCCTCCCTCCCTATCACTTGGAACCTGGACGGACGCCGACCGGACGGGTGGCGGGCAACCGCCAAGAGCAAACTGCGTGGTCAGGGAGAGGGCTTAGATCAGCAGCGCGGCGTGCAACAGGAAGAGCGGGGGGGAGCTCGTCGGCGCCGGCGCCGACGTTGGGTGCGCACGGAGTGTCTCGAGGTCGCCGAGGACCGGCAGAACGATGCCGGCCGGGAGGAGGGCCGGCGCATCGACATCGGAGTCGGCGCGAAGAGCCTCGCAGGAGCCGCCGTGAGCGGCCTCGTCCCTGCCGCTCTCGGGATGGTCCTCGCTGTGTGTCGTCACCGCTCCGGCGTGGGCATGAATCGGAGCCGCGCAGATGTGGCCGAGGACGACGAAGATGGCCACGCCAACGAGCAGCCAGGACGAGAGGCGCCGGCCGTTCATTGTGGTCAGACTAGTGAGCGGCCAGCGCCATGTCAAGCGCGCGGGCCGTCGCTCAGACCCGTCCGAGCTGACCCGACTGGATCAGGTCGACGAGCACGTTCCATTCCTCCCTCTTGAGAACCGCGAGATTGCCGGCCTCTCCAATGCGGACCTCGTCGCCGGCGATCTCGACCTCGGGACAGGCGGTGCACGCAGGGCACAAGGACATCTTCACGCTTTCCATCGCGTCCTCCTTGGCGTCGTAGCGTTGACGGATTCGATGTGGGGGCATACAGCGGCATCGCTTCGTGGTCTCGATGACCAATCCTTCAGGACTCCCCGAAGCCGATCACGGACCTGCTTCGCATCGCTCAGAAGCTTCTCGAGCTCGGTCTGCTTTCGCTCCACGAGCCTGCGCACGTGTACGCACGGCGCACTCCCGGACCGCCGAATGGCGACGATTTCCTTGATTTCCTTCAGCTGGAATCCAAGCCGCTTCGCTTGCCTCACAAAGGCCAGGACGGCGAGCGCGTCCGGCCCGTATATCCGATACCGGGAGGCGGTTCGCCGGGGCGCCGGCAGGATGCCATTGGTCTCGTAGAGCCGCAGCGCTTTGCGGCTGACGCCGCTGCGCGCGGAGATCTCGCCGATGAGCAGGCCGTCGCGTCCCATGCTTCGAGCCTAAACCCTTCCCCGTGGGGCCAGGTCAAGCGGTTTTATCCACCCGAGCGCGTCCGCCCCGCCTCCGCTCGCAAGAAGAAGCTCCCGGCGGTGACGACGAGCTCGCCGGGCTTCAGGCCATCGAGCACTTCGAACGAGTCTCCGAGCGCTGCGCCGAGCTTCACGACCCGTTCAGCGAAGCGCCCCTCGCCACCCTCTACTACCTGGACGTAGACGACGGTGCGGTCGCCTACGGCCTGCACGGCCTCGCGGGTCACGAGCGTGACCTGTCGGCCTGAGGCCGCCTCGAAGCTGAGCGCCACGTACATGCCCAGGCGCAGATCGCCGCTCTTGTTCGGCACTTCCACGCGCACCTTTGAGGTTCGCGTGGCGGGATCCACGCGCGGGTCGATGTAGGCGACGCGCCCGCGTACCACGGAATCCCGCGCAGCGGGCATTGTCACCGTCGCCACACTCCCCACGCGGACGGCGGCGAAGTCCTTCTCGTAGAGGTCCCCGATCACCCAGACGGTACTGAGGTCGGTCACCGTGAAGAGCTCCTGGCCCGCGCCGACGACCTGACCGGGATTCACGTTCCGCGCGATCACGACGCCGTCGGCCGGCGCCCTGACGGTGACCTCCGAGATCACGCGCGACGCCTCCGTGAGGCGCGAGACGTCGTCTGGCCCGAGCCCCAGCAGCAAGAGCCGCTGGCGCGCCGCGGCGACCTCCGTCTCGTGGCCGGCGTGGACCGCCGTGATCTCTTCCAGCTCCTGACGGCTCGCCGCGCCGAGCGCCACGAGGCTCTGCGTTCGCTCGAGTTTCTGGTGGTCCGCGCTCAGCATGGCCTGCGCCGCGACATACTTCGTCTGCGCGTCGGCCAGCTCCGCGCTGAAGATCACGGTGAGCGGCTGACCCCGCGTCACTGACGCGCCGAGCTCGACGGCGACCTGACGCACGACGCCCCCGACGAGCGCGTTCATCTTCGTGTCGCGGTAGGCGTTCGACATCACTGTCCCGGGGACCGTGAGCGAGGCGCTCGCCGCCGCGCTTCGAGCTGCCGTGGTCTTGATCCCGGCCCGCTCGACCGCCTCGCGCGTGAGCGTGACCTCGACGATCTCGTCACTCTTCGCGCCTTCTCGGCCGGCCTGCACACCCGCCGACCCTGCCGGAATCGTACCGCCGCCTGCGGGCAGGCCGCGACCGTGACGCTCGGTCCACGTCACACCGGCCGCCACCCCGACGACGATCAGCGCGATGGCGCCGACACCTTGTACGACGTGCTTGCGCGTCATCGAGCTCCGGTCCCCACCGCCCGCTCGATCCCGACCGCCGCGTCGTAGACCTGCTTGAGTGCGTCCGTGTAGCCGTTCTCGACGTCGATGAGGCGCCGCTGCTCGGCGATCACGTCCAGAAGGGATCCGCGGCCGAGCTGGTAGGCCTGACGGATCACGTCCAGGTTCCGCCGCGCCAGGTCGCGCACGCCGCGCTCGTAGATGTCGAGTGACCGCCGCGCGGCCTCGTACTGGGTGAAGGCCGCTCCCACCTCCTGCTGCACCGTGAGCACGGCAAACTCCACCCGGCGCTCCGCGGCACGGGTCGCCGCCCTCGCTGCCGCCACGTTGCCCTCGTTGCGGTTCCGGAGGGGGAGCACGATGCTCACGCCGCCGCCGAAGTAGTGAAAGACGTCCTGGATCGGCCGCGTGCCGCCGGTCGCTGTGAGACCGTTCAACGCGAAGCCGAAGTCCTGGCGCTGGTAGCCGACGTTGATCGTGGCGTCCCAGCGGCCCTCCGCTTCCTCCTTCTTCACCATCGCGGCCGCCATCGCCGCCTCCGACCGCGCGACGGCCAGATCCGGCCGGTCGCTGACCGCACGCTCGGTCGCGCCCACGAGGTCGAGCGCCAACGGCGGGAGCGCCAGCTCTCCTTTCAGTGTGAGCGAAGCATCGGGCGCCATGCCGGCGAGCAGCTTCAACTGCAGCGCGGCGATCTCGACGCGGCTCTGGGCGAGCTGCCGGTTCGCGTCCAGGCGATTCACTTCCACGAGCAGCAGGCCCTCGTCGAGCGACGGTGCGGCCCCATGGCGCACCCGTGTCCCTACCACGTCGAGTGCGCTGCGGTTCACGCCCAGGAGCTCGTCGGTGACCCGGAGATTCCGCTGGGCCGCCAGCAGCTCACCCGCCTTCATGCGCACCTCCGCACGCACCTGCCGCTCGCGCTCGGCGACCTGACGGCGCCTCGTCTCGATCTCCCGCGCCGCCACCCCGACGCGCCCTTCCTTCCGGCCGTTCAGATCGAGCGGGAGCGATATTCCGACCGTCAGGTTGTTGTCGGGGCTCAGCGCTTTCTGGCCCCCGAGCTCGAGCATGGGGTTGGGCCGCAGGCCCGCCTGCTGCAACCGCCCCGCCGACGCGTCGACCTCGAGTCGCGCCGCCTTGAGATCGGGATTGTCGACGAGCGCGCGAGCCACCAGCTCGTCCACGCTCACCTCGCCGACCGCCTGAGCCCGTGCGGGCAGAGGCACCGTCACGACGAGTCCGATCAGAAGGAGCGCGAGCCCGTTGCCGCCTCGCATGGCCGACGCGCCTAACGGACCGGGACGGAGAACCTGGTCGACCCCTTGCCCTCCGGGCCGTCCCACGTCACCGTCACCTGCCGCGCCCCACGATCGGGGAACTCGATCGTGCCGCGATAGCGCCCGGGGCCGTCCGGCGTCAGCGTCGCGCCCGCGACCATGGGGGCCATCCCCGGCATCCCCATGCTCGTACTCAGGGAAACCTTGCCGACGTCGACCGGCTTCTTGTCCTGAGCCGCGGTGAACTCCAACACGAAGCTGTTCTTTCCCTCTTTCCACTGGCCGGACTCGTTCTGCAATGTCACAGTGACGTCCTTCATCTTCTGGATATGAATGGGCTTCATGTCAGCGGCGGTCCCGGCGAGCGCTCCACCCATGATCAGGATCCCAACTGAGAGTGCGACGATCAGACGCTTCGGCATGTTGTCCTCCGTGTTCGAGATAGTTAGTCGGCCGACCGCAGCGCCGGCCTTGGTTTGGGGGTTGCCCGCCCGAGCTCCTCGACCTCGGCGCGGCGGAGATCGCGCTCGCGCAGCCAGTAGAAGATCACCGGTGTCACGATCAGCACGAGGCCGAGTGAGCTGACCATCCCACCGAGCACCGGAGTCGCGAGCGGCTTCATGACCTCGGCGCCGGTCGAGTGGCTCCACATGATGGGCAGGAGGCTCGCGACCACGGTGGAGACGGTCATCACCTTCGGGCGCAGCCGGAGCAGCGCGCCTTCCTTTACTGCCTCGAGCAGGGCCTCGCGCGTGAGGCGCCCGCCGAGGTCCTCGCGCTTGCGGGCCACCGCCTCCTCCAGGTAGATCACCATCACGACCGCGGTCTGCACGGCGGTGCCGAACAAGGCGATGAAGCCGACCCAGACGGCAACCGAGAAGTTGTAGCCGAGGGCGTAAAGCAGATAGATCCCGCCGGCCAGGGCGAAGGGCACCGCCAGCAGCACCTGCGCCGCGTCGAGGAACGAGCGGTACGTGACGTAGAGCAGCACGTAGATCACGATCAGCACGATCGGGATCACGATCTGCAGCCGCTGGCGTGCGCGGACCTCATTCTCGTACTGTCCGCTCCACTCGATATAGGAGCCGGGGGGCAGCGCGATCCTTCCGGCGATCACCTGGCGCGCCTCGTCCACGAAGCTGCCGACGTCGCGGCCGCGGACGTTCAAGAGGACGGTCACCACGAGCAACCCGTTCTCGCTCGAGATCATGGACGGGCCGCTCACGCTCCGGATGTCGGCGAGCTGGGCGAGCGGCACTTGCGTGCCGTTCGGGGCCGTCACCAGAACGCTCCCGAGGTCCCCCCCGCTCGTCCGGTATTGCGGCGCGTAGCGCACCCGCACGGGGAACCGCTGGCGTCCTTCGATCGTCAGCGTGAGGTTCGTCTCGCCGACAGCGGTCTCGATCACATCCTGGACGGCACCGACGGTGATGCCGTAGCGCGCCGCCGCCTCGCGGTTCACCCGGACGTCGAGGTAGGGCGCCCCCGTGATCTGCTCTGGATAGACGTCGGCGGCGCCGGGAATCTGGCGGAGGACTTCGGCGATGGCGCGGGCGCGCTCCTGGAGCGTGTTCAGATCGTTGCCGAAGACCTTCACGCCGACCTCGGAGCGGATGCCGGTCGTCAGCATGTTGATCCGGTTGATGATCGGCTGGGTCCAGATGTTCGAGACCCCCGGCAGCGTCGTCGCCACGTCGAGCTCGCCGATCAGCCGCTCGCGCGTCATGCCGGGCCGCCACGCCGCTTCCGGCTTCAGGCTCACGATCGTCTCGGTCATGTTGACCGGCGCCGGGTCGGTGGAGGTCTCCGCGCGCGAGATCTTGGCGACGACGCCTGCGACTTCGGGGAACTGCTGGATCGCCGCGTTCTGCTTCTTTGTGATCTCGATCGCCTGGGCCAGCGAGATCGCGGGATCGGTGACCGGCATGAACATGAGGTCGCCCTCGTTCAGCGGGGGCATGAACTCCCTGCCGATCCTGGGCACCAGCGCGACGGCGCCGACGACAACGAGCACGGCCACGGCCAGGGTCAACACGCGCTGCCTGAGCGCCAGCGCCAGGACCGGCCGGTAGGCCCACACCAGCGGACGCATGATCGGGTTCGACTCCTCGCGGCGGATTCGGCCTCCGATGAGCAGGCTGCACAGCACCGGGACCAGCGTCACCGACAGAAGGGCCGCGCCGACCATGGAGAACGTCTTCGTGAACGCGAGCGGATGGAAGAGCTTGCCCTCCTGACCGGTGAGCGCGAACACCGGGATGAAGGCGAGGATGATGATGGCCATCGAGAAGAAGATCGGGCGCCCCACGAGCCGTGTCGCCTCGAGCACGGCGTCCATCACCTTCCGGCGATTGCGCGTGTCGATGCCGCGCTGTTCGATGGAGCGGAAGGCGTTCTCGGTGACGACGATGGCCGTATCGACGAGCACGCCGATGGCGATGGCGATGCCGGCTAGCGACATGATATTGGAGGTGATCCCGAGGTAGCGCATGAACAGAAACGCCGTCAGCACGGCCAGCGGCAGCGGCAGGGTCACGATCAGGACCGACCGGAGATGGAGCAGGAACAGGACGTTCACGATCGTGACCACGATCGTCTCTTCGATTAACGCCCGCCGGAGGGTCTGGACCGCCCGCTCGATGAGCGCCGATCGGTCGTAGAACGCCACGATCTTCACGCCCGGCGGCAGCCCCGTCTGGAGCGCCCGGATCTTCTCCTTGATCCGGTTGATGACGTCGACGGTGCTCACCCCGTAACGAGCCACGACGACGCCGCCCACCGCCTCGTCCGTCCCCTTGATGAGCGCGGCCACCCGGAACGCGTCACCGATCTTTACCTCGGCGACCTGGCGCACGAAGATCGGAATGCCGTTCTCGGCGCCGACGACCACCTGCTCCAGATCCCGCGGGCTCTCCACGAGGCCGAGCCCGCGCACGACAGACCAGGTGCCGCTCGCTTCGACGACGTTGCCGCCGACGTTGCGGTTGCTCCGCATGACGGCGTCGACGACGGCGGAGAGCGGGATGCGGTAGGCGCGCAGGCGGTTCGGGTCGACGTCGATCTGGTACTGGCGCACCGTGCCGCCGATGCTCGCGACCTCGGCCACGCCCGGCACCGAGTTCAGCTGGTAGCGGATGAACCAGTCCTGGAGCGACCGGAGGTCGCGAAGCGAGACTCCCTTGCCCTCCACCGTGTACCAGAAGACGTGGCCGACCCCCGTCGCGTCCGGGCCGAGCGTTGGCACGACACCCGCCGGCAGCGACTTCGCGAGCAGGTTGAGTCGCTCGAGGACACGAGAGCGCGCGAAGTAGAGGTCGATGGCGTCCTCGAAGATCACGTTGATCATCGAGAAGCCGAACGCGGACGACGACCGCACGACGCGCACCCCGGGCAGGCCTTGCAGACTCACGGTCAGCGGATACGTGACCTGGTCCTCGACCTCCTGCGGCGAGCGTCCGGACCAGTCGGTGAAGACGATGACCTGATTGTCGGAGAGGTCCGGGATCGCATCGATCGGGGTCGTCAGCAGCGCCCAGTAGCCCCAGCCGCCGAGGAGCAGGAAGAAGGCGACGACCAGAAACCGGTTGCGAAGCGAGACCTCGATGAGCCGATCGATCATTGAGGGCGTCTTACCTCGCAGTCGCCGACGGTGACTCGCGCCGGAGACGCCCGATCACCATCCAGACGAGGACGATGAGGCTTGCGAGCAGCCCGAGGCTCAGGAGCGCGGCGAGAATGCCGGCGACCATCATGCTGGATCCACACATCTGCATCATCATGTTCGTCTCCCGGCGGCGTCCGGACGCTGTGCGCAGAAGCGCGCAGCCAGCGGCCAGAGGCCACCCTGTGGGATTTAGAGCGTTACTCGATGACTAGCTACGTCTAGGCGGAGAGACGACCGAACTTGGGAGGTGGCTCGAGCGCGGAGCGGGATACCGGTGTGAATCGATCCAACCATGAGACCACAATGTTCGTCCCGGGCATCGGCGGACCAAAGGCGGGCGAGGCGTCGGTCACGGCGGAGACCACGCCGCACGGACCGCCGTCACACAGCGCCATCATGGCGGCGCAAGAGTCGAACGCCATGCCCACAGGGCCGAGGATCACCCAGGCCGTCAGGAGAACCAAGGTCAGCCATTGGAAGCGTCCACTCTTCACGGAGACCATCGTAACACGCGCTACCGCCGCGCCTTCCGGCGTTAGTCCAGGCAGCACGTCCGACCCCGTACTGCTTCCAGGCCCTCCCATGCGATCAGGGGCACCATCAGAAGGCCCGCGACAGGATCCGCCCACCACCAGCCGAGCCATGCGTTCAAGCCGAGTCCCGCGAGAAGAATTGCGGAGAGGTAGGCGCAGACCCGCGTTTGCCGCGCTTCAGCTTCGAGTGCGCCGCTCGCGAGGCGGCTGGCGACCCGGCGCTTGAAATGGACGAGCGTCGGCATGACGATCAGGGACAGCGCGGCCAGCACGATGCCGACGGTCGACTGCTCAGACGCGTGTCGTTGCCGGAGTGTCTGTGTCGCGTCGTATGTAACGTAGACGGCTAGAAGCAGGAAACAGGTTCCGATCACTCGGAGCGTGAAGCGCTCCGCCGCCTCTCGCCGAACCTCGTCGGCGTCCCACTGAAGCCTCCACAGCGCCGCAAGACTGCTGACCACCTCGATGGCGGAGTCGAAGCCGAAGCCGACGAGGGCAATGCTACCGGCGATGAACCCCGCCGCGAGCGCCACCGCACACTCGGCCGAGTTCCACGCGATCGTGAGGTACTGAAACATACGGCCGCTGCGCGTAGCGCGAGTTCGTTCTTCGCCGATTGCGCGCGCAACAGTCGGCGTCGTCCAGATCGCCACGCGATGGGCTCGCTACCGCGAGCCGCCCTCCATGATCTTCCCGTACGTCATCATCACCTCGCCCATCGCCTTCAGCATCTCGCCGCGCGTCTGCATTATCCGCGGCGAGTCGGAGTTTCCCTCATCATCCCATCACTCATCATAGGGCACATGCCGCCCCCTTGTGCCGGTGGCCCTGTTCGGGGCAGGGCTGGACCGCGGTCTGCTGCCGCGCGAGAGCAGCAGCTCCTGCAGCCACTACGATCCCTCAGTGTGTGTGACCGCTCAGCGCTATCCCTCGCGCCATCGCCAGATGGTGCGGCTGATGGTGCGCGCCCTCTGTGATCAGCCCGGCGAAATCGAGCCCACGAATGCGCGCCACGAGCTTTGCCTCATCGGGCTTCTTGGCGATGACGGTCAGGCGGACGCCGCCGGCGATGGGATCCGCTTTCGCCGACCACTCCGGCATGCGGTCGAGCTCGAACGCATGGGGTACGACCATCGCGCGGATGGCCTGTTCGGTTCGCCCCGTGCCCGTGATTTCCATGACAAGCCCCCCCGAGACCGGCGTCCGACTTACCGCCGCCCGGAGCATGACCTCGTTCATAGCGATGAGATGCTGCCGGAGTCGCTCGATGTCGACCTTGGTCCAGTCGGTGGCGGGATCGGCCTCGAGGATCCTCACGATTTCTGCGATGGCACCGAAGGTGTCCTGCCCGGGCATGGTGGGTGCGCCCCCGACCGGGTTCTGAGCGAAGACGACATGCGCCAGCACTGCCCCGGCAAGGGCGACGCCGAGCACGATGGCCATGACTGCTCTCCACATGATTCCCTCCTGTCGGAATGGATCTCCCGACAGTATGGAGAGCCGGGGCGGGTCAAATCTATGACTTAAGTCACACGGTCTCCGGCGCGTGTCGCGTCGTCATCACCCCGGGCGAGGGCGGCCAGACGCGCCGGGTCACGGATGACAATGCGGGACCGATCGCGCGAGATGACGCCGGTCTTCTCGAGCTCTGAGAAGGCGCGCGCGATGAGCTCTCGAACGGTGCCGAGCCGTGCCGCGAGCTGGGCGTGGGTCAGGGTGAGCTCCATGCTGGCGCCAGGCTTGACGGGCGCGGCGACGGCCGCGTCAAGATGGCGGGCCAAGCGTTCGATCACCGGGCGGAAGGCGAGGTCGCTGACGATGCCTGCAAAGTGGCGGACTCGGCGCGCCATCGTCTTCAGCATGGCAAGCGCGACCTCCGGCCGTCGCTGACACAGACCGAGAACGTCGGTGCGCGAGAGGAACAGCACCCGTGTGGGCGCGAGGGCGACTGCGGAGGCAATGTAGCCGCCGCCGTCGAAAAGCGGTCCTTCACCGAGCGTCGCGCCCGATCCTTCGCTGTGGAACACCTGCTCGCGTCCCCGGAATGAGATCTGCCGGATCTCGACGAGTCCTTCGGCGACGATCAGGAGACCTCGGCACGGCTGACCTTCCTCGAAGAGGGCTTGGCCAGGCTCCAGGCTCCGCGTCGTACACCGTCCCGCCAAGCGACTCAACTCGGTCGCGGGTAGCGACGCAAAGTATCCGACGCGGCGCAAGACTTCATCGCTCGCCGAACGGGTCTGTGCTCTTGCCATCCTCTTTTAGGGCTGCGGCCGTTCGCACGATACTGACCTGACCGCCCGCAGAAGCGGCCTTACAACCGCAGCCACTGCCGCTGGAACCCATACCACAGCGCGAGACCGCCGACATAGGCGGCGCCCAGGTTCCACAAGGCGGTGCCGGCGGTTAACAGGCTGACCATTCGGCCGCGGCGAGCGGACTGATCCACCATCGTAGTAGTCCCGTGCTGAATGCGGCCCAGCCCACTGCGCGGAGCTGAGCCGGCGCCGCTCGGTCGTGGCTCGACGGATCGCGCTCTGCCTCTTAGACGCCTCGATTGTCGGCGAGGCTATATCACACCCGGGCCGCCGTGAACAGCCGACACGGATTTCTGAAGCGCGCCCCTCGCTTTTCCACATCAAGTCGGACACCACCTTAGCTACGGAGAGACGTGGCCCGTGCGCGCTGTGTGGCGATTCTTGCCAGTGTCGGAGTGAACACCTATGCTCGGGGCCGCAGAGGCGAGAATAGGTCCTGAGGTGATGTTGTGCTTAGCGGCCAGGGAGATGGACAAATGAGCAGACTGCCGAAGCTCACGAGAAGCTGGTTGCTGTTGGGCGTGCTGCTGGTCGGCATGCTCATTGGAGCCAGCGCGGCGACGGCCCTAGAGATCGGGGAGAAGGCGCCGGACTTTGTGCTCCCCGGCACGACGGGGGAGAAAATAAGCTTGAGCCAGTTCCGGGGTTAAAAAGCGGTTCTCATCGAGTTCTACGTCGGCGAGTCCACAACGTGAGGTAAAAACCTGTCGGCCAGGAAGGTCGACCATGGCAGGTTCCGGGACTTGAACGTGCAGGTTCTCGGCATCAGCGCTGACCACACCTTCGCACAAAAGACGTTTGCGGAGTCGCTTCAGCTCCCGTACCCGCTTCTCAGCGACTTTCCGGACCTGCAGGTTATCCGGAATTACGGCGTCCTTTGGCCAGACCAGATCGGGCCCCTCAAGGACGGCGGTGTGGTGGTCGAGCATCGACCGAATACGGCTGCACGGAGGGCGTTCTTCCTGGTGGATCAGCAGGGAATCGTCCGGGGAAAGTGGCTGGTCGCGAACAACGCTGCGCACAGGTCATTTTTTCTCATCGATCCGCAGGGCATCATTGGTCTACGACGCGACGAACGCAGTCGCTGTCTCGAGACTAAAGGTGCACCGCGACGCCGCGCACCGCCTCGGCCTCACGCTCGTCGAAAAGCCGGTGCGGACTGAGGATGAGGCTCGATCCGCGATCAGCGGGGTCAGGAAGGGCGAAGTGGACGGAATCTACTCGCCCCGCTTGCTGTCGCTCAATATCCCGGGCTTTATTTTCGACATCGCACCCAAGCGGGCGATTCCGACCATGTTCGACGATGTGTTCTATGTGGAGCGCGCCGGGCTGGCGAGCTATTCCGCGAACAACTACGTGCTGGGCCGCCAGGCCGCGCGCCTGGTGGACAAGATCCTCAAAGGCCCGAGGCCAGGCGATGTCCCGGTCGAGCAGCCGACGAAGTTCGAACTGGTGATCAATCTGAAGGCCGCAAAGGCGCTCGGCATCACGATTCCTCAATCCATACTAGGCCGGGCGGACCGGGTTATCGACTGATGGTGGCGCGTTAGCGCGCGGATTGGAGCCGGGCGGATTGACGGAAGCTCCGGGACACCACCTCGTTGCTCGTTCACACATAGAGTTCCCCCTGTCACCGACGACCGGTCGAAGCGGTGCGTGAGGGCTTCGCGCCGCTGACCCCGCCGCGTCGACAAAAGCGTGGAGAACCTGCATGTCGAAGATTGCGAATGGCCTTCCGATCGACAGCGTGACGCGATCCATTTGATCGTGGCGTCGTCGATGTTCCTGAAGCAAGGAATGGTTGTTAGAATCCGGGTATCGGCTTCCGCTTCATGGCGTCGGCCATTTTCGGCCGCGGTGCCGCCTCCTCGAGCAGTTTCATGAACGCCCGTGCGCTCGCCGTGACTCTCCGGGCTTCGTGGTGGATGACATGGAAGTGCCGCTGGACCCGAATACCGCGAAGTCGCAGGGCACGGAGACGCCCGGTCGCTATTTCTCCTCGCACCGCGTAGATCGAAACGAAGGCAACGCCAAGGCCCGCCATCACCCCCTGCTTGATCGCTTCGGTATGGTCGAGCTCCATCGCCACCTTGAATCTGACTCCCGCCCGCTGCAACGCGCGTTCGGTGACGCTCCGAGTCGCAGACCCGTCCTCCCGCACGAGCAGGGGGTGATCGGCGAGCGACTCGGGCACGACGTCCCGCCGCTTCGCCCACGCATGGCTGGGCGGGACGACGAGGACGAGCTCGTCGAGCATTCCAGCCGACAGGCACTCTTCGCCCGGCCCCACGGCATGCCCACCGACAATGCCCAGATCGAGCTCACGGTCCTTCACTCGCCCCTCGATGACCTGCGAGTTGGCGATCTGGAGCTTCAGCTCCACGCCGGAGTACCTGGCCCGGAACGCCGCGACAATCCCGGGCATCACGTAGAGCCCCGGGGTCGTGCTGGCACCGATCAAGAGCGAGCCGTGGGCCAGCCCATCCAGATCAGCGAGCGCCTGGCGCGCGCCCTCGACCGCGGAGATCGCGCCCGCCGCGTACCGCTCGAAGACACGGCCAGCCTCTGTCATGGTCACTTCCCGGCCCCGACGGACGAAGAGCTTCCTTCCCAACTCGCTTTCGAGCTCACTGATGTGTTCGGAGAGCGTCGGCTGTGACGAATGAATCCTCTTCGCGGCCCGGCTGAAGCTCTTCTCCCGGGCCACGGCGAGAAACACCTCGAGCTGGCGGAGCGTCATTTCGGGTTCTCCCTATACTCGACATCCAAAATACGTATTGGACCCTATAGCAGAGATAGGCGTATTACAACTCCAGAAACTGAAAGGAGGCTCGCATGATTTTTCGCCATTTCCTGTCCCCCAAGACCGGCTGCGCCAGCTACCTGTTCGGCTGAGGGGGCGCAGGCGCCTGCGCTGTGGTGGATCCACAGCTCGAGATCGAGCCCTACCTCGAGGCGGCCGCGCAGAAGTCGATGCGGATCACTCACATCTTCGAGACGCATGTCCAGGCCGATCACCTTTCCGGCGCCCGTCGTCTTTCGGAGGTGACGGGAGCGCCCGTGCTCTTCCATCAGTCCGCGCCAGTCAGGTTCCCTCATGTCGAGATCGCGGATGGTGAGGACCACGATCTGGGAAACGTGCGGCTCTCGATCCTCCATACTCCCGGGCATACGCCCGACAGCGTCTCCATCCTGGTCACCGACAAGACCCGGGCGCCAGAGCCCTGGTTCGTTCTGACCGGGGACACCCTCTTCTCGGGTGGCGTCGGCCGTCCGGACCTCATCGGCGCAGGCTCTGAAACGACGTTCGCCGAGCAGCTCCACGAGAGCCTCTACGGCAAGCTCTTGCAGCTGCCCGATCATCTCGAGGTCTTTCCCGCGCACTTCGGCGGCGCGGCGTGTGGCAAAGGCCTGAGCGGCAAGCCTGGCTCGACGATCGGCTTCGAGCGCCGTTTCAATCCGGCGCTCCGCCTCACCTCGAAGTCAGAGTTCGTACAGTTCGTCCTGGCGGACCTTCCGCCGCAGCCGGAGGCCTTCGCCGAGAACCGGCGACACAACCTCAGCGGCGAATGAGCGAGATGCGGCTCGGACTGCGGGAGAACCTCGCGCAGTTCACCCTCCTCGTCGTCCTGAACGCCTTCGTGGGCGCGATGGTCGGGCTGGAGCGTACGGTGCTGCCGCTCCTCGGCGAGCAGGAATTTGGGCTCAGCTCGAAGACTGCCATCACGTCGTTCATCGTGAGCTTCGGCGTGACGAAGGCAATCATCAATCTGATGGCCGCCCGTGCGTCTGACCGCATCGGGCGGAAGCCGATCCTTGTGGTCGGCTGGCTCTTCGCCCTGCCCGTGCCATTCCTGATCATCTACGCGCCGGCATGGTGGTGGATCGATCTCGCCAACGTCCTGCTCGGCGCCAACCAGGCGATGGCGTGGTCGATGACGGTCATCATGAAAATCGACCTCGTCGGACCGAAGCGACGCGGCCTCGCCCTGGGGCTGAACGAGTTCGCTGGGTATTTCGCCGTGGGGGTGATGTCGTGGGTCACCGGCTACATCGCCGCTCACAGCGCGTTGCGCCCGCAGCCCTTCTACCTCGGGATCGTCATCGCGGTCGTCGGCATCGCGATTTCCTCTCTCTTTGTCAGAGAGACGCGATCCTACGCGCACCTCGAAGCGGCCACGTCACCTCAGACCTCGAGCGGCGTCCGTCCATCGCTGCAGAACGTCTTCTACGTGACGAGTCTCGGTAACGTCGGCCTCTTCGCCGCCTGCCAGGCCGGACTCGTGAACAACCTGAACGACGGTATGTCGTGGGGGCTCTATCCGCTCTTCTTCGCCGCGTACGGCCTCGGCGTCGGCAGTATTGGCACCATCAAGGCGGTCTATCCCATCGTGTGGGGTGTCCTGCAGGTGGTGACCGGGCCGCTGTCCGACCGCGTCGGCCGGAAAGAGCTGATCGCGTGGGGCATGATCGTGCAGTCCGGTGGGATCTGGTTGACGGTCCTGGTGCCGAGCTATGTCGCGTGGCTGGTCGGCGCCGCGTTGCAGGGACTCGGGACGGCGATGGTCTACCCGACGCTCCTCGCCGCGATCACGGACCATGCGCACCCCGCGTGGCGCGCGACCAGCCTCGGTGTCTACCGATTCTGGCGCGATCTTGGATACGCCATCGGCGCACTCCTCTCCGGTGCTGTCGCCGATCTCGTCGGTATCGCGGCAGCAATCTACCTCGTCGCAGCGCTCACGTTCGTCTCCGGTCTCGTCGTCGCGCGATTGATGGGCCAGACTAGGCCACACAAAGCTCTGGCTCACCCCTGAGATTTCGATGGCGCTGACAGGAAGAGAAATGCTGAAAACAACCGCAGAACGATCCTTGGCGTACACGCTCGGGTCTCGCTGACGTTGCTCTGACTTCGATGACCGGCCAATTCGCCAATCGATGCCGTTCTGTCGCGCCGGTCTGACCCTCGCCTGGAGCTAAACCCACGCCCATCCGCCGAACCCACATCGTTTCTCAGGCCTGGCATCGGCGCTGCACTTGTCCGTAGGCATGAAGACCAAACGCCCCCTCCCCAATCGATTGCCCGGAATTTTCGTCGGCCTGCTGGCGCTCTCGCTGACCGCCGTGCCGGGCGCGCTCGCCGCGCCTTTCGCGTACGTCTCCAACTTCGGCTCGCGCGACGTGTCGGTGATCGACGGCGCGACCAACGCCGTCGTCACGACCGTGTCGGTCGGCACCGCGCCCTACGGCGTAGCGGCCAACCCGGCGGGCACACGGGCATACATCGCCAACTACGGGGACAATTCCGTCTCGGTGATCGACACCGTGAGCAACACCGTCGTCGCCATCGTGTCGGGGCTCGGCGCCTCTCCGAGCGGCGTCGCGGTGAGCGCGGACGGCACGAAGGTCTACGTCGCCAGCGGGAACGGGACGGTTTCGGTGATCGACGCGGTCTCCAATTCGGTCCTGGGCACGGTCTCCACGGATGGAGCGCTGAGCGGTATCGCGGTCAACCCGGCGGGCACGCGCCTCTACGTCACGGACTTCTCGAACAATCGCGTCATCGTGATCAGCGCCAGCCCCATCAGCGTGGTCACCCCGATCGACGTGGGCTTCTCCCCGCTGGGAATCGCGGTCAGCCCTTCGGGCGCCCGCGTCTACGTCGCCAACGGCGACGGAACGGTCTCGGTGATCGACACCGCGAGCAACACCCTCGTCGCCACCGTCCCGGTTGGTTCGCCGTTCCTGAGCATTCTGGTCGGTCTCGCGGTGAGCCCCTCGGGGAGCCTCGTCTACGTCACGAACGCGAGCGAGAACACCGTCTCCGTCATCGACGCCCAGACGAACGCGATTCTCGCCACCGTGCCGGTGGGCGGCAGTCCCTTCGGCGTCGCGACCGATCCCACGGGGGCGCGCGTCTTCGTCGGTAACGACGCCGACGGGACCGTGTCCGTGATCGACGCGGCAACGAACGCCGTCGTGGCGACCGTCGGGGTCGGCACGCATCCACTTGCGTTCGGCGCGTTCGTCGCCGCGGCCCCCAGCGCCGCGGACTCGTGCGACAGCCAGATCGAAGGCGCAGATGAGAAGTCGGCACGATCCGACAAAAAGGTACGGCGACAATCTGATGACCGCCAACAACACAATTGCGATGATGATGAGGAAACTGACGACTAACGAGGACAACGAGTGATTTGACGTCGCCGGCTAGAGACCGGGTCGCGCGCGTGGTGGTGGGCGACATCTTCATCACGGCAGACCGTGGGGCGCGGACGCGTTGAGAATGCGAGCATCCTCCTGGGACCAGGAGGATGCCAACCCGCGCCGGCGCTCCAGCTACCAGATGCGAAGCGACAACAGAGCGGCGGGCAAGAACCTTCGCGGCCCGAACCGGATCAGCTGCAGCGTGATGTTGTCCGGACCCCCACGCTCGTTCGCCAGCGACACCAGCCCCTCACAGGCTCGGCGCAGCGGTCGGCTCTCAGCCAGTCTCCGGATCTCGTGCGACCTCACCTGTCGCGTGAGGCCGTCCGTGCAGAGCACCAGCGTATCCCCGGTACGGAGCGCCAGCGGTCCCCGCACCTCGATCGTGACGTCCTCGGCGAGGCCCAGGGCTCTCAAGATCACGTGGGCGCTCGGGTGGTGCTCGGCCTCGGTCGCGCTGAGCACGCCGTCACGGACCATCTCGGCGACGAGCGAGTGATCCTCGGTCAGCTGACGCATCTGGCGGCCCCGGACGAGGAAGGCCCGACTGTCGCCCACGTGGGCCAGGAACGCGTCGTGATCGCGGATGACCAGCGCGGTAAGCGTCGTCCCCATCGGCGCCTCGCCCACCGCGAGGCGGCTCTCGCGGTACACGGCCGCGTTGGCGATCTGGACGGAGACGCGCAGTGCCTCCGGCAGCGGCTCCGAGCGCTCGGCCTCGTAGTAGGTCTCGCGCAGCGTCTCGACCGCGAGGCGACTGGCCACGTCCCCGCGCGCGTGGCCGCCCATCCCGTCGGCCACGACGAAGAGACGCCCGCGCGATTGGAGAAGTGCCGGATCGTCCGGTTCGAAGGCGCCGAGGGAGTCCTCGTTTCGCGTGCGGACCCGACCGATGTCCGTGAGGTGAGCGAACGTGACGGTCGCCATCCGACTGGCCTCACCCATCACTGGGCGCTCCGCTTGCCCAACCGCGCCTCGCTCGTCTCGACGGCGCGGATGAGCGTCCGGACCGGTGGGGGCGCTTGGCGGCCGCACGACACCGTCGCGCCGTCCGACGCGGCAAGCCGTCGAACTTCCTCACCCGCTCGCTCCGACCGCCCCAGGGCGAAGTAGGCGAGCATCAGATGACACCGGGCGTCCACCAGCGATTTCAGCCGCACTGGCGTCGGGGACAGTCCTTCGAGCTCGACCAGCGCCTGACCGAACGCGGTCACCGCCTCGCGGAAGTGGGCCGCCTGGTAGGCAGCCCTGGCCTTGGCCAGGGCGGTCTCCGGCGATCCGGAGCCGTTCTCGCGCCGCCCGTACTCGACCAGGGCCTGCGCCAACGCGCGCTGCTCCTCGCTCCACTGATTCCTCCCGAGGCCGGTGTAGGCCTCGGCGAGCGCCTGGTGGACTTCGACCAGCTCTTCCAGGCGAAGCGCGGGCTTGTCGATCAGCTCGACGTCCCAGATCGCCTGGCGCAGCGCGCGTACCGCGGTGTCGTATTCACCGGCGCGGAGCTGGGTCAGCCCGCGCTCGAGACTCGCCCGCTGCTCGCGGTCGGCGCCCGCCATCGTGTACTTCATGAACTTGACGCCAGGCAGATCTCGCGTGAGCTCCTGCGAGTAAGCGCAACCTCCGCTCAGAAGACAGATGAGACCGAGAAGCCCAATGGCGCGCTTGGGGTTCATTGCTCGATGAACCGTCCGGTATTGAAATCGTAACTGAGCCGCATGGGCGCATCGGGCGTGTGTTGAGCGGTGATTCGCAGCAGCCGTTCCGGGCTGCGTTGTCCGTCCATCTGGAAGTGGACGCGATGCTCCCCAATCGGCACGCGCAGGCATGCCTTGGGCGTGTACCCATCGGGCCGGTCGTCGACGTAAACCTGAGCGAACGGAAGCGCATTCACGCTGAGGCACCTCGACTCCTGGGGCGTCGCGGCGACGGGACGGAGCGCTACTGGAGCCGTCACGGTCGGGGTCGCCGGTCGCGCTGCCGGCTCAATCTCACGCTTGACGCCCGACGCTGGCGCGATGGTCCGGAGGACATCCGGCGCGCGCCGAAGGCCTGCCCACGTTCCGGCCCCGAGCGCCAGCAGGCACATCACGCTGACTGCCACGCGGACGGGACGCGAGAGGAGCCTCGTCCGCTGCAGGTCCCGCGCCGCCTCGCGGAAGGTACGAAGGCTCCATGTCCGCCGTTCGCCGGTCGCCGCCTCGCGCAAACCATCGGCGAAGTCCGTGGCCGTCGCGTATCGCGCTTCCGGCTCCTTGGCCAGCGCGCGCCGCAGGACTCGGTCGAGAGCGAGAGGAAGCCCGGCGTTGTGGTGGCGCACGGACGGTGCGTCGGTGTTGACGATGCGGTAGAGCACGGCGGCGAGGTCGGTGGCATTGAAGGGATTGACCCCGGTGAGCGCTTCGTAGAGCACGACGCCGAGGGAGAACAAGTCGCTACGCGGATCAACAACCTGGCCCCGGACCATCTCGGGAGACATGTAGGCCGGCGTCCCCAGCATCGAGCCGGTCTGCGTGTGACTCGCGCCCAGGATGCGGGCCGTGCCGAAGTCGGTGACTTTCGTGACGCCGGGCCCGACGAGGATGTTTCGCGGCTTGATGTCCCGATGGACGACCCCGTGGCGATGGGCATAGTCGAGCGCCGCACAGACCTGCAAGACGATCCCCACCGCGTCCACCAGCGGAAGAGGCCGGCCGCCAAGCAGCAGATCGGCGAGCGTACCCCCCTCGATGTATTCCATGACGATGAAGGGCCGGCCCTCGCCCTCTCCCACGTCGTGAACGGCGATGATCGCGGGATGCGCGAGCCGGCCCGCCGCCACGGCTTCCTGATGAAAGCGCTGCTTCAGACCGACGCCCGACTCCTCGAGTGAAACCAGCTCCGGGCGGAGGATCTTCATGGCCACCAGGCGATCGAGCTTGGGATCGTGCGCCTTATACACAATGCCGCTCGTGCCCCGGCCGAGCTCCGAGAGAAGCTCGTAGCGGCCGTAGAGGAGCGGCGCACGCTCGGCCGCCCTCAGCGCGGCCGGCGACGTCTCCTCGATCAACGGATGTCGTCCTTGAACGTGAGCCGGAGTCCGCCGATCGCGATCTCGTCTCCGTCGCGGAGCGTGGCGCGTCTCGTCGGCTCGCCGTTGACCCGCATGCGGTACCGCCAGGATGTGTTGCGCACCTCGTACTGCGGGCCGATACGGCGGATGTGCAGGTGATGCTTCGGACCGCGGCAGGCCACCCGCAGATCACAGGCGTCGCTTCGACCGATGACGACCGAGCCGTCAGCGAGCGCGAAGGTCCCATCCTCGCCGCCGGCCTGCCAGCGCACGTGGGCCCGGCGCTTCTCGACGATCGTCGCGCGGAGCGTGGCCAGCTCCTCCGGTCTCATCACGAGCGTACGACCAGGCTCGGCATACCCGGCCCTGGACGCGTAGAGCTGCGGCGCCGGCTCGGTCGGCACGTGGTCGAAGAAAAGGGAGAACTTGCCAAAGGAGATCTCGTCACCACGCTTGAGCGGCACCATGCCCGCGAGCCGCCGCCCGTTGAGAAGCGTGCCGTTCCCCGAGCCGAGATCCCGGACGAACCACTGCTTATCTTGGAGTCGAATCTCGGCTTGGTGGCGGGATACAGCGACGTTGTCGATGACGACTTCCAGCCCCATCTCGCGACCGACCCGTATGATCGGGTGGTCGATGTCGTACACCTGCAGCGCGGTTCGCTCGACAACCAGCGTCAGCTTTGGCATCTGACCCGTCCTCCCTCTCCAGATATAGCAACAGACAGGCCACACCCGCCCATCCGGAAAAAGGCATTGCCTCGCTGACGGTTACCGCGGGGGTCTCTAAAGCGGGACAGACCAGCCTGGACATGAACCGACCTGCTGGTACCGGAAATGGCACGTTTCCAGCCAATTCGGGCAGGTCCTCGATCTCGACTCACGCGCCGTCCGGCGCCCACGGTTTAGCCCGCCACGCCCGGCGTTTGCCCGAGCTCCGGAGCCTCGAAGCAGGTCAGGTGGGCCGACAACACTCCACGATGGCTGGCAGGTTCACAGAGTGCGCCTCAGCCTCAGGGCATCGACTGCAACTTTGCGGCAAGTGATGCGAGCGCGCGGCGATCGACGTCGGACACGAGCGCGTACCCTAGCGAGCTCTGGCGCCACATTACTACGTTGAATCCGCGCTCTTGAGTTGTTAACGTGCCACCGTCTTTCGTGGGCCAGTGTAGGCCGCTGGCTCGAAAGACGAAGAGCGAGATCGGATGGAGTCGGTGCGCGTAGACGAGCACAGCGGCCTTGCGGTCGAGAAAGTAACCAACGGCTCCGCCTTTGAGCGGGAAGTCGATGTCGCCCTCGAATGACACGCTGGGCGCGAAATCCAGCCGCCCCTCGAACCAGGGCTTCACCTGGTGCAGACCCCCACTCTCGATCTCGAGGGGGCGCTGGCTTGAAAGCACTCGCAGATGATCATTCACCGCCTCGCCGACTATTGCGCTGGTGGCATTCGCGTCTCGGAACGCCACCCGCTCGTAATAGACAATGGGTGCGCCCACGAGCACGAGGGCCACAAAGGCGAACGCCGGGATCAGCGACGGGCGCCACCAGCTCCACCCTGATCGCTTGGGTGTCGATACCTTCCATTGGGCGGCGATCCGCCGCTTCAGAGCGAGAGACGCCGGGTACTGCGGCAAGCGGTGCTCAAGAGCCGACGTCAACTCCTGCTCCACCGCATCCACGTGCGTGCAGTCCGGACAAGCCTCGAGATGCGCGCGTATCTCACCCAAAGCCGCCGTGGGCAGGCGCCCCTCCTGATAGTCGCGAAGAGTCATCCGAACGTCGTCGCAGTTCATCCGTGTCTTACCGTGCGTAGTCTCTCAGACTCAGTCTGAGCGCGGCCCGCGCGCGCGATAGCCTCGACTTCACCGTTCCCACAGGGCATCCGAGGACATCGCTGACCTGCACCTCAGTGAGCCCCTCGAGGTCGAGCAGAATCACCGTGCGTGCCTCCTCCGACAGCATCATCAGCGCGGCCTCGATCTCCTCGGCCACGACCTTACGAAGCCGGCCCAGCTCGAGGTCGTCGCGGAGCCACGCTTCGTCGGTCGCGCCCTGCGAATAGGCGTCGACCGTGTCGAGACCGCCCACCGTGGGGTCGCGGCGCCGGCGCCGGTAGAGACTCACGAACGTGTTCCTCAATATTCGGAACAGCCACGCCTTGAGATTGGTCCCCGGCGTGAACTGGTGCTCAGCTTTGAGCGCGCGGGCATACGTCTCCTGCACGAGGTCCTCGGCATCCGCCTGGTTCCCGGTGAGGTGCCGCGCGAGGTTGTGGAGCGCGTCGACATACGCCAACGCCTCGTTCGCGACGGTACTCAACGGAGAGCCACTCCCCTTGATCACAGGACCTGCATAGCATTGCAGGGCCTCTCACCCTCCGCAACGCTCGAGCGAACCATTCGTTCCCTCAAACCTTTTCTGAACCGCATGGAACGGGGCCTGTGGTGGAGCGTTCGGACGTGTGAGGAGGCCACGGAGAAAACCATGAAAGACGACACAAGAGCGCTGGCGTGGTACAGGCGGAGGGTAGTCACCGTCGGCGTGGTGACACTGCTCATCGCTGCCCACGCGCTGGCCGCGACGCCGCCGACGATCGGGATCAAGGAATTCAAGTACGGACCGTCCATGCTCACCGTCCCAGTGGGCACGACGGTGACGTGGGTCAATCACGACGAGGAGCCGCACACTGTCACGTCAGGGACAGGCGCCTTCAGCTCCGCCGGGCTCGTGAACGACGACACGTTCGTGCGGACATTCACGAAACCCGGCACCTACCAGTACTTCTGCGCGATTCATCCCTACATGAAGGGCACTCTGGTCGTGAAGTAGACGCCACCAATGACGAGGAGGACGGCATGGATCGGATCAATCGGCGGGGATTTCTCGAATGCATGGCCTGGGCGGGCACAGGTGTCGTCTGGACATTGGCGGGCGGCGTGCTGTCGTCGCGACTGATCACGGACGCCTCAGTCGCCGACGCCGCGGCAGGGAGCTTCACCTTCGTACAGATCAGCGACACGCACATCGGTTTCAAGGGCGAGGCGAACAAGGACGCCGCCGCCACCCTCCAACAGGTCGTCGACCGGGTGAATGGGTTGCGGCCTGCCCCAGCGTTCGTGCTTCATACGGGCGATCAGACGCACGGGCAGAAGGCGGGCGCCTTCGATACGGTCGCGGAGATTCTGAAGAGCGTGAAGACCGAACGCATCTTCTACGTGCCCGGCGAACACGATGTGTTCCTCGACGGGGGCAAGGAGTATCTGGCCCGCTACGGAAAGGGGACGGTCGACGAGCGCGGCTGGCAGAGCTTCGATTACAAGGGAACGCACTTCGTCGGGCTCGTGAACGTCCTCAAGTACAAGGGTGAGGGGATGGGCTCGCTGGGCGACGAGCAGCTCGAGTGGCTGGAGAAGGACGTCGCGCCGCTCTCGAGTAGCACCCCGATCGTGATCTTCTCCCATGTGCCACTCTGGGCAGTCTACCCGCAGTGGGGCTGGACCACGGAAGACGCCGAGCGCGCGCTGGCGTCTCTCCGCCGCTTCGGCTCGACCACCGTCCTGAACGGTCACATTCATCAGGTGCTCCGCAAGGTGGAGGGCAACATCTCGTTCCATACCGCGATGTCCACGGCGTTTCCGCAGCCGGCGCCGGGCAGTGCGCCGGCGCCGGGGCCGATGAAGATCCCTGAGGAGCAAGCGCGCCGGATGATCGGTGTCACGGAAGTGGCATACGTGCCAGGCACGCATCCGCTCGCGGTGGTGGACTCGACACTCGGTTGACAGCAGCATCTCCAAAGCAGTGCGCGGTGCGAGACGGCCCCGAAAGAGGCGGAGACGCGGCGGGGCAGCGTCCCCCAGGAGAAATCCTTGAGCGCCCGCCGGTCTTCAAAGACCGCGAACGGGTGCGCCAGCAGACCTCGTCTGGCATCTGAGGCTCCCCATGACGTATTGCCCGCCACCAACGAAAGGAGGTACTCGTCATCACGTGCGCCTGAACGCGCTGTCGATCATTTGCGTCACTCGCGTGCACTGCTGCCGCCAGCGCGGATGGCCGCCGTGGTCGACTTTCCCGACCCTGAAAAGCCCTCGATCAGGATGAGCGCCGGGCCCAACGAATTATTTCGCCAACGACCGGATGTCCCCGACGCGGTCACTCAGCGGCGTCTACTTCGGTGCCACGGTCAGGATTTCGACGACGTCGCGGACGAGTTTGCGATGTGCGTCCGGATGATATCCAACGCCGCCGCCGCGCGTGAAGCACGGGGCGTCGGGCCCTGCGAGCCGGCCTGTCGCCGGATCGATGATTCTTCCGAGCTCCTGTTCCACGAACCCGCAGGCGCTCGGGTTCAGGACGTCGGGTCGACGGACGTACGAGGGCAACGACGGGCTGTCGAATCCGTGGCGCGCGCCAGGATATTCGATCATTGCGATGTCGGCGCCAGCCCGGCGCACTCGCTCGACATACGTTCGGCAGGGTCCGATGGTGGTCCAGTCGTCGGCCTGGCCGTGCATGATACGCACCGGGACTGACGCCAGACGGTCGTCACCCTGGAGCGTGACGAAACACGCCGCCGGATAGACCGAGAGATGCGTGATGAATCGGACCGTCGGCGGACCCCAGGCGTCCTGGAAGCGCGTGAAGGCGGTCCACAACGCAACACGTCCACCCTGAGAGAAGCCCATCATCGCGATGCGTGCAGCATCAATACGCGGATGTGTCGCCAGCAACTCCAGCGCGCGGTACGCATCGATGACGCGACTCCCGGTCGCGATTCGGTCGCGTCCGGTACAGACCTCGCGAATGTTTCGGCCGGTGAAGCTGTCGACGAGAAACGTGGCAATTCCAAAGCGCGGCAGCTCTCGCGCCCAGCCGTCGGTAGCGGAAGTGAGGCCGGAACAGCCGTGGACGAGTACCACGGCGGGCACACGCTCGGCGCCCGTCGTCGGCAGGCGTAGCTCTCCAGTGATCGTTACCGGCGTTCCGCTCTTCCGGCCGCGCAAGAAATCTTCCTCGTCGACGGTGAGGCTCTGGAATCGCAGCGCGCCGAGTTTCCCCGACTCGAGCGACGAAACGAAAGGCGCTGAAACGCATCCGGAAAGCGCCAGCCCGCTGGCGAGGAGAGCCACTGACGCGACCATTCCTCGTGACACCATCGCCCTCAAGACCGTGCGGCTGCGCTGAGCACGTCGGCGATCCCGCCGGTGAAGTAGAACGCCTGCTCCGGCAAAGGCCTGACCATCCGTCATGCCCTCACGGCATGGGAACTCGATGAAGAGCCCGAAGTCCATGAGCGTTAGCCGACCCGGGTGAAGTTGGCCTGGGAGATCTCAGCTCGTGGGGGCTCCGCCGCGGTGATGTCCATCGGGACAGCCCCTCCGCAGGTGGCCTTCATGTACACTAGCCCTTCTTCCTCAGTGGCATAAGCATCCGAGAAGAGCTCCATCTCGATCCCGTCCGGATCCAGGAAGTAGACGCTGCGGGTCATGCCGTGGTCACGATGTGGTCGATGGTCGCCCGAGCCTCCACCAGGCGTTTGTGGGCCGCTTGCAGGGCCCGGTAACTTTCCACTTTGAACGCAAAATGATTCAGGCCGATTGCTCCCTTCTCCACTAGCCGGGCCCCCGCAGGCGCTTTGAACAGCGCGAGGTTGTGATGCACCACGCCGCAGGTCAAGAAGGCGCCCGTCCCGTCAGGGCGATAACGAGACACCTGGAATCGCACCACATCCCGATAGAACCTGGTAGACCGTTCGACGTCAGTGACATTGAGGACGATATGCCCGATCTCTTTGGGTACGCTCATTTCGATTCCCTCCTCCGGCCTGGCCACAGGGCTCGCGTCATCCGGGACCATGCGTACTGCTTTACCCTATGGAGTCCCCCAGTTGGGAAGCCGGCCAGCGGCTCAACGCGTCACAGTGGAATCACCGATTCCCAATGCGCGAATTACCGTGTCATCGGGAACCGTCTTCCCCGACTTCCGGTTCACCACCGCAAAATCGCCCGCATAATCCCAGATCGTCCAACCCATCTTGAGACGTTCGAGCGCCGTGCGGACATCACGAATCCATGCGGCCCGCTCGCCTGGGCTGACCGCCTTTCTGTGCACCCCGAATTCGTTGCACATTACTTGTACACCATGCCTTCTGGCCCAGCGGCAGTCACGCCAATCCCGATAGCCGTCCCGGTCCAGCTCGCGAATCCGTTTCGAGTTCGAGGATGCATGCCTCAATCTCCTTCATGAGTTCCCTCTTGGCGAACGGGCGTCGTTCGGTCGCTGGTTCCACAACGTCGCCTAGCTTCGGGAAAGTCTTCAACTGCGTGTTTGGCCGCGTCAGTTCTTTCAGGATGCTGGGGACCGCAACTACGACGAAGGTGGTGCGCCTGGCAGGAGTCGAACCTGCGACCCTCGGATTAGAAGTCCGATGCTCTATCCTACTGAGCTACAGGCGCGTGCTTATAAACTAATACGTTACGCGTTTCGCGGGGCGTCATTTTGAGGGCGGCGCTGAATTTGCGCTGAGACCGATCCGCGATCGGGGTCAACGAGTGAGCCGCCGGCGTGATCCGCTCCTAGATCACCGTGCTTCCTAGGAACAGCCAGCTTTCCTACCTTGCCCCAATCACGCAAAAGACTGGCCCTTCGCGGGGCCGGCCTCGTCATGCAATGACATTTTGCAAACTACGTCTTAGTCTGGCCCAAGCACGGGGCCATCTTCTATCGCTTCAGAAGCGAGTCAGGTTCGTCTATGCCCTGGTGGCGCGGCGTCAGGAATATTGGACCGCGCCTCCTTCGCTTCGGTTGACCCGCGCCCCAAAGCACCGCGCAGAAGCGTCCGCCGGTACGCCCTCGCGGTCCCGAGCCCGATGTGCCACAATGGCGGCCACATCGGCCGCTCTCGTCCACGATCGCGCGGCAGAAACAGGTGACGAACATGGACGACAACCCCTCGCCCTCAATCAAGCGCCGGCTCGCCGCCATTCTTGCCGCCGACATCGCCGGCTACAGCCGGCTCATGGGAGAGAACGAGGCCGCGACGGTCCGCGACCTCAAGGCGCATCAGGCGGCAGTCCTGCCGCTGGTCGGCCGCTACGGCGGCCGCATCATCGATACCGCCGGCGACGGCATCCTGGCCGAGTTCCCCAGCGTGATCAACGCGACGGAGTGCGCGGTCGAGATCCAGACCATCCTGGCGACCCGCAACGAGGAGATACCCGAGTCGCGCCGCATGCTGTTCCGCATCGGCATCAATCTGGGCGACGTGATCCACGACGAGGCCCGGATCTACGGCGACGGCATCAACGTCGCGGCGCGGCTCGAGGGACTCGCGGAGCCCGGTGGCATCTGCATCTCTCGCCAGGTGTTCGACCAGGTGAGCCGCGTGCTCAAGGCGGATTTCCAGGCGCTGGGTCCGCGCACCTTGAAGAACATCGCGCGGCCGGTGGACGTCTTCGCGATCGCGCCCGTGGATCGCAACGCCGGACCCGGCGTGACCGCCCCCAATGCCGTCGACCTGAAGCAGGAGATCCGTTTCTGCACCGCGCCCGACGGGGTCCAGCTCGCCTACTCGATGATCGGCCAGGGGCCACCCTTGATGAAGACGGGCAACTGGATGACCCATCTGGAATTCGATCTCGAGAGCCCGATCTGGCGACATCTCTATCGAGAGATGGCGAAGGATCGCACGCTGGTCCGCTACGACGCCCGCGGCAACGGGCTGTCGGACCGGACCGTCGACGACATCTCGTTTGACGCCTTCGTGGGTGATCTGGAGGCGGTGGCCGACGCCGCGAAGGTCGCGCGGTTCGCCCTGCTCGGGATCTCCCAGGGCTGCGCGGTCGCGATCGCCTACGCGGTGCGCCATCCCGAGCGGGTGTCGCATCTCATCCTCTACGGCGGCTTCGCGGTGGGCTGGAACAAGCGCGCCCGCAGCGTGGCCGAAAAGGAAGAGGATGCCGCCATGCTGACGTTGATGCGCCTGGGCTGGGGCAAAGAGAATCCGGCTTTCCGCCAGCTGTTCACCTCCCAGTTCATGCCCGGCGCGACCAAGGAACAGGCCGACTGGTTCAACGAGCTGCAACGGATGACGGTATCGGCACAAGTTGCCGCGCGGATCTATGAGAGCACCGGCGAGACCGATGTCACCGCGCTACTCCCGCGGGTGAGCGTGCCGACGCTCGTGCTGCACACGCGCGATGAGGCCCGCGTCCCGTTCGAGGCCGGTCGCCGCATGGCGGCCGGCATCCCGGGCGCCCAGTTCGTGACCCTGCCGGGCCGCAACCACCTGTTCCTCGAGACCGAGCCGGCCTTCGCCCAGTTTCTGGAGCAGACCCGAGCGTTTCTAAGCGGCTAGGTCCGGGGGTCCGGTGCAGGAGCATCGGCCTTCTCGGAGTGGTATCCGAAGCCCCCAAGGGGCGCCGACCGAGGAACGCCTCAAGCCCGTCGACTCGCCGCCGGATGCGAGCTGAAAAGCGGCACCGTGACCGGGGCCGCGAGTTCCGGCTCGTGAGCAGCGACGTCACGCATCTTCCGGGTACTGTCTGTGTCCAGTGACACCCCGGCGGCTTGTGTCAGCGCACGCGAGTCGAGGCCGGCGCCGGTTGAGCCCTGGTCGAGGCGTGTTACTCCAGCGACGTCTTTGGATTCTCCACTTCAAGTCCTATGATGCTGGCACCTGAGCCGGTCAACCGCTACCGGTCTCCGCTACCCGGCGGCAGCATTCGCATCGTGGATGGTGCGCGAGCCAGGCCCGCCCGCTCCACACCCCCGCGGTTCCTCGACCGGGTCCGGGAGGCCATCCGCGCCAGGCACTACAGTCGGCGGACCGAGAAAGCCTACGTCCACTAGGAGCTCCTCGGCCACCGGGATATCAGCACCACCATGGTCTACCCGCACGTGCTCAATCGGGGCCCAGCCGGAGTCCGAAGTCCCGCCGACGGGATGTTCCTGTCGTGACCTCGCTGGTCTCAGACGTCGCGACCACCGCAGGCGCTCCGATGCTACCCAGCAGCGTCTTGCAGTGTATCTGGGCGAGCCCACCGCGACACGCGTTGCAAGCTCACGAAACCTCAAGCCGCCTCCGCTCGCCTTCGGCTCGCTCAGCCCGGATATACGGAACTGTGCGAAAAGATCGCCAAGTTCAAGAGAGATCGCGTTCGCCGCTTGAGGTGGACTGGCGTTGCCCCGGGACACAAGCGCCCTCGACGGGCTTGCGGAGGGGCGCTTCGTTTCCGGGCGCACACCTTGAAACTGGAGTACAAGGCTGGTCACGAGGACGTTGTGGTCATCAGGGGAAACGTTGGCGCTAGGATCATTCGGTAGGGTATAGGACCAGACCGGCCGTCCTCGATGGTAGGCGCTCCGCTCCGGCCTCCCCGGGCTTGAGGAGAACACGATGAGCGACAAGAAGAAGACCCTTTACGAGCGCCTTGGTGGCTACGACGCGATCACGGCAGTGGCGAATGATCTGCTGCCCCGGCTCCGGGCCGACCCGCAGCTCGGCCGCTTCTGGGCGCATCGCGGGGAAGACGGCGTCAACCGTGAGAAACAACTCCTGATAGACTTCCTCTGCGCGAGCGCGGGCGGGCCAGTGTACTACCGCGGCAGGGACATGGTGCTCACCCACCGAGGCATGCGCATCAGCGAGAGCGACTGGAACGTGTTTCTCGGTCATGCGGCCGCGACCTTGGCGAAGTTCCGGGTGCCCGACGCCGAACAACGCGACGTGGTCGCGTTTGTTCAGAGTCTCAAGAAAGATATCGTCGAATAGCGCACTTCCTCGAGAGTCACCCCAATGCCTACGCTGTGGCGCGATCGCACGCTCGGTTGCGGGGGGACGCGTCGAACAAGCGGATGCAGCTGACGAGCGCGGCGTGGTGGTTGGAGCCGCGCTCGCAGCTGATCCGCGGCGTTCGCCGCATTTGCGGTCTGTCCACGGCGATCGTCACCGGATTGGGTTATCCTGACTGTGCTGCTGAGTGCAGCCAAGGAGGCGCCGATGTCGGCGGGCAACGCCAAACAGAAAGTCCTTGAGGTGATCGAAAAGCTTCCAGCGGATGCCACGCTGGAGGACGCGATCGAGCGCCTGGTGCTCTTGGCGAAGACCGAGCGCGGGTTGGCGGAGCTAGATGCTGGGCAGGGTGTCGATCACGCCGAGGCGAAGCGTCGAATTCTCCGGTGACCCGGGTCCTCTGGGCACCTCAAGCAATCCAGGACGTCGAGGCGATACGTGCCCATGTCGCCCGTGACTCCACTCATTATGCCGACCTTGTCGCCGAAAGAATCATCACCGCCGTGGAGCGGCTCCAGGACCATCCTCGTTCTGGACGTGTTGTGCCTGAGCTTGGCGACGAGTCGATCCGCGAGGTCATTCACGGCAACTACCGAATCATTTATCGTCTGAGAAATGACGTCGTCGAGATCGCGACTGTGTTTCATGGCGCTCGCCTGTTCCACCTCGACTGACGACGATGATATCCGAGCGTCGAACTTCCCGATGAACCCGTCGGCGGCTTTGCGTTGCTCAGCCGCCGCGGGTTATCGGGAGCGTTCGGCTTCCAGAAAATCAAGAAAGGACGGCAGCGCAGTGCGCTATCTGCAGTTTGGCATCACGATTTACGACCCGGCCAGGGCCACGCCAGGATTCACGCTCATTGTGCCGAATTTCCGCAACGAGGCGTACCTGATCGGCATGCGAGGGGAGGTGCTGCACCAGTGGACCAACCTGCCGCTGCGTCCTGGCAACTACGCCTACTTGCTGAAGAACGGCAATCTCTTGTGGGCCGGCCGGACGGCGGAGGGCTGTCCGCTCCAGGCCGGCAAAGGCGGACTGCTGCGCGAATATGACTGGGACGGCAACGTCCTCTGGGAATACCGGGATGACAACCAGCATCATGATTTCCGCCGCTGCGAGACCGGCAACACGCTCTACCTCGGCTGGGAGGCGATGCGTCCGGAGGCCGCCGCGCGCGTGCGGGGCGGGCAGCCGGGCACCGAGCACAAGGGGCGGATGTATGGCGATTACGTGCGCGAGATCGATGCGAGTGGCACCACGGTCTGGGAGTGGCATGCGCAAGACGACCTGGACATTGAACGCTATCCCCTGAATCCCTTGGTCCACCGCGATGAGTTCGCGCACGCCAATGCGTGCTGTCCGCTGCCCAATGGGGATGTCATGCTGAGCTTTCGGCGGCTCTCGACCATCATGATCATCGACCGCCACACGCGCAAGCCGCGCTGGGAGCAGCGTGACGACTCCTGGGGCATGCAGCATGACTGCGAGATGCTGGCCAACGGGAACATTACCTGGTTCGCCAATGGGCACAACACGGGACAGAATCCGTTCTCGCGGGTGATCGAGCTCGATCCTGGCACGCGCCAGACGGTGTGGGAGTATCAGGGCAACCCGCCGTGGACGTTCTTCAGCCCGCACATCAGCGGCGCACAGCGCCTCGCCTCGGGCCATACGCTGATCTGCGAGGGCCAGTGGGGGCGCGTGTTTGAGGTCACGCCGGAAGGCGAGATCGTCTGGGAATACATCAACCCGCATCATGGTGAGCAGCGTCCGGGCGTCTTCGCCAACTGGGTCTTCCGCGCCTACCGCTACGCCGCTGATTCGCAAGAAATCCGCGGGCGCCTGGGCTCGCTCGGCGCCTGAAACCGGTGGGCGATCCGCGCAATGAGCCCTAATCAGACCCAGAAGGCCCACAAACGCCAGCGCGGGGCCGAACATTGCACTGGAGCCGACGCCCAATAGCTTCCGCTCCTGAGTCGCTCCAGGTATTGGGCGCGGCTCACCGCGGGCGTTCGGCGACTTAGCAACCATAGTCGAGGAGGTCTGGTCATGAAGATGACCGTGGTTACGCTCACGTGGCTCCTGATTCTTGTAGCGCCGTCGCTCCCGCTGGCGGGTCCCAAGGAGGATGTGAGCGCGGCCACGCAGGCCTGGATTGATGGCATGAACAGTCACAACGCGGAACGAGTTGTTACCCTCTACGACGCGGAGGCGGTGTTGTGGGGCACGCGGTCTTCCACGCTCCGTGACACTCCTGCCACCGTTCGTGACTACTTTAAGATTCTCCAGACCGTTCCACCGTCATACAAGGTTGTCCTGGCCGAGCAACGCGTTCGGATCTACGGAGACATTGCAATCAACACTGGGACCTACACATTTTCCGAGGATCGTGACGGTAAACCGATTACGCGCCCGGCGAGATTCAGCTTTGTCTACCGGAATCGCGACGGGCGCTGGCTGATCGTAGACCATCACTCGTCCGCGGTTCCTGCTCAGTCGGCGGCCAAAGGAGCCGCGTGACGTGTCCAACCCGGCGTGGCCTTATGCAGCTCGTAACCGGCGCCGAACAAGCGCATACAGCCGACGGCGCGCAGGGCGCGCCGCGGCTGATACGCGGCGTTGGGCGGACAGAGTGTTGAGGGGATGCTGAGACGATGAATCACTCCGGACGTTGGACGTGCACGGTCACGGGCATATCCGTTTGGGCGGTCATAGGGCTCGCTGGATTGCTTCAGGCTCAGGGATTCCCCGTGTCACGAGCGGAGCCCGAGTTTCGAAAACTCCTGCCCTTCGTACGCGGATGGGCCCAACAGAATGCTGGCGATGAGGAGTTTTTCAAGCGTTGGTCTTTACCTTTCGGCCCACTGACCATTCAGGTCACGAAGGGCAATCATAGTGAGGCGTCGTCGCTCAAAAACCTCTATCTGGGCGTGGCCGGGGCAGCCTTCAAGGTTGATCCGATGGCTTTGGCCAATTCGTTTCACTGCGGCCCGAGCTGCGTCGAATATCGACGTGCCGACCTAAAGTCCAAGTTCGCTCGGATTGAGCCGCTGGTGTCTAACTTCCGCGCGCTTGTCCGCATTCGTGTCATCGCGAACTGGGGGATGGGAGATGACTTCCGCGTGAACGATCTGTTCCGGATCATGGGTCAACAGAATCTCACGCAGCCATCGCCAATCATGGGGTTCGTTCCTTCAGGTATTTGGACTCCGGTCAAGGACGCGGACGAGTACATGAAGTCGCTCGGGGCGAGCCCAGCCAAAGTTCGCGAGATCCTGAGGGAGATGCGCGATCTCAGTTTGTCAGCCCTTGTTGCCGACACTGGCTCGGTCGTGCGAGTAGTCCGCGTCGGGATCGCGGACAATGAGTCAGGGCTTCTGTTCGCTACTGGTGACGCCGCGCCACACAAGAAGGGCGACAAGCTGAGCGACGGGCGCGAAATTATCTTGATCGAGCAGCTGAAACCGCGTGTGTATTTCTACGAGACCAGTTGAACAGAGAATGCCGCCCAACAACTGCGTGCAGCGGACCGCGGCCGCGCCCTACGAGGCGGCGTCCAGATCGTGACCCGCGTTGCGCGGCCCCGGCCGCTGACGCCGACAGTTATCCGTACTCAGATGAGGCTTGCGGCTTCACGACGACGAGCGGAGAATGATGGCATGAGCGCCGTGCGCACGAAGGTCCGATCGCTGAGCGTCGCCGATCGGCTGCACCTGCTCGAGGAAATATGGGACAGTCTCGGGGAGACGCCGGAAGCCGTCCCCGTAACTGACGCACAGCGCAAAGAACTTGCGCGGCGCCGTCGTGCGCACGCGCGCAATCCATCGGCCGCGAAATCCTGGGCGGCGGTTCGAGCTAGGCTCAGACGTCGGAAGTGAAGCGGCTTCGCCTCACGCCGGAGGCTGAGCTTGATCTCGACGACGCATACAGCTGGTACCGGGCGCAGGCACCTGGGCTCGCCGCCAACTTTGGTCGACCCCACAATGCGACGAGCACTCCTTCGGAGGTTTCCCTACGCCGTGTTTTACGAGATCGGAGCTGTCGAGATCGTGGTCTATGCGGTGTTCCACTGCGCGAGAAATCCTCGCGCTTGGAAGCGCAGACGGGACGGATAACTTCGCAGTAGAACGGACGCACTTCGCGCGCCGCTCACCGCAACGTTAGCGGGGCAATCGTGGCCGTCCATGTGCCTGAGACTTTCGTCGTAGACCGTAGCTTCGCGATGTTGCTCAAGCTGGGCTGTGCGTTGGCGGCGGTTTTCGCGCTACTGTGCCTCGCACTTCCCTTCTTCGCAGACTCGTCCAATCAGCGACCCGAGGCGCCAAACTGGGTACCGCTCTACGTCGGCTCCTTCGGGGCGGGCCTCTTTGGATTCGGTGCGTGGTATTGCGATCGCACAGCCCAGCGCCTTCCATTGGCCGCTGTCATGGTTGATGCCGACGGTGTCTGGCCGGCGCATTTGCCGAAGGAGGCGATCGTTCGGTGGCCAGCGATCGTGGAGTTGAGAGAGCGACTATTGGGGCAGCGGCTCGACCTTGTCGGCGATCACGGTACCGTCCTGCTCAGACTTGAGTATCAACTGGCAGGCTTTGAGCGTCTGCGTGCCCGCGTCGTTGAGAGATCCAGGAAGCCTGAGCGGATCCCGGCCCTACCCGCGATCTACTCGAAGGGGTGGATCTTTCACGTCGGGAATCTTGCCGTCGTGTGTGGCGCTGTAGCCCTAGGTTGGTACACTGGCGGCACTGTGCTGATGGCCGGCACGTTGATCGTCGCCGGTCTGATCCTTCGCGAGTACCTCACGACGGTGTCGAACCCGCCGCAAAGCACGACGTGAGCTGCCACGCACGGAGATACGGAGCCATTCCACCCATGGCACTGTGAGGTGTGCGAATGTACCTGCCGAAGCATTTCGAGGAAACGCGGGTCGAGGTCCTTCACGCGCTCATCCATGCCTACCCGTTCGGAACGCTCGTTACCCTGACCGCGGGCGGACTCGACGCGAACCACATCCCGTTCGAAGTCGATTCAGACCCGAGGCCGTTCGGAACGCTGCGCGGCCACGTCGCGCGCGCCAACCCGGTCTGGCGTGAGGCCGCACCCGACGCCGAGGCGCTGGTGATCTTTCAAGGTCCGGACACCTATATCTCGCCGCGCTGGTACCCCACCAAGACCGAGACGGGCAAGGTTGTCCCAACCTGGAACTATGTGGTCGTGCACGCGCATGGTGCGCCGCGGTTCATCGACGACCGGGCGTGGCTGCGGGCGTTCGTCGAGAAGCTTACGGATCGCCATGAGGCGCGGCGTCCTGAGCCGTGGAAGGTCACGGACGCCCCGGCCGACTACATCGACAAGCAGGTCGGAGCCATCATCGGGCTCGAGATCCCGATCGCCCGGTTGATCGGCAAGTGGAAGGTAAGCCAGAACCGCCCCCCTCAGGACAGGGCTGGAGTGGTCGCGGGCCTGTTACAGGAGGCCCCGCACTCCGCCGCGGCGATGGCTGATTGGGTGCGTCGATCCAAGAGCGAGTAGGAGCCCTGCGTGTCGCAGGCTCCCATGGCTGGACAGCAAACCACCGCTTAACTCGGCCGCTCGCTACGCTCGCACCGGTTAGGCGGGCCGTTAGACGCTAGCGGCAAAGTCAGGAGAGCACATGCTTGCCGAGCATCTCGGAAAGCGACCGGTCGTCGATCCCGAAGCCGTCATCGCGCCGACTGCAGTCATTTCCGGCGACGTCCACATCGGGTCCGGGTCTGTAGTCTTAGCCGGTGCGGTCATCACTTCCCAAGGGGCGCCAGTCCGCATTGGACAGCGCTGCATCGTGATGGAGAATGCGGTGCTCCGAGGCGCGGGCAGGTATCCGTGCACCCTCGGAAATCATGTCCTGATCGGCCCTCATGCACATATTGCCGGCGCCACGGTCAACGGCTGCGCCTTTGTTGCGACTGGTGCCTCAATCTTCAACGGCGCCGTCCTCGAGCAAGGTGTGGTGGTGGCGATCAACGCGGTTGTCCACGTAGGCACACGATGCGTCGCGGGCACCGGTGTGCCTATTGGCCACATCGCCCTGGGGGATCCGGCCACGATCTACCCTCCCCACGAGGCCCCCACCGTGCATGCCCAGCTCCGAGCGCTGGGCTTCACGAAGGCCGTCTTCGGGCTTGAAGCGCAAAGCTTGGCGGATGCGGGAACAATCGAGAAGGTTTGCGAAAGATATGCTCGGTCGCTACAAGCCCATCGAGACGATGCGATCCTGGCCTAGTAACGGGCTACGGGTGGGTGCCGTGCGGGAACAGTGGCCGTCGAGCGAGCCGCGTCTAACATGGGCATGGAGCCGCGGCGCTCACGCGCGGCTCATGCCTGGGGTTATCCGGACAAAGAACGCACTATCGTATGAATCCGACAAAATTCGATCGGGAGTCCGCGATGGTGGCTCGTCTCCTGGCGGTCGCGGGCCTGCCCTCCACGACCATCGAAGACCCGATGCACGTACACGGTGGCGAGACTGGCGCGGACGTCCAGGTGCGTATCGCCGACCGCTCAGTTGGCGTTCAAGTGACAGAGTTTTGCGCCGACGAGGGCGTCGCGAGTCCGGGGCGCGGCCTCAGGGCAACGCAGAAGCGCAACGCCCGGCAGGGGCAGTTCCCGCCCGCGGCGATCCCTCTGCAGCATCAGCTCACTTCGCTGCGCGCACGCGTGAGCGACAAGATCGAGAAGGCGCGCCGCTACACTTTCCAGCAGTTTGATGAGATCTGGCTCCTGGTCGCGGCCTCGCTCGCGGATCCCGAGGCCATCGTGTCCACATCTTTCGTCTCCCTCCTTCTGACGCCTGACGACGTGAACAGCTGGCATGACGATGAGATGCTCCGTCGTTCGACGTACACCAAAGCGTTCATCCATATCCAGGTTGGCGACATGGTGTATCACTGGACCCCAGAGAACGGATGGCAGCTGATCCACGGCGTCGCACGCCCGCAGCCGATTGGTGGCGATCTGTGGTTCAAATCATTCCTGCCACCGTTCCCGCCTCGGCGAAGATGACCTGATGTTGCGCAGGATGTCGGGGCCGGATAACAACACGTTCGGTGACCCTGATGGTGCTTGCCGGCGTCGACGAGGTGATCGAATGAACCGCCGCCAGTTGATCACGCTCCTTGGTGGCGCGGCGGCGGTGTGGCCGCACGATGCACTCGTCGTCGGCACCGGTGCCCTGCTGACCAATCAGCGCAAGCGAATCATCGCTCTTGCGGCGCAGCATGCGATGCCCGCGATCTACCCGTATCGCGAGTTCGCCGTGGATGGCGGCTTAATCAGTTACGGCAACAACGTTCCGGATTCTTTTCGCCAGGGCGGCATCTATGTCGGGCGGATTCTAAAAGGCGACAAACCAGCCGATCTGCCGGTCGTTCTGTCCACCAAGTTCGAATTCGTGCTCAACCTCAAGGCGGCAAAGGCAAGCGGTCTTACGATTTCGCCCTTGGTGCTGGCCCGCGTCGACGAGGTGATCCAGTGAGCATGCGCGCTCCAATCGCGTCTCGCCGCGTGTCACCGAACAAGCCGCTGCACCGGACCGGGGCTTGCGTTGCTCGCTCCGGCCGGTGAACGCCAGCGTTCTACGAGTTCTCCCTGCACCTGTTTGATGCCCGACTCGAGCCAGCGGGAACGAAGATCTCGACGGCCGCGCTTGCCGAAGACCCATTGGCGGTGGTGCTACGCGTGATTCGGATCTGAGCTCCGCCGCCTCTCCGGCTGTAGGTAAGCGGGGCGCCCAGAGAAGTTGGTTCGTTGATTCGCCGGATCCGGTCGCTGGGCAGTGGGCCTGCTGGGTGGCGCCGGCTCCGCTGTCGCCGGTCGGAGACGGTGCCCAGTCAACACGGGTAGGGCGGCGGGGCTGCGCAGAGGGAGCCTGCGCCCGGCGCTACGCCAGGAATCCTGATATACTGATTTTCGGTATGGCCCAGACAATGACGATCCAGGTCCGCGGGCGGGGCACGGTGACCCTCCCGGCGACCCTCCGCGAGAAATATCGGCTTAGCGAAGGGGACCCATTGACGGTAGTCGACCTCGATGGGGCGGTGCTCCTCAGTCCTCGGCTGCTCGTCGTGCCGCGCCTTGCCGCCGAGATGGAGCGCCTGCGGCGATCGCGAAAGCTGTCCTTGAAGGATCTGGGTGGCCCGGCCCGAGAAGACTGAGCCGCTACCCGTCTGCGTCGATGCTGACGTCCTGATCGCCGGCCTACTGTCACGCACCGGCGCGAGCCACGCGATCCTGGTCCTCGGTGAGCTCGGCCTTCTGCATTTGGTGCTGCCCGAGGCCGCCGTAGAAGAAGTCCGCCGGAACCTGACCGCGAAGCTCCCGGAGGCCGCTCCGCTGTTCGAAGAATTCCTCCGCGCGGTCCCGATTCGGATCCACAGTCCCACCGCCCGCGATCGCGAACGGGCGCGCGAGCTTGCTGACGCGAAGGACATCCCGATTCTGGCCGCGGCGATCGGCGCCGGAGCGCGACTCCTCGTCACGCACAACGTCCGACACTTCCGTTCAGGGGAAGGAGTGCGGATCGTCCGACCACGAACGC
>Ga0209056_10000600_pt1 | contig 39772 bp, 39 predicted proteins | sample GraSoiAngelo_114_FD_185876 | JGI IMG/M metagenome (GOLD analysis project Ga0209056, IMG submission 185876) | Grasslands soil microbial communities from the Angelo Coastal Reserve, California, USA - 14_0903_13_40cm (SPAdes) (version 2) | ecosystem: Environmental > Terrestrial > Soil > Grasslands... | reverse complement strand
TGTGTCGCCACCGCGCTGCCGAGCGAGCGGCCATAGACGTAGATGCGCTGCGGGTCCACGCCCGGCCGCGTGGCGAGCGCCGCGTATGCGGCGTCGGCGGCGGCGTACAAGCTCCCCTCCGTTGCCCTGCCTCCGCTGCCGCCGTAGCCCGGGTAGTCGAGGACCAGCACGGCGGTGCCCGGCGGCTGGAACTCGCGCACGATCGGCCAGATTGCCGCGACGGTCTCACCGTTGCCGTAGAACCATAGGAGACCCGGGGAGGTTGGGGAGGTTGGAGGAGGTTGGACCTCTAGCGTGTTCGGTGCGAGATACCAGCCGACCAGCTTCGTCCCATCGCCCGAGACCAGCTCGACCTTCTCGCCGTTCTCCACGCCCACGCGCTTCGGGTCGGGCAGGCTTGCGCGGGGCGCCGGAAAGGCGAGCCGATCTTGGAACAGCCAGGCGAGCAGCATCAACAGTGTGTACGCGAGCCCGAGGCCCACGATGATGCGGAGCGCGAGCATGCGAAGAAGTTAACTTAGAGCCGTGACGCCCCAGCCCACCTGTCCTTCGTGCCGCGCCGAGATCCCGCGAGGCGCGGCCTTCTGCCCGGCATGCGGCTCGGCCTCTCCAACGGTGATCACGAACGAGCGCGCCACGGCCTCACCCCCTGACCCCCTCTCCGTTCCGGCGAGGGGGGACGTGGCGAGGACCACATCGGAGCGCCTCGCCCGCGCGCTGGGCCCGAAGTACGACGTGAAGCGCCTCATCGGCCGGGGCGGCTTCGCCGAGGTGTACGAGCTGTGGGACAAGGATCTCGACCGCCGTCTCGCCTGCAAGGTGCTCCACCCGGAGATCGCCTGGACCCCGGGCATGCTGGCGCGCTTCCGACAGGAGGCGAAGGCGCTGGCCCGCTTGCAGGACCCGGCCATCCTCGCGATCCACTTCACCGGCGACGGTGAGGGCCTGGTCTACTACGTGATGCCGTTCGTCGAGGGCGAGTCGCTCGCGGAGCGCTTGCGCCGCCGCGGTCCGTACTCAGCGGACGAGGCCTTGAAGATCGCCGAGCCGATTCTCCAGGCGCTGTCCCACGCCCACGCGCAGGGACTCGTGCACCGCGACATCAAGCCCGACAACGTGATGGTCGAGGCGAAGAGCGGCCGCGTCCTGCTCCTGGACTTCGGGATCGCCAAGCTGTTCGATCCCGGCGGGGGAACCGGAGAAGGTGGGGGAGGTGGAGGTGGAGCCGCCAAAACGGCCACCGGCTTCACGGTCGGCACCGTGCAGTACATGAGCCCCGAGCAGGCCCTCGGCCAACCGAACCTCGACGGCCGGAGTGACCTGTACGCTTTCGGCGCCATGCTCTACCAGATGGTGACCGGGACGCCCCCCTACGACGGCAACTCGAGCGCCGAAATCGTCGGCAAACACCTGAGCGACCCCGTTCCGGTGGCCAGCGACGTCAACGCGAAGATCCCACGCTGGCTCTCCACGGTGATCGTGAAGTGCCTGGGGAAGAAACCCGAGGACCGCTTTCAGCACGCCGACGAGGTGCTGGCCGCGCTCGACGCCGGCCGCATGTCCGGCTCCGAGCGGTTGGTCGGTGCACACACCCTCGAGCGTCAGGTCCGCCGCTCTGGCCAGGTCCGACGCCGCCCGGGGAGGCTCGGCTGGTGGGTGGCCGGCGTGCTCGGCGCCGCGCTCGTGGCAGCGTGGCTGGCGCGCCGCGCCGGCTATCTCGGATCGGGAGTCGCGTCTCTTCACAACGCCCTCGTCGAGCCGATCGAGATCCTGAGCAACGGCGTCCCGGTCGACACAGTAGCGCCGGAAGCCACCGAGCGGCTCACGCTGCCGCGCGGTCAGCGCACCGGGCTGCGGTGGCGCCTCGTCCGCCCCGGCAACCCGCCGATCGGCGAGCCGCTGGAGGGACCGCTTCCGGCGTTCCCCCGGGCGGGGGGTCGGTTGCTCGCCGACGTCAGTGCCGAAGCGGACGGCCAGCGCTACTTCGCGCCCCTCATCACGAATGCGAGCGCATCGGATATCACTCTCGAGGTCAACCCCGGCACCGCCGCGGCCGTGCGGTGCAATTGCCTCGTGTCGAAGGGTGCCGTCCGCACCCACATCGGGTACTATCGCCTCTACCAGAACTCCAGCGTGGCCGCCTACAACAGCGCCCATCCGTACATCGGTCCCCACGCCGACCGGCACGGGTTCGCGGGTCGGGTAGCGCCGCAGAGCGGGGCCGTGGTGCTGACCTTTTGACGGCACGCGTGTCGGACGACCTCCTCGATCCCCGGCTGGTGATGCGGGCGCGCGGGGCCCTGCTCGGGCTCGTCGTCGGAAACCAGCTCGGCGTGCCGACCGAGCGGCTTGGCACCGCCCAGGCGATCCGTGAAGCGTTCCCGCAGGGGGTGCGTGATCTCGCGCCGCCGCCCAAGGGGTCGCCGTTTGACGACGACGCGGCCATGACCCTGCTGCTCGCCGAGTCTCTGGTGGAGCAGGGCGACTTCGACGCGAACGACGTGGCGGAGCGGTGGGTGAAGTGGATGAAACAGGACGGTCGTGGCATCGGCCTCACGACGCAGCGTGCCCTGCGGCTTATCGACCGCGGCACCGAGCCGTTCGAAGCCGGCCGGCTCGCCCACAACGCCCGGGCTGCGTCCAACGGCGCCGTAATGCGCTGCATCCCGGTCGCGCTCCGCTTTCACGACAACGTCGACAAGATGGTCCGCGTCTCGACGCACCAGGCGGCCATCACCCACGCCGACCAGCGGTGCACCTGGGGCGCGGTGGCGGTGAATCTCGCCGCGCGAGAGCTGCTGCACGGGAACCAGCACTTCGTCGAGGAGGTGCTGCACCGCCTCCAGGGCGCGCCGCGCACGCTGGTCGAGGCCATCGGGCGCGTGCCCTGGGAGCAGGAGAGCGACCTACCGATCAGTGTGGGCGGGGAGGCCGGCTACGTGGTCCACTGCGTGGAGATCGCCTTCTGGTGCGCGATGCACCGTCCGTCCCTCGAGGAAGCGCTCATCTTTCTCGCTGAGGCGGGTGGCGACACCGACACCAACGCCGCCGTCGCGGGCGCGCTGCTCGGCGCGCGGGAAGGCGAAGCGGGCATCCCGCCCCGTTGGCTCGAACAGCTCGGCCACGCGCGCGGGGTGTCCGCGCTGGCCGAGCGACTCATTCAAGCCGCAAGCCCTAGGCCGTGAGTCTTACGGCTTACGACTTGCGCCTTGGGGCTGGCTTCACGTACGCGCTGATCCGGTCCATCACGTCCCTATCCATGAGCGTGATGGACACCCAGCGGGCCGTGCCCAGCCCCCGCCAGTTGAACCGCACGGCGCGTCGGCCGTAGCGCCACTCCCAGCCGCTCTTCCCGATCGGGCGCGGCCGGCCGAACAGGCGGGTCAGCTCCTTCTTGGTGCGGTCGACCAGCGGAACGCCGCGCTTGTCGCCGAAGCCCGCCGAGTCGTAGAACGCGACCACATCGGCGTTCCCCTCGATGAAATGCGCGCTGAGGTAGAACCGGGAACCGTCATCCGGACCGCGGATCACCACGCCACACTCCATGACCTGAGCCGTGCGCGCGGAGGTCTGGCAGCGCACGACGTCGGAGTCGGCAAGGGTCCGGGCGCGCTCCACGAACGCCCGGTAGCTGATGCCCGGCGTGAAGCCGCGGTACACCGGTCCCGCCAGCGGGGGCCGGGCTGGGTCGGACGGCGTCTGGCTGACTCCGGTGGCCGGGAAGATCGCGACGAGAAGAAGCAGCGTGCGGATCGAACGCATGACCCAATATACAGGCCGGAAACGAGAACGGGCCCGGAGGATACCCGGGCCCGCTTCGGTTCCGATCGGTGTTGCTCAGACCTTGCGGACGTTCTGCGCCTGCAAGCCCTTCGGACCCTGGGCGACTTCGAATTCGACCGTATCGCCCTCGGCGAGACTGCGGAAGCCCTCAGCCTGGATCGCCGTGAAGTGGACGAACACATCGGGACCCGACTCCTGCGCGATAAAGCCAAAGCCCTTCGCGTCGTTGAACCACTTCACCTTACCCTTTGCCATACCGTTTGAACCTCAGCACTAAGGGGCACTGCCCCGGACATGTTCGACCCTGGTCACCGCGACCAGAGACGGGCTCAAACAAAAACCGCGAGACAAGTGGTCCTCGCGGTGCGCAGACAAACCGGTGACGGTGCCACGTATTGCTTGAACCGGGGCCAAAGGTAGGAATGGGCGCAAGCGCTGTCAATAGAGTAAAGGTCAGGCGCCCGCTTGGCGTCACCATAACGACAGTATCAAGTCATCTACGGCCGCTTCGTTGCCTTGGACGTATCCTCCTTGACCGGCAGCCCGATCGCCACGCGGAAATCGCGCAGCGCCGCGTCATAGCTCTTCATGCGCTTACCCAGTCCGACCACCGTCGCGTTGGGCGTCGCCGCCGCGCTGTCCTCGCAGGTCGTCGTGTACTTGATCAGCGAGTCCACCTGCGAGACGAGCCGCCGCGCCTTCAGTTGAACGGAATCCTCGTACACGGTGGGACTCATCTGGGGGCGCCCCCGTCGCAGGAAGCCGCGGCTCGAGCCGCACAACCCGGAGAGAAACCGTCCCGCGCGCCGCTGCGCCACCGAATCGCGCGTCGCGGAGCGCGTGACGCGGGCCATGCCATCCTTGAGCTGAGCGATGCCGCGCGTCGCCGTGCGCAGGCCGGCGAGAAAACGCTTCTGCTCCAGGGTCTCGGGCGGCGGCGGTGCCGGCACCGATTCCGGTGCCGCGCGAGCCGAGTCGGGCGGCGGTTCGGGCTCCTGCGCCGCGAGAGACGTGGCGGCGACGCACAATAACACGGCGAGGCAGCGCATCACGTGGTCCTCTGTCTGTCGGTGGAAGCCCTGGTTATAATGTCACAATGCTGGTTCCCGCAACCTCGCGCCAGACCCGCACGTTCGAGGATCGCGCCGACGCCCTCGCGCATTTCTTCCTGCGCGCGGGCGAGGCGCCGCGCCTCCTCGCCTACGACGATGCGGTCGGCTGTCCGCTGGACCAGGCGCTGGCCGCGATCGAGTGGACCGGCGCGGTGGGCATCCTCGCACAGGACGACCTGATTCACGCAGCGCGCCTCGGTGCCGACGCCGCCGCCGCCGTCGTCGAGCGCAAGGATGCGGACCAGCGCGTCTTCATCTACTTCGGGCCCCGCATGGACGCCCCCCCCGCCGATCCGTACGAGGGCACGCTCCTGTACGATGAGCCCGGCGTGCGCGCCTACATCTTCGCCCAGCGGGTACACGCGATTGCGCATTTCCTGCGCGCGACGCACGGACTGGGGGCCGTGATCTCGATGCTCGGCCGCCGCGCGCCCGAGCTGCGCCACATCCGCCGCTGGTTGCAGGCGGTATTCGCCGAGCCCGCAGGCGAGACCACCTCCACCCAGATGCTCGCCGGCTGGTTCGCCACCGGAAGCGCTGGCGTGGTGTTCTTACCCCGCCACCCCGACGATCCCTACACCTACTGTGAAGTGGGTCTGGAGGGCTAAAGGAGGTTAGGGAGGTTGGGGAGGATGGGGGAGGACCTCCCCCAACCGCCACCAACCTCCCGAACCTCCACAAACGTTTTTTTTGTTGATTCACAACTCCACATCGTGTGGATGGGCGCGGCAATGGTAGACGCGGGGCTGGGTTACTGTCCACATGCGATGCACACTGAAGTGAGCTAACCCGAAGAAACATCGGCACTTGCGCGGTTTCTCGAGGCCCCTATATTGATGTCACGCGGCTTGGAGGGAAGGGTCGGGACCTGGTGTCTCAACTACGCCTCTAAGACGGGTCCGAGCGGAAATTCCGGGGAGGCCGCCGACGCAAACAAGGGCTCAGGCGGCCGGCGATCCGGGAGCAGGCTCTCCGGCTCGGATAGATAGGGCCAGTCGCGTGCCCTATCCACGTCGACGCGGTGCCTCGACGTGCAGTGCGGAGGGTCGGTCCGCGACCCGATCTGACCCGCAGCACCCACATCGGTGAACCTTGCAGCCCGGCCAGGCTGCTTGGGGATGGAAGCCGGAGCTCCTGTTCGCCCTACCGAGCGACGCATCAGTCAACCGGCGGCGGCAGGATGAAGAACGGAGGGAGCAATCCCCCGGCTCCGGGTAACCGATGTGCGGAGCCCCCGGGCGGCCTATCGTGCCGTCCCGGGGGCTTCGTGTTTATTATGCCCGCATGCTGCTCCCCCTCGCCACCATCGGCGCCGCCTTGGGCGTCTGGGCGTACGGCACCTACGAGCCCAACAGCTTCCTGTTCGGGCGCGCCGTGGGCCGGGGACGCACCCGGGAGCGAGTGGCCTACCTCACCTTCGACGACGGCCCGAACCCCGACGCCACGGAGCCAATTCTCGAGACCCTGGCGACGTCGGACGTGCCCGCGGCGTTCTTCTTGGTGGGCGAGCACGTCCGCCGGTTTCCCGCGATCGCCCGCCAAGTCGCCGCGGCGGGACATGAGGTCGGAAACCACACCCTGCGCCACCAGAAATTGCATCTGCGGGGGCCGCGCCGGATCCGCGAGGAGCTCGAGCGCGCGCACGAGCTGATCGTCGACGCGACGAGCCGGGTCCCGCGCAGCTTCCGGGCGCCTCACGGCTACCGCAACCCGTTCGTGGGCGTCGCCACCCGACGTCTCGGCTACACGGTGTTCGGATGGACGTTCGGCGTGTGGGACTCGGATCCCCGCGTGACGTCCGAGGAGATCCGGGCGCGCGTGCGCCGCAAGCTCCGGCCGGGTGCTATCATCCTGCTGCATGACGGCGACGGCTACGATCCGCAAGGCAACCGGCGCCGTACCGCGGCCGCCCTCCCGGGCATCATCGCGGATGCGTGGTCCGCGGGCTATGCGTTCCGCCCGCTCGGGGAGCTGGTCGCGTGAAGTCGCGTGCCAGGCGGTGGCTGGGATGGCTCCTCGCCCTCGTGGGCGTCGGCCTGGCGCTGAAATTCCTCACCGGGTTCCCGTGGCACGTCACCTTCGCCGCGCTGCTCGACGCCGACCGGTGGCTCCTCGTCATCGCGCTCGCCGTGAACCTCTCGTCCCTCGTGGCCAAGGGGTGGGGCTGGCACCTGATCCTCAACCCCGTCGCGCCACACAGCTGGCGAGTGGCCCAGGAGGCGAACCTGGTGGGCGCCGCCGTGAACGACCTGTCCGTCGCGGTGGCGGGCGAGGCCGCGCGCGTGCACCTGATCGTGCAGCGGGGCGGGGTGCCGGCGGGCGCCGCCGTGTCGTCGGTCGTGTGGACCCGCGTGGCGGAGGGGCTGGCCCTCGCGTTGTTTCTCGTGATGGCGCCGAGCGTGCTGCAGCTCGAGCCGTGGCTGCGGGCCGTACAGAGCGGCGTGGGGCTGGCGCTCGTGGTGGTGCTGCTGCTCGCCTGGGGGCGCGGCTGGGCGTCGCTCGCCGACCGCCTGCCGGCAGCGCTCCGGTCGCGGCTCGCGGTGCTGCGAACCATGGGAACGGGTGGCCGGCTGGTGTGGCCGACCGCCTTTGCCCTGTACAATTGGGCCGCCCAGTGGTCCACGTATCACCTCGTGCTGCGGGCCACCCACGTGCCGGTGTCGTCCGCCGCGTCGTTCACGGCCCTCATCGTGGTGAACCTGGGCGGGCTGCTGCGGCCCACGCCGGCGAACGTCGGCGTCACCCAGGCGGCGCTGGTTGTGGGGCTGTTGCCGTTCGGCGTGGCGCCCGAGCACGCGGTCGCGGCCGGGTTGGCGCTGCAGGGGCTACAGGTGCTGCCCGTGCTGTTCCTGGGTGCGATGGTAACGGGGTGGCGGCTGCTCCAGCTCGAGTCCGAGCTCGCCTAAAAAGCGACGGGGAGCGGGGAAAAAGGGTGACTCGCCTGCCGCGCCCGCGCCTACCTTCTCCGGCGTGTCCCCGACCTACCGAATGCTGGACGCAGCCACGCGGCGACGCGAAGCCGAGATCGCGGAGGTGGCCCGCGCCCTCGCCGCCGCTCGCTGCGCCGCCCGCCTCGCGGGCCTCGGGACCGGCGCGTTCGTGGTGCGGGAGCTCCTCCTCACCGTGATAGAGCAGATCGATCGGGCGGCCCGCGATTTAGCGCGGCTTCTCCCTTCGCAGGGTCGGTAGGTCGGTCTCGGTCTCGTGGGTCTTGTGGAACGGGACGCGGGGGCCACGGATCGGCAGCAAGTGCGCGATCGAGTTGGCGTAGAATTCGAGCAGCGGCCGGCCGCGGGGCAGCACGATCAGGCTGTCCCCATCTTCCACCGCCAGCCGCCGCATCCGGAGCATCCGCCAGGCCCGGTCCCACACCTCCCGGATGCGGGCGCCGCCACGCACCACCTTTGCGTTGACGGCGCCCAGCCGGTCCCGCAGCTGCTCCATCCGCTCGAGCACGGCGTGTTTGGGGATGACCGTCTGTCCGAACGACAACAACGCCGCGGCGGCGAGCGGCACCGGCGTGACGGGAACGATCGCGCCGATGCGCTCCATCAGGAGGGCCGCGAGCCTCGCGAGCTCGGGTAGCCGCCGCTCCTTGGGAAGCTCGAGCACGCCCGGCGCGCTCGCGAGCCACTCCTTCAGCGAGACCGGGGTGCCGAAGTTCACCGCCGCGCGGCCGTAGCGCTTGAGCCGCCCCGAGACGAGCCGCAGCGCGTTGCTTCCCACGTAGGTCGCCACGGTCCAGAGCTGCGCCAGGCGGCGGGGCCGGTCGCGCTCGTCCACCAGCTCGCGGATGAGCGCGCGATCTTCGAGCACGCGGTCGAAGTTGATGGCGACCGGCACGAACCAGATGTCGCGATCGAAGGCAGGGTCGAGCGCGGTGCGGCAGACGTAATCGAGCAGCCCGAGCTTCGGTGGGCCGAGCCGGCCGTCGCGCGAGAGGCGCCCCTCGGGGAAAAATCCCTGCGTCACGCCGTTCCTGGTGATCAGATGTACGTACTCCTCGAGCACCGCGTGGTACAAGGGCTCCCGGAAGCCGCGTCGGATGAAATACGACCCGAAGGACTTGAATACGTACTCGAGGGGCCACACGCGTGCCCACTCGCCCACCGCGTAGCTCACGTGCGCGCCGTAGGCCAGCACGTAGGCCACCACGACGTAGTCCACGTTGGAGCGGTGGTTCATGGCATAGACGACGACATCCCGCTTGGGGATGCGCTCCAACGCCGCCTGGTTCTGGTAATCGACGGTCACGCGATACAGGAGATTGAGCACGATCTTGGCGAGGTTGTAGCCGACCTTGTAGTAGGACAGGACGTTCAGCTGCGGCACGATCTCGTCGATGTACTGCTCGACCCGCCGGCGTACCTCGACGGGGTTCAGCGAGTGTTCCTGTGCGTGGCGGAGGATGGCCGTCTCGACGACCGGATCGGCGACGAGGGCCGCCTTGGCAGCGCTGCGCTGCTGGAGATGGTAGCGCGCCAGCCGCGTGCGGAACTCGTGGATGGTGCGGAGGGCCCGACGTCCGAGCCACCCGGTCACGCGACGCCCCCTCCCTCCTTCTTGAGCTGGGCGTATCCCATGCCGCGCAGGATCGCGATGCGCTTCGCCATGGGCGGATGGGTCGCGAGCGCGTCGGCGAAGAGACCTTCGTGCCCCGTCAGGCGCCGTCCCAGCGGGTCGGTGATGCAGAGGTGGGCCGCGCCGCGCTTGATGGCCGCGGTCGGCGCGACCGCGCCTTCGATCTTCTGGAGCGCGCCCGCCAGCGCCAGTGGGTTGCGGGTGAACTGCGCGCTCATGGCATCGGCCAGGTACTCGCGCTTGCGACTCACCGCCAGCGCGAGGATCTGCGTGATGATCGGCGCGAGGATCCACGAGAGGATCCACACCACGAGCAAGATGGCGAGCAGCGGGCCCGCGCCGCCCTTCTTCCCTCCGCCGCCGCGGGAGCCTCCCCCGCCTCCCCCCCCTCCCCCACCTCCCCAGCTCCCCCCGCCCAGATTGGTGCCGCCCCGCAGGATGCGGGTCGCGCCGTCGTGCATCAGGGCGACGGCCCCCACCAGCGCCGCGAGCATCGTCATCAACCGGACGTCCAGGTTCTTCACATGCCCGAGCTCGTGCCCGACGACCGCCTGGAGCTCCTCGCGGTTGCAGAGCTCGAGCAGGCCCCGCGTCACCGCGACGTGCGCGTGCAGGGGGTCGGTGCCGGTCGCGAACGCATTGGGATCGGGGTCGTCCACGATCCAGATCCGGGGCCGCGGGACGCCGGCCGCGATGGCCATTTCCTCGACCACGTTGACCAGCTGTTTCTCTTGCGGATCCGTGGGGTCGACGACGGCGCGCGCCCCGGTGGACCACAGCACCTTCTCGGGGCCCGTCGCGTACGCGTACCAGGCCGTCAGCAGAGCGATGACCGTGAGCGCGATTCCGAACCACGGGAACACATGGTGGTACACGGTGCTCGGCGCGTCGCGGGTTGAGAGGTAGTAGATGTAGTCCCCGCCGAACCCGAGCCATGCGAAGAAGGCGACGAAGCCAATCACCAGCAGGACCGTGCGCCGGCGATTGGCTTCCTGTTGTTGAAAGAGGTTGAGGGAGGTGTCGTCGCTCACACTTTCGGCTTCATCGAGAGATCGACCTGCGGGACGGCCTTCTCGGTCTGATCTTCGAGCTCCCACAGATCGGCGGGCAGCGCCTTGGCGAGCCCTGCGACCGTGTTGGTCGGGAACTGCTGCTGCCTGGTGTTGTACTGGGTGGCCGTGTCGTTGTACAGCTGGCGCGCGAACGCCACCTTGTTTTCCGTCGACGTGAGCTCTTCCTGCAGCTGGCCGATGTTGCCCGTGGCCTTGAGCTGGGGGTATTGCTCCACCACCACCATGAGGCGCTGGAGCGCGGACGATAGGGCGTTCTCCGCCTGGCTGATCTGCTTGATGCCTTCAGGCCCCGCCGCGTTGACTTTCACCGCCTGGTTGCGGGCCTGGATCACGGCTTCGAGCGTCGATCGCTCGAACTCCATCGCGCCCTTGACGGCGTTCACCAGGTTGGGGATGAGATCGTGGCGCCGTTTGAGTTGGACGTCGATCTGCTTGAACGCGTTCAGCGTCTGGTTCTTGAGGGAGATGAGCCCGTTATACGCGCCGATCAGCCACCCCACCACGACCACAAGGACGATCAGCAATACGAGCGAGCCACCCATGTTAGCTCCAGGACGAAGTGAGTTTACGCTTCCCCTTCCCCCATCCGCCTCCCCCTGTCGCTACGCGTTTGCCGACGGGAGGAGTTTCGCGAGCGCCTGCCGCACGGCCTCCGCGACCGCCGCGTCGTCGGGCCCGAGCCGCGCGAGGGGGTGGGCCGTCTCGACGTGCAGCTCTACGCCCCGGCCCACCGGGATCCGGTGCCACGAGCTCGGGCTCTCGGGGTCCCGCTCGGCGTCCCGCGCCAGCCACGCCGTCAGCGCCCGTCCCGACTTGCCACGCGGCGGCGTGCCCTTGCTCTTGAGCGCTAGCCGGTCCGGCACGGGCAACGACGCGCCCAGGGCCTGCGCCGCGCGGCGTTCCAGCACGTCACCGGTCTGGTCACGCATCTCCTTGATGATGGCCGCCAGCGTCGTCCCCTCCATCTGCCGCAGCTTGATCCACAGGAGCTGAAGGAAATGCCGGTAGGAATACGTGGCGGCGGTACCGCGTCCTTCGGGCGGGCTCACGAGACCCTTGGTGACGTAGAACCGGATCGTGCGCTCGGTCGGCTGCGCCCGTGCGGCCGCGTTGATCGGTGTGATCGCGGAGGCATCGAGCACGGCTCCCACGAGCGCGGCGAGATCGCGCAGGTTCCACGGGGCGAGGTTGCGATACTCCCGCAGGTTGTGCAGCGGCTCCGCGTGCGGCGCTCCCGTCACGCCTCGGCTCCTCCCCGCGCGCGCTCCTCACCGATCCGAAACACCCCCGTCAGCCAGTCGGTCACTTCGCGCAGATTGAAGGGCTTGCGGATCACAACGCACTGGTGCCGCTCGAGCCAGGTGCGCACCTCGTCCGCCTCGGCGTCCCCCGTCATGATCGCGATGCGGCCCTCGTATACGGGCCAGCGGTGCACGATGGCGAGATAAAGCGCGAGCCCCGACATCGTCGGCAGGTGGATGTCGAGCAACAGCGCGTCGGGCTGCTCGGCCGCGAGCAGCTCGTACGCCGTCTCGGCGCTGCCCGCGCCGATCACGCGAAGGCCGTGGCGTGAGAGCGAGCGCTCCAGCACCCGGCGCAGCGGCGCCTCGTCGTCGACGAGGAGGATGGTGCGCGAGGTGGCGCTCATGAGGCGGAGGCCCGGGCCTCGAGCGGCGTGAGAAACCGCTGGACCACGCGCGCCAACGCCTCGCTCGAGCCGAGGGACAGGCGCATTTCTCCGGCCGTCAGCCCGAGGTACGCGCGCGCGTGCAATTGCAGCGTCTTGGTCTGCGCGTAGCCCAGCCGCTTCGCCACATCCTCGATCGTGAAGCCGGGATCCTGCAGCAGGCGATGGGCGTACAGCACCCGGGCCGCAGAGAGGAAGTGCCGGGGCGACGGCAGTCCGACCCGCGTGAACCACCGCTCGCAGGTGCGCCGGTCCACGCGCGCGCGCACCGCGACCTGGCCCACCGTCTGGACTTCGCCGGGTGAGCGCAGCGCCTCTTCGAGCACCCAGCGCAGCTCGCTCGGCAGCGGCGCGAGCGCGTCGGCCAGCTGGTCCAGGAGCTGCCGCGACGAGGAGCGCGCTTCCTCCTGGCCGAGCACCTCCCGCAACCGGCTCGGGTGATCGTCGTAATTGGCGAACACCGCGTGTTGGATGCCCCGCTGGCCCAGCGCCAGCAGCACTCCGGCGGTGCGGGGCGTGAGGGTGGTGTACAACATCAGGGGGAGCGAGGGGAACAACACCCGCAGCCGCTCGATCTCCTGCGACCGCGCGTGGCCGGACAAGAGCGGGTCCACGACCGCCAGCTCGACGGGCCGACCGCGGATCCCGGTCAGCACATCGTCCCAAGTTGAAACCTGCGCGACAGTGAACCGAGAGCCCGCGGCCCGGCGGAGTTTGTGGAACTGGACGTCGGGGACGGCGGCTAAGACGAGCATGAATCCCCCAGAACCCATAAATGTCGCAAAATCGCCCTACGATGCCGCAAACGCGCCCTAAAACCCGGACGCCTCCGCTGGCACCTTGTAGTTGTCCTGTTGCGTCGACTCCACACCATGGTTTGCGGAGGTCACATGTCCCGTATTCGCGCCCTATTCGCCCTGCTCGTCGTCGCGTTCGCTCTCTCCACCGTCGCCTGTGCCGACACCACCGGTCCCAGCCACGGGTGTGATGTACAGGGCAGCAACACCTGCAAGTAGTGCGACGCCTGCAGCGGTGCTAACGACCGAGCTGCGCGAGGGAGTCCGACACCTCGCGCAGCTTGGCTGTTTCGACCACGGGCGCCGTTGCCAACTTCGCTTCCATCGCCACGGCCTGCCGGCAGGCCGGTAATCCCGCCAGGATCCGCTCGACCCGGAACTCGAACTCGTGCAGTCCCGCGGCGCCCGCGATCTCGAGCGCCTCGTTCATCAGGACCTCGGCGCGGCGATACCGGCCGAACCGCGCCTGGCCGATCCCTTGCTTCAGGTAGAAATCGGCCCGGATGCTGGGCGGCATGTCGGAGAGACGGTCTTCGCAGCGCTCCCGCCAGCGAGCGAACCCCACGTGATCACGTCGATACGAGGCGCAGTGCATCAACTCTATTACCGCATCGGTGACGCTCTCTCGCGTGCGGCCCTGGCGGAACACCTCCAACAACGCCCGCTCAGCCCCGACAGCGTCTCCGAGACCGAGCAGCATGATCCCGACGTCGTTGAGCGCGCGCAGCCGTGAGTCTTCATCCTGGTACAGCTCGACTGCGTGCCACGCGCGCGGAATCGCCTCGGCAGAATGTCCCATGCGATAGAGGACCGCGGCGATATCATGCTCCGCCCGCGCTTCGATGTCCGGCTCACCCGCCGCGCGAGCGTCGGCGAGGATCCCGTCGAGCCGGCGCTCGGCGTCCGCGAGGTTGCCGCGGCCGAGCATCGTGTTCGCCCGACCGATCCGGCTGAGCAGGGTCGAATAGCGGTCGCCAGCGAGCCTCGCCAGCTCCCCGGCTTCGGTGTAGGCGGCGTCCGCCTCGTCGAACCGGTTCAGCTTGCGGTACACGCGCGCGAAGCGCAGCTGCGACGCCACTGCGTCGGTCGATGACAGCCGGTTCCCCACCACCACCAGCAGCGTCGTGAGCACGTCGAGCGCTTCCTCGAGCCGCAGCTCGGCCTCGAGGAAGTGTGCGTAGGCGAACAGCGCCGGCGCGATGAGCTGGATGTCCCCGAGGCGGTAGGAGTCCGACGCACTCTCGGCGATCCCGTGCACGTGCGCGCCTTCGGTGGCCGCCGCGTGGAGCTCGCGGCAGAACCGATCGGTCGCCACCCATTGGTAATGGAACGCATCCTGCGAAACCGGAGCCCGGTCCGGCGCGAGCAGGTCCACCAGCCGCAGCGCGAGAAACGCGCCTTGTCCCAGGCGCGCTTCCAACGTCGTGGCCGATTCCGGACCCGACACCCGCTGCAGGAAGATGGCGTGTGGCAGCGACTCGAACTTGAGACGGGAAACCGGCATTCCGAATGTCTCCGAGTGTGAGGCTAGCGAGCTGGCGCTTCCACACTAGGGCAGGGGCTATGCCTCATCACAACGCGCGGCCGGCTCAGAACATAGCGTTTTCGAGCTCCTTCCGTTAGGCCGCAGTTTTCGCGTTTTCTCGCTTTTCGCCGCATCGTTCCGATGCCGGTCGCGCAGCCGCTCCTCCCCCTATTCCGGCCCATGCGCCGGGGCCTTACCCTCGCCGAACTCCTGGTCGTGCTGGCGATTCTAGCCATGGTGACGGCCGTCACACTGCCTCGCCTGGCGGGCTTCCGAGACTGGATCGCGGTCGATACTGCAGCCCAGGAGGTGATCACCGCGATTGCCGTCGCCCGCAGTGCTGCGGTCATGCAAGGCACTCGCAGCCGGGCGGTAATCGCTGCCGACTCGTTGCGGATAGACCGCTGGCGGGGGGACTCGTGGGGCGACCTCCATCGCTGGCCCGGTCCGGATCGGCACGGCGTGGCACTCGACGTGTCGAACCCGGTGGTCGTCTTCGACCCGATCGGTCTGGCGTGGGGACTGTCCAATACGACGGTCGTGTTGCGACGCGGAACGCGCGTCGCGACCATCACCGTGTCCCGCCTCGGGAGAGTCAAGCGGTGGTAGCCGGCGCATGCAACCATTCCCGGGGGATGGGCATCCAAACGAGGTGGAGCCCGCAGCCGGCCGGGCGGGGACGTGAAACATCCCGCCGAGCCAGCCGTATCAGGGTAGAGCATCGCGTAAGGGTCGCGGCCGAAGTGTGACGGCCACTTCGCCCGACCGCCAACCCGGGGAGTTGTAAGCCCCGGGTTTGGTTTTTCTAGGGCCCGGGTGAGCGGATCCCCACCGCGTCGAAGCTGAACGTGACGCGATCGGCGACGCGAACGGTGCCGGCGGGTCCGCCGCGATACGGCCGAATACCGTAATCCGTCTGTTTCACCGAGAAACCGCCAGTCGCCCGCAGGGTGTCCGTCCCGACCACGGCCTGGATGTCACAGCTCACTTCGCGGGTCTGCCCGGCGAGGGTGAGCCGGCCCTGCACCTGGAATCCATCGACAGTGGGGACTACGCTCGTGGAGACGAAGCTGATCACTGGATACTCGTCCACATGCAGAACGTCGGTCCGCATGGCTTGAGTGACCTTGCGGATTTCGGCCGTGTCGGGGGGCGTGAGGACAGCGAGACTGTCCGCGGGTACGACGATTTCCACTCGCGACTCAGGCGCCGCGTTCGGGTAGTAGACGACCCGGCCCGCGACCGCGCGAGCGCGGACGACATGCGCGTGGCCCGCGAAGCCGAGCAGCCCCGCTTTGCCCGTCTTCACCTCGAACCGACTGGCGGTGGACAGCACGTAGACCACGGAGTCCGGCGCGCCACCCTGGGCCCACGCGGGAGCGGAGCCGAGCGAGATCACTCCCGTCAGGAGCACGCACCGGACGAAGGTCATCCTCGACTCGGCGCGAGATAGCGGTTCAACCCCTGTTCGAAGGGGACCGGCCGAATCCGGAAGACCGACTCGATGGCGTTCGCGGGGGTGGCGCTGCCTTCGACCAGCATTTGGAGCTGATCGCTCGTGAGCGGCGCCGCGGCGCCGAGCAGGTCGAACGCACGGGCGGCCGCCCGCGCGAGTGCGAGCGGCACGTGCACGAGCGGGCGGGGGTGGCGGGTGGCCCGCCCGATCGCGCGGAGGAATTCCTCGTAGGTCAGGACCTGTGGCCCGCCCAGCTCGAACGCGCCCGAGAGCGCGGGCTGTTCGACCGCGAGCGCGAACGCGAGAGCGACGTCCTCGACCCAGACGGGCTGCGTGGGGAAGCGGCCGTCGCCGAACACCGGCACGATGGGAGACCAGCGGTGCAGCAGGGCGAGGGCGCGGATCGGCGCGCTCTCCGGGCCACTGATGATCGACGGCCGGACGACGGCGTGCGACAGACCCGAAGCGCGGACCAGCTCCTCGGCGTGCCATTTCGTTCGATGATACGGCGTCGCCCCAGGCGCGTCCCGCGCGCCGACGGCGCTCATGTGCACGAACCGCTCCACGCCGGCACGGCGCGCCGCCTCGACCACGCGGCGCGTGCCTTCCACGTGCACGGCGTGAAAGGTGGCGCGGCCCGTTTCGACGATGATGCCGACGAGGTGAACGACGGCGTCCGCGCCACGCGTGAGCGTCGTGAGCGCCGCCGCGTCCGCCAGGTCGCCGGGGACGAGCTCGACACCGTGGGTCTCGAACGTCCGCGCCTGGAGCGGGCTGCGCACCAGCGCTCGGACCGCATGTCCCCGGCGCGCCAGCACCGTGGTAATGTGCCGTCCCACGAACCCGGTGGCGCCGGTGACGGCGATCAGCACGAACGGCCCCGGTCAGGTGGACGCTGTGCCGCCGTCGTCAAGGAACACGAGCGTGCGGCGCCGCGCGACCACCGAGGCCAGTGCCTCGTAGACCTTGGGATCGAGCACCGTGCCGGCAAGATCGGCCGCCCGCTGCACCGCCTTTTCGGCGGTCATCTTCTCCTGGTAGGCGCGCGACGTGCTGAGGGCGTCGAACACTTCGGCGGCGCCGATGATGCGGGCGCCGATCGGGATCTCCTCGCCGCGCAGCCCGTCAGGATAGCCCGTCCCATCCCACCGCTCGTGGTGGTGGCGCACTGCCGGGATGATGTCGCCAAGGTGCGAGAGCGGCGCGAGGATCTGGGACCCGATGACGACGTGCTGCTTGACGTGCTCGAACTCGTCGGGGGTGAGCGCACCCTGCTTGTTCAGGACCGATTCGCGCGTCCCGATCTTGCCGATGTCGTGCAGCCGGCCCGCGACCCGCACGTGCTCGACTTCCTCCTCTGGAATACCGAGCTCGTGAGCAACCGTGGCGGACAGGTCGGCCACGCGGGCCGAATGTCCTCGCATATAGGGGTCTTTCGCCTCCAGGGCGTTCACGAGGGCTTCGAGCGTCGCGATCGAAAGCCGCTCCAGCTTCATGCGCTCCCGCTGGAGCTCCGCGGCGCGCGTGCTGACCTCTTCCTTGAGCCACTGATTCAGCTGACGGTTCTCGAGGAGCATCTCGCGCCGCTTGAGCGCCCGCTGGACCGCCCGTCCCAGGTCGGCGAGCTCGATCGGCTTCGTGAGGTAGTCCATGGCGCCCCGCTGCATGCACAGCGCGGCGCTGGTCGCGTCGTTCACGGCGGTGAGCATGAGGATCGCGAGCTCGGGCTCGATCTCGATGGCCTGCGGCACGAGGTCGACCCCGCTGGTGCCGGGCATGCGGATGTCACACAGCATGAGCGCGATGCGGTGGCGCCGGAGCTGCTGCAGGGCTTCGTCACCGGTGCCTGCGGCGTACACTTCGTATTGCTGTTGCATGAGGAACTTCTTGAGGGCGTTCCGAATGGGCTCCTCGTCGTCCACGACGAGGATCTGGACGGGCCCCGCCACGTCGGCCACTCAGGACTCCTTGGGTGATTCCGTCATGAAAATGGCGCGGGCCGGTCCGTCTGGATAGCCCCGCTCGCGCGAGAAAACGCCGCGGCTCAAGTGGCGGCGACGAACGTGACGTCCACGGGAGCCGCGAGCAATCCCGCCCCGTGGGCGCGAGCGAGCAACTCGGCCACCGCCTGCCGGCCGGTCGGGCCGTAATCCACCGTGTACGCGTTCACGTACATCCCGACGAACCGGTCGATGCGCGAGGCGTCGAGGCCGCGGCTGTAGGCCGTCGCGTGTGCGAGGGCCTCGGCGCGGTGGGCGAGTCCGTACTGAATACTGGCCTTGAGATCGCGGGCGATGTCCCGCATCAGCGCGTCTCCCAGGTCGCGGCGCACGACGTTGCCGCCGAGCGGCAGCGGCAGTCCCGTCTCGTCGTGCCACCATTCGCCGAGGTCGGCCCACAGGTGCAGCCCGCGGTCGGCATAGGTGAGCTGCCCCTCGTGAATGAGGAGCCCCGCCTCCGCGCGGCCCGCCGCCACGTACTCCTCGATCTGATCGAACGGCACGACGATGTGGCGCGCCGCCGGCTGGTACAGCTTGAGCGCCAGAAACGCCGTGGTGAGCTCGCCCGGGACCGCGATGCGCAGGCTCCCCGCACCGAGCGCCGCCCGCGGATCGGCGGGACGCGGGACGCGGGCCACGATCCGTGGCCCATAGCGGTCGCCGATGCTCGCTCCGTGGGCGAGCAGCGCGTAGCGATCGGCGAGGTAGGCGTAGGCGTGCAGCGACACGGCCGTTACTTCCAGCTCGCCGGCGAGGGCGCGCCGGTTCAACGACTCGATATCGCCGAGCTCGTGCACGTATCGGCGGTCACCGGTGTCGATCCGCCCGGCGGCGAGCGCCCAGAACATGAACGCGTCGTCCGCGTCCGGGCTGTGCGCCAGATGGATCGTCCGCGGACCGTTAGCCGCCACGCGTCGCCTTCGCGGCGGCCGCCGCCGTTGCCTGCCGGTGGAACGCATCGAGATTCTCCGCGTGCTCGCCGTACTCGGGCCGCTGGCGCGTACGCTCGGCCGCCTCGTGCGTGAGGAAGTCGCGGTAGGCGCGTCGTGCCCCCGCGGTGTCCCGCTCGAGCTCGAGCCCCCGGGCCCGCAGCATGAACGCGAAGAGGTGCGTGGGCACGGCCCGGCGGATGGTGTCCGCCTGGGCCAGGGCCGCCGCCGCGTTGCCGCTGGTCAGGTCGAGCACCCCGATGTGGTAGCGGGCATCGACGTCGAGCGCCGGCAACATGGCGTACGCCTGGAGCGCCATGGGCAGGAAGAACTCCGCGCTGTCCGCCTTGCCTTGCGTGTGCAGCGTCATGACGCGGTTGTAGAGACGGGTGGCGCGCTCTTCAGGCGACATCTGCGAAATATCGGGAGCCGGGAGCATGGAGGGAGCCGGGAGCCGGGAGCGGGGCGCCGTTCGCAAGGCGATCAGCGTGATCAAGGCGCCAACCGCCGCCCCCGCCACGCCCCAGGGAAGGCCGGCCCGCCACCCGGATGTATGCGTGCCGCCCACCTGGGCACCGCACTTGTGACAAAACCTCGCTGTGGCGGCGAGAGGCGCTCCGCACGCGTGACAGTTCATTGCGGCCGGAATCTAACTGGCAGGAATCTGGGGGGCAGCGTACTGTAGTCTGGTGAGCCGCGATCTCGCTCCATGAGCGCCACGTTCCCGGGACACGACCGCGCCAAGCACATGGGCGAGCTGAAGCGCGGCGATGAACGGTGGGACGTGTTTATCGAGATGCAACCCGACGCCGAGGTGGGTGCCGTGCGCGGGCGTGTGCACTTCGTGAACGGGGAGCGCCGCCGCACCACGAGCTGGATTTTCCTCGAGCTGTCGGAGCGCGAGGTCCAGGAGCGCTTCGGGGAATTTTCGGCCGTGGAGCTCTGGCACTTCGTGGCGGCACTGGACGGCTGACGCATTGCGTGGAAAACCTTGCATTTTGTGCACATTTCCTTTCGCACTGATGCAGGGGAAGCCGCGCAGGGCATCGATCGGTTGATCTGTGTTGCGTCGGTGACACGAAATGGTTGACACCTCGCAACGTCCCCTGTACCTTCCCGCATGCCCGGGCCCGCGTCGTTCGTGGCATCGTCCGTGCGTTCCCCTCTCGAGGACCGTTCTAGGAGACCGATCTTATGACCGCGACGTTGGGGCCCACTACATCTGCTTCCGGGGCGAAGGCCGCGAGCGGCGCTTCGCCCGCGGACGTGGTGCGGAAGGCGAAGGAGGCCGGCGTGCAGGTGGTGGACCTGAGGTTCACCGACCTGCCGGGCACGTGGCAGCACTTTTCGATCCCGCTGAAAGAGCTGACGGAAGACCTGTTTGCCGAGGGGATCGGGTTCGACGGCTCCTCGATTCGCGGATTCCAGGCCATCAACGAGAGCGACATGCTGCTGTTCCCGGATCCGGCGAGTGCCTTCGTCGATCCGTGCCTCGAAGTCCCGACCCTGTCGCTCACGTGTGACGTGTCCGACCCGGTGACGGGCCAGCGTTACTCGCGCGACCCGCGCTACGTGGCGCAGAAAGCGGAGCAGTACCTGGTCAAGTCGGGAATCGCCACGACCGCGTATTACGGGCCCGAGGCGGAGTTTTACATCTTCAATTCGGTACGCTTCGACCAGAATGCGCACGAGGGCTACTACCACATCGACTCCGAGGAGGGGATCTGGAACTCGGGGACGAACGGGAGCCCGAACCAGGGGCACCGGCCGCGGCACAAGGAGGGCTACTTCCCGGTGCCGCCGGTGGACCGGCTGCAGGACCTGCGCTCGAAGATCATGCTGGCGCTGATCGCGTCGGGTGTCGACGTCGAGGTGCACCACCACGAGGTGGGCACGGCGGGTCAGACCGAGATCGACATGCGGTTTACGACGCTCGGGCGCATGGCCGACCAGGTGATGATGTACAAGTACATCGTGAAGAACGTGTGTCACCAGCACGGCTACACCGCGACGTTCATGCCCAAGCCGATGTTCGGGGATAACGGGTCGGGGATGCACGTGCACATGAGTCTGTGGAAGGACGGGACGAACCTGTTCTTCGACCCCAAGGGGTATGCGCTCCTGTCGGATGCGGCGCGCTGGTACATCGGGGGGCTGATCAAGCACGCGTCGGCGCTGCTCGCGTTCGCGGCCCCGACGACCAACAGCTACCGGCGGCTGGTGCCGGGCTACGAGGCGCCGATCAACCTGATCTACTCGCAGCGCAATCGTTCGGCGATCTGTCGCATCCCGGTGTATTCCAAGTCGCCGAAGGCGAAGCGGGTGGAGTTCCGGGCGCCCGATCCGTCGAGCAATCCGTACCTGACCTTCGCGGCGCTGCTCATGGCGGGCCTGGACGGCATCAAAAACAAAATCGAGCCGCCGAAGCCGATGGATGTGGACTTGTACGACCTCGAGCCCGAAGAGCGCAAGCATGTGAAGAACACGCCGGGCTCCCTGAACGAGTCGCTCGCGGCGCTCGAGACGGACCACGCCTTCTTGCTCGAGGGCGGGGTGTTCACGCCCGACCTGATCGAGACGTGGCTCGCCTACAAGCGCGCCAAGGAAGTCGATCCCGTGGCGCTGCGGCCGCATCCGTACGAGTTCTTCCTGTATTACGACGTGTGACGGCGGAGGGCGGTAGGGGACGGTAAAGGGCGGTAAAGGGCTGTACAAGACCCCTACCGCCCTTTACCGTCTCTACCGCCCATGACCGTCGGACTCCAATGACCGCCACTGCCGCAGACACCCGCGACATCCTCGACGAGCTGAAGAAGCGCCGCGTCCGGTTCCTGCTGCTGCAGTTCACCGATCTGTTGGGCGTCAACAAGGCGGTGGAGGTGCCCGCTTCCCAGTTTGAGAAGGCGTTGGCAGGCGAGGTGACGTTCGACGGCTCGGCGCTCGAGGGGTTTGCGCGCGTGGAGGAGGCCGACGCCCTGCTCGTGCCGGATCTCGCGAGCTTCCGCGTGTTTCCGTGGGACAGTGGGGGCTCGGATGGGGCCGACAGCGCGGCCGGCGCGGGAGGGGTCGTGGCGCGGCTCATCTGCGACATCCGCTACCCGGACGGGCGACCGTTCGAGGGATGTCCGCGCACCACCTTGAAACGGCAGATCGAGCGGGCCACCAAGTTGGGCTTTACCATGCGCGTCGGGTGCGAGGTGGAGTTCTTCATCTTCGAGCAGAGCGAGCGCGGCGAGCCCACGACCCGCACGCTCGATGCCGGCAGCTACTTCGATCTCGTCCCTGTGGACCGCGGGGAGCAGGCGCGCCGCGTCATCGTGACGGCGCTGGAGGAGATGAAGCTGAGCTCCGAGGCGTCCCATCACGAGGTGGCCCGAGGCCAGCACGAGATCGACCTGGGATACGCGGACCCGCTCACGATGGCCGACCATCTCGCGAGCCTGCGCTTCGTCGTGCGAACCATCGCGGTGCGACACGGCCTCATCGCGACCTTCATGCCCAAGCCGCTGTACGGGCGCAACGGGTCGGGGATGCACACACACCAGTCCCTGGTCGCTAAGGGGAAAAACGCGTTCTTCGACCCGCGGGGGCCGATCCAGCTCTCCGAGGTCGGCCGCTGGTACATCGGCGGGCTGCTGCGGCACGCGCGCGGCTACTGCGCGGTGACGAATCCGCTGGTGAACTCGTACAAGCGCCTCGTGCCCGGGTACGAGGCCCCGGTGAACGTCTCCTGGTCCACACAGAACGTGTCTCCTCTCATCCGGGTGCCGGCACAACGCGGCGAGGCCACGCGCTGCGAAAACCGGATGCCCGACCCCTCGGCGAATCCTTACCTCGCGCTCGGCGTGCAGCTGGCCGCCGGTCTGGACGGCATCCAGGAGCGGATCGATCCCGGGGAGCCCGTGAACAAGAACATCGCACGCATGTCCTACCGGGAGCGCCGCCGCTTCCGCATCGACGACCTGCCGCGCGATCTGCACGAAGCGCTCGACTACTTGGAGAAGGATGAGGTGATCCGCGAGGCGCTGGGCGACCACATCTGCGAACGCTACCTCGACGCAAAGCGCGAGGAGTGGCAGGAGTACATCGGACAGGTCAGCGAATGGGAGCTGAATCGGTACCTTGGGCAATACTAACGACGTAGCACGAAGACGTAGCACACGACGACGTAGCACGACGACGTAGCACGAAGACGTAGCACAAAGACGTAGCACAAAGACGTCGCGCGAAGGCGTAGCACGAACACCGTCGTCACCTGTCCGGCGGCGGGTGAGCGATCAAGCGCCCGAGCGTCTTGATGACAAGGGCGACCCGACCCTCGATCTCGTGAATGGCATGCGCATGGACCGGGTCGAGCGCCGCCGCGACCCGCAGCTGCGTCAGCGTCTCCTGAGCCGACCCCCTAGCGTACTGCAGGAACCGGCGGAACTCGGGTATGCTACCCCGGCCGCAGGCCTCCGCTATGTTTGAGCTGACGGAGAGCGCGGCCCGGACGAGCTGATCCGCCCGCGACGCGGCTCCCGGTCCGGATAGCTTGCTGCTCAAACGAGCTATCTGGACGGAGACCTCCACGGCGACCTCGTGTACCCACAACCGACGAGCATAAGCGCGCAGCGTCATGGCGAACCACAATAGCACGGGGCCTAGCTGACGGTGGCATCCTTTTCACGCCTCCGCGCGACGTTTTTGTGCAACGCCGTCGCGCGACGCTTCTGCTCGACGCTGTTGCTGTTCCTGTGCCTCGCCTGCGATGGTGTGTCGCGCCCCGACGACACCCTGGGCCTCCAAAGCTCCGCCCGCTGGGAATGGCATGGGCGTCTGGTCGTGCAGGGTGACTCCACGCTCACGCTCGTTCGGATGGCGATCGACACGACGCACGGCGGCGGCGACGTGGCCCTCGCCCGGTTCGACTTCAATCCCGCCGTCGGGGAGGGAGACGAGTACTCGCTCACTCTCGCGTTGGACCTGGGGCGCGCGCGCGACCTGCGGCAGAACGTGCCGTACCCGCTTGGCCCCCCGCCCGCGCGCCTTCCCGCGTACGCCACCGTGACGTGCCTGTGCCGCCCCCTGAAGCCGGACTCGGTCCGGGGCACGTTCACGCTCGCGACGCGCGGCCTGCGGCAGATCACCGGCCGTGTGGACGCGACCCTGTACTTTACGGAATGGAACGACGCCGCTCGCCACGTGACCTATTCGCTGCACCAACGCATTGACTTGGTCAAGTAGGGCGGTCGGGCGGGCGGGCGGACAGGCGGTCGGCATCGTGCTCGGATTGCTGACCGCCCGACCGCTGGACCGCCTGACCGCCCAGTCCGTCCCCCCCACGATCGACACCATCATCGTCGTGAACCGCAATGTGTTCGATCTCCAGGAGGCCGATGCGCCCAGCTTCATCGCCCGCCTCGCGAACCGGCTGCACGCGCGCACGCGTGCCGGCGTCATCCGTAGTACGCTGCTGGTCAACCCCGGGGACCGCTACGACTCGGCGCGGGTCGCCGAGAGCGAGCGGGCGTTGCGCAACCTGTACGTCTTCAGTCGCGTGCGGATCGATACCACGCGCCTCGACGGCCGCCTGGCGCTCCGCGTCGCCACCACCGACGGCTGGAGCACGAAGCCGCAGATCGGCTACTCGTCCGCGGGCGGGGACGTCACGTGGATGGTCGGCCTCGTGGAAGACAACCTGTTCGGCACCGCGACGTCCCTGACCGCCGTGTACAACAAGACGCCCGACCGCCGCATCTTCGATCTCGGGCACGTGAACCCCCACTTCTTCTCGCGCCGTGGTTGGCTGCAGGCCAAGTACAGCAACAAGTCGGATGGCAACCGTGGCACCTGGCTGGTGGGAGTGCCGTTCTACGAGACTGCCGCGCGGCGTGCGTTCCTCACTGACGGCGAGGCGGCGTCGGAGCGGGTGCTCGTCTTCCGGCGTGACACCTTGGGGCGCAGTGTCGTAGACACGGTGGAGCGGCGCGCCCTGCGCGTGGGAATCGCCGCAGCGTTCGCCCCGCGCGCGACCACGGAAGGGTACCTGCGGCTTTGGCTCGCGGGCCAGTGGCGCCGCGAGAACTTCGATTCCGTTGGCACGACCGCGTTCCGGCGCTCCCTGTTCGGCACGGTAGGGGTCGGAATGGACGTCGGGCATGTGCGCTTCCAAGTGCTCGAGCGGTTCAACTCGTACGCCCGGCGTGAGGACGTGGACATGTCGCAGCTGGTTCACGTCGGTGTGTGGGCGGCACCCCGCGCGTGGGGGTATCCGTCCGGCGAGGCGGGCGTCGGGCCGGAGGTGAGTGCACAGCTCGCGGCACCGTGGCGGCGTGGCTTCGCGGTCCTGCGGGCGGCGGCAAACGGCGTCCTCACGGCGGGAGCGCTGGATTCGGGGCGCGTAGCGGGCGCGTTCACGGTTGCGAGCCAGAACCTCCGCCATCAGACGCTCATTCTCCACGTCGAGGGGGCCCACCTGCGGCGCGCGAAGCCCGGCAACGAGTTCGACCTGTGGAACTCGCAGAACGGTCCACGCGTCTTTGGCATCCACGAGTTCACGGGCACGCGCATGGTGTGGCTCGCGCTCGAGGATCGCGTGCTCGTCGCGGACGACCTGTGGGGGCTCATCGGCGTGGGCGTGGCACCGTTCCTCGACTACGGCGGGGCGTGGTACGCAGGCGAACCGGCCCGGCTGGGTGGCGACGTCGGCCTGTCGCTGCGGATCGGCCCGACCCGTGCGGTGCGAGGCGACGTCGCGGACATGGCCGTCGGATATCGCTTCGGGAAGGGGTTCGCCGGCAGCCGCTGGGGCTTCGCGATCCGCAAGGGCGTGCGGTACTGAGCGCACCGTTGCAACATCGCGAGCCCGATCGGCGTTATCATCGACATGGAGATAGTGACCAAGAACCCCGGTGTGAGCCGGCGCCGGGGAGTGATCACGGGTATCCTCGTCGTCGCCGGCCTATGGACGCTGCTGCACGTGTATGTCGGGCAGCGCCTCCTCGCTCAGACGCCGCTGGCGCCCGGCTGGCGCCTGCTCGGCTGGGTAGGCGTCCTGGTCCTCGTCCTCGCACCGTTCGTGGCGCTGCTTGCCGGACGGACCGAGCGGCTGCCGGCGAAGCGTGGTCTCGAGGTCGCCGGCTTCACCGCCATGGGACTGTCGTCGCTCCTGATCGTGTTCGCGCTCGCGGGCGACGTGCTGCACCTGCGCGTGTGGCTTGGTGCCGGCGGCTTCAGCGCCGCCGTGGTGGGCGGTGCGGTCGCCGTCCTGGTGATCGGTCTGTGGCGGGCGCGGCGGCCCGCCATGGTGCGGGTGGTGGACGTCCCGATCACGGGGCTTCCGTCGGATCTCGAAGGCTTCCGCATCGCGCAGCTCTCCGACCTCCACGTCGGCCCCACGCTCAAACGGGATTTCGTCGAGCGCGTGGTGGACACGACCAACGGCCTCAAGCCCGATCTGATCGCCCTGACGGGGGACGTGGCGGACGGGTTCCCGCCCGCGCTGCGCGGCGAGGTGGCGCCGCTCGCGGGGCTCGTGGCGCCGCACGGGAAGTTCTTCGTCACGGGGAACCATGAGTACTACTGGGATGCGGCCGGCTGGGTGCGCGAGCTGCAAGGACTCGGCTTCAGCGCACTCGTCAATCGGCACCAGCTGATCCGCCGGGGAGCTGGGCGGATCGTCCTCGCCGGCGTCACGGACCTCTCGAGCCGCGGCCTCCCCGGACATACCTCCGATCCGGCGGCGGCGGTCGCGGGGGCGCCGGAGAGCGACGTCCGGGTGCTGCTGGCGCATCAGCCGAAGAGCGCGTTCGCGGCACGCGCCGCCGGCTACGACCTACAGCTCTCGGGGCACACGCACGGCGGGCAGTACTTCCCGTTCAACCTGCTGGTGCGGCTGTTCCAGCCGTTTGTCGCCGGACTCCATCGGCTGGAGGCGATGTGGCTGTACGTGAGCCGGGGCACCGGCCATTGGGGGCCGCCGCTGCGCCTGGGCGCGCCGGCCGAGATCACGCTGATTCAGCTCACGCGCGCTTAAGCGCGCCGGCCCCCTCCACCCACCCGAAAGCGTGCGGCCTTGACGGTCGTGGGACCAAGGCGTATCGTCCGGGTCCTGTCGCAATGCAGCAGCACTGTTCCGATTTGGAGCGATATCGACTCGTGATGCAGCTCGCGCTCGTCCTGCTTCTGGTCCTGGTCCTGCTGAGCATTAGCTCAGGACAGGGTCTGCGGCGCGCGCGAAACAGGCACATGAGCAGCTAGCGATACAGGAAGGACGCAGTGAGCGCCGCGGACCCCAGAAGGTCCGCGGCTTTTTTTTCACCATCCACGCGAGACGGGGAGCACGGGAGCCACCCATGGGGAGAGACGTCTTCATCTTCGACACCACCCTGCGCGACGGCGAGCAGGCGCCCGGCAATTCTATGACGGCCGAGGAGAAGCTGCGTCTCGCCCGCCAGCTGGACACGCTCGGCGTGGACGTGATCGAAGCGGGGTTCCCGAGCGCGTCGGAGGGCGACCGGCGGGGCGTCCGGGCGATCGCCGAGGCGGTACGCCGTCCCGTGATCGCCGCGCTCGCCCGCTGTCACGACCGGGACATCGACTTCGCCGGTGAGGCCGTGCGGCCGGCCGCACGACCGCGGGTGCACGTCTTCATCGCGACCTCCGACCTCCACCTCCAGTGCAAGCTGCGGCTCAGTCGCGACCAGTGTCTCGAGCGGGCACGCGAGGCGGTGCAGCGGGCTCGCCGCTTCACGGACGACGTCGAGTTCTCGGCCGAAGACGCGACGCGCACGGACCTGGAATTCCTGTGCCGGGTGGTCGAAGCGGCCATCGCCGCGGGCGCCACGACGATCAATCTCCCGGACACGGTGGGGTACGCGTTGCCGGTCGAGTACGGGGCCATGTTCCGCGCCGTGCGCGAGCGCGTTCCGAACGCCGACCGCGTCGTTTTCAGCGCGCACTGCCATGACGACCTGGGGCTCGCGGTGGCCAACTCGCTCGCCGCGATCGAAGCCGGGGCGGGACAGGTCGAATGCACCGTCAACGGGATCGGTGAGCGTGCCGGCAACGCGGCGCTGGAAGAGATCGTCGTGGCGGGGCGGGTGCGGCCGCATGCGGTCGCGTTCCACTGCCGTGTGAACCCTCAGGAGCTGTTCCGGACGAGCCAGCTCTTGTCACATGTGATCGGCGTCTTTCCCCAGCCCAACAAGGCCGTGGTCGGCCGCAACGCTTTCGCCCACGAAGCGGGGATCCACCAGCACGGCGTGCTGCAGAACGGCCTCACGTACGAGATCATCCGCCCGGAAGAGGTGGGGGTCGCGCGCTCGAGCCTGGTGCTGGGCAAGCACTCGGGGCGACACGCGCTGGAGCGGCGCTACCGCGAGCTCGGCTACGAAGTGGACGACGCCACGCTGCGAAAGCTGTACGACGAGTTCACGACGCTGGCGGACAAGAAGCGCGAGATCCTGGACGAGGACCTCCTCGCGCTGTTGCACGGCCGGTTCCACGACGCGCCCGAGGCCTACCGGCTCGCGCATCTGCAGGTGACGTGCGGGACGGTGTCGGCGACGGCGGAGGCGCGGCTCGCGGGTCCCTGGAATGGCGGGGAGCGGGGCGCGACGGCGGTCGGGAACGGGCCGATCGCCGCGACGTTCGCGGCGATCGCGAAGGTCGTCGAGCGCCAGGTGGAGGTCTTGAACCTCACCGTGCAATCGGTCACCCCGGGGCGCGACAGCCTGGGGCAGGTGCTGGTGCAGGCGCGGATCGACGGGAAATCGCTGAGCGGGCACGGCGCGTCGACCGACATCGTCGAGGCGAGCGCCCGCGCCCTGGTGCACGCCCTGAACAAGGTGAGCCACGCGGACCAGCTGGAGGACCAGTCGCTCAATGCCAGCTACTTCTGGGGAGTGTGAGCCGATGAGCGAGATGCTTTCGGGGGCGGAGATCCTGTGCCGCGCGCTCGTCGACGCCGGGGTCGAAGTGATTTTCGGCTATCCCGGCGGCGCCATCATGCCGTTCTATCACGCGTTGCCGGACCACCCTCGGCTGCGGCACATCCTGGTGCGGCACGAGCAGGCGGCGGCCCATGCGGCCGACGGCTACGCCCGGGCGAGCGGGCGCGTCGGGGTGTGCGTCGCCACATCCGGGCCCGGGGCCACGAACCTCGTGACGGGGCTCGCCGCGGCGCATATGGACAACTCCCCCGTCGTGGCGATCACCGGTCAGGTGTCCCGCCCCATGATCGGGCGCGACGCGTTCCAGGAAACCGACATCATCGGCATCACCCTGCCGATCACGAAGCAGAACTATCTGGTCCAGGACGTGACCGAGCTGGCGGAGGTCGTCGCCGAAGCCATGGCCGTCGCGCTGGAGGGGCGGCCGGGGCCGGTGTTGATCGACGTCCCCAAGGACGTGCAGAACCAGAAGATCGAGTACGGTGCTCCCCGGGCTCGCGCCCGGGGTCAGTCGCGTCCCCTAACCCCGGGCGCTAGCGGGGGGCTCGAGGACGGCGTTCGCAAGGCGGCGCGACTCATCGCCGGCGCGGAGCGACCGCTCCTCATGGTCGGGCACGGCGTGATCCTCGCGCAAGCGTACGCCGAGGTGCGGGCACTGGCGGAGAAGACCGGGATTCCCGTGATCACGACGCTCCTGGGCATCAGCGCCTTCCCGGACGGCCACCCGCTCCACCTCGGCATGCCCGGCATGCACGGCGAGGTGCACGTGAACCGTGCGATTCAGAACGCTGACGTCATCATCGGCATTGGCTTGCGATTCGACGACCGGGTCACGGGCAACACGGCCAGTTTCGCACCGCAGGCCCGCATCGTCCACATCGACCTGGACCGCGCGGAGATCGGGAAGAACGTACCCGTCGCCGTCGGCATCGTCGGCGACGCGCGCGACATCACGCGCCGCCTCGTGGCGGCCGTGGAGCCCCGCCGGTGCGAGCGCTGGGTCGAGCACATCCACGGCTTCGTGCGCACCCGAGCCGAGTCGTATCGCGGCGACCTGTCGCCCGAGGCGATCCTCGCGTCCATCTACGAGGCGAGCCACGGCGACTGCACCATCGTGACGGACGTGGGCCAGCACCAGATGTGGGTCGCGAAGCTGTATCCCTACCAGCGCCCCAACACGCATATCACGTCGGGGGGCCTCGGCGCCATGGGGTTCGCGGTGCCGGCCGCCATGGGCGTTCACCTCGCGCGTCCGAATGGCACCGTCTGGGCCATCTCGGGCGACGGCGGCTTCCAGATGAACATGGCCGAGATGGCGACGATGGTGCAGGAAGGGCTACCCGTGAAGATGGCGGTGTTCAACAACGGCTACCTCGGGATGGTGCGGCAATGGCAGCAGTTCTTCCATGAGAAGCGCTACTCGTGCACGCCGATCTGGAGCCCCGACTACGTGAAGCTGGCCGAGGCGTACAGCATCCCCGGCTACCGGGTGAAAGAGGCGAGCGAGCTGGCCGAGGTGGTCGCGCGCGCGAATGCCCAGCCCGGGCCGGCGCTGGTCGAATTCATGATCGAGCAGGAAGCCAACGTGTACCCGATGATTCCGCCCGGGGGCTCGCTCTCGGAGCCGATCGAGGCGGCGCCGGCCGGCGCGGCGGGCGATTGAGCGGCGTGGCCCCTCCCTCCCCCTCCCCCTCCCCGTCCCCCGCCGCGCACACGGTCGCCGTGCTGCTCGACGACGCGCTGGTGACGTTGAACCGCGCGTTCGGCGTGCTGCGGCGCCGCAATGTCCCGATCGAGGGGCTCGCGCTGCACCCGAGCGGCACCGCCGGCGAGTCGCGGCTGACGTTCGTGCTGAAGGCCGACGCGGTGACCGCCGATCGGGTGGCGCAGCAGTTTCACAAGATGATCGGTGTGCGCTCGGTGATGGTCCTCGCGAATGACGATTCCACTACGGAGGCGAAACGATGAGCTCGACGGAAACGCGCATTTTCTACGATACCGACGCCGATCCCGCCCGGCTGCACAACCGCGTGGTCGCCGTGATCGGATACGGCAGCCAGGGCCACGCGCACGCGCTCAACCTGCGGGATTCGGGGGTCGGTGCGCGGGTGATCGTGGGGTTGCGCCCCGGCGGGCCGTCGTGGGAGCGGGCGCGAGCGGAGAAGCTGGACGTCCGCCCGGTGGCCGAGGCGGCGCGCGCGGCCGACGTCATCATGATGCTCGTCCCCGACCAGGAGGCGCGCGTGGTGTACGAGGCCGGCATCGCGTCGGCCCTGCAGCGCGGGAAGACGCTCCTCTTCGCGCACGGGTTCAACGTGCATTTCGGGGAAATCGTGCCCCCGGCCGCCGTGGATGTCGCGATGATCGCCCCGAAATCCCCGGGACACCTGGTGCGCGCCGAGTTCCAGGCGGGCCGGGGCGTGCCGGCGCTCGTCGCCGTGCACCAGGATGCGAGCGGCAACGCGTTGGCCGATGCGCTCGCGTATGCCGCGGGGATCGGCTGTACCCGCGCGGGCGTGTTCGAGACGACGTTCCGCGAGGAGACGGAGACGGATCTGTTCGGCGAGCAGACCGTCCTGTGCGGCGGCGTCACCGCGCTGATCCAAGCCGGGTTCGAGACCCTCACGGCGGCGGGGTACGCGCCGGAGATCGCCTATTTCGAGTGCATGCACGAGCTGAAGCTGATCGTGGACCTGATGTATCGCGGTGGCATGAAGTTCATGCGGTACTCGATCAGCGACACCGCGGAGTACGGCGATTACACCCGGGGCCCCAAGATCGTGACGCCGGAGGTGCGGGCCGCGATGGAGCGCATCCTGGCGGATATCCAGTCCGGTAGCTTCGCGCGGGAGTGGATCGCCGAGAGCCAGGGCGGCGGCCGCCGGTTCCAGGCGTTGCGGAGTGCCGGTGCCGAGCATCCGATCGAGCAGGTCGGCGCGAAGCTGCGCGCCATGATGCCGTGGACGGAGGAGGGGCGCTCGGGACTCGGGACTCGGGGTTCGGGGCCCGAAGTGCCTTCCCGACCCCCGAGCCCCGAACCCCGAGCCCCAACGGCCGAGCCCCTGAGAGCATGACGGCGCGGACGCTGTTCGAGAAGGTCTGGGTAGCGCACGTCGTCCATCAGTTCCCCGAGGGCCAGGCGCTCCTGTACGTGGACCTGCACCTGGTCCACGAGGTGACGTCGCCCCAGGCGTTCGAGGGGTTGCGGCAGGCGGGGCGCCGGGTGCGCCGGCCGGCGCTGACGGTGGCGACGGTGGACCACAACGTCCCTACGGGGGACCGCGCGGCGCCGATCGCCGATCCGATTGCCGCGCGGCAGCTCGAGGCGCTCGCGGTGAACGCGCGGGACTTCGGGCTGGAGCTGTTCGATCTCCGATCGCCGCTGCAGGGGATCGTGCATGTGATCGGCCCCGAGCTGGGCCTCACCCAGCCGGGCATGGTGATCGTGTGCGGCGACTCGCACACCGCCACCCACGGCGCCTTCGGGGCGCTCGCCCTGGGGATCGGCACCAGCGAGGTCGAGCACGTGCTCGCGACACAGTGCCTCGTGTGGTCGAAGCCCGGGACCATGGAGGCCCGCGTCACAGGCGGGCTTGCGCCTGGCGTCACTGCCAAAGACTTGATCCTCGCCCTGATCGGCCGGATCGGGACGGCCGGCGCCACCGGGCACGTCATCGAATACACGGGAGAAGCGATCCGCGCGCTCTCGATGGAGGAGCGGATGACGGTGTGCAACATGTCGATCGAGGCGGGCGCGCGGGCCGGCATGATCGCCCCGGACGAGAAGACAGTCGCGTATCTCAAGGGCCGGCCGCGGGCCCCGAGCGGCGCGGCGTGGGACCGCGCCGTCGAGCGGTGGCGGGAGCTGCGCACCGATCCCGGCGCGACGTACGACAAGCACGTCCAGCTGGATGCAGCGGAGGTAGCGCCCCAGGTGACCTGGGGAACGAGCCCCGGCATGGTCACTCCCGTGACCGGTTGCGTGCCGAGCCCCACCGACTTCACCACCGACGCCGAGCGCCGCGCCGTCACGCGCGCGCTCGAGTACATGGGGCTCGCCCCGGGCACGCCGCTCGAGGGGCTCCCGATCGACCGCGTGTTTCTCGGGTCTTGCACCAACGCCCGGATCGAGGACCTGCGCGCCGCGGCCCGCACCGTCCGGGGCCGGCACGTCGCGACGGGCGTCCGGGCGATGGTGGTCCCGGGATCGCAGCAGGTGAAGGCCCAAGCGGAGCGGGAGGGGCTGGACCGCGTGTTCACCGAGGCGGGGTTCGAGTGGCGCAACGCGGGATGCTCGATGTGCCTCGGGATGAATCCCGACGTGCTGCAGAGCGGGGAGCGCTGCGCCTCGACGTCGAACCGCAACTTCGAGGGGCGCCAGGGACGCGGCGGGCGCACCCACCTGATGAGCCCGCCCATGGCCGCGGCCGCCGCGGTGGCGGGCCGGATCGTGGACGTCCGGAGCTGGGGGAGGGAGCCCGCCGCCCGATGACGGAGCCCTTCGTGCGTCACACCGGTCGGCTGGCGGCCCTGCCGCGCGCCAACGTCGATACCGACCAGATCGTTCCGAAGCAATTCCTGAAGCGGGTGGAGCGCACGGGGTTCGGACCCGCCCTGTTCCACGACTGGCGCTTCCGGCCCGACGGCAGCCCGAATCCGGACTTCGAGCTCAACCAGCTGACCGCTCGAGGGGCCACTATCCTCCTCGTTGGGGAGAACTTCGGCTGCGGCTCGTCGCGCGAGCACGCGGTCTGGGCGCTCCGCGAGTACGGCTTCCGCGCGATCCTCGCGCCCTCGTTCGCGGACATCTTTTTCGCGAACTGCTGTCAGAACGGGCTCGTCCCCGTGCGCCTCTTGCCCCAGGAGATCGCCGAGCTGTTCCGCCGCCATCAGGCGGCGGGCGGTGAGTACCAGCTCACGGTCGACCTCGCGGAGCAGCGGGTGGACGACGGCCTCGGGTTCCGCACCACGTTTTCCATGGAGCCCTACCGTCGCGAGATGCTGCTCCACGGCCTCGACGAGATCGGGCGGACCTTGCGCGTCGAGGACCGGATCGGGGCGTACGAGAAAGGCCGGGAAGCGGGAAACCCTAAAGGACTCCCTGCCGGTCGCGGGAAAGGGGAAACGTGGTGAAGCAGTACTCCATTGCCGTGCTCCCAGGCGATGGGATCGGGCCGGAGGTGATCGCGGAAGCGGAGCGGGCGCTCGAGGCCGCCGGCGACCGCTTCGGTATCGAGTTCACGCTGCGGCGCTTTCCCGTCGGAGCGGCGGGGGTCGCGGCCGGGGGGGATCCGCTACCCGAAGTGACGCGCGAGGCGGTGACGCGGGCCGACGCCGTGCTGCTCGGTGCCGTAGGCGATCCCGCGCTCGACAAAGCGCCCCGGCACCTGAAACCGGAGACGGGCCTGCTGGCCCTGCGCGCGCTGTTGGGCGTGTTCGCCAACCTGCGTCCCGTCTCGGTCCATCCCGCGCTCGTCGGGCGGTCGCCCCTCAAGGCGGACCGGTTGCGCGGGGCGGACCTGCTCATCGTGCGGGAGCTGACGGGCGGATTGTATTACGGCGAGCCGCGCGGGCGGGCGGCGTCGCGTGCGGTGAACACGCTCGCCTATTCCGTCGTCGAGGTGGAGCGGGTGGCGCGGATCGCGTTCGCCGCGGCGCGTCGCCGGCGCCGCCACGTCACCTCCGTGGACAAGGCGAACGTGCTCGAGGTCTCGCAGCTGTGGCGTGACACCGTGACGGCCGTTGGGCGCGAGTACCCGGACGTCGCCCTCGACCATCTCTACGTCGACACCGCTGCCATGCGGCTCGTGGCCGAACCCGCCGCGTTCGACGTGATCCTCACCGAGAACATGTTCGGGGACATCCTGAGCGACGAGGCGGCGGTGCTCGCCGGCTCGCTCGGCCTCCTGCCCTCGGCCTCGCTCGGCTCAGGACCGGGTCTGTTCGAGCCGATCCACGGGTCGGCTCCGGACATCGCCGGCCGCGACGTGGCGAACCCCATCGGGGCCATCGCGACGGTGGCCATGCTGTTGCGTCACGGGCTTGGTCTGGCGGAGCCGGCCCACGCCGTGGAGCAGGCGATCTTCCTGGCCCTGGAGCAAGGCGCGCGGACGCGCGACATCGCCGAGCCGGGGGGGGCGCACGCGCTCGGCACGCGGGAAATGGGAGAACGAATCGCCGGCTTGATCGCTCAGGAGCGGCAGTCCCGAGCGTCGGTCGCCTAGGCGTCGGTGACGGCGCCGACGCTCGCGCTCGATACGAGCTTCGCGTACTTGGCCAACACGCCCGCCGTGTAGCGCGGCGCAGGCGATTTCCACCGCGCTCGCCGCTTGGCCAGCTCGCCGTCGCTCACGTCGAGCTGGAGCACGCGCCGTTCCGCGTCGATCGTGATCGGGTCCCCGTCTTCGACGAGCGCGATGGTCCCTCCCACGGCTGCCTCGGGCGCGACGTGGCCCACCACCAAACCGTAGGTCCCGCCTGAGAAGCGCCCGTCCGTAATCAGGCCGACCGCATCACCCAGCCCGGCGCCGATGAGGGCGGAGGTGGGTGAGAGCATCTCCCGCATTCCCGGACCGCCTTTCGGCCCCTCATAGCGAATGACGAGCACATCGCCGCGCGTGACATGGCCGGCGAGGATGGCGTCGAGGCAGTCCTCCTCGCAGTCGAAGACCCGCGCCGGACCGGTCATCCGCGGCGTCTTCACGCCCGTGATCTTCGCCACGCCCCCTTCACTCGCGAGGTTGCCGCGCAGGATGGCGAGATGACCCTGTCGATAGAGCGGTCGGTCCCACGGGCGGATGACCTGTTGATCCTTTCGCGGCGCCTCCGGGACGTCTCGGAGCACATCGGCAATCGTCTGCCCGGTGATCGCCAGCGCATCCCCGTGCAGCGCCCCATGCGCGAGCAGGATTTTCATGACCTGGGGCACCCCACCCGCGCGGTGGAGATCCACCGTAACGAACTGTCCTGACGGCTTCAGGTCGCACAGCACCGGAGCCCGTGCGCGGATCGCCTCGAAGTCGTCCAACGTGAGCGGCACGCCCGCCGCGTGGGCGATGGCGAGGAGGTGAAGCACGGCGTTGGTCGAGCCGCCGATGGCCATCGTGACGGCGATGGCGTTCTCGAACGCCTTGCGCGTCAGGATTTGTCGCGGACGCAGGTCCCGGGCGATCGCGTCCACCAGCACCTTGGCGGACCGAGCGGCGCTCTCCGCCTTGTCGGCGTCTTCGGCGGCCATCGTGGAGGAGTACGGGAGGCTCATCCCCATCGCTTCGAAGATCGAGGACATCGTGTTCGCCGTGAACATCCCGCCGCACGAGCCGGCACCCGGGCACGCCCGTCGCTCCACCTCCAGGAGCTCGGCGGCGTCGATGCGGCCGGCGGAGTATTCGCCCACCGCCTCGAACACGCTCACGACCGTGAGGTCGCGCCCTGCGTGGTGCCCGGGCTTGATCGTCCCGCCGTACACGAACACGGCGGGGATGTCCATGCGAGCGATCGCGATCATGGCGCCCGGCATGTTCTTGTCGCACCCGCCGACCACCAGCAGGCCGTCCATGCTCTGCGCATTGCACGCGGTTTCGATCGAGTCGGCGATGACTTCGCGGGAGACGAGCGAGTACTTCATCCCTTCGGTGCCCATCGAGATGCCGTCGCTCACCGTGATCGTGCCGAACGTCTGCGGCATGACGCCCGCGGTGCGCAGAGCCGCCTCCGCGCGCTTGGCGAGCAGGTCGAGCCCGAGGTTGCAGGGCGTGATCGTGGAGTAGGCGTTGGCGACGCCGACGATGGGCTTCCCGAAATCCCGGTCGCCGAAGCCGACCGCCCGGAGCATGGCGCGGTTCGGGGCGCGCTGGATTCCGTCGGTGATCGTACGGCTGCGAAGCTCGTGAGCCATGGCGGAAACTAACCCTTGGCGACGGGGATGTCGCTCGCGGGGTAGGCGCCCAGAATCCGCAGGTCACGCGCGAGTCCGCGCAGCTCGGCCAGCGCCTGGGCCACCCCGCCCCGCGGATCCCCCGCCACATCCAGGTAGAACGCGTACTCCCACGGTCGCCCGGGCAGCGGGCGGGACTCGATCTTCGTCAGGTCCACGCCGCGCGCCGCGAACACGCCGAGCGCCCGGTGGAGCGAGCCCGGGACGTTGGGGAGCGTGAAGACGAGCGACGTCTTCCGGGCGAGCTCGGGCGGCGCGGGCTCGCGCGCCACCAGCAGAAATCGGGTGTAGTTCTCGGCGTGGTCCTCGAGGCCTTCCTCGAGGACCGTGCCCCCGTACAGCTCGGCGGCGAGGGAGGACGCGATAGCGGCGTCGGCCGCGAGCCGAGCGTCGGCTGCGGGCCGACCCGCCATCAGGTCGCGCACGCTGCCCGCCGTGTCGTAGGCCGGGACCGCCACGACGTCACGGTGAGTGGCGAAGAACCTGCGGCACTGCGCCAGCGCGACCGGGTGCGAGGCCACCCGGCGGATGGCGGCGCGATCGGTGCCGGGGCGGGTGATGAGACAGTGGCGCACGCGGACCTGCGTTTCCGCCACGACGTGCAGCGCGTGCGAGCCCAGGAGGTCGTAGTTCTCGTGCACCGACCCGGCGAGCGAGTTCTCGATGGGAACCGCCCCCCGCGCCGCGTCTCCCTGCTCGACCGCTCGAAACAGCTCCTCGAAGCTGGGGCAGGGCACGAGCCGGATGTCCGGCCCGAGCGCCTGGAGCGCCGCCGCATGGCTGAACGACCCTGCTTCGCCCTGAATCGCGACCGCGACCGTTGTCATGCCTCCCCCCTCCCTCGCCTCGCGGAAAAAACAGCGGCCCGTTCTCGCAAACGGGCCGCCGGTGTGAACTGGGAGATCCGATGCTCAGCTAGGTGCGCGCATGTCTCCAGCCACGGCCCGTGGTGTGGGTCGGGAACAGAAAGCCGAACCAGAAATGGTTGGAGCGCATGGACATGAGCCGATGATACTTACCGGACACCGGAGCGTCAAGCAGGCTCGACAGGCTCCCGCCCCCTTACTTTCCGCCTGCCGCCTTGTACAGCGCCGCGTACGCCGTGGCGGCGTCGATGCGCCCCTGGGCCAGCCGATCTTGAGCCTCGAGCTCCGTCCGCTCCGCGTCCAGCACCGGAAGGAAATCCGTGACCCCTTCGCGGAACCGCATGCGCGCCAGTTCGGCCGCGCGCTCGCTCGCGGCGCTCGCTTCCTGGAGCCGCTCCACCTGGAGGCGCGCGGCGCGATACCGGGCAAGGCTCGTCTCCATGTCTTCCATCGCCGCAAGGACGACGCGACCGTACTGCGCGCGGGCCGCTTCCTCCCGTGCCTGCGCCGCGTCCACCTCCGCCTTCACTCGCCCCAGGTTGAGCCCCGGCCACGTGATCACCGGCCCGACGGCGTAGCGCAGCGTCCCCCCGTTGCCCACCGAATTGAATTCGGGCGCGGCATAGCCCGCGCTTCCGCCGATGGTGAGGCGCGGCAGGTAGCTCGCCTTGGCCGCTCCGACCAGCGCCCCCTGCGCCGCGGCGAACCGCTCGGCCGAGGCCACGTCGGGCCGGGAACGGACCACCGCGTCCGGCGTGCCGATCGAGGTCACCTCCGGCAGCGGCGGGAGCTGCGCGGTCTGCTCGAGCTCCCGGGCAACCGCGGTCGGCGAGCGGCCGACGAGCGTACCGATGCGGTACTGGGCCGCCGCTACCTGAGCCTCGCGGGCGGGAATCGAGGCCAGCGTGGAGCTCAGCTGGGCCTGCGCCCGCTCGGTATCGAACGCGCTGCCGCGCCCCGCGTCGAGGCGCTGCCGCGTGAGGTCGAAGGTGCGCCGCTGGTTCTCGGCGTTCTGGCGAGCGACTAAGAGCTGCTCCTGCGCTCCCCGCAGCTCGAAGTAGGCGCGGGCCAGCTCCGCGGTCAGCGTCACCTGCACGTCGCGCAGGTCTTCCTGGGCCGCGTCCGCCAGCGCGCCTCGCGCCTGGACGGTGTGGCGTATGCCGCCGAACAGGTCCAGGTCCCAGGAGGCATTCACGCCGGTGTCCCAGACGTTCTGGTCCGGAAGGATGCCCGATGCGCCGGGGAAGCTCGCGCTGGACAGTCGTTGCCGGGCGTAGCCGGCGGACACCGTCGCGGACGGCGTCAGATCCAGCACGCTGCGTATCCGGTCGGAGCGGGCCGCGCTCACCCGGGCCTGCGCCGCCCGAACGTCCAAGTTGCCGCGCAGCACCTCGCTGATGAGGCGGGACAGCGTGGTGTCGCCCAGCCGCTCCCAGTAATCGAGCGACACGGCGGCCCCGTCCGTCGTTCCCCCTCTCCCGGAGGGAGAGGGGGACAGGGGGTGAGGATCCTCCCGGAACGACGTCGGCGGCTGTACCGAGGATGATCGGTACCCTGGGGCCGAGGCGCATCCGTAGAGCGCAACGAACGCGAGGAGAATTGCGCTACGCATGAGCCACCTCCCCTACCATTGCAGGTGCAGGTTCGAGAACGAGACTTTCAATCTCCGCTTCCGTTTCGGGACGGTGCTCGGCTGCGATGAACGAGTAGAAGACGGGGACCACGAATAGGGTGAACAGCGTCCCCACCGTCATGCCCGCCACCAGCACGGTCCCGATGCTGTTGCGCGCCGCCGATCCCGGCCCGGTGGCGAACACCAGCGGCAGGTGCCCGAAGACGGTGGCCGCCGAGGTCATGAGTACGGGCCGGAGCCGGGTGAGCGATGCTTCACGCAACGCGGCCAGCTTCGCCACGCCCTGCGACTGCAGCGTGTTGGCGAACTGCACGATCAGGATGCCGTTTTTTGCTATCAGTCCCACCAGCGTGATCAACCCGACCTGGGAGTAGATGTTGATGGTGGTGAAATCGAGGTAGCTGAACACCAGCGCCCCGGAAATCGCGAGCGGCACCGAGCCTACCAGCACGATCAGCG
>Ga0209056_10000599_pt1 | contig 39819 bp, 36 predicted proteins | sample GraSoiAngelo_114_FD_185876 | JGI IMG/M metagenome (GOLD analysis project Ga0209056, IMG submission 185876) | Grasslands soil microbial communities from the Angelo Coastal Reserve, California, USA - 14_0903_13_40cm (SPAdes) (version 2) | ecosystem: Environmental > Terrestrial > Soil > Grasslands... | reverse complement strand
CGTCGGGACCTCGCAGAAACGGTGTTAGCTCTGCATACACATCGTCATTGAAACGAAAATAGGCGGTCGAAAACTTTTCTTCGAGAATGGCCCCGCCTGTGAACAGGGCAAGAGAAGAGCGCTCCATCGTGTTCGGAGGAAACAACAGGACCTCGCCCTCGCCTTGGAAGAACGCGCCGGTGATGTGGCGCCCGACGCTTTCCGTGAAAGCGATCACGCCGTCGTCGAGAGAAATGTGAACCGCCGCGCGATCCAGGGTAGCTTCCCTAACCTTAAAGACCTTACCTGGATCGAGGCCCACGCTTCGTAGCTTGAGGTAAAGGGATTCGGCAGGTCCGGGTGGCTTCGCCGGAACCGCCTGCTGCGCGCCCGCAGCCAATGCTACGCACCCTAGTGCGAGAGTCAGCCACGCAAACTTTCCAGCTTTAACTGTGACGTTAGTCACCTTCGGCCCCGGTGTTGATGCCTTTAGAATGCGCCAAAGTGCGCTCGTTTGTCACCCCTGTCTTACTGTGCCGGTTGGGCCCCCTCGCCCTCGCCTGTGCCGTCCCCTGCTTTGCCCAAGCTGAAGTCGTGCACATGAAAAACGGGGATGTCATCTATGCAGACCGGGTTAGCGAGACTACGAATACCCTGCAATATGAAATTGGAGACGACTCGTACACTGTTCCGAGATCAAAAGTTGAGCGCGTCGAAATCGGGACGCCGTCGCCCGTTCGCCATGTTGAGTTGCCTACTTTTGTACCAACCGCTCCAGTCCTTGGGGAAGGGGATCTGCTGGGTCAAATTGTCCGCGAAGGCTCGGTAAACCGGGAAGCTCTGAACTTGATCGAATCGCGCGGCAACCCTCCCGCCACTGCCATCGCCTTCTACATCGCGGGAAAGCAGGAATTTCAGGATGCTAAATACGCCGATGCCCGCCGTGATTTCGAAGCCGGAATGCGCTACGATCCACAGAATCCGGCCATTGCGAATTTCTATGCCGCCCTGCTGATCAAGACCGGTAATGCACCAATGGCGATCGAGTACGCCGAGCGGGCAGTTCGGTTGGCGCCGGACTCAGCAGATGCGTTGGTAGTACTGGGCTTTGCGCAATATTCAGCCGGGCATTCCCGCGAGGCCGCGGAGAGCTGGAAACATTCACTTGCCTTGCGCCCAGATGAATCTATTCAGCGTATGCTGGATCGGGCCAGCCGCGAGCTTACTGCGGAAAATAATTATTCCGAGCGCGAGACCGGTCACTTTACGCTGCATTATGAGGGTGCTCAGAGCTCCGAAGCATTTCGTGGCCAGATTCTTTCAACACTGGAAGCTGCTTACGCCGATCTTGCCCAAAGTTTCGGCGTCGAGCCGCATTCCAATATCCAGGTCATCCTCTATACCAACCAGGCTTTTTTTGACGTGACGCACGCTCCTTCGTGGACCGGGGCCTTGAATGACGGCAAGCTTCGTATTCCCCTGCAAGGCCTCGACTCGGTGACGTCCGATCTTGCGCGAATCCTGAAACACGAGCTGGCGCATTCTTTCGTGAACCAGCTTTCCATGCGACGATGCCCTACGTGGCTGAATGAAGGCATTGCCCAGGCTATGGAGCCAAGATCGCTGGCGCCGCTTGGCGCCCAGTTGGGAGAGCTGTTCAAGCAGGAAGGCGAGATTCCGCTGAACGTCTTAGAGGGCAGCTTTGCGTCATTCTCTGGTGCACAGGCTGCGCTGGCGTATGACGAATCCCTTGCTACCGTGGAATACATCCGTAGTACTTATGGAATGAGCGATGTCCTGCGCGTTTTGGAAAAGCTCGGTCATGGCGACTCGGCAGAGTCGGCCCTGCGTTCGACCGTCCAGTCGGATTATCGCCAGTTGCAAGACGAAGTGGGAACATTCCTGATTCGGCAATTCGGCAATTGACGATTGTTAAGCGGAGGCGGTCCGGCACCTTCGTGCTGAAACCAAGGTCAAGGTATGAGTTGGCGACCGATGCAATCGGTGCTACCTTTTCCATGCCCGCTCATGTCAACGGTTTTGAATCACGAAAGGCCGGTTATCATGCCGTGGAAGGATCCCCTTCAGGCGCAGATCCCACAAATTCGGGACGGCTACATGGGCGCCGTCTATTACGGCCAACGGCGCAGCGGAGACTTCTATGACTTTGTCCGGCCTACTCCGGACCGTGTCGTCTTCGGACTGTTCGACGTTGCCGGCGATCTGCAACAGACTCGCGCCATCGTGGTCGCGCTGCAGCAAAAGTTTCGTTCCTCCGGTGCACGATTATTCGAAAATGCAGACACGAATGAGCCCGAGTGCTTGGTCGAGCTGTGGATTGAAACCAACCGGGCAGTCATGACAGCGGCAGGCGGAGTCCACTCCTGCCCCGCGCTCCTGGGTTGCTACAATGAGGAAATCGGCACCCTGTCGTACGTGAATGCCGGGCACACTCCGGGCCTCGTCCGTGACGACTCAACGATTCTCGAACTCAGCGCCACCGCGCTTCCTCTGGGACTGTTCTCTCATTCCGTGCCGGACTCCTCGGTTGTAGCCGTGCGGCCAGGCAACACATTTCTGACGGTATCGAAGGGAGTTATCGAAGCCAAATACCGAGGCGAGGAATATGGCATCGAACGAGTGCGTGAGTATCTAAGTCAGGCACACTTTGACACTGCCCACGAAACCTGCGTGGGGGTCCTCTCTAAGGTCCAGCAGTTTATGTGCACCGCACCCACCCACAACGATGTGACCGCGTTGTCTGTAGTCCGCACAAACTAGACGGGGCGGGTTGGAATGCCTGCTTCCCGCGATGTACAATTTCTCAAGCACTGATCGCGACTCCCGCGCATCTTACTCCTCGAGGCTTATGTCCAAGATCTTTTATCGTTTGCTCCTGATTGCGCTCATTGCCGTGCCTGCGTTGGTCTCGGCAGATTCGGTTGTCGAAGAGATCATCGCTCGGGTTAATAACCAGATTATTACTCGCACCCAATATCAGCGCGAACAGCAGCAGCTCAAAGAAGAGGCCCAACAACAGGATCCCAAGCAGGCGGAGAAGATAGCCAACGAGGGCCAAAAGGACATTCTGCGGGGCCTGATCGACCGTCAGCTGCTGCTGGACAAAGGTAAAGAGCTCAGCATCACCGCTGATACCGACCTCATCAAGCGTCTCGACGAGATGCGCAAGCAGATGAAGCTCGATAGCATAGACGACCTGGAAAAGGCGGCGGAAGCGCAGGGCGTCTCGTTCGAAGATTTCAAGCAGAACATGCGCACGGAGATCATTACTCAGCAGGTGATTCAGCGCGAGGTTGGCGGGCATTTAAATGTTACCAAAGAGGAAGAGCAGAAATTTTACGACCAGCACAAGGCCGATTTGGAACGTAAGGAGCAGGCACGGCTGAGCGAAATCTTGGTCTCGACCGAACAGGCCGCTGATGATCCGCAAAAGATTGCTGCCGCCCAGGCCAAGGCCGAGGATTTGCTGAAGCAAATTCGTGCCGGGGCAAGTTTTGAAGAAATCGCCAAGAAAAATTCCGACGGTGCCACCGCCGCCCAAGGTGGCGATCTAGGCGAGCCTTTCGAACGCGGCAAGCTGGCCAAGCAACTCGAAGATGTCACGTTTGGGTTGAAGAAAGACCAGGTTTCCGACGTGATCCGCACCAAGCAGGGTTTCGTAATTTTGAAGGTCACCGAACACCAGGCTGCCGGCATCCCCCAGTTCAGTGAGATTGAGAACAGGTTGCAGGAAGCGGTTTATATGCAGAAGCTGCAACCGGCGCTGCGCGACTATCTCAAGAAGCTTCGTGAAGAAGCATTTATTGACATCAAACCTGGCTATGTGGATACGGGTGCCAGCGCCAACCAAAGCAAGCCCGTGGTAACCACCGCCGCGAAAGAATCCAGCGCCAGGGAACTCAAAAAGAAGAAAAAAATCGGCCTGTTTTAGAGTAAGCTTGCCCAAAAGCGGCGAAGGCCGCCAACTTTGATACAGGTGTTCGCCCGCAAGAGTCTATGAAAGATTTTTTCCTCTCGGATTGCCCGCGCTTCGAAAATAAAGTCATCACTTCGAGTTTCGTTGTCACCACAAAGCAAGTGAAGCCGAAGAAGAGCGGAGAGCCATATCTGGCCCTCACGCTGGCAGACCGTTGTGGCCAAATCGAAGCCAAAATGTGGGACAACGTCGAGGATGCCCTCGACGCCTTCGAGCAAGACGACTTCCTGAAAGTCAAGGGGCTGCTCAATAAGTACAAGAACCGTTTTCAGATCACCATCCACAAGCTGCGCCGGATGGCGGATTCGGAAGTGGATTTTGCCGATTACCTTCCAAAGACCACCAAAAATATTGACGAGTTGTGGCTAACCCTCGCCGAATTCATCAATTCCTTTCAGGACGAGAATCTCAAAGCGGTTGTGCAGGCATTCATGTCTGATCCGGAAATCGCCGCGGCTTATCGCAGCGCCCCTGCCGCCAAGACCCTTCATCACGCCTATATCGGCGGACTTCTGGACCATGTTTTGTCTCTCTTCCGCTCTTGCGATCTGGTTTGCAGGAATTATCCGCAGATCGACCGTGACTTGCTGCTGACCGGAGCTTTTCTGCACGATATCGGAAAAATCCACGAGCTCGCTTACACACGCTCCTTTTCGTACACCAGCCGTGGCCAATTGCTTGGTCACATGATCATCGAGCTGGAGATGCTGCAGGCCAAGATCGCGGCCATTCCTGGTTTCCCTGACGAATTGAAAACGCTGTTAGAGCACCTGATCATCAGCCATCACGGCCACTACGAGTTTGGATCGCCGAAACTTCCCATGTTTCCCGAGGCGCTCATGCTGCACTACCTCGACGATCTGGATTCGAAGATGGAGAGCATGCGGGCACACTTCGAACGTGAGGCGGAAACCGACTCGAACTGGACCAGCTACAACTCGTCGTTGGGCCGAGTCCTCTTGAATACGGCGAAGTTTCTCAAAAAAGAGCCGGTCAAGGTGGCTGCCGCGGCCGTTGCCTCCGCCGCCGAATCCGCGGCGATACTCGATACTCAGACGAGCGTTGAACCTGTGGCCGCAGCCCCTTCGCTTCCGCAGGGGGACAAGATTATCTAACTTCCAATTTCCCGGAAGCGCCTGTACTGTTGTGAGTTGCCCTTTCGGTTCCCGTCTGATAAATCAGTTGTACACAAGGGAGGACGTATGAAGTTTCGCATTGGTGTGCTTATTTTGAGTTTTGTTTTGCTCGGCAGCTTCGGTTGCACCAAACCGAGTCAGACTTCAAATGACAATTCTGCTGCGCAGAGTCCAGACAATACACAGGGAACTCCGTCCGGGTCGGAAGCCGGTTCTAAGCAGGCCCGCGTCCCCGAGACCATCACAGTACCCAGCGGCAAAGTGGTGACCGTGCGTCTTGCAGATGAAGTCGGCTCGAAGGTCAGCCAACCGGGCCAAAGTTTTGGTGGCAGCCTGGCGAAGGCGGTGGATGTTAATGGCGAAGTGGCAATCCGCGCAGGCGCGAAAGTGGAAGGAGTAGTCGTAGATGCGAAGCCCCTTGGCCGTTTTGCCGGAGGTGCCCTGCTCCAATTGAAATTGAATTCGATTACTGTCAGCGGCGAGCAATTGCCGGTACAAACCGCAACCTTCACGCAGACGCTTAAGGGCAAGGGTAAGCGAACCGGGGTGATGGCCGGAGGCGGCGCTGGACTCGGCGCTCTAATCGGCGGGCTCGCTGGCGGCGGCAAAGGCGCTTTAATCGGTGGTGCGGCCGGGGCTGGGGCGGGAACAGCCGGCGCCGCCTACACCGGAAACAAAGAAATTGTTCTGCCTGCGGAGACAGCAGTGTCGTTCGCATTGTCAGCTCCGTTGAAGATCAGAAAGTAAAAATGCTGGAATCCCTCTACCCCAGAACTTCACGCTCTGGGGTATTTTTATTTCATGCACGTCTCCGCAAAAGACTTCTCATCCATTTGCATAATTACCTTCGATTGCTACGGCACGCTGATTGATTGGGAGAGTGGAATTCTTTCTGCAGTCCGTCCGATTCTTTCATCGCATGGCGCTGAACTGAGCGATGCAGACATTTTGGGCCTCTACGGCGAACTCGAAGCCGAGGCGGAGGCGGGAGAATTCCGCCCCTACCGCGAAGTCCTGAGCGGCGTTGTACGGGGCTTTGGTGAGCGGCTCGGCTTTCAGGCGTCTGTCGCGGAGCAAAATTCACTGCCGGACTCACTAGCGAACTGGCGACCTTTCCCGGACACGGTCGCTGCGCTTCGGCAACTTCATGCCAGATTTCAGCTCGGAATCATCTCGAATGTAGATGATGATCTGTTCGCAGCAACCGCTCCTCAGCTACAGACCGATTTCAATTTCGTGACTACTGCCGGACAGGCGCGGGCTTACAAGCCCTCGCACAAGATATTCCAGTTAGCACAGAAAAAGAGCGGCATACCCGTCGCGCAGTGGCTACATGCCGGGCAAAGCCTCTATCACGATCTCGTTCCCGCGAAAGCTCTGGGCATTGCAACCGCCTGGGTGAATCGGGCTTCTGCTCGTCCCGGTGCTGGTGCGGCGAAAAAAGCTTCCGCGGAGCCGGATGCCAAAGTTGCCACCCTGCAAGAACTCGCGGACCTCGCCGCCAGTTGAATCTCGTGTTTAGTTGCTCTTGCGCGATCCCGAAAACGCAGTCGCCAGCCCCAGGCCCAGGTACACACTGCCCGCGACATAGCGCCAGCCACGAAGGAATGAGGTACTGCGCTTTAGTTTGTCGCCCAGCGAACTTGCCAGCAGCGCCCACGTTCCATCGCTACAAATTCCGAGCAAAGTAAAAGTGATCCCAAGAAACAGAATCTGTAGCGCGACCGAGCTTCGCGAAATATTCACAAACTGTGGCAAAAATGCGAAGAAGAAAAGTGCCGTCTTAGGATTTAAAGTATTCGCCAAGACGCCCTGATAAAAAATTTGGAAGGGGCCCGGAACGTCGCGCTCGATTCTCTCAGACGTATCCTCATGCTTGACGAACTTCTGCACACCCAAAAAGATCAGGTATGCCGCCCCAAGGTACTTGACACTCTCAAATGCGATCGAAGACGAAAGCAGCAGTGCGGAGAGTCCCAGTGCCGCTGCGGTCACATGGACCATGGAGCCTACCGCAACCCCTAGCACCGACATAAGCCCCGCCGCTCGGCCCTGGTCAATGCTGCGAGTCACAATGTAAAGCACTGCCGGCCCGGGTATGGCGTTTAGCATGATTGCGGCTACGACGAAGAACGTGAAATGAGACAGGTCAGGCATGGTGGTTTCTCCTGGAATATGATTAGACGTTTAGCGGCCCCAATGGGTCGCCGAAAGTTTCATGGGAGTTGGGAGAATGCCGACCGCGACACGCACCGATCCTCTTTCTTACTTATCCGATCAACTCAACGAACTTAAGGCCAAGGGTACCCATTTCCAGTTGCGCGTGCTCGATGACGAGCAGGCGCCGGTCTGCACCTTCGATGGCAAGCGTGTAATCAATCTGGCCTCGAACAATTATCTCGGTCTGACCACTCATCCCAAGTTGCGCGAGGCCGCGCTCGACGCTACTCGTAAGTACGGCGTTGGATCGGGCGCGGTTCGCACAATCGCCGGCACCATGAAAATCCACATGGAGCTGGAGGAGAAAATCGCGCGCTTCAAGAATGTTGAAGCCTGCGTGGTCTTTCAATCCGGATTCGCCGCAAACGCCGGAACGGTATCGGCAGTGTTGGGCAAGGAAGATTTCATCATTTCCGACCAGCTCAATCATGCTTCGATCATTGACGGTGCACGGCTTTCCCGCGCAAAGATTCTCGTATTTGAGCACAAGAATCTCGCGGATGCTGAGGCCAAGCTGGCCAGCGTGAAGAATGAACCCGGCAAGAAGCTACTGATCAGTGATGGGGTCTTCTCGATGGATGGCGACATCGGGCCACTACCAGGGCTTTGTGATCTAGCCGAAAAATATGGCGCGATCATGATGGTGGACGATGCCCACGCCTCAGGCGTATTGGGCCGGAATGGCCGTGGCACGATTGACCACTTCAAGGTGCATGGCCGCGTGGATATTCAGGTCGGAACGCTATCCAAGGCAATTGGCGCGCTGGGCGGCTATGTCTGCGGATCGCGCGACCTGATTGATTTTCTCTATCACCGCGCGCGTCCGTTTCTATTCTCTACTTCGCATCCGCCGTCGGTTGCGGCAACGTGCATTGCCGCTTTCGACGTGCTGGAACATGAAGCGGAACGCATCGAGAAGCTCTGGGAAAATACGCGCTTCTGGAAGAAAGAACTTGGGCTGCTTGGCTTCGACATCGGTGGCAAGACAACTCCCGCCAGCGAGACTCCGATCACACCCATCATCATCGGCGACGGCAAGCTCACCATGGACTTTTCGCGCGAGTTGTTCAAAGAAGGCGTGCTCGGGACAGGAATCACATACCCAACTGTGCCCGAAGGCAAAGCCCGCGTGCGTACAATCATGACAGCGACGCATACTCACGCGGAGTTACAGAAAGCGTTAGAGACGCTGAAGCGTGTGGGTAAGAGGATGGGGATTCTCTAGTTCGCGGAGTGACTGGGTGAAGTCGAGGGGTGGCGCGACGGTTTAGGTGAAGCCTAGCCGAGACCGGGATGGCCGCCACGTCGGCCTTGACTTTTATGACCTTCTCATAGAAGCACTCATTGTCTGGCCCTAGTTCTACTTTCCTCCTGCTGCCTGGGTTTATACTTCCCAATCTGGTCCCCTCGACTTCGCTTTCGGAGGATTTATGCGGTTATTTTCAGCTCTGATTGCCGGCTTCTTTTTAATCATTGGCACATCTTTCGCCGATGAAGGTCACCACCACGCCTTGACCGAAGATGAGATCGGCTCGGTTCAGTTTGCGACTTCGTGCTCGCCGCAAGTCACGGCGTCGTTCAATCGTGCAGTAGCTCTGCTGCATTCCTTCCAATACGAAAGAACTCGTGAAACTTTCCTGGAAGCCGCCAAGCAAGATCCCACATGTGCCATGGCGTACTGGGGAATCGCCATGTCGCACTATCACGGACTTTGGGACAACGGAGACCTGAACGCAGGGCGTGCGGCGCTGCACAGTGCCCAGGGAATCGCGACTGCGAACAATGCGACTACCGCGCGGGAAAAGGCCTACATTGATGCTCTCGCCGAGATCTACAAGGTTGACGACAAAGACAAATACGCTCACGCCCAGCGATTCGAACAGAAGATGGCCGAGTTACAGGCGGCCTATCCGGACGACACCGAAGCCGCGATCTTCCACGCTCTGACCTTGTACATCACCGCGCCCAAGACCGACAAGACCTTTGCCAATCAGCGCAAGTGTGGTGAGATTCTCGATCCCCTTTTCGTCAAACAGCCGCACCATCCGGGGGTAACGCATTACATAATCCACTGCTACGACAATCCGGTGCTTGCGGAAAAAGGACTCGAAGCTGCGCGGCTCTATGCCAAAATTGCTCCGGCTTCAGCCCATGCGAACCATATGCCTTCGCACATTTTCACTCGCGTCGGTTCTTGGGATGAAGCCATCAGCTCTAATATTCGGTCAGCTAAATTAGCCACTATTGACGAAGCCACATCGCACAATGGGGAGGCCCGTGACCAGCGGCTCCACGCTATGGATTACCTCGAGTATGCCTATCTGCAGAGCGGGCGCGTAAAACAGGCGAGGGCAGTGCTCGACGAAACGAATGCGCTGGGGCCTGTTGCAGGTTTGACGTTAACCGGGGACTACGCCACCACAGCAATCCCCGCACGCTATGCACTCGAGCGGCGAGAGTGGAAAGAGGCGAGTGCTTTGAAAGCGAGTGAGAGCGGCGTCCCGTGGGCTCGGGCCATCACGTGGATGGCGATCGGGACAGGAAATGCACGAAGTGGAGATATTGCAGCCGCGTCAAAGGCCGAACAGACGCTTGCCTCACTTGGAGATTCCGCCGCGAGTCTGGATCAATATTGGTCCAAGCAGATCGAAGTTCAGCGCCGCGAAGTTGCTGCATGGATTTCTGAAAAGAACGGGAAAGCATCAGATGCGCTTGCGACTATGCGCTCAGCAGCGGAACTGGAAGAAAGCATGGACAAGCACGCCGTCACCCCGGGAGCAGTAATTCCAGCGCGAGAGATGCTGGCGGAGCTTTTGTCTATTGACAATCAGCCGCAAGCGGCGTTCGAGGAATACGAGGCGGTGCTAAAGATTGCACCAAATCGCTTCAACGCGCTCTACGGTGCGGCGAGTGCGGCTGAGGCGGCAGGAAACGCAACTCTCGCGAACCAATTCTTTCAGAAATTGACCGAGATCGCAGTCGGTGACGAGCGGCCAGAATTGGTTACGGCGAAAAAGAAAGTTGCGGCGATGGCCCGAATAGCCCAGTAGCGCGCACGCGAACCGTGAAAGGCTCAACTCGACCGGTAAACAATTCTTCCGGCAACAATCGTCGCCACAACCTTACCCGTCATCTGCCATCCGTCAAAGGGCGTGTTGTGGGACTTGGAGCGGGACTTCGCCGCGTCGAAGGTCCAACGTTTCTTGGGATCAAAGATAGTCACGTCGGCGTGGCTGCCGCGTAACAGTGTGCCGCGGCCACGCAAATCCACCACTCGCGCCGGTCCGGCGGTGAGCAACTCAACGATACGCGCCAGCGGCATCTTCTGTCGGCCGTGCAACACTGTGATCGCCAGCCCTAGCGCGGTCTCGAGACCCGTGACCCCAAAAGCGGCGCGCTCAAACTCGACAACCTTTTCGTGAGGCGCGTGGGGCGCGTGGTCTGTGGCGATCGCATCTACGGTACCGTCACCAAGCGCGGCCAGCAGTGCCTCTCGATCACTCGCCGAGCGCAACGGCGGGTTCATCTTGAAGTTCGTGTCGTAGTCGCGCACATCGGAATCCGTAAGCGCAAAGTGGTGGGGCGTGACTTCGCAAGTCACGCGCGCGCGATTCCGTTTTCCCCGCCGAACTGCGGTTAAGGCTTCCGCGGTTGAGAGATGCGCAACATGGAGCCGTGCACCGCTGAACTGCTGGGCCAGTTGCACGTCCCGATCAACTATTGCCGCCTCAGCCGCGTCAGTCATGCCCCGAAGCCCGAGCCGTAACGAAGTTGGGCCTTCGTGCATGGAGCAGTTCTGCGTCAGGCGAGTGTCTTCGGCATGCTGAACAATCGGGAAATTGATCTCAGCGGAACTTCGAAGCGCGTCCCGCATCGTGGTCTCATTCAGGATGGGCTTCCCATCGTCAGTTACGGCAACCGCGCCCGCCCGCTGCAATGCACGAAAATCCGTGAGCACTGCGCCCTTGCTGGCCTGCGTTGCAGAGCCCACTGGAAAGACATTGACCACGGCGCCGCGTTGGGGCTGCCGGACCCAGGTGACCCACTCTGGTGAATCGAGCACCGGCATCGTATTCGGCATGCAGCACACCGAGGTGAATCCGCCGGCGGCTGCCGCTGCGGTTCCTGACGCGATGGTCTCTTTGTAATTCTGGCCGGGTTCGCGCAAATGCACGTGCAGATCAATGAATCCCGGGGCAACGATCAAACCCTTGGCATCAAATTTCTCGTCCGCGCCGCTCCGGATTTTGTTAGGCGGAGCAATTTCCGAGACTTGGCCGTCGCGCAACAGGATGTCCATCAGCGCGTCCACCCGCGCCACTGGATCAATCAGGTGACCGTTGCGAATCAGAAGACTGTGAGATTGTGACGATTGCTTCAATCTGAAATCCTAACTTCTTTTCCGCGGATTAACGCGGATTCTTTTTATCGTTCTGGAAAACGTAACGTCTAATTTCCGCCTTTGGACCGAAGTTGAATAAAATCTCTACCTCAATGTCGGTGGCCCTAAGATAGTTCAAAAGCTGCCTCTCACATGACGAATCCATCTGTCGGGCAGCTTTCAACTCCACGATGACCTTGCTATCCACTAACAGATCTGCCCTGAAGTCTCCAATTTTCTGGCCATGGAACCAAACAGGAACAGCAAGCTGTCTCTGAAAGAAGATACCGTTTTCTGCAAGGCTCACTGAGAAAGCTTCCTCATACACCGACTCCAAGAAACCATGCCCGAGTTCGTTGTATATGTCGAAGAAAATGCCAATTACCCTTTTCGGTTAATTCACCGTGTTTCAATCCGTGTTGATCCGCGTAAATCCGTGGAATTGAAGTTGACGTTTTCATGCCTTTCCCAAAGCCCGTGCCAGTACCGCCATGCGCAGCGGCACGCCGTTCTTGACTTCCTCGACAATAACCGACTGCGGACAGTCGGCCACATCCCAGGTAATTTCCAAACCTCGAATGATCGGACCGGGATGCATCAGCAGCGCATCATTTTTCGCCAGCCGCAGCCTCGTCATCGTGATCTGGTAACGGCTGATGTAGTCGGGCAGGCTCAACTTCAGGCCGGCGAGCCGCTCTCGCTGCACTCGCAGCACCATTACCACATCTGCGCCACGCACCGCCTCTTCGCAGCTTCGGCTGATTCTCAGCCCAGGTGCCAGAGTCGCAGAAATCTCCGGCAAAAGCTCCGGCGGCCCGCACAGCGTTATCCGTGCCCCGACCTTGCTGAACAGGTGAATTGCCGATCGCGCCACCCGGCTGTGGTAAAGGTCTCCGACGATCGCCACCTGCAAGCCGTTCAGCTTCTTCTTGTGACGCAAGATGGTGTATGCATCGAGCAGCGCCTGCGTCGGATGTTCGTGCATGCCATCTCCGGCATTGATCACTGGAATATCAAGGTGTCGCGCCATCAAGTGCGGCGCTCCGGCATTAGGATGACGAACGACGATCACATCCGCCCCGATTGCGCGCAATGTGTAGGCGGTATCCAGCAGTGATTCGCCTTTCTCAATACTCGACCCGCTCGAGAGAATAAGGGTTGTCATTGCACCCAGAGATTTCGCGGCAATTTCGAAAGATGCTCGCGTGCGCGTGGACGGCTCGTAGAACAGCAGCAGCACCCTTTTCCCGCGCAACAGCGGCCGGGCTTTCAGCGGATTCATTTTGCGCGCGAGCTGCAGCAGCCGATCAATCTCGTGCATGGGCATTCCTTCAATGCCCAGCACCGATCCCCGTATCGCAGATCGCGTCACAGGTTGTTGTCCGGTTGTTCGCTGTCTTACGGTTGTGCTCAATCTTGCCTCTCCACCAGCAATACTTTTTCGCTATCGTCCACGTCGCGCAGATGCAGCTCGATCATTTCCTGATTCGACGTCTGCACTCTGCGACCCACAAAGGTCGCGTCAATCGGCAGTTCCCGATGTCCGCGGTCAATCAGTACACAGAGCTGAACCTGACGCGGTCTGCCTTGCCGGAACAATGCATCCATTGCGGCACGTGTCGTGCGTCCGGTGTACAAAACATCATCTACCAGCACAACTTTTTTCCCGGTGATCGGAATGCCGATCTCAGTTTTCTGGACCACCGGTTTCGCCAAAGGCGAAAGATCATCACGGTAAAAAGTGATATCCAGGGTGCCGACCGGAATAGGAACCTTCTCTATGCGCTCAATCATCTGCCCAATACGCTGCGCTAGAAATACCCCACGTCGCCGGATTCCAACCAGCGCGAGATCCACGGCGCCGTCGTTCTTCTCAATAATCTCGTGGACCAGACGAACCAGCGTCCGTTCGATTTCCGAAGCCGACATTAATTGCGCTTTTTGGCGCGTGCTGGTGGGCCGGGATACCTTAGAAGTCATGAACGGTGCATGATACGCGGGTGGGGTGTTCCTGAGCAACATTTGGCGCGATTTGGACAGCTCGCGCCAAGGAAAGAAAGCGCCATAACTCCTAGTGCGGAGGCAGCTTACGTCGAAGGAATGCAGCCGAAATTGCTCCGCCGATCCCCGAAAGAATGACGAATAGCACACACATGAACGCGAAGCCAAAGATCATAAGGAATGCCATGCCTCCCGGAGTCAGAAAGTACTCCAGACTCTGTCGCGCCTGCGGATCAGCGTAGCGGGATTGTGCTTGCCGGACCGCCTGGATCATTACATCGCGCAGTTCATTCTGTGTATGAAAGCCGAGGGTCTCGATCGTGCCTAGCAAGATCAGCATTGCGAAGCCTGCCAGCCCGGCTCCGGCACCGAGGCGGAAGCCCACGCCCACAGTGGGCTCTCCTGTTGCGCTATGCCTGCGATAGAGCAAAACGCAAAGAAATCCGGCAAGAGGCAATGCGAAAACAAACGATCCGCCGATAGGAACCGAGCTCAGGACTGCAGCAAATACGCCTGCAGTCACAGCAGCGCGGAACGCAGCGCGGCGGCTTGACACGTCTGCGGGACGCTGGACGGAATACGAGGCTTCGATCCGCACAACCGGAGGGGCGACCCCAGCCGTGACCGCAACTGGAAACGTCGAACTCTCAGAACGAGAGAATCGCACTTGGGGAGCGCCGCAGCTTGGGCAAAATGCAGAGCTGTCGGTTACGGAAGAGTGGCATTGCTGGCAGGGATGGTCCACTAATCAAAAATATCGGACTCGCGGCTAAGCAGCAAATCTTGTCATCTCGAGCGAAGCGGCACAGGGCGTGCCGCGAAGTCGAGAGACCTTGTGTTTCTCCGGACGGGATCAAAAAGCAAAGCCCGACCTAAATTGTCGTATCCTTGCCGCGCGTGCGCACATACACCAGGGCAAAGTCTGATCCCTTGCCTTGCGGCTTGATTGAGACCAGGTGCTCATTGCTTTTCGTTCCGACTTTCAGTTCCACGGTTTTGCCGTTGTTATTGCCCTCGCACTTCAGTTCGTCCGAATTGCCCGCATAGGTGTCATGCTCGCCCTGGGTATGACACTCCAAAACATTCCCATATTTCTTCAGTTCATTCTTGTAGTAAGCGACAAGCTTGCCCGGAGCAGCGTCACTTTCGTACTCGACGGCGACCACTTTCAATCCAAACGCAGAAGTCGAGATGTTCACATTCGCGCTCTTCTCGTCGCCGGAGTCGTCTTTCTTTTTCAGCCGGGCGCCAGCATAGACGGAGAGTCCGGTGTCACGAACGTCTGCACTTTCGTTGACGTGGATCCCGCCGAACGGCGTGTTAATGTCCACGTTCTTGTCTTGGCCCTGCTCGTCCTTCTTTACATTGATGCTGCAGGCGGTCACGATCACGACTGCGGCCATTGCTGTTAGCCCGATGAACTTTCGCATCCCCGTTCCTCCTATTTCACCGCGGACACCTTTAAACCGGCGCCCCGTCGAGCGATCCCAGGAACGCTGACCGGTAACTGTCCGTGAATTTCTATTTCGTCGAACAACGCTTTCACCGCGCTTACTTCTGAGACCGGCGCAGCCGAAAACGTACAAAGATAATTCTGCACCTCGGGAAAATCTTTTGCCAGATACGGATTACCCATCGCAACCAGAATCGTCTTCTGAACCTGAGACCTTAAGATCTGCAGTAGGAGACTTGTGCTGTCACCACCCAGGGATAGCGAGTTCCGTACGCCCGAGTTGGTTCTAATCATCTTTCCCGCAGTCGGCGAGGCATAGACCGCAACCACGATCTTTGCGGCTTCACCGGCTGCGCGAACAATGTCTAGCGACATCACTGCCGCAAGCTGCTCGTCGGTATAAATAACGTTCGCGTCCGGAACACGCATTTTGATCTGCCGCTCCAGTACGCGTCCGGCTTCGAGGCGCACATCGTCCGACACGATAACCACCAGGAGCTGATTACGCACCTCTCCCAGAGTTTGATACGGAAGGCGGCTGTCGGTTGTTCCAGTTCTTTTTATCGGCAGGGCCGCCCCGTTTTGCCTAACCAGAGTAATCGCCGCGTCCGCCATCTCCTGGGCTAGCGCGACATTCTGCGGCACGCCGATCTTTGAATCGAGCGCCGAGAGATCAACCAGTCGGGCCTTGTTTAGCCCGAGCGAGGCTTTCACGCGCAGAATTTTCAGGACCGACTCGTCAACTCTCGACGGTGGAATTTCTCCGCTCTGGACGGCCTTCAGTATTGCCTGATAGGCCGCCTCCAAATCGGGCGGGATCAGAAGCATGTCATTGCCGGCTTTGAACGCATCCACCGCCTCACGGCCAATGTCGCTTACGTAAAGTCGTGTGAGCGCACCCATGTCCAGTGCGTCGGTAATCACAATTCCGGGAAAGTGCAATTGCTGCTTGAGCAGGTGGCTCACAATCTCAGGAGAGATGGTCGCGACTGCATTGGGACTCGAGTCCAGCGCGGGAACGCTTACGTGGGCGACCATCACAGAATCAACGCCAGCCTCGATTGCTTTGCGGAACGGCGGCAGTTCCACCGACTCAAGCCGCGCACGATCACCTGTAACCTGTGCAAGCCCGAGATGGGAATCGGTGGCGGTGTCGCCGTGGCCCGGAAAATGTTTTGCAGTAGTTAGCAGTCCAGCCGAATGTGCTCCGCGGACATACGCGCTTACAAAGTCGCCAACCTGCTGGGGATCTTCGCCAAAAGAACGCGTGTTGATAATGGGATTGTCTGGATTGGAATTTACATCGGCTACCGGAAAGAAATTCCAATGCACTCCAATCGCACGCGCTTCTTGGCCGGTGATGCGGCCAAAGGCCTTCGCATATTCCAGGCTGCCGGTCGCCCCGATCGCCATCGCATTCGGAAATGCCGTTGTGCCATTCAGACGATTGCTAACTCCCAGCTCGAAATCGGCCGCAATGAGCAGAGGCAATTTGGAATCACCCTGCAATCGGTTCAGCAGGTCAGCCGCTTCGTAGGGCTGGTTTTTGTACAGGAATGGCGGCTCATAACGCACCGTCATGGCAAACGAGCCGATGTGATACTTGTTTATCGTGTCTCGCAGATGCGAATATTCGGGACTGCTTAAGTTGAGAAATTCTGCCCGAGTCCAGATCATGAACAGCTGGCCGACCTTTTCCTCGAGTGACATCTTGCGCAGAGTTTTCTGCGCCCACTTCTCGCCGTCGCGGTCAAGCCTAACCGGCAACGGCTGATACTTGGTTTTTGCGAGGGCTGAGACTCCGAGGACCAGAAGAGTTAAGGCAAGAATGCGACGGACCATGACGAGGAACATAGCACAGACGAAGTCAGCGCCTTTCTTCGATAAGTGAAATTGCTTGTTCGATTACGCTTGCTTGATCTCCGAATCCCGCAATCCACTTGACATGTTGCTCTCGCCGAAACCATGTCATCTGCCGTTTCGCATAATTTCGGTGGGCTTGCTGCACTGCGTGGATTGCCGCTTCGCGATCAAACTCTCCCTTGATCAGTTGCATGACTTGTTTATAGCCGAGAGAAGTCAGAGGCCGCGCGCTTTCGCCGTATTCTTGAAGAAGACCTTTCGTCTCTTCGACCAATCCTGCGGAGAACATTCGCTTCACGCGTTCGTTGACGCGGTCATATAGCTGCTTGCGATCGGGATCGAGCCCAATGCGCAAAATACGAAAGCCTTCGAGCGCATTCCTGCCCTGCTGCCATTGATCGGACATCGGCTTTCTGGCAGTGAGGCAGACTTCGATTGCCCGAATGACTTTCGGGACATCATTCCCATGAATCCGGACCGCAGCTGTTTTATCCAGGCGCTGCAGAATTTTGTACAGATGTTGCGGGCCCTTCTCACCTGCGCGCAGCCGAAGTTTGTCGCGGAGCGTCTCTGATCGTGCCGGTCCCGGGAACAGCCCCTCTATCAATGCGCGCAAGTAAAGGCCGGTCCCGCCAACAACAATCGGAAGTGCGCCGCGCGTACTGATTTCAAGGATGACTTCTCGTGCTTGCCGCGCGTATTCCCCTGCGGTCGTGTAGCCGGTGGGATCGATTACGTCAAACAAATGATGAGGCGCGCGGGTCTGTTCCTCAGGTGTCGGCTTGGCCGTGCCAATGCGGAACTCGCGATACATCGCCACCGAATCGCAATTGACGATCTCGCCGTGAAAGCGGGTTGCGACTTCCAGCGAGAGGCGCGTCTTGCCGCTGCCGGTTGGGCCGAGGATTACGACCAGCAGAGGGTCACGCGCCAATCAGCGGGCTCTCCAGTTGATGTTGTGCCAGTAGCGAAGGACAGTAATCGCAAGAATAAGAATGGCAATGACAATCACGCCAGTGGCTTCCAGTCTGTGTGGCGCGGGCGCCCCGCCCGCGTTGTCTCGGCGTTTGCCACGTCTCTTCTGGCTTGAACTGGACACGGCATCATTCTATCCGCGCATGGGATCGTTTTGCGACCTTGGCGTCCTTTGCGGTTTAAGATGTGTTGCAGAGGTTTTCGCCGCAAAATTCGCAAAGAATTCTATCCGTGCTTTCTCGGAATCACAACGTCTACCCGCCGATTCGCGGCGCGCCCCTCAGGAGTGTCATTGCTCGCCGTGGGGCGAAATTCCGCATAGCCCGATGCCCCCAGCAGGTCAGGCCGCAGGCCATTAGCAGGCGGACCGTGACAGTCGCTCGCGCCGCAGAGAGGTCCCAGTTCGAAGAAAAACGGGAATTGTGTATGGGGACATTGTCGGTGTGCCCCTCAATCCGGATTTCCCGGTTAGTCTGCCGCAGAACATCCGCCAAGTGCGCAAATGCACCCGCAGAACTGGCTTTGATTTCATCCGACCGCTATCGAAAAAACCAATCTCGCGCAGGCTTACCACCAATCCTTCTCCTGACTGCCGCACAACAACATTTCCTGCGGCAATCTCCCCCGCCAACGCATTCTCGATCTGATTCTTCATCAGGCTGAATTCGCTATCCGCCGTGTTGCCGAGTGGCAAGTCCGACGGAACTCCGGTGGCTGCAAGCCCACCAACATCCGCGGGCTTGTCTGGCAGCGACCCATGTTGCAGAAATGCAGTTTGGATGGCAGTGGCAAGCTTACCGGCACGACGTTTGTCGAGCTGGGCGGCGGAGTACATCACCACAAAAACGCGAACAGTAGGGTGATGAAATCAGCATAGGAAAACTAGCCAGCGGTCGTGGTGCGGGAAGCGCTCGACTCTCCGCTTGCGCCTCATGCTCCTGCGGCCCTGGCGTTTTGTGCTCGCTCGTGCTCAACAGTGTACTCAGGAAGAAAGCTGCGCAGTGAAGTCCGCAGCATGCGCGGATTCATTCCTTCGAGGATGGAAATCACCCCTTCCAATACCATTTCACGCTGCCGCTGTTCTTCACGCAGTCTAATCCTTAGCTTCCCCGCCGCCGGTAAAACAGTAGGTTTGCTGCACCGACGCCATAGATGGTCGCTACGAAAGCGACAGCAATTCCGCGACCGACTTCATCAATTTTGTCGAGCTGTTGCATCACCTGAATCAAGCCGAGCACGGCTCCAATAATGCCGACGGTTGGCGAGAATCCGTCGGCTGACTCGAACACTTGCGGCAGGCGCTCTTCGCGTTCGCATTAATTATCCAATTCGAGCTCCACAATTTTGCGGAGTTCCTGGGGCTCGGTGCCATCCACCGCCAGCATCAGGACTTCTTTCATGAAGGGGTCCTGGATGGTCCCCAGTTCGGCATCGAGCGACCCAATTCCGTATCGTCGGGCGAGATTCGCCAGCGTGACCAGCAGCTCCATAGCGGATTCCAGAGTCGCACCGGGTTCGAAGAAAATTCCCGCGAGCCGTCGCAGCGCTCCCGTCACTACCGGCAATGGAAACTGGATCAGCACCGCGCCGAGTGTCCCGCCGAACACGATCATGGCGGCGGTCGGCTGCAGGATCTGGGAAATCTTTCCGCCTTCAAGCAGCAGTCCGCCGATAATACCGACGAGCCCCAGCAGCACGCCGCTTACGCTGGCCTTGTCCACAGGGCTTATCCTTCGCTCTCGTCAACGGGTGAGCCCGCAGGCCTTGGAAATACCACCGGCGGGGTATGGTTGCATGCGCCGATTCCTGCCAGCACGCGGCGGCGAAATTCTACGATCCTGGCGACAATCTCATTCCCTGGCTCTTGAACCCGTATTTTTTCGCCATTGAGCAGCGTGATGACGGTGTCCGGACTCTGTTCCACAAACTTAATCAGGTCCGACGAGTCATCAATAATGAGGGCGCGCACGCTATCAGGTCCGACGAGTCATCAATAATGAGGGCGCGCACGCTTTTCATGGGATTACCGGTCCAACGCAAAGTCAGAAAACTACTGCCTGTACATCGGAAGACTTGGGCTGCGACTTTGGGGGTGCACTTCGTCGGAAATGAATCCTCATATTGCGATTGTGGATTTTGATGTCATTCCTTCTGGTTGGCAACCTTTCGGCCCGATCTATCTAGACCTCTCGATAGCGGAAACAGGTTATCAGGTGATCGTTCACCATTCCCACCGCCTGCATGAAGGCGTAGCAGATGGTCGAGCCGACAAAGGTGAATCCGCGCTTCTTTAAGTCATTGCTCATTTGGTCGGATTCGGGCGTACGGCTTAGAACCTGACTCAGCGTTCGCAACCGATTTACGCGTGGCTTGCCCCCGACAAATTGCCAGATGTAACGGTCGAAAGATCCGAACTCCTTCTGCACTGGCAGGAATGCCTTCGCATTCTTCACCGCGGACAAAATCTTCAGGCGGTTGCGGACGATGCCTTCGTCGCGCATAAGCGAGTCAATCTTCGGCTGCTCGTAGCGCGAGATTCTCTTCGCGTCGAACTTGTTGAACGCGGCACGATAGTTGTCACGTTTTCGCAGAATAATGTCCCAGCTCAATCCGGCCTGTGCACCTTCGAGCAGCAGAAATTCGAACAGCACGCGATCATCGTGCTGCGGAAGACCCCACTCGCGGTCATGGTAGAGAATCGCCAGATCGTTCTTTGCCCAGGCGCAACGGACTATTTTGCCTTGTTCTTTGGATGCCATGGTGCCTTTGCCGGAGGCGAATCATCGTACATTATCATTCTTCACGATGGGTAATCGCAGCGCTTGGCTCCGCAATCCCAAAGTTCTTCTCGCCTTGACCGCTACGTTGCTGGCGTTCGTAGTTCAGTCAGGCGAACTGGGCTCTGCGGACACCGTGCACAGGCTGCAAACGGCGCATTCGTTCTGGACATCGGAGCCGCCAGTCTTTCCAAACGAATATCCGGAATTTGGAGTGCACGGGCGCGGCGGCAAACTCTACGACTGGTATGGGATCGGCCAGCCACTGTTACTGTTGCCTGCGGACATTGTTGGGACATATATCGAGAAGCTGCCAATTTTCGCAGGTTACAGCGGCTCCGACCCGACGGTCAGAAACATCTTTGTCACCTACACGACGAATATTCTGATCAGTATTTTTACGGCATTGGTTTGCTTTCGGTTCCTGCGCCTCCTCGAATTCAGCACGCGTGAATCCGTCGCAGGTGCCCTCGCATTGTTGTTTTGCACCACCCATCTCCACTACACGCAAAATATGATGGAGAACAATTTCATCTTTCTTCTAACCCTCGCAGGTTTTTCATTCCAATACGAGTGGCTGCGCGGGGGAAGCGCGCGGGCGCTGCTTAGTGGTTCGGCGGCGTTTGGATTCAATCTTCTAATCCGGCTCACGACGGGTCTGGATCTGATTGCGGGAGCGACCTTCCTAGCGCTGACCCTCTGGTTTGCGAGGGAGGAGAGGCAACAACTGCGGAAGAGATTCGTTACTTACGCGACAATCGCCGGGCCGGTTTACCTCTTCTTCTTGCTGATTGACCGCCTGTACCAGTTCTACCGATTTGGGACTTGGACCGATACGTACGTTCACTACTTCGCGTTGGAGCATCGTCTACAGGACCCGACTTTGCCGCCGAACTATCCGTGGGAAACGCCTTTTCACGTTGGATTCTTCGGACCATTGCTCTCGCCGGAGAAGTCCATCTTTCTCTTTGATCCCCTCATAATTCTAACCATCGTCACAATCGTGGTCGGATGGAAACGGCTCAGCCCTCAGATAAAGGCATACCTAGCCGCGTCTCTGTTTCTGGTGCTGGCGTGCATTTGCCTCTACGCCCATTACACGGTTTGGAGCGGAAACTTTGCCTGGGGAGACCGCTACGTATCAACAGCGGTCGAGCTGGCGGCCTTAATTTCCGTACCGATACTGATCAGGTACGGGGGCGAACTTGTCGGAACCGTGTGGAATATTGCAGTAGTGCTTATCGCAGCGAGCCTTCTAATTCAGATTGCCTCGTTGATGTTCTGGCTCCCGCTCGAAATCTACCAAGCAGACGACCTCGGCCATCCGCAATGGATCGTTTGGCTCCGCCTGAAGAACATTGCGGCGTTCGCGCTCGGCAAAATGGACGCCTGGGGCCTGATCACAGATTCCATGAAGTACGACCAGTGGGACTATCAGCACATTACTACATGGAATTTTCTGCCATTTGTGCTGCGGAAGATGGGAGCAGCGCCGACGCGGGTAGTGAATCTTGCGTTTGCCGCCTGGATTACAGGTGTTGTGGGTCTTGCATACTTCGTTTTCGCTTGTGGTAGAATATACCACAAGAAAGGTAGAAAGGTAGAATGAGCCTGAACATCAAAAACGTGGAAGCACATCGGTTAGCACAGCAACTTGCGGAAATAACAGGCGAAAGCATGACCACCGCAGTGACTGAAGCCGTGCGCGAGCGCCTTCAACGTCTGCGACGACAACCTGGCACCAAAGCCGACCGGCTACTTCGAATTGGCCGTGAGTGCGCGGCAGCGCTGGGAGAAGAATTTCGTGGTTTGGATCACGGCCAGTTTCTCTATGACGAGAAGGGTTGGTTTAAGTGATTATCGACAGCTCAGCTTTAATCGCTATTTTGCATGCTGAACCCGACGTTTCGGCATTTGCCAACGCCATGGATCGAGCCGACTCGTGCCGCATCTCCGCGGTCAATTACGTCGAGTCGGCCGTTGTAATTGACGCCAGGCGCAGCCCTATAGCAAGCCGTAGGTTCGACAATTTTTGTCGTGAAGCCGAACTGATTGTCGAGCACGTAACCCCCGAGCAGGCTCAAATTGCGCGTGAAGCGTATCGCGATTTCGGAAAAGGACGGCACCGGGCAGGCCTGAATCTCGGAGACTGTTTCGCATATGCCCTGGCGAAAGCAGTAGGCGAGCCACTGCTCTTCAAAGGCTCTGATTTTAGGCATACGGATATTGAGCCAGCGGAGGTGTAAGGCTGGATTAACTCAGTCGTACTTCTCGTAGCGAATACTCTTCCTGTCCCAACCCAGTGACTTCAGCAGATCTCGATTGGCTCGGATCATTTTGTCCAATCCACAAATATACGCATGCATGTCCGTGCGCCCCGCGACGATTCCTGGCACGTGCTGCTGCACATATCCGCGCAAGCCTTGCCAGTCACCAACTCCGCGGCTGAGCGTCGGCAGGTAATGGAAGTTCTCGTGTGCCTCGGCCAAACGCAGGAATTCCTGATGATAGTAGATGTCCTGTTCGGTACGGCTGCCGAAGAGCAGCCATAGCTGCCGGTCCTCGTGGCGAGACGGATCCGCGACCAGCCAGTGCAACATCGAGCGAAACGGCGCAATCCCGGTGCCGGTTGCGATAAAGATCGTGTCGCGCATCGGCGGGCGCAGAATAAAATCGCCAAACGGCCCTTGAGCTGAAATTTCATCGCCCTCTTTCATGTCACAGAGAAAATTCGACATGAATCCGTCCTGCACGCGATTCAGGCAAAGAGCGAAGCGGTTGTTCTCATCCGGAGGGGAGGCGATTGAATACGCGCGCGTGATCTCTTCGCCGTCCGACTTGGTGTGCTTCAGTGAAAGCCACTGTCCCGGAACAAAACCGAAGCGCGGGACACCCTGCATTTCAAATTCCAGGTGCTTGGTGAAACCGGAAAGCGCAGTGGATATGGTGAGCCTTGCAGTGTGGGTCTGAAATGGCATCTACAAGTTGGATGATAGCGCAGCGAGAGAAGACACAATTGGCAGGCTGCCTGGTAGAGATGTAGCTAGCTACGTCTGTCGTGCGGCTACTCCACTGTAACGGACTTTGCCAGATTCCTCGGTTGGTCTACATCGCAGCCGCGGCGGACAGCGATGTGATAGGCCAGAAGCTGAAGTGGCACAATTTCAAGTATCGGCAAAAGTTCTTCCGGCGCCGAGGGCAGGTAAATCACATGATCTGCCGCTTCTTTGATTTCCTCATCACCTTCAGTCGCGAGCGCAATCACCTGGCCTGAACGCGCTTTCACTTCCTTCAGGTTGGAGCATGTCTTCTCATAGCGCACCATTGAGAGCGCATCTTTGGGATCACGCGTCGCAATAATTACCACTGGAAGGTTCTCGTCAATAAGCGCATTCGGCCCGTGCTTCATTTCGCCGGCGGGATAGCCTTCGGCGTGGATGTACGAAATTTCTTTCAGCTTGAGGGCTCCTTCAAGGGCGATGGGATAGTGAATGCCCCGCCCCAGGAAGAGAAAATCCTGCGACCGAACATACTGCTTGGCTAGATCCTCGCAATCCTCTTCATGCGTAAGCAGATGTTCGAGCTTGCCCGGAATGCGAGTCAATTCCTGAACTGCATCTTGTGCCTGCTCGGCCGTGACTGTCCCGCGAACTTGTCCGAGATAAAGCGCAAACAAGTACAGGGCCGTCAATTGCGCGGTGAAAGCTTTGGTTGACGCAACTCCGATTTCCGGACCCGCATGCGTGTAAATCGTGCCCGCCGCCTCGCGGGTAATCATCGAGCCGACGACGTTGCAGATCGCAAGAGTCTTCGAACCTTTGGCTTTGGCCTCGCGTTGCGCGGCAATCGTATCGGCAGTCTCGCCGGATTGCGAAATCACGAGCGTGATCGTGTCAGAAGGCACGATGGGATCCCGGTACCTCCACTCGCTGGCGTAATCCACTTCGACCGGGACTCGCGCCATGCGCTCAATCATGAATTTGCCCGCTTGGGCTGCATGCCAACTGGTGCCGCACGCCGCGATATTGATTTTTTTCGCGGACTTGAATTCGGCTTCCGTGATTTCCATCTCGTCGAGGAAGACGTGACCTGTCTCTTGCGAGATCCTTCCCAAGGTCGTGTCACGAACCGAACGCGGCTGCTCATAAATTTCTTTGAGCATGAAATGCTTGAACCCGCCTTTTTCCGCCATGATCGGGTCCCAGGTGACATGCTGGACCTGACGAACTATGGGCTGTCCGTTGAAGTCGGTGAGACGAACCCCATCGGGTGTTATCACTGCGAGGTCGCCATCGGCAAGGAAAAACAGGTCGCGCGTGTGATACAGGATGGCGGGCACGTCGGAAGCTACAAAATATTCATCTTTGCCAAGCCCAATGACCGCCGGCGGGCCGTTGCGGGCGGCCACAATCTTGTTTGGCTCATCAACCGAAATCACAGCCAGTGCGAAAACCCCCGTCAACTGCGAAACCGTCTTGCGTACCGCCTCTTCCAGTGATGGCCTGTGACCATTGCCGGCTTGCGGGCAGTACTTCTCAATCATGTGGGCAACGATTTCAGTATCGGTTTCAGTGGTAAAGCGGTGACCTTCCTCGGCCAGCTTTCGCTTCAGTGAGACGTAGTTTTCAATAATGCCGTTGTGGACGACCACAATTCGTCCGGTACAGTCGCGGTGCGGATGCGCGTTCTCTTCGGTAGGGCGGCCGTGGGTGGCCCAGCGAGTATGCCCGATTCCGTAAGTCCCATCGAGCGGCTTAAGGCGGATAACTTCTTCCAGGTTCCGCAGCTTGCCCTCAGCGCGCCGAATCTGCAGGCCCTCGCCATTGCCGCAAACAGCAATTCCGGCCGAATCGTAGCCGCGATACTCCAAGCGCCTCAGGCCATCAATAATGACAGGAACGACGCGCTTCTTGCCTACATATCCCACGATTCCGCACATTTTAAGATTGCTCCTGAATGATTGTGGGGAGGAACTCTAAATCTCTAGTCTTCAATCGAATACCTAAACTCTTCGATCACCGGGTTGGTCAACACTTCGCGCGCAATACGTCCGATTTCGCCTTCCGCCTGCGTTCGATCCAGCCCGCCGTCTAACGTGAGCTCGAAGAATTTTCCCTGCCGTACGTCTTGTAATCCTTTGTAGCCCAGCTTGTTCAGCGCTCCCTGAATTGTTTTACCTTGTGGGTCGAGAACGCTCCGCTTCAGCGAGACATATACGTATGCTTTCATTGGGGATGACTCATTATACGTTAGACCGCAACCCCACCAATCCTTGACCAACCGGTCGAAATGACCAAAGTGCTGTGCCGGCGCTCGCAGCGTCAACAGTGCTGAAAACGTAACGCGAAAAGTGTTTGCTAATTGCTAATCTTCCACTATGATAACCCCCTTTTAGTTTCGGAACGTTGCAACGAGGGGGTAAAGGCATGACTCGTGCAAGAAGTTCCAGAGCGCCACACAAGCAGTGGCCTGAGTAGTTTCGACGAGTTCTCTCGCCGATATCAGGTGTTGCTCCAGACCGCCGATCCAGTAGCTCGGCAGGCCCTGCCAGAGTTGTTGCTGGAGCTTTCTAAACTCCTACACGAAGTCGTTGACTTCAATCTCCTGTCTTATGGTTTGCATGATCCGGCAGCATGCACGATGCTCGTCTATACGCTAGATGAGTTAGTTCTGGTCCCAGAACACCCCTTCGAACTTTCAAGAACCGGACAGCACTGGAAGCAATGGCGGTGTGAACTAAGGCAGCGGCTTACAATCCAAACAATTCTCTCAGACGTTTGGTCTGCGCGCGGCTCACGGGGATTTCGGTCTGCTTCTTATCGTCCATCCGCAGTTGATATGAACTCTTGAACCACGGCACAACTTCCCGAATCCGATTTGTGTTTACCAGATATGAACGGTGGGCGCGCCAGAAAAGATTAGGATCGAGACTGTCTAACAGTTCCTCAAGCGTACGGCAATTCGACTGTCCTTCCATTCCATTCGGCCCCCCGGTAACCACTGTGATGATTCCGTCTTCAATGGACGCGAAACAGATGTCCTTTTCGCTGACCAAAAACAGTCGCCCCGCCGCCTTCAGAAGAATTTTTGAAGTCGGAGATTTCTGCGACTCCAGCATTCTCATCAAGGTATCGAGCTTGTCCGACGATGAAGGCGACACTTCAGTCATTGATCGTGCCCGTTCCACCGACTGCATCACTCGCTTTCGGTCGAACGGCTTCAGCAAGTAATCCACCGCGTTGACTTCGAACGCACGCACGGCATACTGATCGAACGCCGTGGAAAAGACAATTTTAGGAAGCGCAACCTTCTTGTCGAGGAGTTTCTTGATCACACCGAAGCCATCAAGCCCCGGCATCTGGACATCGAGGAAAACCAAATCCGGATTGTGCTCACGGATCAGATTCACCGCTTCCAGCCCGTTCTTTCCTTGGGCCACGACATCCACATCGCCAATGTTTTTGAGCAAATAAGCGAGTTCGTCGCGGGCGAGCTGCTCATCATCCACTATGACAGCAGAAAGCGACATTCTTTTCTCCTCGAAAAGTATAGCCGATAGAGCCTGACGGAACGGACTTCAGCACACCTAGCCGGGCGTTTACACTAGAGCCTTCATGAACGTGATTTTTGGCATCAACACAGTTATGGAAGCGCTCAAAGGACGCGGACGCGGCTTCGAGTGGGTCGGCGTGGCCAAGGAGCGTCACGATATCCGGCTGCAAAGGCTGATTCAGGAATGCCGGCAGAACAGTGTTCCCGTGCGATTCTTGTCGCGGGTTGAGCTAGACCGGCTGGCATCGAGTGGTTCCCACCAAGGCGTCGTTGCAGTGACCTCATCAAAACATTATGCCGATCTAGACGATGTGATCGCGGCCAAGCGAGGCGAGTATTCGCTGGTGGTTGTGCTCGACGGCATCGAAGACCCGCACAACCTGGGCGCGATCCTGCGAACGGCGGACGCATGCGGCGCCGATGGAGTCCTGATTCCAGAGAGGCGCGCCGCCGGAATTACCGGCACGGTTGCTAAGGTATCTGCCGGCGCCAGCGAGCATTTACCGGTTGCGAAAGTTACCAACATTGCGCGAACGCTTGAGGAGTTGAAGGCAAAAGGGCTGTGGATTGTCGGTCTCGATGAAGGCGGCAAACAATCCTACGCCGCGGTTGATTACAAGATGAATTGCGCGGTCGTGCTCGGCGCCGAGGGCAAAGGTCTACACGATCTGGTTAGCAAAAAATGTGACTTCCTAGTCTCAGTCCCCATGTTGGGCAAGGTACCGTCGCTCAATGTCTCAGTTGCGGCAGGGGTGGTGTTGTATGAAATCGTGCGGCAGAGGCGGCTGCCCTCGAAATGAAGGCCCTGTGTCTCCTGTGTCTTCTCTGTGGGTTGAAGCCGACAGCGACCGCCCTAGATCGTGAAGCCTTCACGTTCACTCGTTACGATCTGGACGTCCGCGTTGAGCCGGAGCAGCAACGCCTTGGAGTCCGCGGGAAGATCAGCCTGAGAAACGGTTCGGACTCCGCGCAAAAAAGCCTGGTATTGCAAATTTCCTCCACGCTGAGCTGGCGGTCCATTCAGATTGAGGGGAAGCCGGCGGAATTTATATCGCAGACCTACGCCTCCGACATCGATCACACCGGAGCGCTCACTGAGGCGATTGTTAATCTTCCGCACCCAGTTGCGCCAAAACAAACGATCGCGCTCGAAATCGGCTACGAAGGAATAATTCCTCAGGACACAACCAGGCTGACGCGAATCGGAGTTCCCGCCGATGTAGCGAAGCATTCCGATTGGGACCAGATCAGCCGTTCGTTTACCGGAGTGCGCGGAATTGGCTATGTGACGTGGTATCCCATCGCGACCGAGGCTGTGAGCTTGTCGGAACGTAACAGCGTAGTCGAGGCCGCGGGTAGATGGAAACACAGGGAAACGCAGTCAGAGATGAAGGTTAAATTTTCACATTCAGGAGAGGCTCCAGCGGACCTTCCCAGTCTCTACTGCAATGGCGAAGGGCAGCCAGTTGGTTACGAACAAATGAGCCGGGCGTATGAGGGCCAGAGCGAATGCAAGTTTCGCAATCTGAGTTCACATGTCCCGCTGTTCGTGATTGGCAATTATCACGCGGTCGATCACCCTCAAGTGAACGTCTCATACTTGTTGGATCACAAATCACATGCTGAAGACTACGCACTGGCCACCGAAGAAACGGCTCCTTTCGTGAACAAATGGTTCGGAGATCATCGTGAAAGGCCTGACCTTAAAGCGGAAGCCCTGGAGCTGCCAGACTCTGTCGCAGCACCATTCGAATCGGGCAATATTCTGTTGATGCCTCTCGATGGAAACGACACTACATCGCTTCTTTCAGCGGTCCAACAGTTGACGCATATTGCCTTTCCTTCTCCGCGGGCCTGGATCCATGATGGCCTGGCCCGCTACGCTCAAGTGAATTTTCTTCAGGAAAAAGAAGGCCGAGATGCGGCAATCGAATATCTTCGGAATCACCGACAGTCACTAATCGAGTCAGAAAAGCTGGCGGCGGCGGAAACCGACCAAGCTGCGCGTTCATTAATCAATGCCGATGATGAATTCTATATTCAGAGCAAAGCAATGAACGTCTGGTGGATGCTTCGTGACACAGTGGGAGATACGGCTCTCTCCGCGGCACTGCACAACTATAAATCCGAAGACGATAAAGCCCCTGCATACATTCAAAAGCTGATCGAGGCGCAGGCGCATCGCGACTTGGAGTGGTTCTTCGATGATTGGGTCTATCGCGACCGTGGGTTGCCTGAGTTTCACGTCGTGTCTGTTTATCCGCGCGAACTGCTTAATGGCGGATACATGGTTACCGTCACGGTCGAAAATTCGGGTCAAGCCGGAGCCGAAGTTCCAGTGACTCTAAAAATGGCGAACGGCGAAAGATCGGAACGAATGCTTGTGCCTGCAAAGTCGAGTGCTTCCGTGCGAATTGCATGCCCATCGTTTCCCCAGCAGGCAGTGGTGAACGACAGCAGCGTTCCCGAGAGCGATGTCAGCAACAACGTGTATAAGATTGAGTCGTCGGCTCACTGAGAGGTCGACCTTGCGGAGGTCTTCTTGCCCTACATTCAATTTCTTGGCGCAGCCGGCACCGTCACCGGATCGAAACACCTGATCAACACGTCGGCAGATGTGTCGGGAAAGGCCGGCACCCAGGTGCTCGTCGACTGCGGGCTTTTTCAGGGACAAAAAGAGTGGCGCGAGCGAAACTGGAAGGAACTGCCCCTTTCCGCGCAGGACATCGAGTGTCTGATTCTTACGCACGCTCATCTTGATCATTGCGGGTGGATTCCCCGACTGGTGAAACAGGGCTTTCGTGGCCCCATCTATGCGACCTCAGCCACCATTGATCTTTGCGGCATCATTCTCCCTGACTCCGGGCACCTGCAGGAAGAAGACGCGGCTTTTCATAATCAGCACAAGACTTCCCGTCACGATCCGGCCCTGCCGCTCTACACGGAAGAAGAAGCGCAGTCGTGTCTTCAATATTTTCAGCCGATAGGTTTTGGCGAAACGAAAACAATTTCTCCGGAACTCTCATTTCGCTTTGTGCATGCGGCACACATTTTGGGATCTTCGATGGCCGAGATCACTTTAGCAAACGGGAATGCCCGGCCTTCGAGGATGCTCTTCACCGGTGATATCGGACGTGTGCACGACCAGCACGCCCCGGGCAAAGTGGTTTATTCGGGTCCGCAAGAGGGAGAATCCGCCGACATTCTAGTGATGGAATCAACTTACGGAAACCGTAGTCATCCAACCGATGATCCGCGGCCCGAGTTGGCGGACCTCATTCGCAAGACGGTCGAACGTGGCGGTAGCGTGATTGTTCCCGCCTTTGCGGTTGAGCGCACGCAGAAGTTCATTTTCATGCTCAAGGAGTTGATGGAATCTGGGCAGGCGCCACGCGTGCCCGTATATTGCGACAGCCCAATGGCAATCAAGGCAGTAGAAATATTCCTGAAGCACACGGAGGAGTATAGCGACGCAACCAAACAGTTGGTCTCGCGCTATGGCTCTCCGCTGAAGTGGCAAGGCTTCGACTTCGCGCAAACTGCAGAAGCGTCGAAGAAGATCAACGACTCGAAATCTCCATGCATCATCATCTCGTCGAGCGGAATGGTCACCGGCGGACGCATCCAGCATCACCTAACCCAGCGGCTGCCAGATCCGAAGAACACTGTGATCTTCATTGGATTTCAAGCTCCCGGCACACGTGGATTCACCATCAAGAGCGGCGCACCGGAAGTAAAGATCTTTGGTCAGATGGTCCCGATTCGCGCTCAGGTGGAGGCACTCGAGCAGTTCAGCGATCACGCGGACACACCTGAGCTTTTGGAGTGGCTGCACTCCTTTACCGGCAAGCCCGGCGTTACCTACCTGGTACACGGCGAGCCGAGCGCTTCGTCGCAGTTGCGCGACGCAATGACGAAAGCGTTGGGATGGAACGTGCAGATCGCGCAATGGATGCAGCAGGTGGAAGTGAGGTGATTTTGTCACAAAGAAATCCGCGACGAGGTCCGTGCGTAAGCTTGCGAGAAAGCATAACCACCAAGGACACGAATTCAGTGCGTGCTTGTGAACTGCACAAGAGCTTCGAGCTTCCGAGCGGCTGCGCCCGAGTCAATGGATGCTGCGGCCATCGAGGCTGCCCCGCGCAAATGTTCTGCCTTTCCGGCAGCAACCAGAGCCGCTGCGGCATTCATCAACACAACGTCTCGCTTCGCGGACTTCTCTCCACTGAGGATTGCGCGCACAATCTCGCCATTCATCTTCGCATCTCCACCTGAGAGTTCCTCCAGAGGTGCGCGGTTCAGGTCGAATTCCTCAGGCGTGATTTCGTAACTGTGGACTAAACCCTCGCGCACCTCGGCAACCCGTGTGGGTCCGGTAATCGTTATCTCATCCAGCCCGTCGAGCCCGTGGACTACGAATGCGCGATGCGTGCCCAACATGCTCAGCGCCTCGGCTACTTTTTCTACCAGGTCGAGCGAGTAAACCCCAACCACTTGCGCGGAGGCTCCGGCGGGATTGGTCAGTGGTCCCAACAAATTGAAAACGGTGCGCAGGCGGGTTTCGCGACGCACCGGCGCTACATACTTCGCCGCAGAATGGATCGCCGGGGCAAACAGAAATGCAATACCGACTTGCTCCAGGCACTCCGCTATCTGCTGCGGCGACAGCTGAATATTCACGCCGAGAGCTTCCATCACGTCCGCCGCGCCGCATTTCGCGCTCACTCCGTCAGCTTTCGGCGTCGAACTGCGATTGCCATGCTTGGCAACTCGTACTCCGGCTCCGGCGACAACGAAGGCGGTGCCTGTAGAGATGTTGAACGTTCCGGCAGCATCGCCTCCGGTGCCGCATGTATCCACCAGAGCTTCGCGGCCGGTTCCGCGGGCGTCGAATGCAGCATTGTCATGCACCGGAATTGGAGTTGCGGCCGCGCGGATCGCTTCGGCGAAGCCGACGATCTCTTCCACGGTCTCGCCTTTCATATGGAGACCAACCAGCAATGCCGCAATTTGCGAGTCAGTACACTTGCCGGAAAGCACCTCTTCCATTACCGCGCGGGCCTCTTCGCGCGAGAGCGACTCACGATGAGTGACAATGCGATGGAGGGCCTCGACGACCATATGCGTGCAGAAGATTGTAAGGCACGCAATGCAATTTGAACGAACCTAGACGAAGAGATGTTTCTTTGCGAGCTTTTGCGGGTTTCCTTTGCGCCCTTTGCGGTTAAGGCCTGCGAAAGCCTTTAACCGCAGAGTTCGCAAAGATCGCAAAGAGCAGCTTAGAGGGACTGCAATCTCTGGTACTGCCCCGCTTAGTCCAACCCTGGTCCGTCTCAGTGAATGTACGTCACCGGGCTTGACATCCGATTGATGATCAGCGGCTGTCCCACCATTTCCACGTAAACGTTCCAGGTCCCCGGCGGCACAACTTGTGAGAGGTCCAGCGAATTCGCCGTCAGCGGCAGATTCGCTCCAGCCGAATATAGTGTTCCATTTGAATCGGCAAAATAGACATTGTAATGATGAATAGTCCTGGTCGATGCATACGGGTCCGAGGCAGCCAGCGACCACGCAACCACATTTCCCAGCATGGACGCATTGACTGAATAACAGTTGTCCACTCCACCCTCGAGGGCCGTTCCTTCTTCGTAATCGTTCCAGGTGACCAGCTGCACGTAAGGAATCTGCGCACCGGAACCGCCGTAGTACTTGTTGATCTCCTTGGCTGTGTCCATCAGTACTTGACCACACTGCTGCGCAACCACGCGGTTTCCGCTCCATGACGCATTGTTGTCGTCGAAAGCCTTGTATAGCGCTCCAATCGCCAACTGCGAAGGATTAATCAATGCGTTGCTGTAAAAACTATCGAGATAGACTGGAGTTGGGTTACTGCGCGATCCCCACCAGAACTGTTGAGTGGCCGTAAAGGTTGGAGGTTGCGCCCAGGCATATCTTCCGTTGTCCCATGAATTGGCCGTGAACTTGCCCCCGTATTGAAAAATAAATTTGAATGGAACGGTGTAGTTGTCGGTGTGCGCCTTTACTGCCGTCCAAACGCTGTACCAATCAGTAACGGATAGGACTGGCCAGTCTGTTGGCCCGCCGAAATACGCAAGCACTGGCTGGCCACCGTCTCTCCAGTAAGCAGGACTGTTCGTGTAATGCGTGTGGATATAGTCCATTTCTTTGATCAGCGCATTTTGCAGGCATGCTACGGTCCATGCGCTGGTTTGTCCGGAGGTGGGGCAGATGGGCTTGAGCGCGCCCTTGTCTTCCACGATGCCAAACTTCAGCGGATATCCAGCACGGCTGCTCGTGTCCGAAAAGATTGCGTTGGTTGTCGCCAGGTTGAAGGCCTTCGAGGGATCGAGTGTCCCGTAATAGTCAACCAGCACCGCATCGCAGCCTTCCTTGATCATGAATGAGTCTTGAGCGGCAACGGTTGCGGCTGTATTCTCGTTGTAGCCGACGCTCTTGTGATTGCTGTTGCCAAACCATGGCAAGTAATGGCAGAGCACGCGTCCGTTCCAACCCGGGTACATCAATTGCTTGATGCTGACGTCGGAGACGTGCCCGGCGGGTGAATCGGGGACCAAAGTTTGTGCACCCTGGTTAATCGAGCCAGTCTTAAAGCCATTGAAGAACGCGCTGCAATAAGGCCGGTTTCCACCCGGATCTTTGGATGACGAGCACAAACTTGTATTGTTCGAAAGCTGCGCCGTCACTGTTCCGATTGGAGTAATCGAAGGCGGCGTAACTCCTCCGCCGTGTCCTCCGGCTGTTCCGCCGATAAGTGCGGGCCCGGAGGCCGTTACTGAAAACGAAGTAGCAGGAAACAAATTGTTGTGAGTTGCCGCCGCGGATAGAGCATAGTTCGACGACGTTCCCGTCTGCTTGCTGGTCAACGTGATTTTGGTGTTGCTTCGGGTCGCCGTTACCGGAGATGTCCCCGAGTTAAGCTGCGCAGTCAGAATGTTCACGAGCTGTTCGGCCTGCATTTGCCCGCCAACATAAGCGTAACTTGTGGTTGCGCTGAACGCACCTACGGTAACAGTCATTCGCCCAGAATCGTACGTAGGGCAAGAAGTGTTTCCGCACGGGTAAGCCGGGCCTTGCAAGCTTCCGCTGATAAGTACCGAACCGGTGGCGGGCGTCTGCGTTTGAGCAAAGGTATTGAGCGCTAACACAGACAAGGAAATCCCGAAGAGCAGACGAAGGTCTGCACGCATATGTCACCTCCAACGCTGATCGGACTTGATAAGGCCGGGCCCCAACGCGTGCGAGTTACCGCCGATCAAATCCTGACTGGATGATCGCAGTGTACGAAGCTTCTGTGATAGGGAATAGAAGTTTCAGTCGACAAACAAAACCAAAGTGTCAGATCAGACCCGGCTTTTCAGGTGTTCCACTTAGGAACCGGTACAAGGGACAGCATTGGCCTCGCGAGTAGGTTTGTTGCGCTCGCGTCGCTGACTCGTGAATCGCGGTGTCATGGCAGCCATTGTGCACAGCGCATAAAACAGCGCGGCGTTTGCGGGAATTTGCAAATTGAAATCCACCATGCTGTGCACCAGAATTCCCGCGATGCCGATAATGGCTGCTACCGACACTCCGCCATTGATGTCCGATGCCCAGTTGTGGGTTTTGGCCCATGCGCTTCGCAGTGTGTTCCATAGAAACCACATGGCTACGCCAAATCCAAGCAAACCGGTTTCTGCAGCGAGCTGCAAGTAATCATCATGGGCTTTATCGACAAACAGGCTGGTATAGAAGCTGCGGAATTGTGGATAGACCTGCTCGAATGTGCCGAGCCCCCAACCCAAAATCGGGCGTTTGGCGAACATCGCCATGGTGTCTTGATCAATATGCAGTCGAATATCGCCGGTGAGTTCGGAACGGTGGTCACCGTCAAGCGTGGCGAGACGGGCCGAGACGTTGTTTCCGCCGATCCAAGCTACCGCAGCCAGTGAAAGCAAGAGGAACCCGCCCAACAAGAATCCGGTACCTTCGTTCCCCCGCTCCCTGAATAGGAAGCACAAGAGCACTCCCAGTTCCACGGCGAAAGCCGCCATGCCGCCCCGCGAACCGGAAAGAAAAATAGTCGCTCCCATCAACGCCGCAGCTGAGGCCGCTGCCCATCGTTCGCGCCCGCGTGCGTATCTGCTGAATGCAAACACCAGCGGCACTGGCACGAGCATCTCCATCAGTCCCGCATAATGATTGTGATTTACGTACGGGCCATAGATCCAGCCGCCCTGCTGCAGAGTTCGGAACCAGTAGAGCTTGCCTGGCGAACTCAGGTTCTGCAGGATCGCAAACATTGCCACCCCAGTACCGTAGACGACGACTGCGGTTGCTATTCGGCGAAGCTGACGGGTGCGGGTCAACGTTTGTGTGATCAGGAAGCAGATGAGCCCGTAGGCGAGGTAAAGGAACAGTCCGGTGGAAGTCGCATGCCGGTATGCAGAGAGCCCAAGCGCTAGTTGCAGGAGCGCAATTCCCGCAAACACGAGCATTGGCGGAAAGATCGGAGCCCATAAGACTTTAATCTGAGGGCTGCGCATCTGACCAATCATCCAGACCGCGAAGAGAATCGCGGATCCCGATTCGATCACGAAGACCGCCCAGGGTTCCACCGCTCCGAATGCCAGAGGAGAAAATAGCAGAAGGCCCGCTACACCGTACGCAACCACATCATTCAGCCGCGAATGGGTGGTACGGACGTCGGCTGCTTTCTCCGGAATTTCAGGAAGAACCAGGGCTGCGCTCACTGCAACTTCCTTTCGTCATAGGCAATGCGGCGATCGCTCGGTGCCAGCTGCAGACCATCGAGCCAAAGTTTGCCACGAATCGGACTCCCGGCAGGCACTCTGGCTAGGCGTAAGACGAGCAACCCGGTTTCCGGTCCAGTCACGAAACTACCGCTAACCTTCTTCCAGAAGTCGGCATTCTGCAAGTCTTCGCTCATAAAAAAAGAAGTCTCGCGATGAAGGTCCTGCAGGGCGAATCTAGCTCCGCCTGCGCCATCCATTTCTTGCGCCTTGTAAAAAGCAGAAAACTCATAAGGGGTGTTTGGTTCGACGGGAACGAGTTGGCGAATACCCGCGTCCTCGATTCCCGGACCGTCAAAAATAATTCGCAGTGAACGTGCACTCGAGTGGGTTTCGTTGGGATCGAGTGCGAGGGTCACGCCCCGCGTCTTCTGGTGCATCCAGTCGAAGCCGCCATCCAGAATTTCCAGGCTGAAATCGCCATTGACCAGAAGATTTTGAGGCGAAGGTTGATAAGCCGAGAGCCCTGCCATGCTCGCCGCCTGCCGCCATACCAAAGCCGCTTGAGCCGCTTGTTGGTGAGCGACCAGGTCGCGGATGTACTCGAATAAATGAGGCCGGCTGATGGGTTGCTGGAGTGAATACATTTTTTCCCAAACGGTGGCCGCCGCCGGCTGATTTCGGGATCTCAGGAATCCCAGGAACGTTTCGTCGGCATTCGGGGGAATTACGTTGTTGAGAAGAAATTCGACGTCGGGATGCACCTTCCAGCAAGTCTCGATCGCCAAAGAAGTGATAGGCGGATCATTTTCGATCACGAGTCGAAAGGCATTCATCGCGTCGTCGGGCGAACCTTGGGCCAAGAACAGATTGGCCGCTTGCCACGCGATCTCGGGCGTTCGCGGCGCCGCTTCCAGCGCGTACAAAAGATCCTGGCGTTCAAGAGCCGTCTCGCCCACAGCCTGCCGTGCCAGCGCAAGGTCAACCCAATAGCTGGCCATATGCGGATTCAATCTTGTAGCTGTTTCGAGCCATGGCAGTGCCATTTGCGGTTTCGCGCGTGCCAATAGCTCAATCCTGCCGATGTTGTGAAACGAAACCGCATCTCCCGGATCGAGCCGTGTGGCCCGAATCAAATCCGATTCTTCCGACGACTCGGAAAAATATTCCGCGAGGTAATGAACTGTGACAATTCCGAGATACGCGGTGGTCAAGCCTAAGAACGCAATTGCGATCCAGAACTTCCTCGCGGAATGGCGAAGTTCATATTCCATGCAGTTCGGACCAGTTGCAAAACGTTAGGCGCTGCCGGATGCGGCCCGAACAGAGTCGCCGCCAGTCATATCCTCATCGTAGTAACGCTGGCCGTATTTCCCCTGGTATTCGTAGTAGTAGTAATAGTCGGGTGAATCCAGATCCACGGCGTTCAGCAGCACGCCGGCTACACGAGCGTTCACCTGCGCCAGAATGTCACGCGAGCGGCGCAGAGCGGGCTTGGTAGTCTGGCCCGAGCGGATCACCAGCACCACAGCGTCAGAGCGGGTCGAAAGAACGACTGCATCAGTCACCGAGAGTGTTGGCGGCGTGTCCACAATAATGTGGTCGTATTGCTCTCGCAGCTCGGCCAACAGATCCAACATTTGGCTGGAAGCTAGTAATTCAGCGGGATTCGGCGGCGGCGTACCAGCCGGCAAGATGAAAAGATTTGGAAGAAGTGTAGAGCGCACTGTCGCCTGCTGCAGTGTTGTGCCTCCGGTAAGTACATTGCTAAGTCCGGCGCGCGGCCCCATTCCCAAGGTTTTGTGAATGCTGGGACGGCGCAGGTCTGCGTCAATCAGCAGCACTCGCGTGCCTTTCTGCGCCAGAACTGTCGCGGTGTTTATGCTGGTAGTGGTCTTTCCCTCTTGGGGCAGGGCACTGGTAATGAGAATCGTCTTTGGCGGAGCTCCCAGCGAGGTAAGCAATAGCGACGTGCGCAAGGCGCGGTACGACTCGGACATCTGAGACTGCGGCCGCGATATGGTAATCAGTTCCACGGCCTCCTTCGAAGCAGCCACCGATAGTCCGGTAGGATTCGCTTCCGCCGCGGTCCTCGATCCCAGCGGAATCATCCCCAGAGACGGCAAGCCCGAAATCAGCTGTGCTTGTTCCGGAGTCCGCACCGTGTTGTCTATACCTTCGAGCAAGAACGCCAATCCGATTCCGCTGGTCAGACCAAGAGCAAGGGCAAATCCAAGGTTCCGCGGAATATTGGGTTCCGCCGGACCTGCCGGTGTACGGGCGATGTCCACCTGTCGAATATTGTTCGAGCGCAAACCCGCCGTGACACCTGCCTCTTTGAGCTTCTGCAAAAGGCCCTCGTAGAGAGTGCGATTGGTTTCGAAGTCGCGTTTAAGCAGGCTGAATTCAATGGCGCTTTCATTCAGCTTATTTTCCTGCTGCTTCTGTTCCTCGAGCGCCGAGCGAAGCATATTTTCGCGCTGCAGGGCTGCCAGATAATCACCACGCAGACGGCCGCCGACTTTCTTGGTCTCGCCCTGGATTTGCGAATCAATCTCCTGCAACTGGTTATTCAACTCTGCGAGTTTGGGATACGCAGGCCCGAACTGGGTGCTGACTTGCGCGATCTGAATTTTCAGGTCCGCCTTCGCCGCCTGCAGCTTGTCTAGAAGTCCAGAAGTGCTTCCCGAACCTTTTGCCGAGCCGCTGTTGGCCACGGCAGCTGCGGACTCAGTATCGACGGAATCCGACAGGCGAAACACTGACTCCTTCTCCATGCGCGCCGACTCGGCAGCAGTCAGCTCCTTATTAAGTTCATCCAGCTTGGCTGTAGTGATGTTCTGTTTTTCATCAATTCCCAGGATCTGATGGTCTTTTTGATATTTGACCAATTTCTCTTGCGAGGTTTCTACCTTCATCTGCAGGTCCACCAGTTGTCTTGAAAGCCAGTCTGACGCCTGCATGGTGGACTCGAACCGCGTCTTGAAATTCTGCTCAATATAAGTGTTGGCTAGGGTGTTCACGACCCTGGCAGCCAGTTCTTTGTTAGGGCTCCGATAATGAATATCAATGATGCGGGTGTTGGGCTCCAACACTACATGCAAGCCCCCTTTGAAAGCTCCAAGGAGAGCGTTTGCCCGGGCTGAGTCTGCCTCGAAGGCGTCCGTAGTCAAAGCCAGAGAAGAAGCCGGAGGCGCTCCATGGCCGCCGAATTCCGGCATCTGATCGAGATTGAGTTGCTTGATGACTTGCAAAGCAAGCAGGTCGCTGTGCAGAATTCTCACTTCCGTGTCCAGATCGGTCGGGTCGTAGTAATCCATGCCAGAGTTGCCCGGGTCGCGCAAATTCTGCAACATTGGATCGGGTTTGTTGATGGCGATGCTTCCAACCGCGTCATAGATCGGAGTTATGCGCAGTGTTGCGACCAGCGAGGCGCCGAAGATCGCGGCCAGGGTGCCCACGACTATCCATTTCCGCTTAATCAGGACCCGCAAATACTCGCGCAGGATCGAGTCCTGAGCGGCCATTGCAGGATGAATGGCGGCGATGTTGCGGCCGATCTGCATGGATGCGGGCCCCATCTCACGCACTTGATTCCCGATCTGCATTACCGGCGATGGCTCCATCTGCCTCCCCAACTGGATCGAAAATTGAAATAGCAAGTACACGTGAGACAGACGGCTCGCCTGTCCAGCCTGAATGAAATTCGGACAA